>SXGU01320986.1_pt1 | contig 38487 bp, 17 predicted proteins | sample 3174531 | NCBI WGS metagenome assembly SXGU01 (sample SAMN11356863, study PRJNA531348) | freshwater metagenome | isolation source: freshwater sample F1-140 | place: China: Fuxian Lake, Yuxi | collected 2017-12-25 | reverse complement strand
GGGCAATCCTGCCAACATTTGATCCGCATGCGCGATGGACATGCGCCAATCCAATCAGAGTCCACAGCGGCGCGCCACCAAATTCATTCCATCTCCTTGCCCTCAAACTTCATTCCACCCTCCTTGTCGAGGGCCATGAGGATCACATCCTGATTCGTGTCCTCCTTCAAGAGATAGCCTGAGACCCCTGCCTGTAGTGCTTCGTGAACATGAGCCAGGTCCGAGTCTCCCGAGAGGATGATAATCCTGGCCAGGGGTAATTCATCCAAAATGTTCCGCACGATGCTGATTCCGCTGCCATCCGGGAGGTGGACATCCATCAGGACGAGGTCGGGCTTGACACGCCGCACACACTCCATCGCCTCGACAAGATTCGCCGCCTCCGCCAGGACTTCCATGTCGGGTACCCTTCCCAGCACCATCTTCATCCCATCCCGAAGAAGATGATGATCATCCACAAGGACAATTTTCGTACTCATGCCTGTCTGAGGTTGTCCTTCCCCAGCCTTGAAAGTAAAGCCCGGCGTTTGATGAAGCTGGGATCGATCTGCTCCACCCTCTGGTTCCCAATCGCAGGCCACCCGCCCGACGAGCGAAGGCTCGAGCTCGGACGCTACAAGCTGGTTGAGAAGCTCGGCAAAGGCGGCTCCGGCTCGGTCTGGATCGAGGAACCTGAATGAAGTTGAAGCACAGTTGGCTCAACTTGGCCTGGCGCCAAAAAGACGGATCTTGAGAAAGTCCTTTTTGCACTGCCAGTGATCATCTCCCGGAAAGAGTGGTGCCCGCGACAGGACTTGAACCTGTACGATGTTACTCACTAGAACCTGAATCTAGCGCGTCTGCCAATTCCGCCACGCGGGCATCAACATAACTTGTTGATGTGGGTTATACTGCGAGGAGTTCCAGACCCGTCAACTTTATTGTTCCATCCCTCTCTTAATTTCTTTGGTCGAGCGGACCACTCCGAACGTATGACCTCGCCCACTCCCTTGATTTCAGTCCAACCGTGTTCACCGCAATCGCGATAACGATGTGGCTTGCCCGCTTCCGCGGTGTTGTCGGTGAAGCGCATCGGGACCAATGGCTGCGTCGGCGTGTCGCTGTATTGAAGGTTTTGGAAGATCGGGCGGCCATAAGGGTTTTTGCCTTGCTCCGGAACCGTGGCGAGGTATCGGCCATCCCGTTCGATGATGAAGTGCGCCAGGCCGCTCTCGACATCCGCCTCGGCATTCCAGGACAGTTCATTGCCTTCAACTCGAAGGTTCGTCGGCGGCGACGGCGGGGTGTCATCGGTCACGGCAGTGTCCCTGGAATACTGTAACCACGCCCGGGCAATGGCCTTGTTGGGCAACCACACCGATTCGCTCATCACTCCGATAAACTTTCGGGCCGGAACGGGGGTGATCAAATTCGTCCCGGCGTCGTTGAGCGGGGCAAGCCATGCGGATGCGGCCGGCATGGGCTTCAGTGGAGCGCCATGCCTTGCCGGCAACCGGGCGGCAAGGCATGCATCGAGCCACTTTATCGCGAGGTAACGTTGATTTCCACACTCATGAGCGGTCAACGGGTCAATGGCAACGCCAATGAGCGCACCTTTGGCCCTCATCGCTTTGAAGAAGGTTTCCACGCCCGGCCATACTCCGGCGAAACGGTTGGTCTTGTCCGTGACCCCTTCCCCGGCTCCGAGATTGCACATGATCGGAACTGAAAAGGTGGCTTCAGACAACATGTGAGGTTTGATTGTGGCACGTCCCGGATTCGGCATGAGCAGCGGCACCCCCGATCGTAACCACACGGCAGCCACGCGCTCCGGATGCAGTAACACCATGCCACCGGCCCAATGTCCGCCGCCGCTGTGCCCCCACAAAACCCACGGGACAGTCGCCATCTCTGGATGACCGCTCATGGCACCCAGGTCGCCCAACGCCCTCTGGAATGCCGCACCCGAGCCGTTACGAGGATCGCACCAGAGCTGGCAGTCGGCCTTCTCCGGCTGCTCATAGGAGGGCGACATCAGAGCACAGTTGTGTTTTCTGGCGAGCGCCTGCCAATGCAAATCGAATGCGCCGGTCAAACCGGACTTGCAGGAACCTTCACCACAGCCATGTTGATGAACGATAAGACCGCGCAGCGATTTCAACCCCGGCGGCACCCACACGGTATAATTCACCGGAAAGGCCAGTTCCCCTGCTTTGTTGGAAGCCTCGTAACGCACGCGATGGTAGGGCGGTTCAGCCGCTGGAAAAACGTCGTATGGCGGATGCTGTCCATAAACCGAACTGACGAAGACGAGGAACAAGATTGCAAGGCGAGGCATGATGTCGCGGATTCTGTTAACCCCATTGGAAAGTTGCAAGTCAGCAACCTCTGACAGAGTCGGACGAATCGTCCCGCTCAATGCCAGACCACGCCGGGATGCTTCTGCTGCAACGTGCGCTTCAGTTTCGGATACTGGCTGGCGCGAAAGGCTGGCCAGTCGAGTGTCGCCTCGATGCGCTTCCCATCCGGGGCACAAAGCCAGAGCTTCACCGGTACGCGGCCTTCGCAAATGCGAAGATGCTCCTTCAGCTCGAAGCACTCGTGGAGTTTCATCTGTAACTCTACATGCGGCTCCCCTGCCCCATCGGCATCACGGTCTATGTAAAGCACTTTAAGCCGGCGGCCATCGGGCCACGGGACGGTGGGCGGCGTGAGTTCGTCGAGCCACATCAGTTGTTCCTTCGCGAGGTGCTGGCGGAACGCGTCTCCGAGCGGCGTGACCTGCGCTTCCTTCACGGTCGTGACGCCGCGGAGCGCCCGCGCAACACAGGCTGCGATGGCCGCTTCGTCCAGCGGCGGAAATTCCAGTTCCGGCATCGCGGCACAGACCAGATTGACCCGCGCGACGAGTTGCCGGAGTTGATGGTTCAACAGCGTCAGTTCAAACCAGCCTTTGCCGCGCGCCTCTGCCAGACATCGTCCCGCCGCTTCCGGGTTCACCTCGCGCTGGTGCTCGCGGTGGATCACAAGATCCTGGAACCGTACCTGCCTGATGGCGGCAACACGTTTGTGAGTGCGATCGAAAAGGTGCTCCACACGACTCGTGATGAGCACCGGAAACATTTCCTCCACCCACTCGCGCTTGACCGCAGTGGCAAGACCAAGGAGCGTCAACGGACCGGAACCCCGCCCGCTCACTTCGCGGATGCTGGCTGCGACAAACAGGGGCGATGCCTGCACCACGCTCTCCCGGACAAGCGTGCCGGTGCGGCCTTCGGTCATTTCACATTCCAACGTTCCGGTGTCGCGGCGGACACATAGCTGATCGGCAAAACCGGCAAGCAGGCAGCGGAGCAAGGATTCATCCGCCAATCTTGCTTCTCGAGCTTTGACTTCCGGATTGGCTGGCAAGCCGGGCGCATCATTCCCGCCTCCAGCGCCGCGTGTCTTCACCAACCGCTCCCGCCCGGCAATCTGGAGGATTTGCTCGCATGTCTGGTCCACCTGCCGCGCGGTCAGTGCATGAATTCCGTAACGTCGGCACGCTTCAGTGCTGAAGTTGCGGTGCTTCGCGAATTCAAAAGCACGCATCAGCGTGAAGAAGTCAGACAGTGCGCTGGCTTCAAACACTTCGCGCGCCTGGGTAATGTGGTCATCTTCGCGCCCCAAACGCATCAGCAAATCACGTCCACTGACCAGCGCAGCACAGAGAACTGCCTGCGGCACGCAGTCCAAACGCGCGGCCTCAACCAACATCCGTGAGTAGCGCGGGTGCATCGGCAGACGCAGCATCTGTCGTCCAATGGCCGTGAGCAAGGAGGGCGGCGCTCCACAGGAGACACTCGTCTCCGGACTCTCAACCGCCTGGAGCGCGCCCAGTGTGATGAGCAATCGCTCCGCCCGTTCCACCGCCTGTGGATCAGGCTTGTCCAACCAATCGAACCGGGCGGCGCGCTGGATTCCAAGGGAGTGCAGCAGCAACACCACCTCGGCGAGATCGCTCCGCTGGATTTCCGGTGTGTTGCGCTCAGGGCGGTCCAGGTGACCGCTCTCGGTCCAGAGCCGGTGACAGGTGCCCGGCGCCGTGCGTCCGGCCCGGCCCTTGCGTTGATCCGCGGAAGCACGACTGATCGGCTCGATGACGAGTGTGCCGACACCGCGTTCCGCATCATAGCGGCCCACCCGCGCCTCACCGCTGTCCACCACGTGGCGGATGCCGTCAATGGTGACCGATGTCTCGGCGACATTGGTGGCAACCACAATTTTGCGGCGCTCGTTTGGGGCGAAGGCGCGGTCCTGATCCTCCGGCGGCAAATCACCATGCAACGCCAGAAGAGCCACCGGTTCGCGCAGGCGCGCGGCACCGAGCGTGCGGATCGTGGCATTGATTTCTGCCATGCCTGGCATGAACACGAGCACGTCGCCCGGTTCGCCACTGTTCACGATCTGCTCGACCGCATCGGAAGCCTGCTCACTTGTCGGGCGTTCATCATGATGATCGAGAAAACGTGTTTCCACCGGCCAGCTCTGCCCCTCTGAAATCAGGATCGGACAATCTCCCAGATATTTGGCCACCGGTTCGGCGTCGAGCGTGGCGGACATCACTGCAAGCTTCAGGTCCGGTCGCGTCGCAGCCTGCAATTGCCTGGCGAGCGCCAGCGCCACGTCGCTGAGCAGGTTCCGCTCATGAAACTCGTCGAAAAGAATCACAGCAACGCCGGCGAGCGAGGGATCATCCTGAAGCCAGCGCAGCAGGATTCCCTCGGTGACGAAACAGATGCGCGTTCCCACGCCTGTCTGATCATCGAAACGAATCTGATAACCAACTTCGTCTCCCAGCCTGCCACTGCGTTCCCACGCCACGCGGGCCGCCACCGTACGGGCCGCGACCCGTCTCGGTTGCAGCACGACAATCTTCCGGGGAGTCGCGGACCGGAAATCACGAGGCAAGGAGTCGCCAGCCAGCCCGGCATCAAGCAGCATCTGCGGCACCTGGGTGGTCTTGCCGGACCCAGTTGGAGCCACGAGCACCAAGCGGTTGCCCTGTGTCAAGGTGTCAACCACATCCCGGTGGATCTGCCAGATTGGAAGATCCCTGTTAGCCACGGAAGAATCTGCCAAGATTGGAACGAACAGTCATGCGGGGCGGAGCGTCGGTCAGACTGATGTGACTTCCAAGCCCGGAATTTGTCGGCTCGCATTCACCCGTGCATCCACAAGCCGTTGGTGAACTTGGCTGGCAGCTTGGAGCGCGTTTGTGTGCGAAGCACCAGCCGCAGCAGGTTTGGCGTAAGGGCGAGCCATCGGTACTGCTGCGACTGGCTTTCAGCACAGTCGCGCTCCACCGACGACTTGTGGATGCACCGCACATTCACCCAGAACTCTATTTCCCATTGCCAGACCCCGCCGCCATTCAAACGCAGTGTTCATCCACCCCGAGATCCCGCGATACCATCGCGGGAGATAAGCGTCACGATTGCTCACCGGTTATGCCCGTTTCAACCAACGAGCTGAACCCGATAATCTACTCAAGCACTGGAGCGAGACGTGCAATCATGCCGAGAGCGTCACTGGAGCATCGCGTAACCAATCCATTTTCGTTGTCCTGGCATTGCCCTAGAGATACGATCCGATCGTGACCACAGCCAACTCGCGATTCCTTTTCTGACATGAAAAACGTTATTAACCGCCGCAGTTTCCTCTCCAAATCCGCGACGACCGGAGCCGGACTTCTGATTCTTCATAACAGCAGGCTGGCCTTTGCGTACGAGGCGAACAGCAAGTTGAACATTGCCGGCATCGGTGTCGGCGGCCAGGGCCGGGGCAGTCTCGATGCGTTTCACAGGATGGGCAACAATCTCGTCGCGTTCTGCGACGTGGATGCCGGACGAGCGGGCGACATTTACCAGAAACATCCGGGAGCGAAGCGGTATCAGGATTTCCGAAAGATGTTCGATGATATGGAAAAGCAGATCGATGCGGTACTGGTCGCCACTCCCGACCACACACACGCCGTCGCCGCGGTGGCGGCCATGAAGCGTGGCAAGCACGTCTATTGTGAAAAGCCACTGACGCGAACGGTCCACGAAGCACGCGTCATGCGGGAAACCGCCGCGCGCCACAAGGTGGTCACGCAGATGGGCAACCAGGGTTCCGCCGAGAGCCGTCTCCGCCGGGCCGTTGAACTGGTGTGGGGCGGGGTCATTGGCGAGGTTCGCGAGGCGCACGTCTGGTTTGATGGCGGCAATGGACCGCTGAAGCGTCCGACCGAAACGCCGCCGGTTCCCGAAGGGTTGAACTGGGACTTGTGGCTGGGGCCGGCCGAGAGCCGGCCTTACAGCCCCGCTTACGCGCCCGCAAGCTGGCGGTCCTGGCGCGCGTTTGGAAGCGGCATCGTTGGAGACTTTGCCTGTCACACCGCCAACATCATGTTCCGTGCGCTGCATCTGGAACAGCTCTGGCAAAAGTCGATGAATCCGGGTGCGCGCAATGTGGTCATTCGCCTCCAGGCCTGGCCCTCCGAGCGGGATGTGGAAGGATATCCAACATCGGTGAAGGTGGTGATGGATCTGCCCGCGCGCGGGGCTCTGCCGCCCGTGAAATTGACGTGGTATGCGAAGGAAAAACCGCACGAAGACCTGATGCTCGGCTACAAACGAGGCGGCTGGGGAGATTTGCTGGTGGGCTCAAAGGGATCGATCTATTCCGATAATCCCTGGAATGCCCACTACGTGCTCCTGCCAGAAAAGCGATTTGAAGATTTCAAGGGAGGGCCGCCGGAATCTCTACCTCGCGTCAAAAGCCACCAATGGGAATGGATTGAAGCGTGCAAAGGCAATGGGAAGACCTTCTCAGGTTTCGAGATGGGCGGCCCGCTCACGGAACTGGCCCAACTCGCCAACCTGGCGACGCTGGTGGAAGGCCCGGTCGATTACGACACGCTCAGCGGCAAAATTTTGAACTCAAAGCCTGCAAGCAATCTGCTTCATCGCGAATACCGCAAGGGTTGGAAGCTCTGAACGGCACAAATCAGAACGCGGTGAAGGGACTGAGAATTCATCGCCGCAGCAAAGGCATCCGTAGGAGTGAAGAGTACAACCACATGGTCCGGGTAATTAATATATGGTCTGGGTGTGTCTTTTGAAGGGCTTCATTAGAAAACTAAAGCTATGAGACGCTCTCTTGCAGCGGGGTTGTTGCCGCGGTGTTTGCCGCTTCTGGCGCTGGTGTGCCAGCTCGTTGAATGTGCCGGCGGATTGAGCACACCAGATCCTGGAAATCCCGCTTCAAAACACACGCGAGGGCGCTTCAGCGCCCCAGGTCGGGAGCGTCCGAATTTTCTCTTTCTCTTCTCGGACGATCAAACCTATCGCACCCTTGGCTTGCTTGGCGAACTGGAGGTGAAGACACCGCACCTCGACCGCCTGGCAAAGCGCGGCATGCTCTTCACGCATTGCTTCAATCAAGGCGGCTGGCGCGGCGCTGTCTGTGTTCCCAGCCGCATGATGTTAAACACAGGGCGCACCGTGTGGCAGTGCCGGAGCACGAACGAGCAGTCGATTATTGAAGGAGCGGCGTTCTGGGGAGAGACTCTGGGAAAGGCCGGCTACGACACCTTCATGACCGGCAAATGGCACATTTCTGAGCCGGCTCTGAGGCGAAGTTTCAAGCTGCTCGGACCGCTCACGGGTGGCTTCCTGCCTTCCACGACTAATGGCGGGGCCGCCTATGACCGACCCGCTCCAGGGAATCCCTGGACACCGGATGATCCGAAATGGAAAGGCCACTGGCTCGATGTGAACGGAGAACCAGTCCACAGCAGTGTCCGCATCGCCGATGCCGCCATCAATTACCTGAGAACGAACGTTTCCAGGAGTGCTGACCCTTTCTTCATGTACGTCGCCTTCAACGCGCCGCACGATCCGCGGCAGTCGTCGCGGGCGTTTCTCGACCTCTATCCGTCCAACAAGTTGAAGTTGCCGCCTAACTTCCTTTCGAAACACCCTTTCCTGATTGAAGCCGATTTCGACGGCCGGGACGAAATTCTCGCGCCCTACCCTCGCACTCCGGAGGCCATCCGCATCCATCTGCAGGAATACTATTCCATCATCTCACATCTGGACGCGCAGATTGGGCGTGTGCTTGACGCGCTCGAAGCGACCGGCAAAGCCTCCAACACGATCGTCATCTTCACTTCTGACCAGGGCCTTGCCGTCGGACAGCATGGGCTCCTGGGCAAACAAAATCTTTACGACCACTCGTTGCGAATACCGTTCATTCTCGCGGGACCGGGCATACCGAAAGGCAGGCGCAACGCGGCGCTGTTCAACATGCAAAGCATCTTCGCCACGACGTGCGAAATGGCCGGCGTCCAGGTGCCTGATACCGTCCAGTTCCCCAGCATCGTGCCTCTTATCACCGGTGCGAAATCGGAAATGCACGAAGCCCTCTACGCAGTGTTCCTTGACCGCCAGCGCGCGGTGCGGACACCGCGTTGGAAGCTCACTCGGACACCGTCGGAAAAACAGGTCCAACTCTTCGACATCAGGAATGGTCCCTGGGAAATGCGCAACCTGGCCAATACCCCAAAACACGCGGCCACTCTCGCGATGCTCAACGCTAAACTTCGCACGCTGATGCACGAAATGAAAGATCCCATGCCGGTCGAAGAACTCTTTGCGAGCGAGACTCCTCCGGCAGCACTCCCAGCAAAACCATAGCGATTGGATCTCCTCGACGGCAGGCGCTTCGTCAATGTTCGGTTGTTCCACGTCACCCACTTCTGACGCCATGCCGGTGACCGGGCAAGAATCCCCCCCCTGCCCGGCTTGATTATCTTCAGATCTCACCGCAACCCCGGCAAAGAAGTAAACAGGAAGATGCTGAGGAAATAGCGAATGAATAAGTTCCAATGAAGCTGAGTAGTGCCAAACGCTCACCTGTTGAATTGAGCAATTCTTTGGCAAGATAGCTGGTACTCCCGCCCGGAATTGAACCGGGATCAACGGTTTAGGAAACCGCTGCTCTATCCATTTGAGCTACGGAAGCGATGATTGCATCCAACAGTCTGCGTGAACCCAACACCAATTACCCTCTGCCAGCAACTCATGACTGGCAAACCCCGAGAATCGCCCAAGCCAAGCCGATCTCCATTCAATCCAGCCATCCGACAGCATTCAGCCTGGAGCAGAATGCGCATGCTCAACAAAGCGAATCAACAGCGGTTAGTTAGGGCTTCACTCGGAGGGCAGGCAAGTAGTTTTGTTGTGTTTACGAGGGCGCTGTACGGAATCACTTTGCAAGCATGGTATCAATGGCTTACTCACTTTCGAATGAAGTTCCTCACTTGCATCGAGGATGGTTTGCGCGAAAAAGTGATTCCTGTCTTACGTGCCAGAAGCAAAACCTTTGCCCAAAAATGGTGCTCACCGATCGAATCCCGAAATACTACACAGCAGATTTGCCAGAACGCATACCACTATGAACAACCCCCGCCATGCGCTGCTATTGCGATTGCTCTGGAGACTGCCACGTGCTGCCAAAGGTTTGATTTACGCCCTGTCAATGCTTGCTGTGGCGCTCCTGGGTGCTGAACCAATCCGTCTCCACTCCGACAACCCTCACTATTTTCTGTTTCGCGGCCGGCCCGCCGTGCTCATCACTTCGACCGAGCATTACGGTGCCGTGCTGAATCCGGACTTTGACTTCGTTCACATGCGACCAAACCAGCAGCGGCTGCGTCCGTGGGTGCATTCCGCAAGCGAATCGTTCTATGTGCTCGAACAGCCGGGGAAAATTTATGCCGTCTATTTCCGTGGGGGCGAACAATTGCGGCGGACCAGGTTCGCGATGGATTTGCCGCGCGGCCGCTGGCGGGCCGAATGGGTGACACCGCGTGATGGCTCGCTGAACCGGTCTGAACCCTTCACACACTTGGGCGGCAGCTTGCTGACCGAGACTCCGGAGTTCACGGAGGACATCGCACTGCGCCTCCGGGCCATGTCGAATTGACGGAGCGCGATAACTGTATCAACCATCTCCGACATGCGAACACGATTCCCCTCTCGAGCTCTGCTCATCGTTTTTTTGACGGCCTCCCTCGGCGTGCCGTGCCTGGCGCAGTTCCCGGGACAGCAGACTTACTGCAACCCGATGGACATCGACTACAAGTATAACTTCGAGCAGGAGGCTCGTGGCATTTCGTTCCGCTCGGGCGCGGATCCGGTCATCGTGAATCACAAGGGCGAATACTTTCTCTTCGTCACAATTTCCGGCGGCTGGTGGCACTCGAAGGATCTGGTGAACTGGCGGTTCATCAAACCGGACGTCGTGCCGCAGACCTGGCCGAAGGAGGACATGTGCGCACCGGCGGCACTCTCGGTGGGCGGCAAGCTTTACTTGTTTCAATCCACCTTCGCGCAACGCCCGATCTGGGTCACGGATTCGCCTGAAACCGGACGTCTCGAACATTTCAATCCTTTGCTCCCGCAGGTACCCGGCGCACAGGGGCCTTGGGATCCGGCCATCTTCCACGACGATGACACGGATCGCTGGTTCATGTATTTCGGCTCGTCGAATCTTTATCCGCTCTACGGCATCGAACTCAACCCGTCGCACAAGCTCGATTACATCGGCAACTCCGCCGAGATCTTCAAGCTTCATCCTGAGCGGCACGGTTGGGAACGCTTCGGCCCGAATCACACCAGCACCATCACACCATTTATGGAAGGCGCGTGGATGACGAAGCATCAGGGCAAATACTATCTGCAATACGGAGCGCCGGGCACGGAGTACAACGTTTATGCAAACGGCACCTACGTCGGTGACGGGCCGCTCGGACCATTCACTTATGCGCCGAACAATCCCGTGTCATACAAGCCGGGCGGGTTCGTCACTGGCGCCGGACACGGCAACACCTTCCAGGATAACTTTGGCAACTACTGGAACACTGGCACGCCGTGGTGGGCGGTGAATTTCGATTTCGAGCGGCGCATCGCGATGTTCCCGACGGCGTTTGACGCGGAGGGCTTGATGTTTGCCAGCACACGGTTCGGCGATTTCCCTCATTTTCTCCCGACTCGGAAATGGCAGAAGCCGGACGAACTGTTCACAGGCTGGATGTTGCTCTCTTATCGCAAATCCGTCATCGCGTCGTCGTATCGTGGCGTGTTCGCAGCAGCGAACGTGACGGACGAAAATCCGAGGAGCTATTGGGTCGCCGGCTCGAACAAGCCGGGAGAGTGGCTGACCATCGACCTTGGCGGTCCCAGTGCAGTGCGCGCAGTTCAGGTGAATTTCACCGATTACAAGTCTGGCATCTACTCGAACGGTCCGAATGTTTACACGCAGTTCAAGCTTCACACCTCGTTGGACGGAACGAACTGGAACACGGTTGTGGATCTCACCAAAGAGAAGCGCGACCGTCCAAACGCCTACCTCGAATTGAAACAACCCGCCCGGGCGCGTTACGTGAAGTATGAGCATTTCCATGTCGCGGCGCCAAACCTGGCCGTGAGTGACATCCGCGTGTTTGGAAATGCCGGCGGTGAATCTCCCCCAACGCCGGGCGGGCTGCAGGTACGCCGCGACGGCAACGATCCGCGCAATGCCTTCATCACCTGGGAGGACGTGCCGGATGCCGTGGGCTACAACATTCTGTGGGGTATTCGTGACAATAAACTTTACCAAACGTATCAAGTGTTCGCCGACCAGCGACCAACCCTCGAGTTGCGCGCCTTGACGTTGAACCAGCGTTACAGCTTCGCCATCGAAGCGTTCAACGAGAGCGGCGTTTCGCGGCCGAGCAAGGTCGTGCGTATCCCGTAAAGTTCGGCCAGTATCCTTCTGCATGAACCGCTTCAGATTACTTTTGTTGCTCGCCGGCTTGTTGGCCATCACAGCGCATGGACAAACGGTGGCCAAGGACACACTGCGTTACTGGCCTCAATGGCGTGGGCCATTGGCGAATGGTGTGGCTCCACAGGCCAATCCCCCCATCGAGTGGAGTGAGAAGAAAAACATCCGATGGAAAATTGCACTGCCCGGCAGGGGGCATTCAACGCCGATTGTTTTCGGCGACCGCATCTTTCTGCTAGCGGCGGCGCCTGTAGGCGAGGCGCAGAAGCCGGTGCTTGATTCCGCCCCGGGTGTTCATGACAGCGTGCCGGTGACTCATCGGCATGAGTACCTCGTGATGGCCGCCAGCCGGAAAGATGGACGCGTACTATGGAAAAAGCCTGTTCGCGAGGAATGGCCTCATGAGGGCGGACATAACACTGGCAGCCACGCGTCGAATTCGCCGGCCACCGACGGCGAGCTGCTTTATGCGTTCTTCGGTTCTCGCGGCCTTTATTGCCTGGACTTCAATGGAGAGGTGAAGTGGCGGAAGGATCTCGGCAAAATGCAGACGTTGCACGCGCACGGTGAAGGCAGTTCACCCGTCCTGCATGGCGACACGCTCATCGTAAACTGGGATCACGAAGGCAGCTCCTTCATCCACGCCTTCAACAAACGCACCGGCGAGCAGCTCTGGAAGATTGCGCGTGATGAGAAGACTTCCTGGTCCACGCCGATCATTGTCGAGCACGAAGGCAGGCCGCAGGTCATTGTCAGCGCCACGAAACGCGTTCGCGGCTATGATCTCGCGACGGGTGGGCTGCTGTGGGAATGCGCCGGACTCACCGACAACGTTGTTTCTTCGCCCGTCTTTACCCGGGGGATGATCATCACGGGCAACAGCTATTATTCTCAGGCAATGATGGGGATTCGCCTCGCTGGCGCGAAAAGCGACATTACGGGCTCCACCAATGTCGCGTGGACGCTCAACCGCCTCACGCCTTATGTGTCCTCGCCGCTGCTTTACGACGACCGGCTCTACCACATCCGACACAACCAAAACATCCTCGTGAGCCTTGACCCAATGACCGGGCGGTTCCCCGCCGAACCGCTGCGGCTGGACGGCATCCGGGACTTCATCTTCGCCTCGCCCGTCGGCGCATCCGGCCGCATCTACGTGACTTCGAGGGACGGCACGACTGTCGTCCTGCGCCACGACGCGAAGAACGCAACACTGGCCGTGAACCATCTCGACGATTCCTTCAGTGCTTCACCCGCACTGGTGGACAGGGAACTTTATCTGCGGGGGGAAAAGTTTCTCTACTGCATCGTGGACGAGCAGCAGTCACAATGAACAAAGCGTCAGCCTTCACCCGTCCGGGTTCCACTTCACTCGTTTGAGATTTCTGTTTAACTCCAGGCCACTGTCTGTAAATTCAACCGCAATTCGCAAAGATGATTCGCCGCTGGAAAGCCATGTGCAAACCTGTCACTCCAATCACCGGCCCGATTTTTCTGCTCAGTCTGTTATTGTCGCTATTCGCCTGCGCGGACCGTTCCGGGGCGGTTGACGAACTGATCATCACTGAGGTGATGGCCGCGAACAAACGTTCCCTTCTCGATCAGGATCGGGAACCTTCCGATTGGATAGAAATCCACAATCCCAGTTCCGACACCGCATCCCTTGAGGGCTGGCATCTCACTGACGATCCAAAAATGCCTGCGAAGTGGACCTTCCCCGCCGTGAAGCTCAAGGCCGGTGGTTATCTGGTGATTTTTGCATCCCAGAAGGACCGCAGAGTTTCAGGTGCGGAACTGCACACGAACTTCAAACTCGACCGCGACGGCGAGTTTCTCGCGCTCACCAAGCCCGATGGCAGCATCATGTGTCAGCTCTCGCCCGGCTACCCATTTCAAATCGCGGACTCTTCCTTCGGCGTGGACCTCGCCAGTTTCGCTGCTGCCAGACCCAGGACCCCGGAGGCCGGCACACCGGTTCGAATTTCAACGCTTTCCACAAATTGCCTGCGGTATTTTCCGTCCCCAACTCCCGGCACAGCAAACGCCACCGGATTCGCCAGGCTTTCGGCAGCTCCGAAGATCAACAAACCCGGGGGCGTTTATTCAAAGAGTGTCTCGATCGAGATCAAACCGCCCGGCACTCGGGCCAAAGTCCATTTCACCCTGGATGGCTCTGAGCCGGGCATCAAGTCGCCGGCCTACGCAGGGGCAATCGAGATTTCCACTAACACAGTCCTCAAAGCCCGCGCCTTCGAACCGGACGCGGCACCAAGCTTAGTCGCTCAGGAGACCTACACCCTCGCTGACGAATCCATGGCGGGTTTCACGTCCAATCTCCCCCTGGTGGTGATCAACACCCTTGGCCAGAGGCTCGCGCGGGAATCTCAATCGGCAATGAGCGTGCGTTTCATCGATGCCAAAGGCGGTCGCGCGATCCTCACCGGACCGCCCGATTTTGACGGAGTTGTCCGTGTTCAGTACCGCGGATACACCTCCATGCGCCAGCCCAAGAAATCGTTTTCCTTGAAGATGCTGGATGACGCCAGCGAACCCCGAAAGGTTCCACTGCTTGGCCTTCCCCAGGACAGCGACTGGGTTCTCTACGCCCCCTATTCCGACAAATCCCTCATGCGCGATGTGCTGGCGTATGAACTCAGCAATCAGATGGGCCGCTACGCGCCGCGCACGAAGTTCGTGGAACTGTTCATCACGCGGCCAGGAGGACGGCTGACCCAGCGCGATTACGTGGGGGTTTACGTGCTCGTAGAAAAGATCAACCGCTCCAAGAGCCGGGTGAACATCGCCGCGCTTCAACCCACCGACAACACCGAGCCCAACGTCACCGGCGGCTACATTTTCAAAAAAGATCACCACGACAAGGATGATCCCAGCTTCGTTACCGGCGCCGGGATACAGTTCTTCTATGTCGAGCCCAAGGGTTCCGAGATCACGCCGGCGCAGCGCACCTGGTTGACCCGATACTTGAACAGGTTCGACAAAGCCCTTCAGAGCGCTCAATTCAAGGATCCAGTTCGCGGCTATCCGGCTTTCATCGACGCCGACTCATTCATTGACCATTTCTGGCTGGTCGAGGCGACAAAGAACATCGACGGCTTCCGATTCAGCGCTTTTTACCAGCTCGATCGCGGCGGCAAGCTCAAGATGGAACCGCCATGGGACTGGAACCTCAGCTTCGGCGGCGCGGAGGGGCGCGGCGGCGGAAGCACCTCGGGCTGGTACCATCATACTCTCGACGAGGATCAGCAATACACCTGGTATCCACGACTCTTTCAGGATCCTGACTTCGCTCAAAAACGCATCGACCGTTGGAGTGAACTGCGAAAATCGGTCTTCGCAACCGACAGGATTCTCGCGCGCATCGACACGCTGGCGGCGCAGCTCAAGGACGCGCAGGAGCGCAATTTCCGCCGCTGGCCGATTCTCGGTCAACATATCCACCCGAACGCCTATGTTGGCGACACCTACGACCAGGAGGTTCGGTATTTGAAGACTTGGACTCAGCGCAGGCTTGCCTGGATCGACGGCCAGGTGCCCCCCGCACCCACTGTGACCAATGACAACGGCACCACGGCTTTCCAGGCCAGATCAGGGGAAATCTATTTCACCACGGACGGCTCTGACCCGCGCCTACCAGGCGGCGAACTTTCGCCAAAGGCGCAGCTTTACGAGAAACCCATCACTGCAAACAGCGGCCACCGGCTGGTCATCCGAAGCAAGCTGCGCAATACGTGGAGCGCGCCAGCGGCCAGCCCTCCTCAGCGTTGAAAGTCCCGGGACAATCATGAAACTTCGTTTATCACTCGTTCTCATTGCCTGCATCGTGTTGAGCCAGTTGATGGCGCACGCGGCAGACCGCACCAACCTTTGCGTGATGACGTTCAATCTCCGCTACGCGAGTTCCAAATCTCCGAACTCATGGCCTGAAAGACGTCCGGTCATGCGCGATTGCATTGCCAGCATCGGTCCTGACCTCATTGGAACTCAGGAGGGGCTTTACCAGCAGTTGAAGGACGTTGCCACTGATCTGCCCGCTTATGAGTGGATCGGACTTGGACGGGACGGCGGCAGCCGCGGCGAATTCATGGCGGTGTTTTACAAGCGAGACCGATTCGAGCCGCTTGAATACGATCACTTCTGGCTTTCTGACACCCCCGAAGTCATCGCCTCTTCCACCTGGGGCAACACCAACCGCCGAATGGTGACATGGGTCCGGTTCCGCGATCGCATCAGCAATCGTGAATTCTATTTCACCAACACCCACCTGGATCACGCGCTGCAACCAGCGCGGGAGAAGGGCGCGGCTCTCATCCGGCAACGACTCGATGCGCTCAAGACCGAACTGCCGATCCTCCTGGTTGGAGATTTCAACGCCAAGGCAGGCGACAACAAGGCCTACGACATCCTCGTGCGTGACGGTGGGTTTACGGACTCGTGGACCGCCGCCCGCGAACGCCGTGGAGCAATCGTGAAAACATTCCACGACTTCGGCGGTCCCCGCCCCGGTGATGAACGCATTGACTGGATTCTCTCACGCGGTCCGGTTCAAGCCGAGGCCGCAGAGATCATCACCTTCAACAAAAATGGCCATTACCCGAGCGACCACTTTCCGGTGATTACCTGGGTGTCATGGAGCCGCTGAAGTCCGGGCAGCCTTGATGTCGTCTTTGATCCCGAGTCACTGCCCCAGCACCACGGATTCGATTTTTGAAATAAGCCAATGCCGTTCGGGCTTTTGCAACTGAACCTTTAGTTCCCTCGCCAGAGTGTTTGTCTGACCTTCGATGTTTGCGACAGCGATTGTATAGACCAACGCCTGCCGGGTTCCGGGTTCGATTGTCACATGCACCTCCTCGAACTGCACTTCCATCCGCTGTAGTTGCGAGCGAGCCGCCAGGACCGCTTCACGAAGATCGTTGCGATCATTGACATGCAGATTTATGCCGTCGATTTGCATCGTGATGTCCTGAGTGAAGAACTCGATCACCTTGTTCGCATTGGCGATCTTGCCAATCGCCGATTCGCCAGCGCGGATGGAAGCCGCCCTGGCCAGATCTGCCAGGGATTTCCGAATCGCCCGCTCATCATTCGGCCAGAGCCAGGCAAGGATCAAAACGACCGCGGACAGCGGCACAAACCAGACAACAATTCGTTTCAGAAGAGCACCTTTCCCACAATCTGCGAGGCCATGATCTGGCGATATTCCGTGACCTTGCGATTGTCGCCGATCACGAAGTAATGAGCTTTCTCCACCACGAATTGCCGTGTTGGAACGAAGCGTCCCGGAAAGACCACATAAGGCTCGTCGAGAAGTTTCCCATTCACCCATACGCGGTCGCCTCTCAACAGGATTTGATCACCCGGCAATCCGACAATCCGCTTGAGCCACATGTGTCGTTCACCGATAACCCGCAGCGACACCACATCGCCCCGTTGAGGATTTGTGCTCAAGTATGCAAGCCGGTTCACAAGATTCGGACGCCCGTTCAAGTAAGTCGGCTCCATGCTGTGACCGGTCACCCGGATGGGCAGCAGGACAAATCGGAAAACAATCGTGGCACCGATCACCAGCAGGAGAACTCTCAACAAAGTTCTGCTCGGGCGTCGGCCCACCACCACGCGAATCCACCACGGAACTTGTCTATCGGCCTCGACGGTCATAAATCCATTCGCCTCGAAGGGCGGTAATGATACTCGCAGTTCGTTTGACTTGGTTTTGAGGTTAGAGCACATGGCGGACAATCGCAAGAACACCGCCCCGGGTCCAAAGTCGCGTCTCCGTCAAAATGATATGTCCTCTTCATCATCCCGCGATGACAGAGATTACGATCAAGAGAAGGATCAGGAATCGGACGTGCAACCACAATTTGTCGGTGGAGCGCGACTGTGCTGAAAGCCAGTCGCAGCAGTATCGCTGGCTCACCCTCACGCCAAACCTGCTGCAGCTGGTGCTGCGCACACAACCGCGCTCCTGGCCGACAGCCAAGTTCACCGACAACTTGTGGATGCATTGGGAATCGGACATCGTCCGAGAAAGAGCTTGCCATCGCTTTTCGCCGGTCTTGATAGTCTGCGAACCATGAACATCGTCCGCGTTGGCATCATCGGGATGGGCAACATCGGCAAGTACCATGCCGAATACCTGCTCAACAAGAAGGTCTCCCGCTGCGAACTCGCCGCTGTTTGCAGCACTTCACCGGAAAAGATCAGCAATTATGAAACTCGCGGAATAAAGATCTTCGCCAGCGCTGGAGATCTGATCAGCTCGAAGGCTGTGGATGCGGTGATCATCGCCACCCCTCACTACCAGCACACATCGCTCGGCATCGCCGCCCTCGAAGCCGGTCTTCATGTCATGGTCGAGAAGCCTATCTCCGCTCACAAGGCCGATGCACTGCGGTTGCTCACCGCCGCCCAGTCCCGTCCCCGCCAGATTTTTGGTGCCATGTTTCAGCTCCGTGCCGAACCTCGCTATCTCAAGATTCAAAAGTTGATTCAAAATGGCGATCTCGGGGAAATCGTCCGCCTGAGCTGGATCATCACCGACTGGTATCGTACCGAAGCCTATTACACGAGCGGTGGGTGGCGCGCGACCTGGAAGGGCGAGGGTGGCGGAGTTCTGCTCAATCAATGCCTCCATAATCTCGACACGCTCCAGTGGCTTTGTGGGATGCCCTCCAAAGTTCGCGGCTTTTGCCAGTTGGGCCGCTATCACAACATTGAAGTGGAGGACAACGTGACCGCCTATCTGGAATATCCCAACGGCGCCACCGGAGTGTTCATCACCTCGACCGGCGAAGCACCTGGGACGAACCGATTCGAGATCGCCGGAACACGGGGCAGGATAGTGCTGGAATCGAACCGGCTTTCGTTCACCCGCAATGAGTCTGACATGATCGAGTTCAGCCGTTCCGCGAAGGTCGGATTTACCAAACCAGATGTTTGGAATGCGGAAATCCCGTTCACCGATGCCCCAGCTCCCCATGCCACGCTGATGCAGAATTTCGTCGAAGCCATTCTTGATGGCACCCCGCTCATCGCTCCCGGCGAACACGGCATCGGATCGGTGGAACTCGCCAATGCCATTCTTTACTCGTCGCTCATCGCACAGGATCTGCGCCTGCCGCTCGATGCGGAAGCTTATGAACAAAAGCTTCATGAATTGATCGCCACTTCGCGATTCGAAAAGAAGGTTGTCGAGATCAAGAATGACGATTTCACTCAGTCCTTTCGCCGATGAACGACACCCTGTGACCACCTGGCACCGGCTGCAACATTCACCTCAAACACACATTAGAACATGATCCTCATTGGAATTGGCGATGAAGCTGGGAGCCAGCTTGAGACACAGATCGCGGCCACCCGTGAATTGGGCTGGAAACATCTTGAAATGCGGGGCGTCGAAGTGCGCGGCTATCCGAAGGCGAATTTTCATGAAATCCCGGAGCCTGCATTCGACATCGCGGCAGCCCGTCTCGCGGAAGCTGGCATCCAGGTGTATTGCTTCGGCTCGACGATCATGAACTGGGCGAAAAAAGTGTCCGATCCGTTTGACATCACTCTCGCTGAAGTTCGACGTTGCATCCCCCGAATGCAGAAACTTGGAACAAAGTTCATCCGGATCATGAGTTTCAAACCAGCAGACGATGAGGCCACCATTCCGCCAGAGGTTTTCCATCGCGTTCGTGAAGTGACCCGGATGTTCCTCGACGCCGGACTCCAGCCTGTCCACGAGAACTGCATGAATTATGGCGGCATGAGCTGGAAACACGCCCTCGAATTGATTGACCAGGTTCCCGGCTTGAAGTGGGCGTTCGATACGGCCAATCCCGTCTTCAATCCGGATCGCATCCAGCCCAAACCCTGGCCCCAGCAGGATCCATGGGAATTCTGGCAGCACCTGAAGCCCCACACCGTCCACATTCACATCAAGGACGCTACGTGGAATCCAACGAAGAAGGACGCCGATTACAACTGGCCCGGTGAAGGCCAGGGCCGCGTCGAGGACATACTTCGCGACGCATTCGCCAGCGGCTACGACGGAGGCATTTCAATCGAACCACACATGGTCGTGGTCTTCCACGACACGAATACCAAGCCCAACGAGGACGCAACACGCGCCAATTTCGTCGAGTATGGCCGGCGGCTGGAGAAGTTGATTGCCCGGGCGAAGAGTCGTTAGAGCCTGTCAGGATTGCTCACGACTGCTTGCCCAGCTTCCTCGGCGCATCGGCATCGAACTCGAAATAGTTGCAGGTGAGCTCCTCTCCCTCGGCGATGTCACGCAACGCCACCGTCGTCACAGAACCCGCCTGGGCCGTCGCTCCCGTGCTCGGAACGCTGGAGTGATTCATGAAGCAGGCGTGATCACCGCTCAACACAGCATGGCCGTCCTCTTTCCGGACAAACGCAAACCAGTGGATGTGCTCCTGTGCGGAGGCTGGCAATGATCGGAGTTGCGCCGGCGAAAAATCACGATCGAACCCTTCCTCGAACCGCCAGATGGCTTTGCCTCGCGGAATAAACTGCGATGCGAACAGCCCCATGCCATGAATCGGACTCGGCGCCACACGTGTTTGGACAAGCATCATTTTGAATCAGTTTCGTCTGGTTTAGTGGGAAGCCGGCGCCATCTCAAAATCTCGCATCGGAAGCATGAACCAGGGGCGGGGACGGCTCGTCCCCGTTTTGCAGGCGAGACGCCAGCGCTCCCAGGTCAGGTTCATGGAGATGGCCCGAGATCACGACCTAATTGGCTCGATCCTGACGCAACCGCTTGATCACCGGCAGCAGAGTTTTCATTTGCTCGGCTGAGATCTTTCCGCGGAACGGCGGCATTCGTTGTTTTCCGTCCGGCCCAAGTTTTCCCTCTGCGATCTGCTTTTCGATCTCAGCATCCCTGAGAATGCTCGCCGTGAGATCTCGAATCGACAGCTTCCTTCCAATCGGCGTCTGGCCTTTCCCGTCCTTTCCATGACAAGGCGCGCAAGTGAGCGCAAAAAGCTTTTCACCATCTCCGCCAGCATCAGCGGCAGGGAGGTGGCCCTCCGCCATCGCCACCACCAATCCCAGGCAAAGCTGACAGATCGTTCGACTCACGCTGTCATTTACGTGATGTGCGCACCCTGCGTTTCCACGTAAACCGCATACAACGACTGGCTCCCCGCCATGAACAACCGGTTCCGCTTGGTCCCGCCGAAGCAAAGGTTGCCGCAAATCTCGGGCAACAAGATCATTCCGATACGCTGCCCCTCCGGCGTGAAGACATGGACGCCATCATAGCCATCCCCTGCCCAGCCCGCTCCAGCCCAGATGTTGCCATCGACATCGGCGCGAATGCCATCGGCTCCGCCGTTCTTTGCCGCTCGGATGACTTGATTAGAGTTCTTGAGCACCCGATTCGCCTCTTCCTTCGTCGTTTCCATCGAGCAAAACTTTTTCCCAGCGCGAAGCTTCGTTCCATCCACCACATCCCACACCCAGATCGGCTTGGGGTTCGAGCCGCCCGTATCCGCCACGTAGAGTTTTTTGTAATCTGGCGAAAAACAGAGGCCGTTCGGTTTGTTCAGCTCATCGGTCACCAGATCCATCTTGCCGCTCTTCGGATCGATCCGGTAAACCGCTTCCTTGATCTCCAGCGTTCCCTTGTTGCCTTCATAATTCATCATGGTTCCGTAACCAGGGTCCGTGAACCAGATGCCGCCATCCGGATGCACCACGGCATCGTTGGGCGCGTTGAGGAGTTTCCCATTCCATTTGTCAGCCAGCACCGTCACTGAACCGTCAAGTTCGTAGCGCACCACCCGGCGATTGCCATGCTCGCACGAAATCTGCCGCCCGTGAAAATCGAAGGTGTTGCCATTGCTGTTGCCCGCCGGCTGCCTCATCACGCTCACATGGCCATCTTCATCCAGCCACCGCAACTGGCGGTTGTTTGGAATATCGCTCCACACCAGATACCGGCCCGAGCCATTCCACGCGGTGCCTTCAGCCCAGAGCATCTGCGGATTGTGGTAGAGGCGCTGAATGTGAGTGTTGCCGAGCTTGTATTTGTCGAACCGGGGATCGAGCGAAATAATGTCCGGATCGGGATAGCGCGTCGGGCGTTGACCGGTGAAGTCGCGTTCAGCGGCGATTGAGTCGGGAACACAAGCCAGTGCAGCCGTCGCGGCCGCGCCACGCAGAAGAAAGGATCTTCGATCGAGACGGGCTGTTGCGGACGTCGATTTGGGAAAGGATGGGTCATTGGTATTCATAATTGCGGGAGTTGGTGATTGGGAGGTTGCCCATCCACGTTGAGCCTTTCAAGAAAAACTCCGGCCCGTCCAGGTGCAGGTGAATGGCGCGGATGCTCCCCGCGTGCATCCCCAGTCAAGGTAACGGCCTGTTCCATCGCGCCCCCTGACTGGAACAGGCCGTCCTCACCATCATGCCGGATTCCGGCTATGGCGAAACCTCGAAAATTACCTCCACGTCGTTCTCCCGAGTTGACGGTTCAGCCTGATTGGCGCTGACGCTGGCGTGCAGCCGGTAGGAGCCCGCAACCTTGGCCCGAAGCACTGCCGAAACCGTCAATGATTCAGACCTGGACAGGCGACCCAATTGGCAGACCACCACTCCGTCTTCCAGCAGGCAGGGTCCGGCCTCAGATGTGGCTGAGACATATTCCATGCCTTCGGGCACATCCAAAATCATCGTGATCCCGCTGGCCTCGAGTTCACCACCGTGAATGACTCTCATCGTCACCGTGATGAGATCGCCGGCCTTCGGCGCGAATGGCTCAATGTCCATCGCGGCGGACAGGTTGCGGAATGGCGGCGGCGGCAGGCGCAACAACCACCACACCGCATCCTTGAAGAGCTTCTCCCGTTGGATGCGTGAATTGAGGTTCTCACCGACGAACACGAACATCCCTTGCGTCACCGTTCGGGTCAGGATTGAGGAATCTTCAAACGCGAGGACCACCGGAATCTCATTAACCTGAGCAAGGACGATCTCGCCAGTCCCGAGCGCGCCCGTGACATCGAACGTCGAACCCAGTTTGAAATCACCAATGACACCAAACGGTCCGTTGCTCACCGGATGGAGCTTCTCGACAAAGTCAACCGTGCCGCCTGCTGCCGTGGTTTGAGTCGCGGGATTCAGGTGGAGCAAATTACTCCAGGTCGTGCGTGCCGCGCCCGTCAGCGCCGCGCCGCTCCGCGCCAGGTCATCTCCAATGAAGTAGAGCGGAATCTCCACATCATACAACTGTTTGAACAGCGCCACTTCGGATGCCGCGATGCCGCCTGCCGCCGCGCCGACATCATCCCAGATCACCAGGTCAAACAGCCTCAAATTCTCAAATGTGATGCTGTCCCGTCGGAAGACCTGCGACGTCAGATCCATGTCACTAAGGTACGACTGGATCTTCGTGATTTCCGGATGCGCCGATCCTTGGATGATCGCGACGCGTTTCCGTCCGTCATCAGCCCGGACGGTGATGTGGACAGGTTGCGAAGTTCCCCTGCCATCCAGATCGTCCGTCGCCACCGCTGTGATCGCGTAGGTGCCCGCCGCAAGATTGCTCCATGTAATTGCAAACGGCGCTTGTGTGGATGTTCCAATCGGGGCGCCATTGGCAAAGAATTCCACTTTCATGACCGTCCCATCGGAGTCGGTTGCCACGGCTGCCACTCCGATGCTCATACGAGCGAGGAATGAATCTTCCTCCTCTGGACTCGTGATCCGCACCTGCGGAGCGATGTTCTCGTTGTCGTTGTCCAGGATTGTCACCACACCCTCCGCCCTGGCCAGAGTAGCGTTGACCACGGCGTTCAGGACGCCAGCGAATGATTCGGTCAATTCATGCAGACGGTCGCCAACCACCGGCACGGCGACTTGCCGCATGGTTTCGCCGGGCTCAAACGTCACCACGGTCGAACCCGCGATGTAATCGGTTCCACTCTTCGCAGTGCCATCTGCCGTCGCAAAGTTGACCGATACCGTCTGGCCGCTGGCAGCGCTCAAAGTCACATTCAATATAACGTCCGCCGTTGCGCTGTTGCCCTCGGTGATTTCAACGTAATTGATCGAAACCGTCGGCACTTCATCGTCGTTTACAATCGTGACGCGAGCCCTGTCGCGGCTCATGGTCGCGCCGGTCGATTCGGCAAGTACCACAATGAACGTCTCACCCGCTTCGTTCAGCAGGTCGCCGTTTACATTCACCACGATTGTCTTCGATGTCTCGCCTGGCTCGAAGACCAGCAATCCAGAGCCCGCAATATAGTCAGAGGGCGCCGACGCAGTTTCATTCGCCGTGGCCCATTTTACCGATACTCTCTGCTCGCTCGCCTGCGAGAGAGTTACCACCACGAACACGGGCGTCTGGCCGCTGTTGCCTTCCGTGACTTGCATGTCGGCGATGCTCAATTGCGGCAGCGCATCGTCATTCAACACCGCCACCGTCCCGCGCCCCTTCGCGATGGTCGCCACCGTCGGCAAGCTCAGATCGACGAAGAAGGTCTCGTCCGCCTCGTTCAACGTGTCGCCATTCAACGCCACCATAAGGCTCTGGCTCGTCACACCCGGCTCAAAAGTCAGCGTGCCGTTGCCTGCCAAGTAATCGCCCGGGGCCGTGGCCGTCCCATTCACAGTCGCCCAATTCACCGTGACCACCTGCGCACTCGGCGCGGACATTGTCACTATTAACGTCGCCGTGGTGGTCCCGCTGTTGCCTTCGTTCAGGCTCACATCGCTGATCGACAGGCTCGGCGCTCCGTCGTCGTTCAACACCGCCACCGTCCCGCGCCCCTTCGCGATGGTCGCCACCGTCGGCAAACTCAGATCAACGAAGAAGTTCTCGTCCGCTTCATTCAACGTGTCGCCGTTCACCGGCACCGTGAGGCTCTGGCTAGTCACACCCGGCTCAAATGTCAGCGTGCCGTTGCCCGCCAAGTAATCACCCGGAGCACTGGCCGTCCCGTTCACGGTCGTCCAATTCACCGTGACCACCTGCGCGCTCGGCGCGGACAGCGTCACCACCAGCGTCGCCGTGGTCGTCCCGCTGTTGCCTTCGTTCAGGCTCACATCGCTGATCGACAAGCTCGGCGCGCCGTCGTCATTCAACACCGCCACCGTTCCGCGCCCCTTAGCGATGGTCGCCACCGTCGGCAAAGTCAGATCGACGAAGAAGTTCTCGTCCGCCTCGTTCAACGTGTCACCATTCACCGCCACCGTGAGGCTCTGGCTCGTCACACCCGGCTCAAATGTCAGCGTGCCGTTGCTCGCCGCGTAATCGCCCGGAGCCGTGGCCGTCCCGTTCGCCGTCGCCCAATTCACCGTGACCACCTGCGCGCTCGGCGCGGACAGCGTCGCCACCAACGTCGCCGTGGTTGTCCCGCTATTGCCTTCGTTCAGGCTCACATCGCTGATCGACAGGCTCGGCGCTCCGTCGTCATTCAACACGGCCACCGTTCCACGCGCCTTCGCAATCGTCGCCACCGTCGCCAAAGTCAGATCAACGAAGAAGTTCTCATCCGCTTCGTTCAACGTGTCGCCATTCACCGCCACTGTGATGTTCTGGCTCGTCACACCCGGTTCAAACGTCAGCGTGCCATTGCCCGCCAGGTAATCACCAGGAGCCGCGGCCGTCCCGTTCGCCGTCGCCCATTTCACCGTGACCACTTGCGCGCTCGGCGCGGACAGCGTCGCCACCAACGTCGCCGTGGTCGTCCCGCTGTTGCCTTCGTTCAGGCTCACATCGCTGATCGACAGGCTCGGCGCTCCGTCATCATTCAACACCGCCACCGTCCCACGCGCCTTCGTGATCGTCGCCACCGTCGCCAAGCTCAGATCAACGAAGAGGTTCTCGTCCAGCTCATACAGCAAATCGCCATTCACCTGCACTGTAGCCGTGGCCGTTGTCTCGCCCGGAGCAAACGTCACCGTGCCGCTGGCTTGAGCATAGTCGCCCGGTGCCATCGCGGTGCCGTCGCCTGTCGTCCATTTCACTGTCACCGGCTGACTGCTCGGACGCGACAAGTTGAACGTGAGTATTGCCGCCGTCGTTCCCTGATTGCCTTCCTGAACGGTCAGATCCTCGATCCGAACTGCCGGCTGGCCATCATCATTCAGTAATGTTCCAACGCCTGTGCCGGCCGCCACGGTTGCGTTCACCGCCCCGTTTAGATGGATCGAGAAGTTCTCATCAACTTCGAAGACGAGGTCGCCAATTGCCTTCACGGTGATGGTTCGCGTTACTTCACCCGCGTTGAAACGGATCTGACCTTCTGCCGCGAGATAATCCACGCCCGCTAATGCCGTGCCGTCAGCAGTCGCAAAGTTCACCGTCACGACTTCATCCGTCATGTGCGACAACCTCACAGTGAACACCAGATCTTTCGTCCCCGCATCGCCTTCGGCCAGGCTAACGCTGTCGATCGACAGCGACGGCACCGTGTCGTCATTCACAATGATTCCTTCGCCACGCACTTTGCCGCCAGGAGCCGCGAACTTCGGAGCACTCAGGTTGACGAAGAAGTTCTCGTCCGTTTCCACCAGACGATCACCATTGACCAGGATCACGACCGTCTGCCGGGTTTCGCCTTGGTCCAACGCCACGACAGGCAGCAGCCGGAAGAAACCGAAACTCTCACTCTGTGCCAGCTCCATCGTGTAGGTACTGCCTTGAACTTTCAGCACGCCATTCACTTTGCTCCAGCCACTGCCCGTGACATTGGCCGCCTGTTGAAGTTCAAAAGCATCCACCGTGCTCGTCCATGTAATCACCTGCGTACCGTCCACCACACTGAGGCGCAACGTCGGTTCCGTCCCGGTGCCCGCCCCGCCAATTCCGCCCGCGCCCAGCACGCCTGGCTTGAAGCTGATTGTTCCTTGAGCTGCCAGATAGTCGCTGCCGGCTTTCGCTGATCCATCCTCGGTGGCGAACTGCGCTTCCACCGGTTCGCTGCTCGGAGCCGACAGGCTCACTGTGAACCTCGCTTCCACCGTGCCCGTGTTTCCTTCCTGCACTTGCACGTCACCGATGCTGACGAGAGGCAGCGTATCATCATTGATGATCGTTCCCACACCCTCGCCGTCCGTGATGATCGCACCAATCGGATCAATTAACCGCACTGAGAACTGTTCGTTGGACTCGAAAGTGGCGTCACCATTGACGGAAACGACAATCGTCCTGGTCTGTTCACCCGGTTGGAGGCTGATTTGTCCCGCCGACGCAATGTAATCGGTTCCCGATTTGGCCGTCCCGTCCGCAGTGGCAAAGTTGACGCGCACAGGCAGGGCTGTTTCGCCGGAGAGCGTGAGCGTGAAGCGTGCCTCTGTGGTTCCGAAGTTCCCCTCGGTCACGATGACATCATTGATGCTCAAGCCTGGACCACCATCGTCATTCACAATCGTTCCCCTGCCTTCTTCGCGTGAGATTGTGGCATTCACCGCGTTGCTCAATCGCACGAGGAATGTCTCGTCGAGCTCGAATTTCTGATCGCCATTGACCTTCACCACGATGGTCTTGGTCGTTTCGCCCGGCGCGAAGCTCAACCGTGATGCCAGCCGGTAGAATCCGGAAGACGCCTCGTTCTTCACTTCCAGGGAATGATCCGAACCATTCGAAACAATGCCACCATTCAGCCTCTGCCAGTCCGCGTCGGCATCAATCGATGTAGCCTGCTGCAGTTCGTAGGCTTCCGCGCCATCGGACCATGACAGCGATGATTTGCCACCGGCCTGGGATATCTGAACTTTGGGCGTCGGGAAGACGGACTGGAGCCGGGCTTGAGCAACTCCATCCGTCACCGGGCTGAACTCGATCCGACCGCTCGCCGCCTCGTAATCCTCCCCTGCCCTTGCGGTTTCGTCGGCCGTTGCGAAATCCACCGTCACGACCCGGCTGCTCGGCGTGGAAAGCGTCACAGTAAACGCCGCCTCGCTGATTCCGGAATTGCCCTCGCTCACCCGCACGTCATCAATCGAGAGGCCCGGAAGCTCGTCATCGTTTTCAATCGTCACTTCGGCGCGTCCACGGCTGATTGTCCCGCCTTCCGCGCCGGTGAGATCAATCACGAAGACTTCATCGGCCTCGTTCAAACGGTCTCCCTTGACGAGAACCTGGATTGTGGCCGCCACTTCGCCTGAATCGAAGGTCAACAACCCCGTGCCTGCGATGTAGTCTGAAGGCGACTTGGCCGAACCATCCGTCGTGCTCCAATTCGCGGTGATCCTCTGGCTGCTGGCATGTGACAACACTGCTTCGAGCACCACAGCTCTCGTCCCTTCATGGCCTTCCTTCACGCTGACATTTGCGATGCTGATCGCCGGAACCGCGTCATCGTTGACAATTGTGCCGGTGCCGCGCGTTGCTCCCAAAATCGAGTTCATTGGTTCACTCAAGTTGACAAAGAATGTCTCATCCAACTCATGCACCAGGTCCCCGATCACTTGCACCTCCATGTGCCGGAGAGTTTCACCGGGCTGGAATGTCACCACGCCACTGGCCGCCGTGTAATCCGATCCGCCCGATGCCGTGCCATTGGCCGTCGCATATCCGACTGTGACGACACGGCTGCTCGGCGCTGAGAGAGCGACTGGCAGGATTGCCAGAGTCGTCCCGGAATTTCCTTCCTGCACAGAGACGTTTCCGATGGTCACTGTTGGCGCGGCGTCATCATTGAGGATTGTCCCGATAGCTGCGGCGTTGCCGAGAGTCGCGTTCACAGGACTGTTCAACACGACCGAGAACGTTTCATCGCTCTCAACGACATTATCCCCATTCACCACGATCGCGACTGACCTGCTCGTCTCTAATGGAGCGAAGGTGACAATTCCATTTACCGCCGCGTAATCCGACGGCGCCGATGCCGTGCCATTGATGGTTCCGAAATTCACCGTGACCATTTCGTCAGTCGGATGCGAGAGGGTCAGTTGGAAGACGGCGTCCGTTGTTCCAGAATCACCTTCCTTGATGCTGGCTGCCGCAATTTCAACCACGGGAACCGTGTCATCATTCACGATGATCACTTCCGCCTGTACTTGTCCGGGCGTGACATTCACCGGCTGACTCAGGCGGACAAAAATATTTTCATCCGCCTCGACCAGACGCTCGCCCTTGATCGGAACCACCACTGTCTTGCTCAACTCACCTTGATCCAGAGGCACGACAGGCAGGAGCCGGAAGAATCTCGGTTCATCACCGGCAGGCACCGTCGCGCTGTATTCGTTCGCTGATTTCTCGATCGAACTCGCGATCTTCTGCCAGTCTCCGCCTACCAGAGCCGTTGCGGAATACAGCTCGAACACATCCGTCACGCTCGTCCAGGAAACTGTCAGACTGTTTCCAGTCACTTCAATCTGGAGCGTGGCCCGTTGCTGCGTCGTCGCACCGGTTGCGATTCCGCCCGTGCTGAAGGAACTGGGGGCAAACGTGATCTCGCGATCGACCGCCACGTAATCAACACCCGCTTTCGCTGTTCCATCCACCGTGGAGAATCTGATCGTCACAGGATCCGCCGCCGGCGCTGACAAACTGACCGTGACCTTTGCTTCCTTCGTTCCGCTGTGACCTTCCTCGATTCTCAAACCACCCACATTCACCACCGGCAGAACATCGTCATTGACGATCGTCCCCGTCGCCACCGACCTCGCCATGACGGCATCGACTGGATCGCCCAGCCGCACCGTGAACATCTCATCGCGCTCGAAAGAACGATCACCATTGATCAGTACCGGTATGATCCTGCTCTTTTCACCTGGTTGGAAAACCAACTGGCCCGCCGTGGCGATGTAATCGGTTCCGGCCTTTGCGTTCTCATCCGCGGTCGCGAAATTCACCTTCACCGGCAACGCCGATTCGCCCTCCACGGACACGATAAACTCCGCGCTCCTGGTTCCACTGTCACCTTCCGTCACAGTCGCATCCGCGATGCTGATACCGGGCGCCACATCATCATTCACGATGGTGGCAAGACCACGCCCCTTCACGATGCTGGCGTTGACGGAGTTCATCAACCGCACCGCGAACGTCTCGTCGCGCTCAAAAACCCTGTCGCCCTTCACCCGGACCGTCATCGTCCGCTTCACGTCGCCCGTCGGCAGGACCGTCGTGGGACGCAACCGATAGAACCGCACCCCTGCATCACCCAGTTCCGTCACACTGCGCTGAGCCCCATTCACCTCGCGAACTCCCACCACCCGCCGCCACACCGCGCCCGATCCGATGCTCTCCGATACTTCCACATCGAAGACATCGCTCCCGCTGATCCACGAGATGACACGCCTGTCGCTGGCAAACGTCACATCCAGCTTCGGAATTGAAGTCCCGCCACCAGGGGCGATGGATTGTGGGCCGGCCAATTGCAACTGGCTGCCCAGATCAATCGAGAACGTGCCACTGACCGCTTCATAATCCTCGCCAGCTTTTGCCGTTTGGTCCTCGGTGGCGTAATCCACCGTCACAGGCCGCGTGGTCAGACCCGAGATCGACAGCGTGAACACCGCATCCGTGGAACCTTCGTTCGTCTCGATCACCTGAACATCATCAACGCTCACCTTGGGAGCAGGATCATTGTCGAGAATTGTTCCCGTCGCCGTGTCCCGGCTGATCGTCACGAACTTTGGTTTGCTCAACTTAACCGTGAACACCTCGTCACCTTCATTGACAATGTCACCGAGAACATTCACGAGAATTTCCTTTCGCACTTCACCAGCGGCGAACGTCAGGGTGCCGGAAACCCCTTCAAACGCTTGATTGGCCTTGGCCGTGCCATCCTGGGTTGCAAAGTCCACCGTCACCGGCACTGGAAGCGATTGCGTCATCACCACGCCAAACCGGGCAACGGAAGTGCCAGAGTCCGTTTCTGTCACCTGCGCATCCTCGATTGTCACATTCACGCCAACTGCCGGCAGCACCACCGTCACCAAGGCTGTGCATGATTCCGTGTTTCCAGCCGCATCCGTGACCGTAAGGGTCACTGGATTCGGATTCGATGCGAGGCTCTCCGGACCAAAGCGCGTCCGATCGAGCGAACGCGACATAATCGCGCAATTATCCGTGCTCCCGTCATCCACCTGCTCCGGCGTGATATCGATGAAAGACGATGTCCCAAAGAACACCTCGATATTCCTGCACCGCGCAACGGGCTTCTGCGTGTCCAGCTCAAGCGTCACGCTCACCACATCCGTCGCCGTGCAGCCGTTGGCCGGGTTGGTCACCGTCAAGGTGTAGTCGCCCGCCACCGCCACGACCGGCGTCGCGCTCGTCGAGCTGAACCCTGCCGGACCGCTCCAGCTGTAGGTCGCACCCGCCGTCGTCGAGCCCCCATCGAGCGTCACGCTCGTCACCGTGCAGTTAAGCACCTTGTCCAAGCCAGCGACCGCCACCGGCAGCGCGTTGACCGTCACGCCCGTCGCCAGGCTCGTCGCGCTGCAGCCGTTGATGTCCGTCACCGTCACGCTGTAGCTGCCGCTCGCATTGACCGTGATCCCTGGCGTCACCGCGCCGTTGCTCCACAGGTAGCTCGCCCCGGCGCTCGCCGTCAGCGTCACGCTGCCTCCGGCGCAGAAGGTCGTCGGGCCGCTTGCACTAATCAGCGGTGCTTCCGGTGTTGCAACAACAACGTTCTGGTTGGCCGTCGTGCTGTTCCCGTTGCCGTCGTTGAACGTCCACACCACCACCGTCGTGCCTTGAACCGTGATCGGGAACACCGTTGTCGTTGTGCCTGTGATGACGCCGGCGCACGCGTCGGTCGTCGTCGGGGCCACCGGACTCGCCGAGCAGTCGCCCGTCACATCCGCCAATACCGGCGTCAGCGGCGCGGTCACGTCATCCACGATCACGGTCTGGGTCTGCGTCGATTCGTTCCCGTTCCCGTCGTTGTAACGCCAGGTCACCGTGAAGGTTCCCTGCGTGTTGTAAACCAGCGGATCGGTCGTCGTCCCCACCACCGGCCCCACGCAGTTGTCGGTGGCGCTCGGCGCGCTCACCGTCACCGTGCATTCGCCCGTCGCGTTGGGCAGGCTGGCCACGTTCGCCACCGGCGCGGTCACGTCATCCACGATCACGGTCTGGGTCTGCGTCGATTCGTTCCCGTTCCCGTCGTCAAAGCTCCACGTCACCACCGACGTTCCCTGCGTGGACCGCGTCAGGCTGTCCGTCGTCGTCCCCGTGATCGTCCCGCCGCAGTTGTCGGTCGTCGTCGGGGCCGCCGCGATCGTCGCCGAGCATTCACCCGTCACGTCCGCCAGCACTGGAATCACCGGCTTGGTGTCATCCACCACCGTCACTGTGAAACTCGCCGTGCTCGTGTTGCCCGCCGCATCCTTCGCCGTATAGGTCACCGTCGTCGTGCCCACAGGGAGGGTGTCGCCAGAATTGTGCGTGCTCGTCAGCGGTGCCACCGCGTCCATCGCGCAGTTGTCGCTCGCCGTCGGCGCGGTCCACGTTGCCACCTGGTCGCATGTGAGTCGCCCCAGTCCGGTTGTCAGATTGATGTTTGCCGGCATTCCCGCGATGACCGGATTCACAATGTCGCTGACCGTGATCGTAAATTGCCGCGTTGTCGTGTTATTCACTCCCTGGCCGTCATTCGCGGTGACCGTGATTGTCACGGTGCCGGTGGCTCCGAGAATCGGCGTGTAGGTCAATGTTCTCGTGGCCCCGATTCCTGTGACAACCGGATCGGGCACTACACCGGGAGTGCCTGAAACGGCACTTACAGCAACAGTCTGCCCCGATTCGTCCGCCGGACCAGGGGAAACTCCTGTGATGCTCACCGTATGATCAAGTCCATCTCCACAGGCAATCTGATCGGCGATGACATCAAAGCCCGGCGCGTCGTTCACCGGCGTGACATTGAAAGTGATCGTGTTGGGGGTTGGATCAAGATCCACGCCGCCGCTGGCGTTGCCACCATCGTCCTGGACCTGGAATGTGAAGTTGGCATAGGCATTCCCGCTGGCATCCGGCGCTGGTGTGAAGATTAGATTCGGAATGTTAGCGGCAGAAACAACCTGATCCACTACGACATCAGCGCCTGAAAGCTTCAAACTCCCAACCAAAGGAAGGCTTGAGATTTTAACTGCCAGCAGCGAGTTCGCCGGATTATCGTTCGGATCAGTGAAGCCAAAATCCACTCCCGCAAAAACGTGACTTGAATCTTCGTTGATGGTGATCGTCTTGTCGGTCCCTGCTGGTGGATCATTTATGTTGTTCACCGTGATGGAAACAATTGCCGCCGGAAGGGAAGACAGCGCATTTTCATTATCTCGTGACCTGAAAGTAAAATCGTCGGCCCCCAGGTAATTGAGGTTGGGTAGGTAAGTAACCTTCCCAGATGCATCCAGAATCAAATAAGGGAGAAGCGCTGCCGTAATCAATGTTCCACCAGTCCCTGTTCCATCATAAAGAGTCCCATTCGCTGGCAGAGATTGCATGCGAAATCTAATCGGATCGCTGTCTTGATCGGAGCCAGTCAACGTTATCACCACAGCCGTATTCTCTGTGGTGCCAACGTTTTGATCATCGGCAAGAGGGCGGTGATTGATCTCCAAAGTGACAGCGCTCGAGGTGACGGAACAATTGTCCGAACTTGTGACCACGACGTCGTAGGTGCCAGCATCGGCTTCCGTTACGGAGGGAATGGTAAAGGCAGCCGATGTAGCGAGTGGAATTATTCCACCGTTATGACGCCATCGATAACTCAGCGGCCCAACGCCCGAGGCAGTTACGGTATAAGTTCTGGAAAGACCAAGGGTAGTTGTTCCACTCAAAGGCGACGGTTGCGTGTTGATCACCGGCAACGCGTTGATCGTCACACTCGCCGTCGTCGTGTTGTCGCAACCGCCGCCACTAAAGGAATACGTCACCGTGTAGTCCCCAGGGATGCTCGCCCCAAGGTCGATAGCGCCAGTGCCCAAATCGATGACCAGCCCTACGGTCGAACTGTAGGTTCCGCCAGGCTGGCCCGTCTGCATCACGCTCGCGATGCCTGTCGCGCAATAAGGACTGCCCGCATAGCTGATCCCGGCCACCGGCAAAGCATTGATCGTCACGCTCGCTGTCGTTGTGTTGTCGCAGCCACCACCACTGAAGGAATACGTCACCGTGTAGTCCCCAGGGATGCTCGCTCCCAGGTCAATCGCGCCTGTGCCCAGGTCAATGACCAGCCCCACGGTCGAACTGTAGGTTCCGCCAGCCTGGCCCGTCTGCGTCACGCTCGCGATGCCTGTCGCGCAATACGGACTCCCCACGTAGCTGATCCCAGCCACCGGCAGCGGATTAACTGTCACGGTCACCACATTGGATGGGATCGTGTTGATGATTGCCCGGTAATGGGTGGTTGCGGTCAGGGTTCCCGTATCCAACGGATTGACTCCGGCACTCGCAGGAATTTCAGTCCATGAACCAACCACTCCTGTCGGCGAGAATTCCCATTTATCAATTGTTCCGCTTAAATCTGTAAGGGTGAGCAAGGCTGAACCGCCAGTGCAGATGGAAGTGGAAGAACCGCCTCCTGAACTGGCTGTTCCACCGCCAACCCCGACGCTTACCATATTCGACGATTCTGCAATCAGGCATACGACGCTCGTCACCATTGCCTGAAAATCAGTCGCCTGAGTGAGCGGAACCGTCACAAGAACGGGTGAAGTCTGACCAACGATATCGGTGAATGACGCTGCTCCCGTTCGCGATTGCCATTGGATGCTTCCCACACTTCCTTCCAATGTGATGGTGACCGGACTCCCCGAGGCAACAATCGGCGCGCTCGGCGATGCCATCCCAGGCACAGCACTCGGATCCACGGTGAAAATCGATGCAGTCGAATTGGCTGGCGCACACACTCCGCTCTGCACCACGGCGCGGAACTGAGTCGCGACTGTCAACGCCGGCGTTGTGAACGGATTGGCCGTTGACGCAATCGGGGTCCAGATCGTGCCATCAAGAGATGATTCCCACCGCAGGATCGATCCCGTCTGCCCACTCAAACTCACTGTGGCGGTTGTTCCGCTGCAAACCGTCCCCGCCACAGGAGCGGTTGAACCACCGACTGAAACCGGGTTCACCGTCACCGGCAAACTTCCGGACGCGCCATTTCCACAACTATTACTTGGCGTTACCGAGACACTGCCGGGACCGGCACCGCCCCAGTTCACCGTGATCGAAGATAATCCCTGCGGGCTGGTGATGGTCCCGCCAGCCACGGTCCAGGTGTATGTGACTCCACCCACGGCTGGAACCGAGTAGATGACGCCCGTGGCCCCTGCGCATACGGTTGCCTGGCCAGTGGGTGTTCCCGCGGCAGCCACGGCTGGGGTCACCGTAACCGACTGAGTCCTCTGGGTGCCGCTGAAAGAGCAGGCGGAGTTGCGTGGAACCACGGTCACGTTGCCCGAAGCGCCCCCCCAGTTCACCGTGATTGAAGGAGTGCCGGCGCCATTAACCGGTGTTACACCAGGTGGAAAGGACCAGTCGTACGAGGTCGCTCCGCTTACTGGATTGATTGAGAAGACAACTCCAGCTTGATTGGCGCACACCGTCAGCGGACCGGCTGTGAAAGGACCGGCAGCCGCAACCAACGGCGCCACCGTGACAGCGAGCGTGCTCGTGGTCGGAGGGGTGCAACTGTTGCTGGTTGTCACCGTCACCTCGCCGGAGGTCGCCGTGCCCCAGTTCACGGAAATTACCCAGTTACCCTGCCCTCCCAGAATTGTGGCCCCTGGAGGAACTGTCCACACGTAGCTGGCGCTGGCCTGACTGGGGATCGAGTAACCAACGGTGGCCCCCGCGCAAACGTTCTCCGGTCCGGTGATCGGACCCGTAGCACCAAGAACGGGATTCACCGCCACGACGGCTTGCGAGGAAAAACCCACGGCGCACACACCACTCTGCACTACCGCACGGTAACGGGTCGTCGAAGCGAGCACACCGGTAGGAAGGGGATTCAAACCAGCGCTCGCTGGGATATCCGTCCACACTGTCCCGTTGGGCGAGCTTTGCCACTTCACGACCAGTCCGGTCTGACCGAAGAGAATGATACTTGACGCATTGCCGCTGCAAATCGGCGACAGACTCGGGCTTGCCGTGCCGCCAACCGTCGCAGGGTTGACTGCAAGATTCCGGGCGAGCGAGATCGTACTGCAACTTCCAATTGAGATCACGCAGTCATAGTCGCCAGCGTCACTGACATTGACGGGATCGATGTTCAAGCTGGCTGATGTGGCACCCGAAACACTTCCGCCATTACTGAGTTCCAGTCCATTCCTACGCCATCGATAGGAAGGTGCCACCGGGCCTGTCGCCGCCACGGTGAAGCTGGCCACACCAGATCCATCCGCGCAGACGACAGGCGGCACACTTGGCTGGCTCGTGATCAACGGAGCAGCATTGACTGTCAGCCCGAAGCTCGACGACGTGCTGCTGCATGGGCCCATGGTCACGATGCAGTCATAATTTGCGCTATCACCTGTGGCAGCGTTGTTGATGGTGAGAGAAGCCGTGGTCCAATCGGCGAAGGTGGAGCCGTTGCCAGTATTGGCGCTGGTGATGTCGATGCCGTTCCTGCGCCACTGATAATTCAGATCGCCACTGCCGCTGGCGGAAACCGAGATCACCGCCGAGGAACCCGAGCAGACTCCGCCCGATGGCCCGGTCACGCTCGACACCGTCGGTGCCGGGCTAATGGTGAGAACAGCGCTCCGGGATGTGGCGGCAGGAGCACACGCACCACTCACATTCACGGAGTAACTGGCAGCATCGAGCGCCGTCAGTTGAAGGATGTTCAGCGTGGCGGTGTCGGCTCCAGAAACATGAGTGCCATCATTGAAGAGAGGTTCTCCGTTCCTGTACCATTGATAAAAGAAAGGTCCAGAGCCGGTCGGATTGACCGTGAAGCTTGCATTCGATCCCAGACAACCACCCGCTTGATCAGCAGGCTCGCTCGCTAGAATTTGAGGCGCGGTGTTCAGGGTGAACGCAACAGCCGTGGAGGAGATGCTGCAATTTCCGTTGCCCACCACGCAATCGTAGGTGCCGGCATCAAGGCCGCTGGCGGGGATGATTGTGAGCGAAGCCGTGTTGACACCAAAGGTTGTGCCGCCGTTGGAAAGTCCGACGCCATCTTTGCGCCATTGGAAAGTGGTCGCGGTGGGAGCGTTGATCGAAATCGTGGTGGCAGAACCGATGCAGCCGGGAGCAGGAGCGGCAGGTTGTCCCACGATTGTTGGCGGTAGGTTGACGGTGAGGGCGGCACGAGCTGTGGATACCGTCTGGTTACAGGGAGCCCCTACGCTGACAACGCAGTAATAACCTGTACCCGAACCAACAGGCCCACCGGTGCCCTGGTCAGCGGAGGTAACGTTCAGAACTGCCAGCGTATCGGTGTTCACACCCTGATATTTCGCACCATTCGCAAGCTGTGTAGTTCCTTTCCACCATTGGAATGTGACACCGGTGCTAAACGTTGGTATCGCTTCAAATACTGCGGTTTCGCCAGCACATTTCGTCAGATCGTCTGGATCTCCAAGCGGACCAATTCCAAGAGCTGGATTAACCGTCAAGGTCGAGGGAGCTGAATCTGCAACCGCTTCCACGGTGTTGCACCCGTTGTCCACGTGGGCGCGGTATTGTTTGCCATTGTCGGCTGCGGTGACGGTGAAGGAATAGGTGGAATTGAGGGTGGTGACCTGCGTTCCAGTGGTTACAGCACCGGGAATGTTTTCCCAAACTGTTCCATTCAACACCTGCCACTGCACCACGATGTTTGCAGGGGACGGTGGAGGCGAAGCAGCCGTCACTGTAAACGACGCAGTCTGTCCCACACATCTTGTCTGAGTGGAGACCGGATTAGTCACTGTCGGTGTGCCAATCGCATTTAACCTCAAAGTGTTTCGCGTAGTACAGCCGTCCGACGTCCTGACATCCACAGTGAAATCAACTACTCCATAACCCTCACCCAGTCTGCAACAGTCTTGGAACGATATTTCCCTGACGTTGCTTGGACCGATGAAATCAGCCGTCCTGAAAATTGGGGAGTTGGTGTATTGGAGACTCCAACTGTAAGTTGCTCCAGGACCAGCGTCGGGTACCGAAGCGGTCCCGAATGCATGATAGCAAAATCCAACCGGGTTGGGATTACCGTCCACCGAAATCACCGCCGTATAAACACTCAACGTGGCGGCGTTGGACGCGACACTGCATTGGCCGGTGACGGTGATAACGCAATCGTAGGAACCAGCAGCCGCTGCCGTCAGATTATCAAGGCGCAATGTGGTCGTAAGTGCACCAGAGATATTGGCCCCGTTCGAAAGGGGTAAACCGTCCTTGCGCCAGCGATAAGTGACACCTCCGACCGCAGCACCGACAGTGAAAGTAACATTGTCGTTCCCAGCGCAGGCACTCCTGCTCACTGGCTGAGAAAATGCGGGAGGCGGATTCACTACCAGGCCCAGAGGAGTGGAATTTCCGGAAGGTGCGCACGGGCCGCTGACCACACACCTAAACCCAATGCCTTTTATGAATTCGGAGCAGTTGAATGGTTTACTTTGTAAGCAACAGGGCCGCGGCGGTAGGTGTTTTTGCGCAGGCGAGGCCAACTGCTGACAGGTTGACGGAGCGCGCGGGGGCAGGAGCGTTGCCGCCGT
>SXGU01098761.1_pt1 | contig 38493 bp, 7 predicted proteins | sample 3174531 | NCBI WGS metagenome assembly SXGU01 (sample SAMN11356863, study PRJNA531348) | freshwater metagenome | isolation source: freshwater sample F1-140 | place: China: Fuxian Lake, Yuxi | collected 2017-12-25 | reverse complement strand
ATGAAACTGGAGTGAGCGTCTCGGACGATGAACTGGCTCGCGTCCATATCACGCCAGCGAAGTTCCACGGGGAATGGAACTATGTCATCGAACCCCGTTAACTAACATTTGCTCAAGTTATTATTTCGCCCGCCCTTACTCGGAGTGAAGTCCAGGAAGGTTTGGCCCGGGTTGGCCGTGTCCGCTGCTGTTACTTGTCCGTTCGTGTGCAGGTGGACACGCACATTGGCCGTCGGAGCGTGATTCAAAGTAACCATCACGAACACGTCCGCCGGCGTTGTTTCGCTGACACTCAACGACGGGTCCTGAACAACGGTGATTCCGGGAGCGTCGGGATCGATGACGGTTGCGCTTACTTCAGGCAGATCGAAGTTCAGGTGATCTGGCCGGTCCGGATCAGCCGGAAGGACCGTGTGCTCGACAACAAGATTCCTCTTGGGGGTGTCGTCCTGGCCGTCGTCCAACGCCCGCACATTCACCGTCTGCGGAACGTTCCAGTTCGTGGTTGTGAAAACCAAGTAATTGCGACCGGCGTTGGCGCTGTCTTCGGCCACCAGGCCGGACCCAGTTTTCAGATTGACGCGCACATCGATGGCCGGTGCGCTGGGCAGGACGACCGTGTACGAATCCGGCTGTCCACCTTTGATCACCACGGTCTTTCCATGGGATTCGACAATGCCGATTTTCGCGTACGGATCCTCGAAGCCCCTCGGATTGCCTGGAGGTAGGCCAGGTGGCGGCGGAGTCGCTGTCCCATCCATGACACTCACAGGCACGAAAGGCAGGCTCAGGCTGGGACCGAACGCGGAGTCGGTGCTGTCCAGACTGAACGTGACCAGTCCCGCTGTCCTCGCGTCACCTCGCCAGACGTTGGGCGCGACGTCGCCGCCCAGATAAACGACATTTGGATCCACCGGGTCGGCCGCGAGGGAAAGATGGATCATGCCCTGATTACCGCCATGGCTGCCCGGGCGGCTGCCCAACGGCGTCCAGTTACCACCGGCGTTTGTCGATCGGAAAACTCCCGCCGGGCGATTGTCGGTGCCGATGATGACTGCAAAAATGGGATTGTCGGAACCCGCGAGCTTCAACGGACTGACGGCTAATTCGATGTTGGGAGATCGCTTCAAGCCTTCCCTGCCATCCGCCTGCTCCGCGTTCCCGTCCTTGTCCGTATCGGCGTTGTCGAAGTCATCGTCGGTGCGGATGCCTGTATCGGCCCGCACCCAAGAAACACCCACGTCCTCGCTGCGATAAATTCCGTTGCCGGGATTGGCGGCATCTTCATCACCGAAATCACCGTCCAGATTGGTGTCGAACTTACCGGCCAGTGACACGTAAAACCTCCAGGAGTTCGCCGGACCGCTGTAACCTGGATCCAACTCCAGATCGGTCACGGATCCAAAACCAAGACCACCCTGGCCCGAGAGATGGACCCAAGTGGCTCCGGCATCACTGGACTTGTACAACCCTCCTCCGAGCGTGCTGGCATCGGCCGTTCCAACGAACACGACATCTTTGTTGGTGGGAGATGTGAGAATGCTCGAAACCCGGTATCCGGCCAGTAGCGCGGACGTCGGCGAGGTTCCCGTCGCGGACCAAGTCTGCCCGCCATCGGTGGACTTGAAAATCCCCACAGCACCCAGCCTGGCCACACCGATTGACGTGCTGCTGAACGATCCCGTGCCGAAATAGAGAACCAAGTCGTTCATCTGGGTGTTTGGCCCGACGGCAGCACCAAGCCGATCATACGGGCTGAGCACGAGCGCACCGGTAGCCAACGAAGGCAAGGACTGTCCTAGCGGCGTCCAAGTAGGGTTCGGCGAGGTACCGTTTTCCGTGCGCCAGACGCCTCCGGAGGCGGCTCCCACGAAGATGATGTCCGGCTTGAAAGGATGCACGGCGATGGCGCTGATGGCGCCGCTGATGATGCCTTCCTTTTTTTCGGAGCTCTTAATCTGCGATGGGCCTTGCTCGGTCCACGAAGGAGAGAGATCCAGTTGCGTCGAGGGTGAGTTCGGCAAGAACCGCAAGACCAAGTCATGCTCGCCATTCACAAGATCCAGAACAAAAGCCCCCGAACCGAGGGCATTCTTGAACGACGTGGTGTCGATCTGAATCTTGGACCGGTCGAACCCCACGATGCCATCCTGGGACTTCAGGATTCGCCAGGCGTATGGCTTTGTAGTGTCGAATGAAGGCGTGTTCGGAAGCGATGGCAACGGCTGAGGGCTCTGGATATCGTGCGTCGCCAGCTTGAGGACGAACGGGTTGGCGACCGTCGCTTGAATGTCGAGCGTTCCCTTGACCTCAATCAAGTCCCAGCCCGGAGCTGGTGGAACAGGCCCTTCCTGGCCAGTGAGGTCATTGATCTCCCATTCGTAGGATTCACCGGGACTCCAAATCTCCGGATTGTTGAATGTCATCAATCCAGGACTGTTACCGGGGCGCAGCACACGAGGTGATCCCTCGCTGTGTGAACCGACGGATTGTGTGGCGATGTCGGAGGTGGCTTTAGCAACCGAGAAGGGCTGATTTTCGCTGGGAGGAATAGAGTGAGCACCTACGGAGCGGTGTTGCGAACCACCACTTTGAGTTGAGCCATTTTCTGTAACCGATTGACCGTCAGAGTTGAGCGAAGGCGGCCCGTTCGCTGCGCGAAGCGTATTGGTGAACTGCTCTGTCAAAATGCTCTGACTTTCCGCGGGAGTTCCCAGCCCTGAATCCTGCCGATGAAGGTCGTTCTCCTCGGTGGCTGGGAATCCACGTTGCGCGTCGTCATCGGCCACTGAAGAGTGCTGTTCGACTCCGTTCGTGACGGAGTTTTCCATCGGAGAAACTTGCTCCGTCAGGTCATCTGCGGCGGGGTCTTCACCCTGCGGCAAGAGTAACTCTTCAGTGGTGATACCGGAAAAAATCCCCTCGATTTTCACCCCGGAATCAGGTCCGAAACTCGATTGTTCCGAAGCTGGAAATTGTGCGATCTCCCCGGCAATTTCGAACTGGGAACTGTAGGCATCATCGTGACCCGAGGGAGAAGATCCGGCGGCAAGCAAATCAGCCGAGAGCAACAGCCGTTGCTCAAGAGACTCCAACGCGAAATCGGTAGAACGCCTTTTCAAACACTTTACGTCAACAACGCTTACCGCAACCGTGAAACCAGAATGACGCACGGGTGTTCTTTCAAACTGCTTTGCTCGTGTCAAGCCTGCGGGTCGATTAACTTTCGCGTGGTGGCTTTCACGACGAAACGGTCTCGAACTATTTCGAGAATCAATCCAACCGGGTTCCCCGCTAACTTGCCTCAGACTCGACGATTTTCGATGCGGCGGCTTCCCAGTCTGCCGTGGCGACGGCGAGGCGATCCATGGTAGCGGTCAGCTCCCGGTTGATTTGTAGGGCGCGTCCGGGCTGCTCATAGGTCGCCGGCTTTTCGAGTTCGGCTGTCAGCCTGGCCTGCTCAGTCTCGAGTTCCTGAATCTCCCATTCGAGCTTCTTGACCCGCTGCTGCTGCTCCCGCCTTTCGCGGGAACGGGCCTGTCTTTGCTCAGCCTCAAGCCGTTTTTGCTCCTTGTTGCGCACGGCAGGTTTTTCAACGGGAGCAAAGTTCTGCGCGCGCTGGCCACCACCTGACGCGGTCAATCCCTCCCGGGCCGATCCGGCCGATGTTTTGTCGAGGTAATACTGGTAGTCACCCTTGTAGTGGGTGAGTTTCCCCGCGTTGACGTGCAGAACGTGGTTCGCCATCGCACGGATGAAATACACGTCATGGCTGATGAAAATGAATGTGCCCTCGAACTGTCCGAGCGCCCCCACCAGCGCGTCGATGCTCGGGATGTCCAGGTGCGTCGTGGGCTCGTCCATCAGCAGGAGATTTGGCGGATCGAGCAACAGTTTCACGAGCGCAAGCCGGCTTTTCTCGCCACCGCTCAAGACCTTGACCCTTTTGAAGACGTCGTCGCCCCGGAAAAGGAAAGATCCCAGAACGGTTCGGACGAATTGCTCCGTGATGCGTTGCGGAGTGTCGAGCCCTTCTTCCAGCACAGTCCTTTCCGGATCAAGCGTGTCCGCACGGTACTGGGCGAAATAGCCCAATCTCACATTGTGGCCCAAGGTTCGCACGCCTGATTGGATCGGCAACACGCCGGCCAGAAGTTTTAGCAGCGTTGATTTGCCAGCGCCGTTGGGCCCGACGAGGACGATGCGCTGACCGCGTTCCGCCTCAAAATCGATGCCGGAATAAACAACGTTTTCGCCGTAAGCATGGCAAATTGTTTCCAGTTCGATCACTTTCAACCCGCTGCGTTGCGGCTGGGGGAACTGGAACTTGATCTTCTTTTCATCGCTGACCGGCGCTTCGATCTTCTCCATCCGCTCGATCTGTTTGAGCTTGCTCTGCGCCTGCGCGGCCTTGGTGTTCTTCGCCCGAAACCGATCGACGAACTCCATCAAATGGGCGATCTCACGCTGCTGGTTCTTGTACGCGGCAAGTCGCTGCTCTTCAAAGGCCGCACGCTGCACTAGATACTCGTCGTAGTTGCCCCGATAGCGAAGAAGTTCGCCCTGCCTGATTTCCACGATGCTGCCGACGAGCTGGTTCAGGAACTCGCGATCATGGGAGATCATCAGGACCGCGCCGGGATAGGCTTTCAGATAATCCTGAAACCAAAGCAAGGATTCCAGATCGAGATGGTTGGTCGGCTCGTCCAGCATGAGCAGGTCCGGCTCCTGCACCAGCAGACGGGCCAGGTGAACCCGCATCACCCAGCCGCCACTTAACTCGCGACACGGACGTTCGAAATCGCGCTCGCGAAAACTGAGGCCGGCCAGAATGCTCTTGGCTTTCGCCTGGAGCTGATAGCCGCCCAACTCGTCGAACCGTGCTTGGGCATGGTAAAAGTCCGCGGAATGCTCCGCGTGAAGGTCGTGTCCGTGCTTCAGCTGTTTCTGGAGCGTAGCCACCTCCGTGGAAATGGCGGTGGCAAGATCGAGGACGGTTTCATCGTGAACCGGCGCGCTTTCCTGCGGCAGGTAACCGAGTGAAATCCCACGTTGCAGCGTGATTTCTCCACTGTCCGGAACCTGGTGCTGGAGAATGAGTGAAAAGAGCGTTGTTTTGCCCGCGCCGTTTGGGCCTACCAGCCCGATGCGCTCCTCGCGGTTCACCTGCAATGAGGCTTCCGAAAAGAGCGTCCGGCCACCAAAATTTTTAGAGACTCCCGCAATTGTCAGCATTGGAGCGCAGGATATAACTGCTTCCCCAACCAACGCGCAAGGGACGAATCGGAGTGTCTCAGGCCGCGTGCCTTCCCGAGCCTACGGCAACGCGGTCAGTTCAAGGATTCGGCCAGGCAAAGCCATGGAGTGCTTGAAACTGATCGAGCGCGTGTATTCGGCGATATAAATCTTGCCCTTGCCGCTCAAGTGAACGTCCACCGGACGTGCCAAAGGTGCCAGAAGCGTCTCCATCGTGGCCTCGTAAACACCCGCTGCGTTCTTGCGCAGCCGCGCTTGAAGCAGATCAAAGCCGTAATCACCCGGCTGTTGAATGAGAATCCCAAACCGCCCGATCAGGAAACTTCCCCGATGTTTCTCTGGAAAATCTGCGCCCAAGAAAACTATGCCGGACGGGGACGAATGCTGTTCGAACGTGTAATAGGGTTTCCCAAGCGAAGCGCCGGCCGGACCCAAATTGGAGATAGGCAGTGTGAACTCAACACCCGCCGGTGGGTCTGGAGTGTAGGAGTATGGCTTGTTCTTCCAATCCGAGAACTTGTAGGGAAAACCATAATGCTTCCCCTTCTCGATCAGATTCAACTCCTCGGGAGCATCCGCATTGGGGCCATTCTCCGTGGCAAACATCTCTCCCTTGTCGTTCCAGCAAAAGCCGTAGGCGTTGCGCAGACCTCTCGCAAAGATTTCCAACTGCGGTTTCAACGATTTGGGATCGAAGCGCCACATGCACGCAGTGAGGGGCGTCTCGCCAACGTGAGCGATTTTCGGATCATCCAACGCGAGATCATTGCCATCAGTTCGCGAACCGCTGGTGACATAGAGGTAACCGTCCGGGCCGAAGCCGATGCATCCAACTCCATGATGATTGCCCGTGCCCCAGGGATACGAAGTCTGAAACCAAGGCCGAGGCGTGACCGGATCACCATTTTCAGTCCCGCTGGTCCTCCAGATGATCACATCGGCGCTGTGCGGTGACTCGGTTTCATTCCGCTGGTTTGTGACGATCCAGAGTCGGCCTTCCTTGTCCATGGTGAATCCGACAACCATGGGCTCACCCATTCCGAGATGCATATAACGTGAACCCCAGATGATCTGCTTCAACGCGCCTGTGGGCACATCCACGCGCCAGACATCACCATTGGCGGAAAGGGTGTATAATCTCCTGCCAGTCCCGTCACTCGCAAGACGCGTGGCATGGTTTGTTAGACGCGTGACTTCACGCAATTGCCAGGCTTCCGGCGGTTTGGGTAGCGGTTGGAATTCGTTGGCCTTGCGCAAATCTTCAAAGGTCTTGAACTGCGTCGTTGCCCGAACCTTCTTCACCTCATCCGCTGTCACCGAGCCACCAGGATTTTCCCAGCTATTGAGCACAAACGTCAGAACGTCCGACACCTGCTGGTCATTGAGTACCGATGGGGGCATGAAGCCATTGTAAGTCTTGCCATTGACGGAGATCGTTCCGCTCATCCCTTCGCACAGGCCCTTGATAACCTTCTCCCGGTTGGCTGCCAGGAAATCGGACTTGGCCAGAGGCGGGAAAGTTCCCGGCGTCCCCTGCCCGGCCGCTTGGTGACATACCGCACAGCTACCGAGGTAGAGCAGTTTTCCACGCGCAATCTGAGCTTGCACCGGGTCGCTGGCGTCAGCAGCCGTAGCACTGATCGCATCCACAATCCACGCGGATGTCACAATTGATATGACTCGAAACAAATTACGAAGTGAAATCATGGGGCGAAACTGTAATGAGGACATCCACCATGTCAAACAGCGGAATGCCGGGGTAATGTCCTGATCTTGCTCTTCATCTTCTTCTTAATCTCTCAAAGAAATGATTAAGGGCATGAACGAGATTAAGACTGAGTTGCCACCAATGCTGAACATCGATTGACAGGCACGCTCATGTTCTGTTGCTCTCGACTCGGAATGACACCACCGCTCCGGCTGCAAAACCCTACGATCCGTGACACGTGTCGCGCTTGGGCGCTCTGTGTGCTCGCGGGCGCGATCGGATGGCTGGGCAGCTTCAGCGTTGACGCAGCCGATCGAAAGACCCTGCTCGTGCTCGGTGACAGCATCGCCGCCGGCTACGGACTCGAACCACAGCAAGCCTTTCCCGCATTGCTTCAGGAGAAGGCAGACGCGGCTGGGTGGTATTTGGATGTTATCAATGGAGGCGTGAGTGGGGACACCTCAGCCGGAGGCGTCCGGCGAATCAACTGGTTGCTGAAGCGTCCGATCGACATTCTCGTGCTCGAGCTGGGCGGCAATGATGGCTTGCGGGGCCTCTCCCCGGATATGACCCGGACAAACCTCCAGATCATCATCGATCGCGCCCGCGAGAAAAACTCGAGAACAATCTTTGTGATCGCAGGCATGCGTATGCCGGACAACATGGGATCGAATTACACCAAAGAGTTCGAAAACGTGTTCCCAGCGATGGCCAAGACCAACAACGTTTCCTTGATCCCATTTCTTCTGGAAGGCGTCGGCGGTGTTGCCGGACTGAACCAGGCGGATCGAATTCACCCGAACGTGGAGGGACAACGGATCGTGGCTGACAATGTTTGGAAGATCCTCGAACCGCTGCTGGCCAAAGCGCTTTCTGTGGATGGCTCCAAAAAGACCACCCCGCCGTTGACGCCGGCAGAAAAGCCATGATCTCGAAGCTATGAAGCTTGATGGCAAGTTGAAAACTTTGGCTTGGCTCTGCCTAGGCTTGGCAATCGGAGCATTGGCGGCAACAGGCATACTCCTCGCTTTTGGAAAGGCATTTCACCACCAGCCCGATTGGCGGGAACAGGCTGAGGCGAACAGCCTGCCAAACCGCCGGGGATACACTCTTCCCCTCAACAACCCTGATATGATTCCAGTCAGCCAGGCGCTCAACATGAGAGATGAGGACGTGGTGCTCGGCATTCTCATTCGTGGCCAGGCTCGCGCGTATCCATGGTGGCTGACCAGCAATTATCACGTGGTTAACGACACGGTTGATGAAGAACCCATCTTGATCACTCTTTGCGAAGTCTGTGGCGGAGCATCAGCCTTTAGACCGATGTTCACGGATCTTCCTGGCATCACCTTTTCTTTTGAGATCTCCGGCGTCGGCCTCGGAACAATTGAAATCGTGGACCATCAAACGCGGTCCAAATGGAGGCCTTTTCTTGGCCTCGCCTTTGATGGTCCTTTGAAAGGCAGATCACTCGAAAGGCTGCCTTTGCTTATGATGACATGGAAGGAATGGAAGGAATTGTATGGGGATAGCCTGGTTGCCAACGGCAGCCCCCAGCTTCGCCAGCGATTGCACGGTTCCGAATCTGGGCGCATTGGCGACCCGGAGATTCCACCCCTATTTCAACGAACTGCCAACCTCTCAGATAATCGCATGGGCCTGCATGATCTGGTGCTGGGAATCAAGCTACCCAAAGAAGGAAAGACGTACGCCGTTCCCGTGAGTCGGCTCACTCCATTCCCGAATCTTTTCCAGGTGATGTTGGGTCAAAAGCCTGTGCTGATTGTTCGACAAAATGAGCTGGGAATAACGGCGTTTGACCTCGAACCAACCGCATACCGCACCAAGTTTACACTCTTATCAAAAGCACCAATCCTCTTCCGAGGTTCGGATTCATTGACGTGGAATGTCTTTGGCACCAGCAAGACGGCCGAAGGTCGTGAGCTGACACTGCCTGGCACTACGAGCTATCTCACGGAATGGTACGAATGGGTCAGTCATTCTCCTGAATCCGAAATCGTAACCTCCACAGGCGTCTTTTCGAATGAATAGTGTGTTGGATCTCCTTGCGGGTTCTTTGGCGGAATGAAGCCGTGTTGATCTGAGTTCCTGCCCTGACAGGCTTTTGAGGATTCCACGCAATTCAACCTGAAAACCGAAATTGGTAGGGATGGTGCGATGCGCCGTCCCTGCTCCGTCCCTGCTCCGTCCAGGCGCGGAACAGGTCTGGCACAGGTTGAAAATCCTGCACGATTCGTTGCGACCGCTGAACGCGGTCTCGGACAGCCCAGCGCGCTGTTCATACCATCTTTCTCGTACGATCAATTTGGGTTTTCGGATTCAAGTCTCCTGATCGGGAGAGTTTGACCATCGATTCGATTGAAATGCGTTGAACCTTGGCACGGCTCAACCAGCTTCACTCAGAAGGCTTCGCAATTCTTGATAAAGCTCAACCAGGCGAGGGTAGGTCCATATACATGCCAGCACGATGAGCAGGGAGACTCCAAAAATTCCTACCGACCAAAAGATCTTCCACCGGGCAGGCATCGTTGGATGCCACCATACCAGTGGAAGCATGAGTGGACCGATCGCCAGAAACGCCATGATCAAGCCACCTGGCCGGAATTTCCAAGCAAGAGAGGCGGGGGTGGAGCCCGCCAAACGGGTTGCTTCCGAAGCGGGAAGCGGCGGTGGGAGATGAATGTTGAGAGCATTTCCGGTCAACATGGAATTGCAGAACCGACACTTGATGGCGGCATCTTGAATCTCTTCAGCACATAAAGGACATCGCTTCACGGGAAATCGAAGGGACAATCAACCCTGAAGACACGGGTTCAAATACATGGTGAAAAAATATGTTACCACTCCATCTGGTGCAACGTGGAAACTTCCGAAGTCCTCCGGAAGATCAAGAATTACAGCGATACCAATGAGTTTCTTTCGAAACTGTATCAGCGAATGTCAGTTCGCTCAGACTTTCGGAATGTTTGAGCCGACTCACGTCGGCTGCCACGGAGTTTTGAAAGTGGCTCCAATGACTTGATCGGTAAATCCGAGACTGCCACCGTCCCACCGGGACCGTTTCTTCAAGGCAGCCGTGTCAGGTAGTGAGTCCGGTAGTTTATGAGTTCGGTGCTTCCCACTTCACCATCACCATCGATGTCGAGTGATTCTAAGAATCCAGCCTCCCCGTTGCGCTTTCCGTAGGCCCGACTGTATGAGAACAGGTCGAGCGCATCGACATCGCGGTCCCCATCCAGATCGCCATAGTAGCGGAAGAAATCGACGATGCTGCCCTGTTGTGGATCATTGGGAACAACCTTCATGAAATTGGACGCGGCGTCGGTAATTTCGTCCGTCCTGAGTGTCGCGCGATAATTTCCATCCCCCAACGAGCCTCCTCTCAAAGCCGGGAAGGTCCATGTAGCACGATTGGCGGACTTGTCGTAACTCAAGACCATCTCCTCCGCCAGAACATCGATACCCGACGTCAGGTTCTGAATCACCAAATGATCGGCTTTCAACGATGCGGAAACATCCTCACTGAACGTGATTGTCACCGAGTTCACCATCGACCGTTGAACGTCTCCACCATTGATCACGGTGCCGACTATCGTTGGCTGGATGGGATCCAGAGCGATGACGCGCTCGACGATGCTCGTGCCCTCGGCATTCGTCACCTGCGCGCGAATTCGATTTTCACCCGCTATCAGCGGAACATTAGCGAAGGAGAATTTGCCTTCGGAATCCGTCAATGCGGAACCGTCATCGAAGCCATCCCCATCACGATCAAGCAAGACCTGCTGTTGCGGACTGGTCGTGCCGATCAGTGTGACTTGAGAGATATTCGTGAGGCCGTCGCCTTTCACGCCGGAGTCGCTAACTTCGGTGAGGACAAAATCCAGCGCCGGGCCTGTGATGAGTTGCACATTGTCGATCGTGGCCGAGCTGCCGATCGTCACGCTCAAGAGTTGGAAGGAAATTGTGACAATCGATCCTGGCTCGACCGCGCTGAGATCCATCTGGACCACGGTTGGGAGGTTCAAGTTCGCCACCTGACCTGATCCAGGAACGCCTGCGAGACTCACCATGCTGCTGAAGTAGGTGATTTTATCGCCCTGAATGTTCAACGCCGCGTCCCCTTCGGACAATAGTCCGGCAGGTGTGTGCAAGGCAGTTCCGGAGACAGCATCCAAAAGTCGTACCTCCAAAGCATCCGCCAGGCTCGATCGGCTGGAAGCTAGGTTTAACCCAGTAATGGTGAAGCGCAGGGCCTTGGCATTCTCCGGGACGATGAAGGTCTGCTCGAACTTGCCAAAGAATTCGCCTGACGCACCAAGGGCCGCCTGGCCGTTCAAGACTTTAGCGTTGCCTGCGGTGGACCAGACGAAGCCGGGAGCGTTTCCATCCGCCTGATCAAATCCTCCGTTGTGGAGACCTGGCGGGCGGTTCCCAAAGTTCATGCCCGTCACATTCAAATTCGCCGTGGTGATTTGCGCTGTCAGGCTGTTGGTGGCGCCTGATGCCAAATCACTCAATCCGCCCGAGACCGACTGACGCACCTGATACGTCCCCAGGTTCACTCCCGCGATCTTGTAGCGGCCCTGCCCATCGGTCACTGCGGTGGGGTCGCCAAGTTCCAACAGACCATTCGCGTTCAAATCGATGAAGACCCGAATGCCTGCCAATCCCTGCTCTTTAGCTTCGAAAACGCCGTTTCCATTCTCGTCACGATAAACCGTGCCGCTGACTGAACCAACCGGAGCCACGCCAAGAGTGACGCCCGAGATGTTTTGCCCGCTCACAGTTGAAATGATGACCCGATTCTGTGACGGGTTGGTGGTTCCAGCCAGCACCACGCTGATCGTTCCAGGTCCAATTCCATCGAAGCTGAAATCGCCGCCTGCCCCAGTGGTGATGGACGGTTCATTGGTGTCAAGGATCAGGTCTCCATCCAAGTCCACAAAGACACCGGCTCCGGCCCGTGACGGCTCGCCAATGTCACGCGCACGGTTGTTGTTCAGGTCGTCAAACACCACGCCACTGATAGTGATTGGGCGGAAGATGCCGAAGTCCAGATTCGCAAGCGTTCCAGGCACCTCCGCACTGATCGAGTAACCTCCAAGCCCGGCTGGATCCGGTGCAATAAGCAACGAACCCGTGGGAAGCTCCGTGCGCAATGTGTAAAGTCGTCCGGCATCCACCAGGAACTGATAAACTCCCTGCGCATCCGTCTGCGTGAAGGTTTCATTCGCGCCGCGCAGACCATTACCATCGGCATCAAGGAAGACAGTCACTGCCGCCAAGCCAACCTCGCCGGGATCACGGACACCAGAGCCGTTGGCATCGTTGTAAACCGCACCATTCAAAGCCACATTCTGACGGCCACCGATCTGAACGCGTCCGGTCGAGTAGTTTGAAAACACCGGAACCTGACCATCAGCTTCAATCACCGAATAGACAAAATAATCTCCTGCGGAAAGCTCCGAGGTATCCCAAAGGTAGGTCCCGGGGCCATCCTGCTCGGCCAAATCATCCACCATCAGCACGCCATCGTACCCATCGCCATTGGTGTCGTAATAAAGGGACACTTTCGCATTCGTTCCTGGAGCCTGCGCATTGAAGGTGATCGGAATGGATGCACCACCGACAACTCCCGCCGGTCCGGTCACAGTAGTGGTGGGTCGAGGCAATGGATTGTCCCGGACGGCCGAAAAGTCCACTGCGCCCAACGCAGCGGCGTTCGGAACGATCAATCGCCAGACGCCTTCGGTTGGACCGGCGACCATGACTGTCTTGCGATTGGGATCGCTCAGATCCGCTACCACACCAATCTTGTTTGCCGCGAAATCCGCTTCCGCAATACGTCGGCCATCCGGGGCTTCAACGATCAACGGGACGTTGTTTGCGGCATTCGTCCAATGCGCGGAGAGCAGCAGATAACGCGAGTTGCCAGGAGCGAAAAACGCCCCCTGAGTTCCGTTAACCGCTGCGGGTCTGCTGACGAGGCTCGCGAGCGACGCGGCAGACCCTGGCAGTGCGGCGATCGCCTCGGCGTTGAGATATTCAGTCTCCGTACCGTCAAAGTAGATTTTCAAGCCCACCGTGGTTGGTCCACCGACGGGCCCATAGAAAGGTATGTCGTATTCCGGCAAATTGATCGTAGCCCATCCGGCGACAAATCCTGAAACGCTCCCGCCCCGGCTGATGAACTTCATCAAAGCGGTGCCGGACCCCAAGGCTTTGCCTGAAAGGGGACCGAGTCCGGAGACTTCCGGCAGCCGGATGGAAGCTTCGACACGTCCGAAAATGGCCAGGTAGTCTGACCGTCCCTTAAGAGTTAACAAACCAGTCTCCGTGATGATGCCGCCGAGCAGGGCCAGTCTCCCATTGAGTGTGATCTCACCCGTCTTCCAATTCATCTTGAAGAAAAGTTCGCCCTGCCCCAATCCGACAAAAGTTTCGGCACTGCCCACCACCACCGCCGTGACACTTCCGGAAATCTCCTCCAGGCTGATCTTGCCTTTGAGTTTCACGGCCAGCGCCGTCCCGCGGTATTCTCCGCCAAGGAAGTCCGGGAGCGGGACCGTGACGGCAGGGCCGAGCGTCAACGTCGCTTCACCTTCGAGTTCCAAAGGCTTGGTTCCATCCGACAAATTCTTGAGCCCCATGCCAATCTCTTCGAGAAAAGCTCCCGTGGTGCCGATCGGATAATTCAGTTTGCTGGCTTTGACCCCGATCTCATTCAGCAGCCCGTCTTTGAAGACCAGGGTTCCTTCAAGTTCCTTGCCGGAAGGAATGGTGATTGTGAGCGAGCCCCCGAGGATCTCTTTCTTCGTGTCAATGATCAGGGTGAACTGCTTCAACCCCCAGGCGCCCGGGATCAGGTTCAGTTCCTTGACGGTGATTTTCCCCTTCATGTCCACCAGCGTCACACCGCCCTGGCGGGAGATTGTGATGTAGTTGCTCTCATCCGGTTTGTCCTTGTTCTCGGTGAGATCAAATTCGGCCTCCACTTTCCAGATCTTGAAGTTGTACTTGCCGGTGACGCGGAATATGCTGTCAAACTGGTCGGGCAAAGTCTCCCGTGTGATAAATTCCAGCTTCGCGCTCACCGCCTCCACTTCCAGCACCTTGAGCATCTTGAAATGCAGATGGCCGAACTCGATGCTTCCGCCGGTAAGCCGTGAGGACTTCTCGTTGATGATGAAATAATTGTCACCAGACACCGTGGCGGTGATTTCTCCACCACCGACCAATTTCCCAAATTTTTCAGGCAATCGCAGCGTTCCTTGCAATTGCAGCTCTGGCTCCCAGAAATCCTCATTCCCTTTCGATTTGTCGCGATCCGGCAGGAAGGTGACCGTGGTGATGGTGAGCCGGACGCCAAACAGCCCAAGCGTCACCCCATCTTCCTTCTCGAGTTTGATGGACTCCGTGAGTCCGTCCTTGAAGACGATGGTGACACCCACTTTGTCATCGTCCGCATGCAACTCGGCCTTGGCATTCACATCCACCGTGGTCTTGTCGAAGGCCTTCTCCAGTTTCACCTCGATATTCTTCAGGAAGATGGATGGATCTTTTAGCGGGTAAATTGGCAGCATCTCTTTTTTGAGCAGGAGATTGGCGGCGTACTCGATCTTGCCGCCGGCCCCTTCCCGGATCGTGACCTGGCGTGGCTGCTTGTTCTCGTCCTTACCACTTATGTCCAATTCGAGATCGCCCAAACCTGGCAGGATGATCTTGCCAGTCAGTGAAGCCTCCTTTTTGGCCTCCGTGTAAAGGAATTTCACGCTGACATTCGAAGTCTTCACCACGAGCTTGCCGAACAGATTGAAGGTCGCTTCTTTCGGAAGCAGGATTTCGCCATCACTCACCGAAACGCCCGCTGTGTTAATAGTCAACCCGCCCGGGCTGTCGGCATTCAACCCGAAACGAAGAGCAATGGGTTTCCCATCGGTGGTCACGGCCACGAACTTGGGCAGAGTCGCTCCGCCCTTCAGCTTCAGTTCAGGATCCCAGCCGTCGTTCTTCTCGTTTCCGTCGCCGTCGCGGTCAACGTTGGGGCTGTCGGTGACCAGGGACAACTCCGTGATGCGGAAGTCCATGCCAAGCATCGAAAAACGGATGCCGCCCGACTCATCATCCGGGCTGGCAGGCTTCACCTTCAGGCTGAACTCCAACAGCTCGGATGTCGTCTCCGTTGCCGGAGTGATCTTGAGAATGAGGTCGTATTCATCGCTCTTGTTCCCCTGAATCAACTGCTGCTCCCCATTGACAGCGCGGGGTGCCTTGACCTTCGCTGTGCCGTCCAGCTTCAACCCACCCTTGGTCTCGACCTTGATCTTGATGTCATCGATCTGCCAGGCACCATCCTTGGTGATATAGAACGGCCCCTTTAGCTCGATGTCCGCTTTGAGTTCGATGCCGCTCGTGGTGAGTTTGACGTAATTACCCTTCTCTTTCGACAAATCGATCACGGCCTCACGCTCCTGCTTCGTGCCTTCGTCGGTCTTTTTGATCTCCTTCAGCGTGATCTTCGCGTAGAATCTGATGACAAACTCATCTTTCTTGGTCTTGTCGTTCTTCTCCTTCGCAAACTCGATCGACGGGTTTTCCAGAGTCGCTTTGAACGTCTTGAATGCCTTGGCCTCCGCGCCCTCCTTGAGTTTCGTCGGCTACGGGTTCTCGGAAGTGCCCCGCTGGATCGTGCGCTTGTTGATGATGATGTGCTCGTTGTCCTTGTCCGGCACCTCGACTTTCAGGTCCTTGTCACGATCCTTCTTGCTGCCCAGCAGATCCTCGGGCATGTCGGCAGTACCCGCGACTTCGATCTGCGGATCCCAGACATCATCCTTGGCCGGATCGACATCGCCCTTGAAATAAACCTTCACGCTCTCAGTGAACTCTAGTGAGAGCACTTTGATCGTCTTGGGCTGCTCCTTGACGGTCCACTCGAAGGTCGTCTTCCCCCCGGCGGTCTTTTTCTCAAATGCCACTTCAAAGTATGCCGTCTTCGCATCCTCCTTGTCCTTGACTGCGCCTTCGCCCTTGATGTCCCACGTTCCGCCTCGGTTGGCGAAGAATGTCACCTTCACGTCCCGGATGAACCAGTCATCGTTGATCTTGATGGAATCGATGGTGGCAAACTTGGGAGGAGTGATCGCCACTCGTGAGCCCGTCAGTTGCATGCTGAATGCTCCGTTGGGTTTGGTCACTTCCATCACCGCATCGCCAAACTGCGGCAAGGAGAACTTGCCCATCAACTCTACAGGAACCAGATTGCCAGCACCATCAATGGACAGGATGATTTCCTGGGCGGTCATCTCGAAGCCGTCCAGATTCAACTTCGTTCCGGGTTTCAGAATTCCGGAATTTAGGAAGGCCTTCGTTCCGCTCAAGACCAGCGCGCCTGGAGCGGAACGTTGAGTGGAATTGCTCGTGAAATCAGAGCCGGGAACCTTCAACACCTCGATGGGAGTTTTGGAGGCATCCGCTCCGAACGCCTCCGGCAGAGTCACGTTCGTGTAGAGCTGCAGCTCGCCCGGATACGGCGTGGCTTTGGAATTGTCGTAGGCGTTCGCCAGGGAGAACCCTATGGCTGTCACATCGAACTGCACGCCACCAATCTTCATTTGGGAAGTGAACGCTTTTGAAGTGTCCACACGCGCCAGGGTCTCGGCCCCCTCCCCTTGCTGCCGGATTTCGACGGTCATCGTGCCCGTAAAGAGTGGTCCTGCCAAATTTCCTACCAGCGCCGTCACGATGCCCGTCATCGTCGCCGTACCTCTGTTGGTATCCAGCACCGTCCTGCCGTTGATGGACAACAGTGGAACGAACGTGCCGTTCCCTTCCGGCTCGAATCCGATGTTCACCACGCCATCCTCAACGGTGGCGGTCTGTTTCCCGTTCTGATCCGAGTAGGTCCAGCTATTGACGGCTGCAAAGCGCAGTGGGTGCGTGTCAATTGTGGGAGCTTCGTTCTTCCCGAGATTGTTCGACGTGTCGTCCCCGGCGATTCCGGGCCGTTTCCCAGTCAGATGCGGTGTCGGGCCTGATGCTCTGTTCAAGGCCGGCGGCTGCGTATCCGGCTGTGGCACATCCAGCAGAATGATCCAGAGAAGATCTTCCGGGTTGATGCCTTGCGGAACGACCACTTTGGACAGATCCAACGCCACCGTGCGAACGCGTTGCTGACCACTCTCGAACGGGCCGGAAGCCTCCTCTCCCTGGATTGTCGCTATCTTGATGTGCCAGATGCCCGCCGCGATGTCGTTCTTCTCCACATCTTCGTCCGTCCCAATCCAGACTTCCTCCACCCATGACGTGTCCGCGGAAATGTTTGCCTCACCACCGCTCTTCACGGTGTATTTCAGCTCCGGCTTGTCACTGATCAAGTCAAACCGCCGGGTAACGGCGTTGAAGAACAACCAAGGGCGCTCCATGCTGACGTAACTAAGGTCCGGCCGGTTCACTTCCGCCTTCTGCTCGGTCTTGTTGTTCTCCTTGTTCGGCTCTGTCAGAGCGTTCGTGGCATCGACCTTTACCTCCCAGCGAAGATTCGCATCCAGATCCTCGGCGGAGATGGCGCCAGGCGAACGAAACACTTCCAACTTCGGGAACGTGATGTCGATCGAGCGAGGTCCTGCCTTATCGAAGGTACCCTCGGTCACAAGTATTCGCAGACCTTTGTCGTTGATGAGTGAAACCTGCTCCACCCAGCGCTCGTTGGTGGTCGCGTTCTGATTCAGGAAGACGTTGTAATTAAACTTCGCCTTCTCGCCCGGCTCGAACTTCTGTCCCGCCGGAATCGACACGCTCAAATCAGGCCCGACCGTGACTCGCGACGAAAGTCCCTGCGGACGATCCGTGCCCGTATTGATCCTCCCGATGAACACGTCAGGATTTAGCTTGTCCAACGGGAACCGGCTCAAATCATCCAACGAGCGTTCCTGAACGGTCTTGATGATCGCATCCACGTCATACACGTAGATGCCGCGATCCGGTCCGCCGCGGTAGGCCGCATAAAGCGTCTTACCGTCGGGCGAGAGGACGATATTGTCCGGGAAGCTGATCGGCACCATCAAGGTCGCGGCCACCAGCACGGGTGTGCCGAACGGATCCTTGATCACGCCGATATTTCCGCCGGCAGTGAACGGCGGAATGTTTGGATCGTGCGAGGGCAAATCCTGGATGAAGCGATTGAAGGCGCTGACAAAGGCGTAGGTGGCATCAGGCAACACGGCAACACCGATGCCGTTGTTCACATCGAACGCATCCGTCGGCTTGCCCAGGTTGAGATTGGCGAAGATGGATTTGACACCGTTGAATGCACCGAAGCCGCTGCCATCCGTCTGCCGGTTCACGAAGACAAACTGTCCCGGCTTGAAGCCTGCCGTCACCCCGTATGGTTCGTTGGCCGCATCAATCACCGCCAGTGTGGTCAGCAGCTCTTCAGGTTTCTGCCGATCCACATTGGCCACGATGATCTTGCCCGCGACGTGATTGTGGGTGCCGTCGAACATCCGGGAATTCGGCGCGGCCACATATACCTTGCTCCCGTCCGCGTCCACCGCGATGCCAATCAATCCGTGCGGTGCCGGATTCGGAGAATAAGTTTGCACCGTATCCCCGTAAGTCGCGGAACCGTCAACGATATCGACCACATAAACCGCGTTCGTGAACTCGTCGGTTACGAACAGATATTGATTGGCTGGATCGGTCGCGAGCCAGAAGACCGAGGCTCCTAAAGGTAGTTCAAAGTTGTCGATTTCAGGAGTCGTCAGGTTTGCGTCGAGCGGTTTCAAGTCCACCGTGTCGAACACCGCAATCTGGTTCGTTCCCTGCAATGCCGCGTAGAGCTTCGATAGATTCGAGGCAAGGGCCGTCGCACGAGGCACACCGCCACTGACCGGCATCCGGGCGACAATCTGATTTGTTTCCGAATCGATCACGGCAATGGCAGGGTTGCCTGTGAGTGCCGCGAAGATGTAACGATTTTCAATGGGGAAGCGAACCGCATTGCTCTCCTTGATCACGCGTTTTGCCACCGGGTTCGGATTGAGCGGTTCGTGGGTCCATTCCTTCTGCACGCGCTGGACCGTGATTTCCACGTCGCCAATCGCTACATTTTCCGGAAGGGCCGTTCGAAGAGTGCCGTTCGTTGATTTCGCGCTCCGTCCAGATACCAATGTCCCTACCGCACTGCCCACCGGACGGTAGGAAATGATGATGTCTTCCAACGTTGCCCCTACACCGAGAATGGCATCCGCCCAAAGCAAATTCGTGATCTCCAGTGCCACGACGGACGCGATCCCATCCTGCACGAGCACTGCTTTTTGCGGAATCTCATCGGGATACGCGTTCTCCAGCAACGCCCGGTTGAGATTAATGAGTCCAGCCCCCTCTGGATTCACCGCGATCAGATCACGTGTGCGCTGGGAAAGTGTCACACCAGCGAACCGCACTGGATCGTAGATCGTCACCTCGGTGACGATGCGGTTCATTTCCTCCGTCAGTTTCTTCTGCAGGAACTTGTCGAACCCGCCCGTATAGTCGTCCACCCAGCCCCTGACCTTAGAATCCAGCTCTCCGCGCAGGAATTGCGACACCGGATCAGCCGCGTGCTTTAGCTTCAGCGTGAAGGATTCGAAGCGGACGATTTCGCCCAACGCGAATCCAAGTGTCTCGGGCGGATCCGAGGGTTCAGGCTTTTCAAGTTTCCCGGCTTTGATGAGGGGCTTCTCGTTGGGATAACCTTGTGCAAACTCAAAATTATCCATCGTGAAGGACAATTCAGTGATTGCGTCGCGATTGACCTCCACCTCGTACGGATACTTGTCCGGAAGCTCTGATTTGATGTCCTTCTCCTCCGTGACAACGACGATGTGTTTCGCAGCGGCCATACGAGCCGCATATTCGATGATGCTGAAGATTTCCGCTGTTACGGCGTCCACGATCCTTTCAGTCACCATCAGCGCCAGCGCGAGGGTGGCACCTGGAAGCCCGGATGGGCCAGGCAGGGACTGAGGTGCAACCTGGCTCGATGCCGGAGGATCGACGAAAAGGTGGAAGCCGGAAGTCGCCGCTGAAATAGGATTCCGAAGCGTGAACCGCCCCCGAAGCAGGCCGGTCGTTCCGGGCTGGACGGCGCTGACCAGATACACTCCCGAATCGCGCACGCCCGGCGTCAATTGCTGTGTGCCAGTCCGGGCGAATCCATCCGCGCCCACGACGCCAAACTCCGTCTGAAGCCAGACGCGCACCGGTGTTCCGTTCGGCCCGGTCAACGTCGTCGCACGATAGAAGACGACTTCAGTTCCGGCAGCCAATCCAGTGGTGCGAACCGCCAGTTGAGCCGGTTGAAGCAGTGGATCAGCGCCCATGGCGAGTTGGAACCCGGCTGCAAATGTCTGTTCCGTCAACAGCGCATACGGAAGCCCGCTTTGCGCCAGAGATGTGAAGTTGATCGAGGTTTGCTGCTTGAGAGCACCGGGAGCAATTGTGACCATCGAACCATCCGCGCCCTGCACGATGCCCCCAGCCGGACCAATCTGTGACGGGGCGGGCAGTGATTTCGTGACCCTGACCGGGATCACAAGCTCTGCACCACGGTAGATCGCGGTCAGTCTCGTCTCGCCTTCCACCTTGCCTGTGATCAAACCACCGCTGGAAACCGTGGCGAGAGTGTCATCGCCAACGAAGTAAAGAATGCCGCTGTCAGCGGAGGTAACGTCTGTGCCATCCGGATGCCGGATGCGAATTGTGATGGTGCCACCGTCGGGAGCCACCGCGAGCCGGAGGTTCTGAGACTGCAATCCATCGCTAACGAGCCGCCGGTCGGGAACCGTCGCAGGTTCACCCACTCGCACCGCCGTCGCAACGCGGAGTGTTCCTCGAGAAGCCACGACCGCGCTCGTTCCATCCGCCAGTGCCGTGAGCCATCCCGTCGGAGAAATCACCACTGCAGCCGGGTTGGTCGAAATGAAGGTCAAATAGGCACCCGGAAGTTCGACGCCCGCTTCATCCGCGAAATCTCCCGTCACCACGACCCGTGCAGACTGCCCCGATGTCAGGTGTGGTGAACGCTGATCGATATTCAGCCGGAGCAGCGGAGCGTTGCTGACATTCACCGTGACGGTGGCTGGCTGGGAAGTTCCGGATCCATCGTCCGCGACGAACGTGAAGCTGGCTGCACCCGAAAAGTTCGTTGTCGGTTCAAATCGAACTGTGAAGCCATCCTCCAGGATCCGCGCCGTGGCGTTGTTGACGGTTCCGATGCGATAGCTCAGGGCGTCTCCATTCGCGTCGGCGCTCAGCGAGCGGAGGGAGACTGAAACTGGAATGTTCGCGTGAGTGTTCAACGTGCCGTTTTGCGCCGTGGGAAGGCGGTTCGCCACGAACCCGGAATTCACGAGCACGTACTCACGGTCCACCGCCGTTACCACGCGGTCACCGTCCACGTCGGCGGCAGCGCTGAAATTCGCATCACCCGGTTTGCTACCCAATGCGGACTCCATCGCGCCCGCATCCACGCCATCCACCCGACCATCCGCATTGACATCTCCCGCGACGAACAGGCGCAACTGATAAGCGCCGCTCGAAGCACCACTGACCTCAAGCACATAAGCACCGGCCTCGCTTAGAGTGGCGAAACCGATGCTTGTCGTCGCATTCACAGGACGGGATTCACCGTTAATCCCCAAGAGCCGCAACGTGAGTGAGTTGCCGCCTTGAGCTGAAGTCCCCTGTGCACCAAGAATCAACCGACCTTGCGTCGCGCTGGCAAATTCCGACGGCGTCAGGACCAGCGAATAAAGATCCTTCACCCCGGCGGTCAGTGTGCCATTAAACGTCTGGCTGAGGAACTGGCTGGTGCCACCCGTCGATATGGGGATCGGAGCCGTTTGCAACATGCGTCCGCTCTCGTCGTAACGAATGCTCGTTCCCGCCATAGCAGGCGGCGCGACCACCGTGAGGAGATGGGTTCCAGCATGATAACCATAGATGGTCCGGCGTCCCGTTGATGAATCGGTCACACTCACCATGTTGGCGTTGGAATCGTATTCATACCGAACTCCGCTGCCACTCGTGGTCTGGATGCCTGTCACACGTCCATTGTTGTCCCGAGTGAAGGTTATCCGCTCACCATTTGAGGCCGCCACGCCTTCGCTCGTCCAAATGAGCCGTTGCCCCTGGCTGCTTACCGTCTGGTTCAACGTTCCGCTCGCGGAATAGCCGAAGCGGCTGCCGTCAGGCACGGCGAGTACAAATGCTGTTGCTTCGGACGATCCCGCCGTCGGATTGTAAGGAAGTCCGGTTCCAACGTGGTAGTAACTTCCACCCGCAAGTTCCAGCAGCGCGTCCGTGCTGCTCAATCGGTAGTCCACTCCCGTATCAGCCGTCCATGAAGGACGGTAGAGTGCCACCGCGCCTTGTATTGCCGGCGTTGGCGAGAACGTAAACCCAACGCGGCGGCCATCCGGGAGTGTCAGATACAACCGCGCTCCATCACGATACGGCGTCGCCAGATTGAACGGGTCATCCGCCGTGGCCGCGATGCTCGTGGTGATCTGTGCTTCCATTCCCGCAAAATGCCATCCATATCCAGCCGCACCCGCGAATGCCGTGTCTGTGCTGCTGTAGTTGCGAGTGAAAGGAATGTTCACCCCTCCGATGATCGCGGTAAGATCTGTCACGGAGTGAGCGTACCCTGCCGGCTTGTTCGTGGAGTTTATCTCGATCAATTTCGAAATGGTTGAAGTGCGGCCTGAAATATCCGTCGCCGTCAGCCGCAGGAGGTAGGCTCCGTTCACGAACCCGCCTGGATCAATCTGTGTCAGTGCGCCATTGATCGGGTTGCGACCTTGCGCGAGCAAGGTGGGGCTACGGCCGTCCAGCGGCACGAGTTCCAGCCGGTATTGATCGAGGTTGGAATCCGAAACCACCCCCGCGATGATCTGCAACTCGCGAATAACAACGCCCGAATCCGAAGCGGTAAAGCGGACCAGGGGAGTCGCCGCATCCTGCGGATCGCGCACCTTCAGGTCTGCCGTGGCCGTGCCGACCACTCCGTCCACATCCGTCGCGGTGGCGACGATCTTAAAATGTCCCGCGCTCCCAGGCGTGAAACCAAGACGCCCGAATGAGTCCAAGGCGTAGGCACGGCCATCAATGGTGAGCCGTAACGAACGGATCTCCGACAGCGAACTCGCCGTGGCCTGAATCAAGACGCTCTGGCCGAACACGGCGGGGAAACTCGGCGTCAGCTCGATTCGCACGTCCGGCGGAATGGGTTGGGACGCCACGACGAGGCGCAGCGTGCGGCTGGCGGCAAGTTCACCATCACTGGCGCTAAAGCGCAGATTGTATTCACCAGCGGCGACGCTGGAAGGATTCCAGAGCAGTTCACCTGTCGTCGTATCGAATGTTGCGCCCGCAGGAAGATCGCTGATGGAGTATCGAAGGGAAGTGGCGGAATCCGGATCACTCGCCAGGACAAGGTACCGGAAGGGTTGACCGACGAGGGCAACACGACCTTCCAGCGCCGGGATGGCAGGCGTGCGATTGACGTTCGACACATCCACCACGACCTCCTGGAACGTTCGCGCTCCCGCCGTGTCCTGGACGGCGAAACGAAGTGCGTAACGTCCCGCCTGTTCGAAGCCGGGCGTCCATTCGAAGACTTGCGTGGCGGGATCGAAGCTCGCTCCGGCCGGGGCCGCGGTTTCAAGGAAGAACGCGAGGCGGTCTCCATCCAAGTCTGACCCGGCCAGATTGAATGATAGCGTTACTCCTTCCAGCGCGATCAGTGGCGGCAATGGAACAAGCGTCGGAGGCCGGTTCGTTTCAGCCACGGAGAAAGCAGCGGTCTGTGTGCTGCTCCTATGGCCGTCTGTGACTCCAAAAACAACCGCGTGACTTCCACCCTGATTTGAAGCCGGAGTCCACCGAACCGTGCCACTTCTGGCATCCAGCGCAGCGCCGTCAGGAAGGTTCGTGGCGAAATAGGTCAGCGCATCGCCATCCGGATCGTTACCCTGAAGCACAAACTCCAAAGGCTGCCCTTCGACACCCTGGCGCAGACTGATCGGCGCGAGGACAGGCGACTGATTGGCAGCGCGCACCACGATCTTGAAAGTCTGCGCAGCGGTCAGTCGATTCGTTGCCACGCCGTTACCGTCATCCGTGACAGTGAGTGTAAGCGTGGCAGCGCCCGCTTGAGTTGCGGTTGGCTTCCACTTGAATTCCGCCACGCCATACACCGCCATCGCGGTAAACGCAGCCCCCGCTGGCAGCACCTGCGCCGAGTAGGTCAGCGGATTCTCGTCGAGGTCGGAAACGCGCACCTGAAATACCAGCTCTTGATCGATCAACGCGACTTTGTCACCCACTGGTGAGAGTACTGGTTGAGCATTCAACAACTTGACCGTGAGGACGAAACTGGCTTCGCCAATCAAAGCCCTGGCCGGGTTCCCGTTGCCGTTGTCAGTCGCGCGGATGGTAATTGCGAAACTTCCACGATTCACCAAACCGGGGGTTGCGCGGATCGTGCCTGAACCATCACCGTTGTCCGTGAAGGTGGCAAAAGCCGGCAGGCCGGCGGCGGTCAGCTTCGGGATCGTGCCATCACCATCGGTTGCGGTGACCTTAAATTCGAGGGTCGATCCGGCATCGACCGTTTGATTCGCAGTCGGAGCAACGGTGGGTGCCAGGTTGGCGTCGATCACCTGGATTTCCACCGTCGTGGAATCCGACTTCGCCTGGCCCGTGGCGTCTCCGTCATCCGTGGCTGTGAATGTAATACGATAGGCGCCTGACTGGCTTGCTCCCGGCACCCAGCGAAGCAGGCTCGTCGATGCATCGAACGTTGCGCCGACTGGCAGCGTCGTGGAACTCCAGCGGATCACCGGCCCGGCCACGTCCTGCTGAAGGGTGCCGTCGGGCAACAAGTTCGTCTCGGTCGCCGGATGATCAGGGTCATTCGCAGTCAACCGCAGCAACACCGTCTGTCCCTCGAAGATCGAGATCGTCCCGGGCGGAACTATTTTCACCGCACCATTCACATTCAACACCTGCAAGCGGAGAGTTTGAGTGGCCGTTGCAGCGCCGTCGCTCACTGTGAACTGAATCTGATAATCCCCGTGCTGATCGAAGCGCGGCGTCCATTCGAACCGGCCTGTCTCCGGTGAAAGTGTCGCACCGACAGGCAGATTTTGAGAACCAAACACGAGCGTGTCACCATCGGCATCACGCGCGGAGAGTCGCAACGTCAGGACATCACCCTCTCGGACCACACGATCAACCACCGGGTCGAGCGTGGGTCGTTGGTTCACGTTCGCCACCACAATTTCAAAGCGGCCCACCGTGGTGCGCGCGCCATCGGTCACCAGCACTTCCACATCCTGGTAACGACCGGCGGACTGGGCACCGGGCTGCCACCGGATCACATTCGCCTTCGCGTCGAAAGCCGCGCCCGCCGGAAGATGATTGACGGCGAAGATGAGTTCATCTCCATCGGCATCCGTTGCCCCGACGGGAATCTCAAGCAGCTCGCCTTCCCTTGTTTCGTGGTTGGGCAAGGGGAACAACACCGGCGCGCTGTTCACACCTGCAACGCTCACCTGCCAGGACTGGGTGGCGTAACCACCGCGCTCGTGGTACGCCCTCAATTCAAAGTTCACTGCCGCGCTGTCTTCGGTGCCAGGCGTCCAGCTCAATGCACCGGTGCCTGCGTTCAAGACCACGCTCGCGGGTCCTTTGATCAGGACGAAGGTGAGAGACGGCCCGTCGGGATCGGTGGCCTGCGGCGCGTATTGGTAAGCCTGGCCTGATGTCGCTGCCGCCGGAGGCGTGGAAGTGAAACCTGGCAACTTATTTGGAGGCACGCTCGCCACGATCTGGATCAATGGGTCAAAGACGAGTCCGAGCGGATTGCGCACGATGACGGTACGAGTGATGGACTGTCCCGGAGCGAGAGCCGCATCGCCTGCAGAATTAAATTCCATGTAAGGCTGCCCACTCTCCGTCACTCCGTCGAAAGTGAGCAAGGTTGGAGGTTCGCCACCGGTTTCCAGTCCGCCGAACACCACCCGGATAGGCGCGAGGACGGGGAGTGTGAGCGTGTTCACGACTCGCAAATCGAACGAGAGCGTCCCGTCGATTTGATTTGTGCGTGTGGTGGAGAACTCCGGCTTCAGTCGCGCGGTCAGATCCTGGAGAACTTCGAAGGACGCGGAGTAACTCTCCTCAAGCGCGATGCCCGCAACGCTCTGGATTCCTGCCAGAACCTCGAAGCGATAACTCCCCGCTGCCAGCGCGGTAAACAACAGTTGCACCGTCCTGCTGGCACTTTCGTAAACCGCGCCAGTGATCGGAACCGTCGCGCCGGTGCTCGTGTTGGTTAACCGGAAATTTGTCGGATTCGTCACCGAGCCTCCTTCAATGGCCACATCGAGCATATCCAGGTCGAAGGTCACGCTGCCGCGAGTGATGATCGGGACGATTTGCGAGGCATTGATCGGCGTGCTGGCGATCACTCTGGGAGCGACCGCCGGGAAGAACACCGTCACCTGATCCGACTGCGTCACGAATACGCGGCCCTCGGCATTCACATGAACAAAGTCCGCCCGGCTGCCGCGATCCGCGATCTCCACCACTTGCAGTGAGAGCGTGTCCACCAAAGTCACCGCGCCGCTGTCATGCGTGATGAAGAGCAGATTCTCTGTCGGCGTCCCGGCCACTCCGAAGGCAAGGCCATCCGCGCCCGTCTCGTATGCCACGCCTGCCTGCAAGACCACCTCGGCGCGGCCCCGGGTGTTGAAACGGATCACGTCTCCGTTGTTCGGCCAGCTCACACCCCAGAGAGTGCCATTGGGCGCGAAGGCCAGGCCATCCACGCGCGTCTGTGAGAAGGGAGTAAACTGACTTGTGGCGGTATCGAAAATTTCCACGCCGCGCTTCGAGGAGACGAAGATGCGGGATGAATTGGGATCAACGGCGAGCCCCAGGTTGAGGCCATCACCGAAGCGTCTCACGATCTGGCCGGTCGCCGGATCAAGCAGGACCAGCGGTCCGCCGCCCGTGGTGGCCCAGAGGCGTCCTTTGTTGTCGAAAGCCATGTCGTAGATCGGCACGTCGAGCGTGGCCAGAGGCGTCGCGACACTGCCGCCGGAAAGACTCAACTTCCACAGTACGTTTCGGCCCGCACCGCCACTGATGAGCACGTTCTTGCCATCCGGTGTGAATGCAATGCCAAGCGGACCGATGCCAGCGCCGGATTGAGGAATCTGCGCGGCAAATGCACTGGCGGTGAATGGCTCGAACACACTGAGGAAGGAAGTGGGCCTCCCGCCAGTCTGGGTCAACGGAACCTGAAGCAGCGCTCGAAGGAAGAGCGGATTGGTGGCGGAGGCCGTGGATGGAGCAACCGTCGGCAGCGGATCCGTCTCCGTCCTGGGTGCCTTTGGCAGAGACCCGAGGTTCACCGACGGAATAACTGGCGCAACGGACACTCCCGCAGGCGCTGATTCCACATTGCCCGCGGCATCCTGTGCAAGGACGAGGACAGTGGCAGCCAGTCCGTCACGGCTCTCATACACCATCGAAGTGTTGGTCGTGCGGGTCAGAGAAACGAAGAACGGTCCGCCATTCAAGGAGACGTAAACCGTGTATTCCTTCACCCCTGATCCCGCCGTGGCGTCCGTGGCGCTCCAATCCAGCGTGTAGGTGTTGCCGGTCTGCGCAATGTTCACCACGGTCACGGGTGCCACAGCATCAACCATCGCTTCGTGCGTGTTCGAGTCGAGTGGGGCGTCGGCATTGTAGATCACGCGGGCAGTGGAGGTGATGACCGCTCCGGTCGATGCGGCGTCCATGGATTCGACCGTGTAGCCGACCACGCCAGAACCACCGGGCAGCAGCAAGCCCTGGGGTTGGTTGGTTTGGAGATTACGCCCACGCAGGGTCAGGCCGGTGTCCGGATCAATCGCACGGAGCAGCCACGTCGCGAGGCGTTTTTCGACATCAACACCCGCCGTGACTTGCACGACGTAGCCAAGCGTGTTCGAGAAATCAAATTCCCCCGTGAAGGACGCACGATCCGGCAGCGCCAGGGTCAGGCTGCCGAGCTGGATGTCGCCCAGCCGGAACGTGCGCGGATCGATATCTGTGTCGAGCCGCTGGAGAATTCGAATCTCATTCACCGCATCAGTGGCATCCGCGATCTGCTCGAAGCGCACGGTGAATGGCAGATCAAACCCGATCGGGACGAAGTTTGAAGGCCCAAATCCGCTCGGTCCGGTCAAACGCACCAGTCGGCTGCGTTCGCCGGTGAGGCCGAACAAGTCACCCGGCGAGGAATCTTGAATGACCGGGCCGTCCTGGGCGACTTCAACGAGGTCACTGACTCCGACATGAATGATGAAAGCCTCGAAGCGCGTCTCAACACTTTGGTTCAGGTCAAATTGCGCGGCATCGGGAATCGCGGAAGAACCGTAGGCGTTCGGCTGATGTCCCGCCCACTTGCGGACTGAGTCGAAGAACGCCGTGAAATTTCCGGCGCTGAGAACCGGGGCACCGCTCTCCGAGCCGAGCAATCCTGCCGTCATGACGGCGACCAGGCCGGTGAACTGCGGCGCCTCCCGGATGCCCGGAGGCAAATCTTCAGCCCGGAGCTGGCCGGCGTTCGCAAGCGCGGCAAGGTAAAGGCTCGCAAAGTTTTGCGCATCCGCCGCAGCCACGTGCAGTGCTTGAGGAGCGGCATCATCCGCAAGGATCGCGGCGCGGAGTGAAGCGGCCTGGCTGGTCTGGTAGGCAACATACTCGCCGGAGGTCATGGGGGTAACGGTCGCAAAGATGTAGAAATCGAATGCCAGATCCTCGGCTTCAAATTCAGCCAGTTCCTTCAAGAACTTCGGATTCTCCCGGATGATGGCGTTCAACTCGGGATAAACTTCCGCGAAGAACGACACGGCGCTGAAGCCCTGATTGTGGAGGTCGAAGGCAAAACCTTCCGCGATCAGGATGCCATCGTGATTGATCACCGGGTCCAGTTCCGGCGAGACCACGCCAGCGAGCAACGGCGCCCCGGCGAGGTTCGTGGTGAAGCGAAGGCGTTCACCGGTGGAGAGCATGGTATTGCCATTGTCGTCCTTGCCGATGGGCTGACCAGCGAGGATTGGGTTTTCCGGCAGGCGGGGCACTCCGAAAGAAAGGTGCGCGTACGGCGTGTCGATGTTTGTCAGACTGAGCAAGCCAGCCTGATAGAGCGCAGGCGTGGTGCCGCTAAAGGAAACTGGAATATCGCTGGGGCCGCCCAGGCCGACCGTGACGTCCAAAGGTTTCGCAGCTTCCACGAGGAAGCGATACGGCGCGATGGCGGCAGCTCCGTTCGGGTTCGTCACCTGCACGTCATAGAGTCCGTGTGGCGCGTTCCGCAGATCGAATGTCGCGATGATCTTCGTGGCGTCGATCACCTGGTAACTGACCGGCGCGAATTCGGCGAACTGCGGACGGATCAGCTTCACCGTGGCGCTGGGATCGAATTTCGCACCGCGAATCGTCGTTGTGACGTAGCGGCTGTCTCCCCCGGTATCGGGCGAAATGCCGCTGATGCCGAACGGCACCAGACGCGCGGTCAACTGGATGGGTGCATCGGTGAACCGCGCCGGGTCGCCCGAATCGAGCGAAGCATCACGGAAGTTGCGGACACGGATGTAATAGAAGCCTCCCTCCGTCCGTCCGACGAGTGCCACCTGATCGCCCTGCAAACCACCTTCGAATGCCGCGTCGAACGCGCGGGAGCTTGGCAGTCCTTCATAAAGCACATAGAGCTCATTCGCCAGACTGTCGTTGTCGCTATCGAGTGTGACACGCATCGTTTCGCCTGCGGGCACCTGCACGCGGAACAGCAGGTCTTCGCCGTCGGAGAGCAGTTCGCTCAAAGGCACGCCAGGTTGCAGCGTGGGTACGGTGACGGCGATGGTGTCGGCGGAGGCGGTCGTGTTGTTGCGGTTGTTCACGCCCTCGAAGATGTCGTCAAAAATGTCTGTGCGGACGATGACGCGGTAGTCCGCTGGCAAGGCCACGGGCAATTGGACGTTCGTGGTGAACGTGTAGCTCTCGCTCGGGGCGAGCGTGCGCGGTGCAAAGTCTTGATTGATGATGACCCGGTCTCCCAGATCCCATATCGCATCGCGGGAGAGGAAGGCTGCGTCCGCCCAGATCCCGCTTGCCGGCTCCACGCCCTTGTTCGTCACTCGCCAGGAGAAGGACACCTGCTGACCCGGCAAAGCCTGTGACGGCACCGTCACCAGCTCGACCTGAAGGTCGGATGGCGGCGGAATCTCGATCAACATCGGGACCGCCGTGGCTGTGCTGTTGTTGAGTTCCGCGCTTCCCTCGAACACGACGCCACGCGGTTGTTGTCCGTTGGGCACGTCGGTCAACGCCATCACGTAGTACGGGCCAACAATCCCCCGCGGCACACTGAGCGTGAGCGTCACGGTGTAGCTGCCGTCGGGAGCGAGCGCGCCGAGATGTTCCACCTGGGTGAGGTAATGGTCGCCGCGCGCATCAAGGTACTGGTCGCGCGACAGATAAACACTGTCGAGCCACTTGTTCTGCCGTTCCGGAACCGCTCCAGCTCCGGCATTGGGCACGGTATAAGTGACCTGGAACTGGCGGCCCGTGAAGACACGCTCGGCACTGGTCACGGCCGTCACGCGCAAATCGGGCGGCACCACCGGCGTCACCACGATGGGCGTGGTGGCGGTGTTGTTAAACTCGTCGCGGTATTCGAGAACCATGCCACTGCCTCGGCCATCAAGGCGTGGAGGACCGCTCGTCTCCGGATACGGCAACGGAATTCCACCATAAGCATTCGGTCCAAAAGGCGAATCCGCGAAAGCGATCAAGTTGAAGCTTCCAGAGAAGTTGTCCGGCAGCCTCACTTCTCCGGTGACCGTGTATTGCTCACCTGGTGCGAGGACTCCCTTGTGGACAAAATTCCCGGTCAACGCGTCGTAAAGATCAAGGGACTGGTCAATCGAAACATAGACACGATCAGACCAGACGTCCGTGCGTGTCGCACGCGTGCCGGCATTGCGTACGGTGAAAGTCACGGTGAGGAAGCCGCCGGAGTTCGACGTGGTGGGGACAACAGAGAAATTACTTACGCGCAAATCCGCCTCACGATACGTCACGTCGATGGCGGTAGAACTCCGCAGGTTGTTCAGTCGGTCCGGCTGCTCCCAAACCGTGTCGCGGAAATGCTCGGGCCAGTCGGGATAACTGCCAGAACCCGGCGCTCCGAAGGCGGGACCGTATCGACCCACCGTCGTGTGAGTGATGACGTGGACGTAATACTTGCCTTCCACTCCCGCCGTTACGGTCACCTTCGCGGTCGCGGTGTAGGTATCACCGGGATTCATCGCACCGGCCTGCACATGCACCTGCGAACCCACATGCGACGATCGTTCGAAAATGAAGGTGGGATCGGGGGAGATGAAAATGTGATCCGTCCACCGCTGCGTGCCGGACCACACCGCGTTCACGCCCTGGTTCTTCACGGTCCAGCTCACCGTGATCGGCTCCCCGGAGAAGGACGTGGCGGGAACATCGATGGACGTGACCACCAGGTCGGCGGGAATGTCCGTGATGGTGCTGACGGCACTGCGGGTGTTGTTCGTGGTCAGGCCGCGCTCGAACACAAGCCTGGGTCCGGCCTGCCCGTCGCCGGTCAAAATCTTGTTGAGATCCGAACGAGAGAGCTTTTGCAGATCAACTCCGCGCACTTCAGCAAGCGGTTTGCCCAGGCGTTCCTCCGCGCGCTTGACGATGCCCGCAATTTGATCAAGCAACGAATCTTCCGCCGTAAGCAAACGGTTCGGGTCCGCATTGGTCTGGACGACGAAGTGGCTGCCTTTCGCGGACGGTGGGAGGACGAATGAAACTGTTTCCGTGTATGACTGGCCGATCTCCAGCGTGCCAAAGTGCGGCAGGCCGAAAACGAGGGTGCCCTTGTTCACCGTGCCGTCCGTGGAGATGTAGATCAACTCGGCCCAGCGATCCACGTCGGTCTTGGCGGAACCTTTGTTCGCCACTGTGTAACTGATCGTGACCAGTTCACCACCAACCGCCGTGGCCGGAGCCGTGACGATGGTGACTTCGAGATCAGCAGGCGGCGTCGGAATGATCGTGATGGGCGTCGCCCTGAGATTGCTGCTTTCGAGATCGTTCGGGATGGCCGGGTTCAGATTCTCGTCGAACGCCAACTCGAAGACGCCGTTGCCGCTGTCCGCCCATACCACGATGTAGTAAAGCCCGCCGCGTGCGAGCAACGGAATGTTCACGGTGGCAGCAGCCTCGTAAAACTCGCCAACTTGCAACGCACCGCTGTGGCCGAGGCCCCCGAGGTAAAGATCCCCTTCCTTGCCAGGCCGACGATTTGCCTCCGGAACAAGCCAGATACTGTCACCCCAGCCCGCCGGACGCGTGACACCCGCGCCGAGATTTGCCACACGGTAACGCACCGTGATGGCGTTGCCGTCGAAGGCGTCGAGAGGGGCGTTCACCTCCTGTACCACCAGATCAGGCGGAGGTACCGGCGTGACATCGACGAACAAGAGGGAAGCCCGTGAATTGTCGATCTCACCAATGACCTGATTCTGTCCGTTGCGACCCTGAAATTCATCCACGCGGCGTTCAGCGTCCGCCACCACGACGATGAAGTACTCCCCAGCTGCCTCGCGCTGAATCTGGAAACTGGCGCGCGTGGTATAGGCAAGGCCGGGTTCTAGGGCACTGCCGTTGGGGAGCGAGCCGAGCAGGATGCCTCCGGGCTGGGTGTTGTTTGAGAGGTACACGTAATCGCGCCAGCGCGAACCACCGGTCGGTGTCGGGGCGGGTCCAGTGTTCGTGACGGTGAACTCAACGTCGATGACTCCGCCGCTCGTTACTTTTTCCGGCCCTAAAATCTGCGTGACCTGAAGGTTCGGACGCGCGAGCAACTGCACCGTGGTCGGCTTGGCCGAAAAATTCAGGTTGTTGTTCTCGTTGTCCTCGCCGACTTCACCGTTGGTGTCGGTGCGGACGAAAACCTGATAGACTCCCTGGATGTGCTGCGGCACGGTCACGATTTCCGAGCGGCCGTACGACTTGCCCGCGTCGAGGATTTGCGCCTGACGGAAAGAGCCGATGGCAACGGCCTGGTTGAAATTGCCGTCCGGCGCGAGGTAAATGGTATCGACCCATGAGCCGGTGACGGGATCACCCAGGGCATCAACATTGCGCACCGTCCAACTGACCTCCATCTGTGATCCGTCAAAAATCTGATCCACTGCCGTCACCCCTTCGACAGTCAGATCGCCTGTGGGTGGTGCGACATAGGTGACCGTGACTCCGTCGGAGCGTTTGCTGTTGTTACCCGTGTAAACGAACTCGAACGGCCCGCTCGTTCCAACGTAGAGGTAATGCGTGCCCGCCGGGGTATCGAGCGGCAATGAAAGTTCGACCGACGCATTGTAACTTTGCCCCAAACCCAGCGCGCCGAAGTGTGTCAGGCTGCCTATCGCTCGCAGCTTTTGCCCGTCCGCGCTCGCGCTGATGTAGATCGCGTCCGACCAACTGGAATCATTTGTCGCCCCGATGCCGTTGGGCGAGACGTTCGACACGATCCAGTTGACGCGGATCGGCGCGCCGTTGCGGAATCCGACGCTCGCATCCAGCGCTTCGACCGTGACGGTTTCCACTGTGAGATCAGCGTAGGGAATCCGCACCACATCGACGGGCGATTTCTGGCCGACATTGCCCCGCGCATTCGTGTGCTCAAAGACAACATCCGTGGCGTCCGTCTGGACGAATAAAGTAAACCTGCCTTCCAGGGCGGGCGGGAGCGAAATGATCCTAGTCACGGTGTACGACTCACCGACCGGCACCAATCCGCTATGGGCAAATTCACCGAGCATGCGGTCGTTGCCACTCAACTGTGCGTCCGTGGAGAGATACACGCGATCCACCCAGGCATCGACCGGCCCGGTGCCCGTGCCGCGATTGCTCACCTCCCAGGAAATGGTCAGGTCCACCGGATCGCCGACCAGCAACGGTTGAGCAATGACGGTTGTCACTTCGAGATCGGCGTAAGGCTGTAGGGCAATCGCAACGTCCGGGGTCGCGGTCGTGTTGTTGTTCTCCCCTACGCCTTCCTGAACCTGGTTGCCGACATCCGACACCACCAGGATGCGGTAGCCGCCCTCGATGCCCTTTGGCAGGCGCACGAGCAGGCTCGCGTTGTAAGTCTGCGTGGGACTTAGCGAGGTGTTGCGCGGCAATTCGCCAATTGCCACGTCGTCGTTGGAGAACGTGTCGTTTGTCGAAAGATAGACGCGATCAACCCAGGCATCCGTCAGACTGCCTGTGCCCGCGTTGCGGCCCGTCCAGGCAACGGTGATTTCGGCATCCGACTGGGAAACTGCCGGGGCGGTCGCCGTCTCGATGACAAGGTCAGGGTGCGTGACTACGATGGGATTCGCCGAGGCGAGTGTGTTGTTGCTCTCGCCCTCGCGTTCGAAGACCTGGTTTGCATGATCCGTGACCACAGCGATGGAGTAATTCCCGTCGGCGACGATGGGCAAAGTGATCGTTTCGGTGCGGCTGTATTCCCCGGATGCGGCCAACGCTTCACTGCGCAGGAAGGTGCCAAGCAACGTCCCGCCGCCCACATTGCCCGTTGAAGACAGGTAAACCCGATCCACCCACGAGGCTGAAGCCAGTCCACCGCCGCTGTTGCGCACGACCCAGCTTACTGAGAGCGATTGCGAAATGACACCGTTGGATGGGGCCATGACTTGAGCAACCACAAGGTCCGCAACGGGTGCAAGCGTCACAGTAACGGCAGCTGGACTTCGGGCGGTGTTGTTGTTTTCCGCCGCAGACTCGGTTACCTGCCCCAGCGCATCCGCTTGAACAAAGATCCAATACTGGCCTGCCGCAAGGTTCTCCGGCAACGACACACTGGCCATGCGTTCATAGAAGGCATCAGTGGCAAGAGTCGCAGTGTTCGCCACCGTTACGAGCAACGTGTCGTTGCCGACCTTATCGTCCACCGAAAGGTAAATGCGATCCGACCAGTTGGCCGGAGTGACAGCAGTCCCTTGATTCGTCACGCGCCAGGAGACATTGACGCTCGTTCCGCTCTGCGCCGTGGCAGGCGCGGTCACATCGCCGGCAACCAGATCATTCGGCGGACGAACGGCTCCGATGGTGATGGGAATGTCCGCCGTGTTGTCGGCATTGGTTGCTTCGAGGATGTCGTCATTGTGATCCAGACGAACGAAAATGTGGTGCTGACCGGAGTAGCCAAACGGAATCTCCGCCGTGATCGAGCGTGTAACGGCTTCATTCGCACCCAACGCTTCCGTCACGTTGACCCTGCCCAGTTCCACTCCGTCACCGTTTCCGTAAACGTCGTCCACGGATAGAATCACACGATCCAGCCAGTTCCCGCTGGTCGGGACTCCGCCCGCGTTGCGCGTCACCCAGGTGATCGTGATGGACTGGCCGTTTTGAGCGTTGGCTGGCGCGGTGGTGGAATCGAAAACCAGGTTCGGCAACGTGACGTTGATCGTGCTGGAATAAGCGTCGCTGGTCTCGCCGAAAGTGCCATCGTTGTCCTGGTCCATCACATTCCCGACGAGATCCGTGACCTGCGGACCGACCGCAAGCTTGTAGTCACCCACGGTGACTTGCCGGGCAAAACTGATGCGGTATTGCGTGGCGTTCACACGCGTCAGCGTGGTTGCGACCGCCTCACCACCAGGAGCCAGAAAGACCACATCAGTTGGGGCTAAGCTGCTGGCGAGGATCGGCTCGCTGAAGTCGATGGTAATCGAGTTGAACGCTCCCGTTAGATTACCGGAAGGAGTTTGCACCGTCACACGCGGACCGACATTGTCGATGGTGAAGCCCCCGCTGTATTGATCCTCGACCGGTTCACCCGAGATTCCGTCGCCATCCTGATCCAGCCTTTGGCCGCCACGGTCTGAGATGTTCGGGCCGACGGTGAAGGCATAGTTACCGGTGAGCGTTTGCGGCGCGAAGGAGATGCGATATGTCGAACCACTTACCAGAGCGATGCCCGTGACGGGAATGACCGCCGTCGAGCCGTTCAACCGGACATCATCCGCCGTGAAGCTGTCGAGCGAGACCGGCTCGCTGAAGCTGATGTCGATGAACGATACCGGCGCGGGCTGCGCGCCTGATGGAGCATGTTCACGGACCACAGGGCTGACATTCTCCACACCAATCGTGGCGATAAAACGGTCTTCGAGTTCACCGCCCGTGATGTCCAAATCCTGATTGAGCAGATTGCCGCCGATGTCTGCGATGGCCGGCCCGATGCGAACGGTGTAATCACCTTCGAGCGTGACCGGTTCCATCCGCACGCGGTAGGTCGTATCATTGATTCGATCCACACTCAAAACCTTCGCCGTGACAAGCGCGCCGAAAATTTCCACATCTCCCACACCGAAGCTTCCTGTCTGCACCGGCGCGGAGAAGACGACATCCAACTGGCTCAACGCGCCGACCGCGATGCTCGCGGGATCAGTGCTGAGAACACGGAACGGTTTCCGATCAATGGTGAACTGGCCCGCGTAAACATCCGCCGTGATCTGGCCGTTCTGGCCATTGGAATTCTGATCCATCAAGTTGCCGGCCGCGTCCGCGATGTTCGGGCCGGCCTGGATTTGATAACCGCCGTTGACCGAGACGGGTTGGAAACGGATGACGAACTGCGTGGCGACCTCCGCGACGCGAGTGACAGGCAGTTCGGTCTGTACAACGGCGTCAGACCGGATGGCCAGGCCGCCGAGGGCCGTGTCACCGACGAGACGGAAGCTGCTGTTCAGGGTTTCATGTTTGCCTTGGGAGGCGAAGAGTTCCACTTCCGCGCCACCACCGTTTTCAAAATAGAACAAAGTGAGATCGTAATCACCAGCGGCGGCAAAGTTCCAGGTTGCCAGCGATGTTGTCGCCCCCCGCAACCCTGGGAATGACGCTTCATTCGCGCCCACCTTCAGCAGGAATCCATCGTCGCTGTTCACTCCGAACGTCCACTCGCCCGCCGCTGGAATAGTCACGCGCGCGGTGGCCTCGACGATGAAGTTGTTTGCGTCCTGCCCGATCACCTGGCCGGGGAACGCGCGGTTGCTGGTGGAGAACGCTCCTTCTGAATTGCCGAAATAGTTAATGACCGGAGTATTCTCGAAAAGAGTGCGCAACTGGCGGGTGGGATCACCGAGAACAGCCTGCGCCGTGGCGAGATCACTCAGACCGACGGTGGCATACACCGTCTTCGCGGCAAAACCGTTCCCGTCGAACACACCGGTCGATGGCGGCAGCACTGGAGAGAGCTGCGGATTGACAGGCGTGACAGAGAGAACGGGAATGGCGGAAACAGGCGCCCGCTGAGAGGTCACGGCCAGGCCGCCGTTCGCGGTGTCGCCTACGAGACGAAAAGTGTTGTTGAAGGCGGTTTGCGCTCCAGGTGCGGCGGAGAACTCGAGCGCTTGTGGAAGGCCGCCGTCGAATTGGATAAGTTCAATATCGTATTCACCCGCTGCCGCAAAGTTCACAACGAGCAAATCAGGTTCACCCGCGCCACGTCCGGTCCGAAATGATTTTTCCTGACCGTTGACGCGGAGACGGAATCCATCGTCACTGCTCACCCCGAAGGTCCATTCCCCTGCGGTCGGAATCGTGACGCGTCCGGTCACGACGGCCACGGTGTTGTTCACAACCGGGCCGGGGAATGCCAGCGGGTTCGGGAACTTGGCGGCGTAGCCCAGGTGGATAGACTCCACATTCGTCGTGGCGATGCTGTTCCAGTTGCCTGCCAGCACGCTCAAGGCGGTTTCCAGATCACCTAATCCATACCGGGCGACGTAAACACGGAGCAGGAAACCAGAAATTGGACCGGTTGGCGTATTCACGGGAGAAATGACCAAGTCGGTAGACTTGAAGGTATCCACCGCGATGGGTTCGTTGAAAGTGATCGTGATGGAATCCAGAGGGCGATCCACGGTGCCAGCGGGTTCCTGGCCGGTGACACGCGGTCCGGTGGTGTCGATCTGAACAGTGGCAACGAATGCGTCCGCCGTGGCCTCGCCTCCCGTGCCGTCACGATCCTGATCCATCAGGAATCCGGACGGTGCGGCGATGTTCGATCCGATGCGAATCTGGTAGGTGCCCCCACTGCTCAGAGGTGAGCCGAAGTTAATGCGATAGGTGCTGCCACCGAGGAGCGTGACGCTCGTCACGGATGGAGTCTGAGGGCCGGTGACGACCACATCCTGCGGGCCAAAGGTGAGCAGGTCGATCACTTCAGAAAATGGGTTCTTCGGGAATTACCTGGTTGTTTTTCACTGGCTAGTTTGAAAGGAGTGAGGAAGGAAGACAGAGAATCTTTTAGAATGGAATCCAGGATGGGCAAGTCTGGGCGAGGTGGAGCATCGTGTGCGGGAGGTGGCTGT
>SXGU01450942.1_pt1 | contig 38509 bp, 25 predicted proteins | sample 3174531 | NCBI WGS metagenome assembly SXGU01 (sample SAMN11356863, study PRJNA531348) | freshwater metagenome | isolation source: freshwater sample F1-140 | place: China: Fuxian Lake, Yuxi | collected 2017-12-25 | reverse complement strand
ATAAGTTCATCAATTGTTTGATACGCATGAATTACTGTTGTGTGATCTCTTCCACCAAAATTAAGTCCAATTGATTGATAAGTTGATTGAGTAAGTTCTTTTGCTAAATACATTGCAACTTGTCTTGCTATTACAATTTCTTGTTTGCGAGATCTTCCGCGAAGCAAATCTTCGTGAATGTTGTAATATTTACTCACAGCAGATTGAATTGTTTGAATTGAGATATATGAGTTTATACTTCCAACAATTGTTTTTAAAACTTCTTTTGCGAGATTTATGTCAAGTTTTTTATTTTCAAGAGAAATTTTTGCCATCATTGAGATTAAACAACCTTCAAGTTGGCGAACATTTGAAGTTATATTTTGAGCAATAATTTCAGCGACATCTTTTGGAAGAGCAATATCAAGTGCTTCAGATTTTTTATAGAGAATTGCAAGTCGCATTTCAAGAGCAGGAGGTTGAATGTCCGCAATTAATGCCATTTGAAAACGAGAAATTAATCTTGAGTCAAGAGATTTTATTTCATTTGGGGCTCTATCGCTTGAAAGAATAATTTGTTTTCCCGATTGGTGAAGTGCATTAAAAAGATGGAAAAACGTTTCTTGAGTTTTTTCACCAGTTGTAAAAAATTGAATGTCATCAACAATTAGAATATCAAGCGACCGAAATAAATTATTAAACTCTTTTCCTTTATCTTCTTTTATTGAATCCATAAAGTTGAGAAGAAATTCTTGAGAAGTTAGATAGAGAACTCTTTCGGCTTTTTTATTTTCTTTTGCAAAATTTCCAATTGCTTGGATTAAATGAGTTTTTCCAAGGCCAACACCACCATAAATTACAAGAGGATTGAATTCTGTTCCTCCGGGATTTTGAGCAACAGCACGAGATGCAGAATATGCAAGACGATTGGAATCTCCTTTTATAAAATTATCAAACACAAAACGAGAGTTTAAAGTATTTGGAATTTTAGGAAGAGAAGTTGTTCCCAAAAGTGATGGCTGTGGATTTAGTATAAATGTTGGAGCCGTTGAAATTTGTTTTGAAACAGACGTTTCAAGATTTATACGTAAATTTTCTTGATTGGTTTCAATTTCAACATTGGAGTTGCGAGTTGTATATTCAACAGTTATTTCTTTTCCCAAAACTTGAGAGATAGAATCGGAAATTATTTTTCCGAATTTTGTTTCAACCCAAGCAGAAGAAAATTGTGATGGGAAAAGTAAAACGAAAGAATTTTCTTTGAGCGAAATTGGAATTATTGGCTCAATCCAAGCGGAAAAATCGTTTGGAGGAACAGAAGAATGAATTCTTTCTAAACACAAACTCCAAGTAGTCAAAATTTCTTTTTCCAAATTAGTAGAAAAGCTAACACTTTCAGTCATAAAGTTTCAGTAAAATTAAGTTATCAACAAAAAAACAAAAGTTATTCACGGAATAATTAACAAAATATTTTGGAAAAACAAACAATTTCACGTAAAGATAGAAATAAACAAAACTTTCCCACAAGTTACCCACAAAAAGTATTTTGTTGCAAGCAGATTAAATCTAACTAAAATTTTATTTAAAAAAAAATTTCAAAAGAAAGTAATATGAAAAAAGTATATATTTTGCAAAATTAATTTTTAAGTTATGTCAAAAAGAATAGCAATAAATGGGTTCGGAAGAATTGGGAGATTAGTTTTTTCATCAATTGTTGAACAGTCTCTTTTGGGAAAAGAAATAGACGTTGTTGCGGTTGTGGATGTCAATACTGAAGCGAAGTATTTTGCATATCAATTGAAATACGATTCTGTTCATGGAAAAATAAAAGCAGAAATTACAACAGAAAAAAGTTCTCCCGAAAAAGAGTTTGATGATGTTTTAGTTGTAAATGGAAATAAAATTTTATGTGTTCAAGCAACAAAAAACTTAAGTGAACTTCCATGGAAAAACTTAAATGTTGATATTGTTGTTGAATCTACAGGACTTTTTACAGAATCGGAAAAAGCAATTGGACATATTCAAGCAGGAGCAAAAAAAGTTTTAATTTCAGCACCCGCAAAAGGAGACGTCAAAACAATAGTTATGGGAGTTAATGACAGCGAATATGACGTATCAAAACATAATATAATTTCAAATGCCTCTTGTACAACAAATTGCTTAGCACCACTCGTATATGTTCTTTTGAAAGAGGGAATTGGAATTGAATCTGGACTTATGACAACAATTCATGCATACACGGCAACTCAAAAAGTTGTAGATGGGCCTTCAAAAAAAGATTGGAGAGGCGGAAGAGCAGCAGCAATAAATATAATTCCATCATCAACAGGAGCCGCAAAAGCTGTTGGAGAAGTACTTCCCGAAACAAAAGGAAAACTTACCGGAATGTCTTTTCGCGTTCCAACGGCAGATGTTTCAGCGGTGGATTTAACCTTTCGCTCCATACGCGATACATCAATTGAAGAAATAGATTCCCTTTTGAAAAAAGCATCTGAAACATATTTAAAAAATATACTTGGATATGCCGACGAAGAACTTGTTTCAACAGATTTTATACACGACAATAGGTCTTCAATTTATGATTCGCCTGCGACTCTTCAAAATAATTTGAAAGGAGAAAAAAGATTTTTCAAAGTTGTTTCATGGTATGATAACGAATGGGGATACAGCAATAGAGTTGTAGATTTGCTGAAAAAAATTATATCAAGTATTTAGAGAGATAAGAGAGTAAAGTCAAATTTAAGAGAGGCAAGTTGTGAAAACTTGCCTTTTTTATTTAGTTATTTAAATTGAAAATTTATTTTGTGTGTAATTCTTTAAATGGGAATAACCACAAAGATTTCTTGTATACGTTATCTACAAAAGCCAAACAACTTGCCAAAAATTTTTATATTTGAATAAAATAAATTCTATGAAAAAAATGGGTTTCATTTTTGTTTTTTGTCTCTTTTCTTTTTCAAACGCACAAGAGGTTGATTGTGATGTAACGGTTGATTTTCAGCAACTTCCCGAAAGATATAGAGAAAATGTTTCTAATTTTGAAAGGCAAATTGAGGATTATTTAAACAATATTCAATGGACAGAAAGTGATTGGGAAAATGAAAAAATTCCCGTTTCAATAAATATTATTTTTATCAATTGTGATGAAAATTTTCGCTATCAAGCACAAGTTTTTTTTGGAAGTCAAAGAAAAATTTTTGGAATAGACAAAAACACAATTGTTGTTCGCATATTAGACGATAAGTGGAATTTTCCATTTCTAATAAATCAGCAATTGATTCATAATGAAAATCGGTTTGAGGAAGTGACAAGTTTTTTGGATTTTTATATGCATTTAATTTTGGGATTTGATTTTGATAGTTATGAAAATAGAGGAGGTTCGCAGCAATTTCAAAAGTGTTTACAAATTACAAATCTTTCATCCCCAACGTTGAAAAACGGTTGGGACGCAACTCTTTCGGGAAACTATAATCGAGTTCAACTTGTGAATGATTTGTTGAGTGCAACAAATTCGCAACTTCGGGAATCTTTTTTTAATTATCATTACAATGGTTTGGATTTATTTAGCGAGGATAAAGAAAAAGCATTTGAAAATATCCTTTCAGCGTTGGAAAAAATTTCTTTGATAAGAAAAAAAGTAGGAGGAAAAAATGTTGCTATAAAATTTTTCTTTGATGCAAAGTATTTAGAGGTTGCTGAACTTTTTTTTCAAAAGAAATCCCCGGAAATTTTTTTGAAGTTAAATGAAATAGATCCATTACATCAAAAAACGTATGATGAGTATATAGAAAGATTGAAAAAATAGGTTGCGAAAAAATTTTTATTGAATATTAAAACTAAAATAGAGATATTATCCAATATGTAAGTCCACCAACAATTGCAGAAGCAGGAATAGTTAAAATCCACGCCATAATTATATTTGAAGCTAATCCCCATCGAACAGCAGAAATTCTTTTAGTTGCGCCAACGCCCATTATTGCAGCAGTAATTGTATGAGTTGTGCTTACTGCGATTCCAAAAAATGCTGTAATCAATAACGTTAATCCACCGCTTGTTTCAGCACAGAATCCACCACTTGGTTGAAGTTTGGTTATTTTTTGTCCCATCGTTTTTACAATTCGCCATCCACCAAAAAGTGTTCCTAATGCAATTGCTACATGCGACAATAAAATTACCCAATATGGAACGTCAAATGTAGAAAGATAACCTGTTGTTACCAATAATGATGTAATTATTCCCATCGTTTTTTGTGCATCATTTGTCCCATGTCCCAAACTATAAAATGCCGCAGAAACTAATTGCATTTTCCTAAATTTATTATTGATTTTAAAAGATGATTTATCCTTAAAAATCCAAAGCACGCTAACCATTAAAATAAACCCAAGTAGCATTCCAATAATTGGCGCCAAAATTATAAACAATAATGTTTTTGTCCATCCACCAATTAGAATTACGCCAAAACCAGCTTTTGCTATTGCAGAACCAGCGAGTCCTCCAATTAATGCGTGAGAAGAACTTGATGGAATTCCATAAAACCAAGTGATTAAATTCCAAACAATTGCACCAATTAGTGCGCCAAGTAAAACCATTTCATTGATTGCAGTTAGTTCTACTAATCCTTTTCCAATTGTTTTAGCAACATGAACATCAAACATAAATGCCGCAATTAAATTAAAAAACGCAGCCCAAACAACAGCTTTTCTTGGAGTTAAAACTCGCGTTGAAACAATTGTTGCGATTGAATTTGCGGAGTCATGAAATCCATTTAAAAAATCAAAAATAAGCGCAAAGAAAATAATTACAATTACTAATGTTAATGGTTCCATAAAAAATTTAGTTGTGCTTTATTAAGAGAGTTTCAAAAATATTTGCTACATCTTCACACTTATCAGTTGCGGTTTCAAGCCCAAAAAATATTTCTTTCAGTTTGAGAATTAATAGCACATCTAAAACATCGTTATTATTTTGCATTAAATTTTTCATTGCGGAATTAAAAATTGCATCTGCTTGATTTTCATAATCATTTATTTTATGAATTACTTGTTTAAGTGATTCGGGACGTCTGAAATCTCTCAACATTTTAACGCCTTTTTGAATTTCAATCGTACACAAATCTAAAATATATATTAACTCAGTAATTTCACGTGGACATTCATCAATTTCGTAGAGTATAAATCTTTTAGAACTTCCTTCAATAAAATCCATTACATCATCAAGAGAACTCGCTAATAAGTGAATATCTTCTCTGTCAAATGGAGTAACAAAAGAAGCAGATAATTCCGACATAGTGCTATGAGTAACATTATCGGCTTGATGTTCAAGTGCTTCAATTTCGCGACAAATATTTTCTCTTTCAATTCTATTTGCGTTTGGAATTTTTTTGTAAAGCTGAGTTGCGTTTACAAGTAAATCCGAAACTTCTTCAAAGAAAGAATAAAATTTTTCGTCATGTGGAAGCAATGCTTGAATGATAGAATCAAGTTTCATAAGAATATTATTTTTTGGTTAATAAATAAATTGAATTATGTTTTATATTTTTTGTGCAAATAAAGAAATAAGAGAAAAGATTCAGATTCAAAGAAATTAATCGGGTAATTTTTGTTAATAAACAATTTTTTTTAAAGATAGGAATTTTTTAGAGATTAGATAAATTATTTAAATAAAATATGCCAATTCTTTCACTCAATTTTCAAATAATAAATTTGATGTTTTTTCGAGACAAAATGACTTGTTTTTTGCGTCGGAAGACTATGTTTGTGACCGAAACGATGATGTTTTTCTCCTGGAAGAGTGTATTTTCTGAAAAATGTAATCATTTCGGTCAAAAGTAAACCCTTCCGACGAGGAAAAACACCCCGTTTTTTGGATGAAATCGTTTATTATTTTAATAAAAATGGGACACAAAAAAACTTCGTGTCCCAATTTTTAACAATGATAACAAAAAACTTATTTCACTAAAACCATTTTTTTCATTTCGGAAAAATTATTTGTTGTGAGTTTGTAGAAATAAATTCCCGAATTGAAATTACTTCCGTCAAAATCAATTTTGTAATTTCCATCGCTCATAAATTTTTTGTCAATCAAAGTTTTAATTTCTCGACCGAAAACATCGTAAATTTTTAACGAAACATTTTCTGTATTGTTTAGAGAAAATAAAATTTTTGTTTTTGGATTAAATGGATTTGGAAAATTATTTAAGTTGAATTTTCTTTTTCCCGTCTCCAATTCTTCATCAACAGAATTTGGAATTGTTTTCCATTTGCGATAATAAATATGGCTTTCATTTCTTGTATCAGTCCAAACAATATGTCCATCATTATTTTGCACAAATAATCGCGGCTCTCCTTGATATGAAAAAGTTGTGTCTTCAATAATTGATTGAATATCAGAAACAAAATTATTTCCAAACAATAATTTTCCATAATAAATATCACCCAATCCTCGCTCGTCTTCCCAAATAATATGCGTTGTGAAATCGTTATCAATTCCAACAGATGGATGATTTTGTTCAATATCGTTTTGAGCATTTGGATCAAGTGGAATACTATCGCCAAATGAATTCAAATTATTATTTGAAATTTTTAAAAATGCTTTGAAGACATCATTTTTTCCCACCATATAAGAAATCGCAATCAGTGAATCTTTTGAAGCAATTGTTGGTCCTGAACTTGGGCAAAAATTTATGTTATAATTATCATTTGAAATGCGAGTTAAGTTTCCCCAATTATTTGAATCAGCAGAAACAAAATACATATCGCGAATATTGTTTTCATCATTTCTAAATGCGATAATTTTTTTTCCATTATTTAAAAAATGAATATCAGCGGGACAACAGTCACATGGCTTTGAGCCAATAAAATTGCTTCCAACAACCGGTGATGAAAAAGTTATTCCACCGTCATTTGAAGAAACATAATGTATGTTTTCAAACTCTAATCCAATTCTATTATAAGAATAATAAATAATGTGAATTATTCCACTATCATCAATTTTTATTTCTGGATATGCGTTAAATTTTGACGCAAGTCCAAGAGGACGAGAAGTGCTCCAAGTTAAACCCGAATCAGTTGAGCGAGAATAAAATATATTTGTTCGTGTGTAACCAAGTCGCTCATCTGCCCAAATTATATGAATGATTCCATTGCGCTCATCAATTTTTGGACCTCCATATGGAATATGATTTACATAGTTGGGAACATCATTTGTTTGAATTGGAAGCGAAAATGTATTTCCCAAATCTGTGGATTTTGAAAAAAATATATTTTTGTGATTTGACAAATTATTTATCCAACAGATGAAAATATTTCCATTGTTATCAACATCAATATCAGACATTTTATTTTGTCCCGTTAAACTTGCAGAAATTATTTTTTCATCAGAAAAAATTTGTTGAGAAAAAGTTTTTCCAACAAATAAAAAGAGAATTAAAAAAAGTTTCATAATAAAAAAATAGTTGATAAATACAAGTGTAATTTACAAATTTTTTTTTTGAATTTCAAAAACGATAAATTCAATGTAGAAAATTTTTTGTCCGTCTATCGGTTTATCATATTTTTGCGATATAAAACTTTAGCTTGTATGCAACAAAATATAAAAGAAACTATAAAAAATAAGTATGGAAAAATCGCTTCTCAAACAACTTTTGCAAATAAAGTCATTCAATTCAACAAGCAACTTTCATTCACAGAAAAATTGCCGAATGGAATTCGTGTGATGAATCCATTCCAAGACAACGCAGAAATAATTTCCATCACAGAAATTTTCTACAACAAGTTTTACAATGACGACAGAAAGAGAAAATTGATTTTAGGAATCAATCCAGGAAGATTTGGAGCGGGGGCAACAGGTATTCCTTTCACCGACACAAAAAGATTACAAAAAATTTGTGATATAAAGATAGAATCCGTAAACACACATGAACCCTCGTCCGTTTTTGTTTACGAACTAATTGAGAAATACGGAGGAGCAAAGAAATTCTACAACGACTTTTACATTAACTCAATTTGTCCGCTTGGCTTCATTGAGAAAAATGAAAAAGAGAATTGGGTTAATCGTAACTACTACGACTATGACGAATTGTTTTTTGCAATGCAGAATTTTATCACAACAAGTTTGAAAAAACAAATCAGTTTCGGAATTGACACAAACATCTGTTTTGTTCTTGGAAAAAAAAATGCAAAGTTCTTGCAACTGATAAACAAAAAAGAAAAGTTGTTTCATTCTATTGTTACATTTTACCATCCACGATACATTGAACAGTATAAATCAAAGATGAAAGACAAATACATTTCTGAATATTTAAACAAGTTGACAGCGTGAACGGAAATTACTTCTGACAAAGTGTGTGCGAACTTCAAAAAGTTGGATTTACAGAAATAAAAATTTTAAAAGAAAAAATTTAATCTAAAATTTCTACAAAAGAATATGCTTTATTAAGTATCACAGTGAAAGGAAAAAAACAATAGCTAATTTAATTTTTCATTTTTCAAAATAAAACTTCTCTTCAATATGATTATATTTGAAGAAAAAAAATCATGCAAAATCCTCTTATAGATGTTCAACCAAAACTTGTTTGGAAATATTTTTTTGAAATTTCAAAAATTCCACGACCATCAAAATACGAAACGCAAATCTCAAAATATGTTTGTGAAATTGCGAAAAAATTTAATCTCCAAGTCAAAGCAGATAAATTTGGAAATCTTGTTGTAAAAAAATCCGCATCAAAAGGAAAAGAAAAACTTCCGATGATTTGTCTTCAAGGTCATTTGGATATGGTGTGTGAAAAAAACGCTGACAAAAATTTTGACTTCTTCAAAGATCCAATTGAACTTGTTGTGAAAAAAAATATATTGATGGCAAATGGAACAACATTAGGAGGAGATAATGGAATTGCGGTTGCTACAATGCTTGCAATTATGGAAGATGATTCAGTAGTTCATGGACCAATGGAATTTCTTTTTACGGTTGATGAAGAAACTGGTTTGACGGGAGCAAATAATTTGCAAAAAAATTTTATTCAAAGCAAAATTCTTTTGAACTTGGATTCAGAAGAAGAAGGAGCAATTTATATTGGATGTTCAGGAGGCCGTGATACAGTTGGAACGTGGAAACTAAATACAGAAGGTATTCCAACTACTTTTTTCAAATATAAACTTTCTGTTTTAAATTTAAAAGGAGGACATTCGGGATTAGAAATTGATAAGAACAGAGGAAATGCAATTAAAATTTTAAACAGAATACTTTTAAAATTTTCAGAAATTGAAGTAAGAGTTTCTTCTATCAACGGAGGAAATAAACGAAACGCAATTCCACGAGAATGCGAAGCAATTATTTTTGTTCCAACAAAATCCGTGAGTTCAATTCAAAATATTTTAAATGATTTTGGAAAAGAATTAAATGCAGAAACGTTATCTTCTGATAATGAAATAAAATTTTCACTTGATTTAATTCCAAAAGATTTTAAAGAAAAAGGAAAAGTTTTAAAGCAAAATCTTCAAACCAAATTATTGAGAACAATTTCCTCTCTTCCACACGGCGTTATTAAAACAAGTAGCGATATAAAAAATTTAGTGGAAACATCTACAAATGTTGCGTCAATTACTACTTCTGAAAAAACAATTTCAATTGCAACAAGTCAAAGAAGTTCTATTGCTTCTGAAATAAATGAAATTAGTGAAACGGTTGCAAACATATTTTATCTCGGTGATTGTGAAACAGTAACAAGTGGAGATGGTTATCCCGGATGGAAACCAAATCCAAACTCAAAAATTTTACAAATCGCAAAGACAAGCTATAACTCGCTTTTTAAAAAAGATATTCAAGTAAAAGCAATTCACGCAGGATTAGAATGTGGAATTATTGGGGAAAAATACCCAGGAATTGATATGATTTCATTTGGTCCAACACTTGAAGGAGTTCATTCTCCAGATGAAAAAATTTATATTGATACTGTTGAAAAGTTTTGGAAACTATTGCTTTCAATATTGAAAAGTGTGTAAGAAAAATAATGAAACCAGTTTTATTAGAAAAACGATTTGATATAAAATCTTGTTTAACTAATTTTATTTTTCATGACTTAGAAAATTTGTTTGTAGAAAAACCACCTTCAACAGAAGTTGATTATTTAAAAATTGGCAACAAAATATTTCCGAAATTTATAAACGAATATTGGACCTCAAAACAACGACAAGCAAATTCACTACATGAAATATCATATAGAGCATGTTTTAAACCACAACTTCCGAGATTTTTTATAGAACGATTAACTCATAAAGGGGATATTGTTTATGACCCATTTGGCGGAAGAGGAACTACAATAATTGAAGCAGCGTTAATGGAGCGAAATATAATATCTAATGATATAAATCCATTGGGGAATATTTTATCTAAACCACGACTTTCAATACCAAAAATTTCCGAGATTCAAGAAAGATTAGATAAAATTGAAATCAATTATAATCTCAAATCAGATATTGATTTATCTATGTTTTATGAATCAAAAACAGAAAATGAAATTTTGAGTTTGAAAAAATATTTTAAGGAAAAAGTCAAACAAGATACTGTTGATGATTGGATTAGAATGGTTGCTACAAATCGTTTAACGGGACATTCAAAAAATTTTTTTTCGGTTTACACTTTCCCCCCAAATCAAGCAATTAGTGCAGAAAAGCAATCAAAGATAAATGAAGTTAAAAATCAAAAACCTGAATATAAAAACACAAAAAAAATTATTTTAAAAAAATCAGCAGATTTAATTAAAGATATAAATACAAAAACGATTGATAGGTTAAAAAAAATTTCTGAATCAGCGTTATTTTTAAATAAAGATGCAAGATTTACAAACGAAATCCCTGATGATTCTGTACATTTAATAGTAACTTCTCCTCCATTTTTAGATTTGGTTCAATACACACATGATAATTGGTTAAGATGTTGGTTTAATAATATAGATACCGAGGAAGTTGCTAATAAAATTACAATGTCAAAAACCATTGATGATTGGTCCAAAATAATGTTTGAAGTGTTTAAGGAATTGTATCGAGTCACAAAAAAAAATGGATATGTTGCATTTGAAGTAGGAGAAATTAGAAATGGAAAAATAAAATTAGATGAAGTTGTTGTTCCACTTGGACTTAAAGCAAAATTTGAATGTGAAGGAGTTCTAATAAATAAACAAACATTTACAAAAACATCTAATATTTGGGGAATAAAAAATAATGAAAAAGGCACAAATACAAACAGAATTGTAATATTTAAAAAATAAATTAAAATGAAAAATTCTCAAAGATTGGATGGAATTATTTCCCAAATGCTTAAACCCCTAAATGGAATTTCATTGAATGTTGTAATTGAAGGATTATCGGGATATAAAATAATCCCATTTGATAACAGAGACAAAAAAGATAGGTTTCTTTTAAAGAATTTGGAAAAAGTTGCAAAACTTTCAGCAAAAAAAATTAATGAAAATGGAATTATTAGACATCGCCCAAATGAGGTTGGAAACGATATTGAACCAATAGTAAAAAATGCCCTAACTTTAATTGGGTACAAAGCAACAACTCCATTGACAAAAAATGGGAAGAAAAAATCAACTGGTTATCCTGATATTGAATTTATTGATGAATTCTTTAGAACAAATTATTTAGAATGCAAAACTTTTAATATTGAAAATATTTCTACAACACAACGGTCATTTTATTTATCTCCATCTAATAATTTTAAAATCACAAAGGATGCACACCACTTTGCACTCTCCTTTGAAATATTGTCTTTTAAAAAAAACGAATAATGGCAATGTTTACAAATGCAAAAGTTGGAAAATTTTGTCGTTAGAAAATTTATCTGTAGATGTAAAATATGAATTCAATTCTGATAATAAACGCATCTACACAAAAGAATTAATTCTTGCGGAAGGAAATGTAAAAAGTTAAATTTTTTGATTAGGTTTTTCTTGCAAATATTTTACAAACTTATTATTTTTATCAACAAGAATCACAGTCGGAACGATTGGTTTATCGCTTAATTCAAATCCCATAATAATTATTTCTTCTCCTTCTTTTATCAAATGAGCAGCGGCACCATTTATGCAAACTGTTCCTAAATTTCTTTCTCCCGCAACAACATATGTTTCCAATCTTGCTCCACTTGTATTGCTTGTGACCAATACTTTTTCGCCAATAAAAAAACCGACTTTCTCAATTAAATCAATATCAATTGTGATGCTTCCAACATAGTTTACATTGGCTTCTGTAACTGTTGCTTTGTGAATTTTTGAATGAAGTGAAAATCGCATTTAAAAAAATTTAGTCAAAGTTACTAAGAATTTTTCAAAATTATAAAAGAACATTTTTAAGTATCTTTGCAAAATTTTTTTGAAATTCAAACATCAGAAACACAAAAGCAAACCGAAATAAAAGAGATGTTCAATTCCATTTCTTCAAGTTATGATATATTAAATCATACTTTGAGTTTTGGAATAGATATTTTATGGAGAAGAAAAGCAATTAAAATTTTGGAAAAATTTTCTCCCAAAAAAATATTAGATATCGCTTGTGGAACTTGTGATTTTTCAATTGAAGCAATGAAATTAAATCCCGAAAAAATTATTGGACTTGATGTTGCTGAAAAAATGCTTGAAATTGGAAAGCAAAAAATTGAAGCAAAAAATTTTTCCAAGACAATTGAACTTCAAGTTTGTGCTGCAGAAAATTTAAAGTTTGAAAATGAAAGTTTTGATTCTGTGATTGTTGCATTTGGAGTACGCAATTTTTCTAACTTGAAAAAGGGACTTTTAGAAATTTATCGTGTGTTAAAAAAAAATGGTGTGTTTTTGGTTTTAGAATTTTCTAAACCAAAAATATTTTTATTCAAACAAATTTATTTTTTTTATTTCAAACACATTTTACCGCTTATTGGAAAAATAATTTCAAAAAATTTTGATGCATATAAATATCTTCCAAATACAGTTTTAAGTTTTCCCGATAGAAAAGATTTTTTAAACATCTTAAATGAGATTGGTTTCAAAGAAGGGAAAGAATTTCAACTTACATTTGGCATTGCAACAATTTATTTAGTAAAAAAATCATGACAGAAAAAATTATTCGTGTTGGACATTCTCCAGATCCTGATGATGCGTTTATGTTTTTTGGACTTTCAAGTGGAAAAGTAAAAATTGAAGGTGTGAAAATCAAACACCAACTTGAAGATATTCAAACCTTAAATCAAAGAGCAATGGAAGGAGATCTTGAAGTTACTGCGATTTCTGCACACACATATCCATTTGTAGAAGATAAATATTGGATAATGGAAACAGGAGGAAGTTTTGGAGAAAATTATGGTCCCGTGATTGTCTCTAAAAAATATAAATCACTTTCAGAATTGAAAGGAAAAAAAATTGCAACTCCCGGAAAACTTACAACAGCAACGTTGCTCTTTAAAATTTTTTGCGAAGACATAGAAAATACAGACATTCCATTTGATGAAATTATGAATAAAGTAAACGATGAAACGTTTGATGCGGGACTTCTAATTCACGAAGGACAATTGACTTACAAAGATGAAGGGTTCAACAAAATTTTGGATTTTGGAGAACTTTGGAATGAAAAAACAAATGGACTTCCACTTCCACTTGGACTTGATGTTGTAAGAAAAGATTTGGGAATTGAACTTGCAAAGAAAATTTCATTTGGATTAAAAGAAAGTATTCATTTTGGATACACTCATCAAAGCGAATCAATTCCATATTCAATGCAATGGGGACGCGGAATTGACAGTAAGTTAGGTGAAAAATTTGTGAAAATGTATGTAAATGAACTCACAATTTCAATGGGAGAAATAGGAAAACAATCTCTTGAACTTTTATTTAAGCTTGCAAAAGAAAAAAAATTGATTTCAAATTTTACAGAAATAAACCTAATTTGAAATTTTTTACTCAAAAAAAATGTATATTTGACAACATTTTTTAAATTTTTTATTATCTAACTTTATGGAGTAAATTATTGTGAAGACGTATAGAAATAGAATTATATTCATAACACTTGTAACGCTTTTAGGAATTGGGTATTTTTTTTGGATACCGATAAGTCAATTTATTGGAATAAGCGAATCAAATGAAAAAATTGAAAACATCACACCGTTAAAGCTTGGACTTGATTTGCAAGGAGGAATGCGAGTAGTATTAGAGGTTGATATTGTCAAAATGTTTGAAAACATTGCTCAAAACAAAGATGCAAAATTTCAAAAAATAATTGATAAAGTGAGAAAAGACGTAAAAGAAAACGATGTAAATCCAATTTCTTCTCTACAAAATGAGTTGAAAAACGAAAATACAAATTTTGCTTTTTATTTTAGCAATACGCCACAAGAAAGTGATAATGAAATTATTGCTCGTCTTACAAAAGAATCAGAAAATGCAATAGAAAGAGGTCTTGAAATTATCCGAAATAGAGTGGATCAATTTGGAGTTTCTGAACCAACAATTCAAAAACAAGGAAACAATAGAATCATCGTTGAACTTGCGGGAATAAAAGATCAAAGACAAGTGAGAACTCTTCTTCAAGGAACCGCTCTTTTAGAGTTTAAAATTTTAAAAGAAATAGAATCCATTGCCAAAGTTTATGAAGGAATAAACGGAATTCTTATGACTCGTTATGGTGTTGATACTACAATAAAAGTAGATACAACAAAAAAAGATACGACATCTTCAACGACAAAAAAGGAAAAATCAGAAGAAGAAATTAAAAGAGAATCTCCATTTTATGTTCTTGTTCAACCACCGCAACAAAATGGCAACGAAGGTTTTGTCTTGGAACAAGATAAAGATAGCGTAAATAAAGTTTTAGCTCTTCCTGAAGTCCAAAAAATTTTGTCAGATAATGATATGCAATTTCATTGGTCAGCAAAACCAATTGGAACAAATGATAAAGGTAAAAGATTTTTTTCTTTATATTCTACCAAACTTGAACCTGAATTAACGGGAGGAGTTGTTGAAAACGCAAAAGTTGATTTTGTATTAAATCAACCTGTTGTAAATATGCAAATGAATTCAGAGGGAGCAAGAGATTGGGCAAGAATTACAGGAGCAAACCTAAATAAACGAATAGCAATTTTACTTGATAATTCCGTCTATTCTGCTCCAACTGTTCGCTCAAAAATTAGTGGTGGTGGTTCTCAAATAGAAGGAATGGATATTAAAGAAGCAAATGTTTTAGAAATCGTTTTAAAAGCAGGAGCACTTCCGGCACCCGTTGAAATCATTGAACAACAAAGTGTTGGAGCATCTTTAGGAGCCGATTCAATTCAAAAAGGAGTATTTGCTTCTATATTAGCATTAGTACTTACAGTTTTATTTATGATTGTGTATTACAATTTTTCAGGAGTTATTGCAAATTTTGCATTAATAATAAATATCTTATTTACACTTATTCTTTTGAGTACTTTTGATGGAACATTAACACTTCCCGGAATTGCAGGAATTATTTTAAGTATGGCGGTTGCTGTTGATGCAAATGTTTTAATCAATGAAAGAATTCATGAAGAAATGACAACTGGAAAAACGTTAAGAGCATCAATTGATGCGGGATACAAAAAAGCATTTACCGCAATTTTTGATTCAAACGTTACTACATTTATTACTGCCGTTGTACTTTTTCAATTCGGTTCAGGATCAATTCAAGGTTTTGCTTTAACTCTTATGATTGGAATTGTTGTAAGTATGATAACCGCAATTTGGGTTACACATATTATTTTTAATTCTATTTTAAGTACAGGAAGAACAGTAAGTTTCGGATAATTTTTATTTATTCAATTATGTTATGAGATTATTTAAACAAACAAATATAGATTTTATGGGAAAGCGAAAAATGTGGTTTACGAGTTCGCTTTTGGTTATCATTATTGGATTAGTATCACTTTTTACAAAAGGAATTGGTTTTGGAATTGATTTCCTTGGTGGAACAGAAGTAATTATGGAATTTCAAACACCGCCAAATATTTTTGAAATAAGAAATGCAATGCAAAAAGCCAACTTTGAACAAGTGGAAATTAAAGAATATGGAGAGGAAAATAAAATTTTAATTCGTACGCCGAAAGAGGGAAAAGGAAATTCTGTTGCTGATGAAATTGTTTCTACGCTTCAAACGTCATTTCCAAAAAATCCATCTAAAATTTTACAAGAGCAAAAAATTGGTCCCAAAGTTGGAAGCGAACTTAGAACAAATGCAATTTACGCGATTGTTGTTTCGCTTTTTGCAATATTGATTTATATAGGAATTAGGTTTAAATTTATTTATGGAATAGGTGCCGTTGTAGCATTATTTCATGATGTAATTGTAACGCTTGGAGTAATTTCGCTTTTGGATGGATTAACTCCATTTACAAATTTTGAAATTGATCAAAATATGATTGCAGCACTTCTTACGCTTGTTGGTCTTTCGGTAAATGATACCGTTGTTATTTTTGATAGAATTAGAGAAAACCAAAAAATTCATCGCACAATGAGTTTATTTGATGTGATGAATAAAAGTTTAAATGAAACACTTAGTCGAACAATTATAACTTCTGGAACAATTTTTCTTGTTGTGTTTGTAATATTTCTTTTTGGAGGAGAAGTAAATCGCGGCTTTGCCTTTGCTTTGACATTTGGAATTGTTACAGGAAGCTATTCTTCAATTTATATCGCAAGCGCAGTTGTTTTGGAGTATATTGAAAAGAGAACTAAAAAATCAGGTGAGTTGATAAAATAAAGTGTATTACTTTTTATTAAAAAGGACATTGGAAAATTTACAATGTCCTTTTTTCGTTTTATGAAAAATTTATTTTTATTGTAAATTTCACAATACTTTATGCAAAGAGTTTCTTCCACTAAAATAAAATTTTTTCTTTTCCTATTTTCATTTTTGATAGCAGTAGGAATTTTAATTTACTCACAAATAATAGTTTCTCATCTACAAAAAGTTGTTCAAGAGATTTTAAGAAGTGAAAAAAAAATTGCGATACTCTACGCAAACACATTAGAATATATTGCAAGTTCAGAAGATCCAAATTTGGATTATCAATTTTTCTTTGATAAAATAATTCCATCAATTGATTTTCCAATGATTGAAACAGATGCGAATGAAAAAATTGTAAAAGGATTTAAAAATCTTGATATAGAAAAACTTTTTTCTAAAAACGATACAATGTATATCATTCAACTTGCAAAAAAAATGGATGAAAAAATTCCGCCAATTTTAGTGAAAGTAAAACCAACACCAACACAATTTTTTACAGACACAGTTTTAGAAAAAATACATTATGGCGAATCAAAAACTGTATTGCAACTTCAAAACACAACAGAAAAACTTGAACAACTTCCAATAGTTGAAATTACACTTGGAATTTTATTTATATTCGTCGCATATATGGGATTTAGTTATGTGAAACGAAATGAGCAAAATAAAATTTGGATTGGAATGTCAAAAGAAACTGCACATCAACTTGGAACTCCTCTTTCAAGTTTAAATGGATGGATTGAAATTTTAAAGTCAAAATTTGCTTCTGAAGAAATTCAAGAAATGGAAAATGATGTGGTACGATTAAATAAAATTGCAGAGAGATTTTCAAAAATTGGCTCAAAAGAAAATTTAAAAACTGAAAACATTGTTGAAATAATTCAAAGAACAAAAAATTATTTTGAAAAAAGAAATTCACAATTTGGAACAAAAAATATTCAGTTTCAAATTCAAAGCAAAAATATTGTAAATGCGAAAATCAATTTTGAACTCATTGAATGGGTTTTTGAAAATATGATAAAAAATTCTTTGGACGCAATTGGAAACAATAGTGGAAAAATAAATTTCAAAACAGAAGAAAAAGAAAAATCTATTGAAATTGAAGTATCAGATAGCGGAAAGGGAATTGAAGGAAAATTGAAAAAGCAAATTTTTACTCCCGGTTTCACAACGAAAGAAAGAGGTTGGGGATTAGGACTTTCACTTGCAAAACGAATCGTTGAAGATTATCATAAAGGAAAACTGGAATTGCAAGAAAGTAAAATTGGAGTTGGGACTACTTTTAAAATGAAACTTCCCAAATGATTTTCAAAACAGAAGCAATAATTTTAAAATCAATAAAGTTTGGTGAATCAAGTAAAATCATAACTTTTTTCACAAAAGATTTTGGGAAAATAAGTGTAATTGCAAAAGGTTCAAGAAAATTGAAAACAAAATTTGGGTCTTCGCTTGAAGTTATGTCACAAAGTTCTGTTATAATACATAAGAAAGATTCACGCAAACTGCAAATTATTTCAGAAAGTTCTAACATCTTTTTTTTTCCGGAGATTAGAAATAATTTAGAAAAACTTTTAATTGCATTTTCTATTTTGGAAATTGTTGCAAAGACAACTCATGAAGAAGAAAAAAATGAACCACTTTTTAATTTGATTTCAAATACTTTGAAAAATTTAGATTCATCTACTAATGAAACGATATTTACAATTTTTATTTTATTTCAATTTGAATATGCAAAAATAAATGGATTTGAAATACAGTTTGAAAATTGTACTTCGTGTAAAAATGAAATTAAATTTCTTGACAAAAAAATTTTTTTTGATTACAAAAATGGCGGTTCAATTTGTTTAAATTGTAAACAACAAAATTCGGCTCTATTTGAAATAGAAACTGAAACTTTTGTAAAGCTAAAAACGTTAATTGATTACAATTTCAACAAAATAATGTTTCAAAAAACTGACTTTCAAAAGTTTCAAAAATTTTTAGATATTTATTTCAAATTTCACTTTGATAAACATAATTTAAATTTCAGTAATACAATGTTTAATAAAATCTATGAATAATCTTTCAAAAAAAAATCTAATTGTTTCAATATCATTAGTATGTATTATACTTGTTTTTAGTGCAGTTGTAATTTTTAGTTTTCCAAAAGACGAAAAAGAAAAACCTAAACGAAAAACAAATGTAAAATATGAAACATCAAATCTTCAAATAAAAAACGTATCTGATGCTTTTGTGGAAATTTCTAAAATCATAAAACCATCTGTTGTGAGCATTACGGTTACAACAAAAGCAAAAGACGTTCATGAGAATGAACTAAATGATTTATTCAAATTTTTTCCTGATATTCCAGATATAAAATCGCAACCACAAATTGGAAGTGGAAGTGGGGTTATTATACGAAAAGATGGATATATTGTAACAAACAATCATGTTGTAGATGATGCTAATGAAAATGGAATTGAAGTTGTTTTAGATAACAAAAAAAAATATACGGCAAAACTTATTGGAACAGATGTTTCAACTGATTTAGCTGTGATTAAAATTGATGAAACAGATCTTTCTGCAGCAGCAATTGGAAATTCTGATTTATCTGAAGTTGGAGAATTTGTATTAGCCGTTGGAAACCCACTTGGACTTACATCAACAGTTACTGCGGGAATTATCAGTGCAATTGGACGAGGAAATCTCGGTGTAATTCAAGATGAAAAAGGATATGGAATTGAAAATTTTATTCAAACAGATGCTGCAATAAATCCGGGGAATAGCGGTGGCGCTTTAGTAAATTTAAATGGAGAACTTATTGGAATAAATACTGCAATTGCATCTACAAACGCAAGATATCAAGGATATGGTTTTGCAATTCCTTCTAATTTGATGGAATCAGTTATCTCTGATTTAATTGAACATGGAAAAGTTAGTCGTGGATATATCGGAGTGCAGATTCAGACAATTGATGAAACAATGGCAAAAGCACTTGGTCTTGAAAAAGTTCAAGGAGTGTTGGTACAAGTTGTACAAAGTGGAAGCGCAGGAGAAAGTGCTGGAATTCAACAAGGAGACGTTATTATTTCTGTGGATGGAATTGAAGTAAATGCTGCAAATGAACTTCAAAGCCAAATTGCAAAACATCATCCGGGAGAAACCGTTGCACTTAAAATTTTTAGAGATAAAAAAGAAATAATAAAAAAAGTTGCACTCAAATCAAGAGATGACGAGAAAGATGTTTCTCAAAATAAAAACTCTCAAGACAACGAAAATAAACCAGAAGAAATTTCTTCTAAAACATTTGATAAAATTGGATTTACTTTGAAACCACTTACAGATGAACAAAAAAAATCTCGTGAAGTTACTTCCGGAATTCTTGTTTCAAATGTAGATGGATTTTCTGAAGCTGCAAAACGTGGAATTCAAAAAAATGACATTATACTTGATGCTGATGGAACGAAAATAAATTCTACAAATGATTTTTCAAATGTTTTACAATCGCATAAAAACGGTGATTCAATTCTTTTGCGAGTTCAAAAAAGTGATAAGAAAGTTAGTTTAATTGCCATTGAAATAGTAGAGTAATTTTTTTACTTATTTATTTTCATATAAAACAAATTGTGAAATTTTTTTGCGTAAAATAACAATTTAAAAATTACACTAATCACTTTTTAAAAATTTCATATTTTTCAAAAAAAAATTATGGCAAAAACTAATTTTGTAGATTACTACAATATAGAAAGTTTACTTTCAAAAGAAGAGATTTTAGTTCGCAATACAGTAAGAGATTTTGTTGAAGACAAAGTTTTACCAATCATAGAAAAACATTATCACGACGGTTCATTTCCATTTTTTCTTGTAGAAGAAATGGCAAATCTTGGAATGTTTGGTCCAACACTTCCACAACAATATGGAGGAAGTGATATGAACAATGTTGCATATGGTTTAATTGTGCAAGAACTTGAAAGAGGAGATAGTGGAATTAGAAGTTTTGCCTCTGTTCAAAGTGCTTTGGTTATGTATCCAATTTATACTTTTGGAAGTGAAGAACAGAAAAAGTTTTGGCTTCCACAACTTGCAAGTGGAAAAAAAATTGGTTGCTTTGGTTTAACTGAACCAGATTTTGGGTCAAATCCAAGTGGAATGCTTACAAAAGCAGAAGAAACTTCAAATGGATATGTTTTGAATGGAGCAAAAATGTGGATTACAAATGGAACAATTTCAGACATTGCTGTTGTGTGGGCAAAGTTGAATGGAAAAATTAGAGGATTTCTTGTAGAAAAAAATACGAAAGGGTTTAGTGCTCCAGAGATGAAAGGCAAACATTCTCTTCGTGCATCAATAACTTCTGAACTTGTATTTGACAACTGTGAAATTCCAAAAGAAAATTTACTTCCGCTTTCAGATGGATTAAAATCACCACTTATGTGCTTAAATCAAGCACGATATGGAATTGCTTGGGGAGGAATTGGTGCTGCGATGGCAAGTTATGAGTGTGCATTAAATTATGCAAAGTCAAGAATTCAATTTAAAAAACCAATTGCAGCATTTCAAATCACACAAGAAAAACTTGTGCATATGATTACAGAAATTACAAAGATGCAACTTATGTGTGTTCAACTTGGAAGATTGAAAGATAATGGAAAACTTCGCTTTCAACAGGTTTCAATGGCAAAGCGAAATAATATATTTCATGCATTAGAAATTTCAAGAAGTGCAAGAGAAATTCTTGGAGCAAATGGAATTTTAAACGAGTATCCAATAATGAGACATATGGCAAATTTAGAATCGGTTAAAACTTATGAAGGAACTCACGAAATGCATACATTGATTATAGGAGAAGATATTACGGGATTTGCTGCATTTGAGTAAATTACAAACAGAAAAATAAAATTGAAAATAAACTTTCGCGAAAAAATTTTGCAACAGCAATTGCATTCACAAAAAGTGGATGCAATTTTTATTTCATTTCTTCCTCATTTAAGATACATAAGTAATTTTTCAGGAAGCAATGGAATTGGAATTATTTTTCAAAACGAACTACCAATTTTTGTAACTGATGGAAGATACAAAGAGCAAATTAAATTAGAAATAAAAAATTGGAAAACAATTATTGCTGAAAGAGGAAAAAATTTGATTTCAGCATTAAGCAAAAATAAAGAAATTCACAAGTGCAAAAAAATTGCGTTTGACAAAAATACAATTTCATATTCAAGTTATTTACTTTTAAAAAATACCTTTCCAAAAATTGCGTTTGTTTCCGTTGAATTCATTTTAGAAAAATTGATTTCTAAAAAAGATTCGTATGAGATTTCGCAAATTGAAAAAGCGATTGAAATTACGGATGCCACATTTTCCAAAATCATAAATGAAATAAAAATTGGAAAAACTGAAAATCAAATTGCAGCAAGAATTTCGTATTTACAAAAATTTCTTGGTGGAAGTTGCGATGCATTTGAAACAATTGTAGCAAGTGGAAAAAATGCTGTTCTTCCACATGCACGACCAACGCAAAAAAAAATTCGTGAGAAAGAAATTTTAATTTTAGATTTTGGAACCGTTGTAAATGGATATCATTCTGATATGACAAGAAGTGTTGCAATTGGAAAAATTCCACATAAACTCAAAAAAATTTATCAAATAGTTTTGGATGCTCAACAAAAGGCGATTGAAAATGTTAAAAGTGGAATTGCCGCAAATAAACTTGATGCAATTGTAAGAAATTATATTTCAAAAAATGGATATGGAAAATTTTTCAATCATTCACTTGGACACGGAGTTGGGCTTCAAATTCATGAATTTCCAATTTTAAATTCTCAAAACAAATTTCTACTTGAAGAAGGAAATATAATTACAATTGAACCGGGAATTTATTTTCCAAATTTAGGTGGAGTTCGAATTGAAGATATTGTTGTTGTTGAAAAAGATGGTTGCAGAGTTTTAACTAAATCAGAAAAAAAGTTATTTAGTTTATGATGAATGAAAAAAGAAATATTCTAATTATTGCATATTATTTTCCACCACTTGGTTTAAGTGGAGTACAAAGAACTTTGAAGTTCGTAAAATATCTTCCTCAATTTGGATGGAAACCAACTGTTTTAACTATAACTCCAACGGGATATTTTGCACAAGATTATTCGTTATTGGAAGAAATAAAAGATATCGCAGATATTGAAATTGTGCGAGTTGGTTCGCTTGATCCAAATTTTTTATTTCGCAAAAAAGAAAACATAAAGATGCCTTCTGAATTTGTGCGAAAACTATTTCAATTTACAAGTGACTTTTTTTTTATTCCTGACAATAAAATTTTTTGGAGAAAAAAAGTTTTGAAAAAAGCAGATGCTCTTTTTCAGGAAAAAAAATTTGAAATAATTTTTGCAACAGCACCTCCGTGGACAGATTTTTTAATTGGAATGGAATTGCGATACAAATATAATGTTCCTCTTGTTGTTGATTATAGAGATTCGTGGATGGATAATCCATTTAAATATTTTCCAACTCCGTTTCATTATTTTTTAAACTTGCGAAAAGAAAAAAAAATTATACGTGCTTCATCTAAAATTTTTACGACAAATAGAAAAGTAAAAGAATTGATTTTAAAAAAACATCTTCGAGTGCAGTATAATGATATTCACATTCTTTCACAAGGATTTGATAAATCTGATTTTCCAAATGAAAATTCAAAACGAAGCGACAATAAAATGCGAATTACACATGCTGGAATTTTTTATGGAAAAAGAACTCCAAACACGTTTCTAATTGCATTGAAAAATTTATTTGCAAAAAACACAAGTTTGAAAAATAAAATTGAAGTCGAATTTATTGGAAAAGAAAGATCTAACGAAAAAAAATTGATTGAAAAATTAAAGTTACAGGAAAATGTAAAGTTTGTTGGATATCTTCAGCATAAAGAGTGTGTTCAAAAAATTTGTGAGTCAGATATTTTATTCATCGCAGTTGATAATGATTCTCAATCTCCCGGAAAACTTTACGAATACTTTGGAAGTAAAAAACCAATTTTAGCAAATGTTTCAAATGGCTATTTGAAACATTTAATTGAAGAGAGTAAAGTTGGCTTTGTTGTGGATTTGAATGATGTTGAAAATATGGAAAAAAGAATTTTGGAACTTTTTCATCTGTTTGGAAAAAATAATTTACCGAAAGGAAACGATGAATTTGTTTCAAAATTTGAAAGAGAAAAACTCACACAAGAACTTTCTCGTATTCTTGGATTTTTAAGTTTTGAATAATGGATGTAAAAAAAATCGCACAAAAAATTTTTGAAAAAGATAAGCGAACAATTTCAAAAGCAATTTCAATAATTGAAAACGAGGAAAATTTTTCAACTGAACTTTTAAAAGAAATTTTTCCAAAAACTGGAACTGCATATAGAATTGGAATTACAGGACCTCCTGGAGCAGGAAAAAGTACAATCACAAATAAACTTGCTCTTCACTATGTGAAAGAAAATAAAAGTGTTGCAATAATTGCTGTTGATCCAACAAGTCCATTTACTGGTGGTGCTTTACTTGGAGATAGAATTAGAATGAGTGAAGTTGAAAGTCATCAAAATATATTTATTCGTTCAATGGCATCTCGTGGTTCGCTTGGAGGACTTTCTAAAAAAACAAAAGAAGTTGCAGATATTTTTGATGCCGCAAAGTATGATATAGTTTTGATGGAAACAGTTGGTGTTGGACAATCTGAACTTGATATTGCAAAATCTGCTGATACCACAATTGTTGTTCTTGTTCCAGAATCAGGAGATTCAATTCAAGCAATGAAAGCAGGACTTATGGAAATTGCGGATTTTTTTATCTTAAACAAATCGGATAGACCATCTTCTGAACAAGCAATTATGTCAATCAAAAATGTAATTGGATTTTCTACAAAATTTTTAAATCACACCGAAAAAACATGGATTCCCGATGTTATTCCAACAATTGCAAAAGATGGAAAAGGAATTTTTGAAATTGCAACGATGATTGAAAACCATAAAAAAAATATGGAAGAAAATAATGAGTTTCAAAAACGAAGAGAAAATAGAATTGAAAATAAACTTTTTGAACTCATAAATGAAAAACTTGTTTCCAATTTTTGGAACGATGAAAAAAAGTTTCAATTGGAATTGCTTTTAAATGAAATAAAATCTCATAAAAAAAATCCATACGATGGAGTAAATGAAATTTTAAATTTCTAAATATTTTATTTCTCAAATTTTTTTTACACACGTATTGGTAAAACAATAACAGGAACACCTTGTTGATAGAACCTTCTTTGAAGTGAAAAAATTGTGTAATTATGAAGCCATCGTGAAAAAAAGGAACTATCGGGAAATACAAGTTGTCCTCCAAAAAATACTGATGATGGATGTTGTTTCAAAATTTCTGGTAACAAATCATTTATCTCTTGAACAACATCGGTTCCAAATGAAGAAATTCCTTCTGCATAATATCCGTGACGGTTCATAAATTCAATATACTTATCCAAATCGCTTTGAACTTTTCGTTTCAAAAATTCTACTTCTTGAACTCCTTTGAAGTTTCCAACATCAAAAATTCCAATTTCTACAAAGACAAAATTTTCAAACATATTTGGAAATGTTTTTATCACATTGAGCAATGTATGAAGACCAATTCCATTGAATCCGTTTACAAGAAAAACTGCTGTTTTAGATTTGGGATTATATTTAGGTTTTTCATTTTCTAACTCAAATTTTGATTGAGACATATCAGCAGCAGAAACTACAAGTGCATCAAGTCGTTTCAAAAGATTTGCCGTTCTGATGTAATGTTTTTTGATTAACAAAACAATAGCAACAAGCGATGATGTTATCAAAAGTGTGAGCCATCCACCTTCTTCAAATTTTAAAACTACAACCGAAACCAAAATTATTGACGAAAGTAAAAATCCACTTCCACTTACAAAAATTTTTCTCTTCCAATTTTTATTTTCGTTTCTTGTTTTCCACCAATGTTTTACAACTCCAAATAAAGATAACGCAAATGTGATAAACACATTTATACTATACAAAATAATAAGTAGTTTAACTGAACCAGCTGTAAAAATCATTGTGATAAATACAGCAACTCCCATAAGTATAACTCCATTTTGCATCACGAGACGATCACTTAACATTGCAAACTGCGATGGAAACCATTTATCAATTGCCATTGTAGAAATAACTCTTGGACCTCCAATAAATCCTGCTTGTGCTGCAACAAAAAGTATTGCTGCTTCTGAAACTAAAATTGTAAATACAAAAATATATCCTGAATTTCCACCCCAACTACTTGTCATTTTTTCAAATAAAACCGCATTCAATGTTTTTCCCGGTGCATGTTCAACTTGAAAAAGTAAATATGCCAACATCAATCCAACGACTGTAACTGCAAGTGAAATTGCCATATATCGCATTGTTCTTTTTCCTGTTTGAACTCTTGGTTCTCTTAAAATTTGAAGCCCATTACTAACTGCTTCAATACCTGTAAAAGTTCCTGCTCCCATACTATAAGCACGAAGAAGAAGTAAAAACAATCCAAAAAATCCAATTTCATTTGGAATTGAATGGAGTTCATTTCCAATTGAAGAAATAACTACAGGAAATGTATATGCGTGTGTTGAAATTGAATAAACTATTGCAAATACATGTGTTACAAGAAAAACTAAAAATATTGGAAGCAAAACAGAAATTGATTCTTTTGTTCCTCTTAAATTTAGAATTGTCATAAATACAACACCAAAAATTGCAAAAGTAAATTTATAAATATGAAATGATTGTGGAAACAAACTAAATAATGCATCAGCACCACTTGCAATTGAAACCGTGATTGTCAAAACGTAATCAATAATCAAAGCACATCCTGAAATAACACCAAAAGTTGGATTCAATAATTTACTTGCAACAACATATCCTCCTCCTCCTGTGGGAAAAAGTTCAATAATTTGAGAGTAACTTGAACTTATTAAAAAAATTGTAATTGCTGATGCTATTCCAACAAAAATTGCAAGGTTATGATGATTTTTCAAAGCAAGAAATGCCTCTTCTGGTCCGTAACAAGCAGATGAAATTCCATCTGCTCCAAGACCAACCCAAGCAAAAAACGCAATTAGCGAAATGTTGTGAAATATATTTTTATCAAAAGGATTTATTGCTTTTCCGATAAAAAGATTTTTTACCTTTTGCAATAAACTTATAGGAGGTTCATTCATAAATTAGTAGAAAGAATGTTAAAAAAAATTATGCAATTGTAACTTCTTTACAAAGATAAATATCTTGAATTGCATTGAGGATTTTAATTCCTTCTTTCATTTCTTTTTGAAATGCTTTTCTTCCAGAAATAAGTCCCATTCCACCTGCTCGTTTATTTATCACAGCAGTTTTGACTGCTTCTGCTATATCGTTATTTCCTGAGGCTCCTCCAGAATTTATTAAACCAACTCTCCCCATATAATTATTTGCAACTTGATAACGACACAAATCAATTGGATGTTCAGAGCAAAGTTCAGAATACATTTTTTTATGACTTTTTCCAAAATTAAGCGCAGTAAATCCACCGTTATTTTCGGGAAGTTTTTGTTTCACAATATCAGCACCAATTGTTGCACCAAGATGGTTTGCTTGTCCCGTTAAATCTGCTGCGAGATGATAATCTATATCTTTTTTGAAATTGTTATTTCGCAAATAACACCATAAAACAGTAACCATTCCAAGTGAATGTGCTTTTTCAAATGCAAGTGAAACTTCTTGAATTTGTCTTTTGGATTCTTCTGAACCAAAATAAATTGTTGCTCCAACGGCAATTGCACCCATATCAAATGCTTGTTCAATTGATGCAAAAATTATTTGGTCATGCGAATTTGGATACGAAAGAAATTCATTGTGATTAAACTTTAAAAGAAATGGAATTTTATGAACATATTTTCTTGCAACAGAACCTAAAACCCCAAGTGTTGTTGCGACTGCATTACATCCTCCTTCAAGTGCAAGTTTGATAATATTTTCAGGATCAAAATAAATTGGATTTGGTGCAAATGATGCTCCTGCACTGTGTTCAATTCCTTGATCCACTGGAAGAATTGAAAGATATCCGGTTTTACTCAATCTTCCTGAATTAAAAATATGTTGCATGTTTCGTAGTACATTTGGGTTTCTATCTGAACTTGCCCAAACTTTATCTACAAAATCACTTGATGGTGTATGAAGTAATGATTTGGAAATTGTTTTGCATTCATAAGATAAAAGTGATTCAGTTTCGTTTCCGAGTAAGTTTTGAATATCTGAATAGTTCATAGTTGTTTTAAAAATATGTGTGAAATATACATAAATTTCATATTCTTGTTAGTTAATATTTTCATAATAAAAAGAACTTAGGGTTTTTCTATAAGTCCTTTTTAGTTAATTTGTTAATACAACAAATTGATTGACATTGTAATAAAATGACTTTTTGTAATATGGCGATTTCACTCAATAATTTTGTACCGTTTCGGAACAAAATGCCTTGTTTTTTGCGTCGGAAGACTATGTTTGTGACCGAAACGAGGATATTTTTCCGAAAGTAGAGTGTATTTTTGCAAAAGTAATATCATTTCGGTCAAAAGTAAACCATTCCGACGAGGAAAAACTCTCTTCTTGTGTGAAAAAACACTCCAATTTTGGAGAAAAATACTCCATTTTTTGGATGAAATCGTTTATTATTTCAATAAAAAAGGGACACAAAAAAACTTCGTGTCCCAATTTTTAACGACGATAACAAAAACTTTATTTCACTAAAATCATTTTCTTCATTTCGGAAAAATTATTTGTTGTGAGTTTATAGAAATATATTCCACTATTTAAGTTTGTTGCATCAAAATCAATTTCGTAAAATCCACTTTCCATTTCTTCATTGTTTATTAGTGTTTTTATTTCTCGTCCTAAAATATCATAAATCTTTAACGAAACAAATTCATTATCCACTAACGAAAATGAAATTGTTGTATTCGGATTAAACGGATTTGGAAAGTTTTGTGAAAGAGAAAATTCTTGTGGAAAACTTTCGTTTCTTACAAATGAAAATGTTTGGAGTTTCAAATCTCTATTGCGAATTAAAAACGGAATGTCTGTAACCGCAATTTCACTTTTCAATGTGAGAAATTGATATGTTAAATCTGTGATATCAGTTGTATCAATTGAAGTAGAAAATGCTGAATTTAATCTCACAAGTATTGAATTTATTGTATCATAAGTTGGAACAGAAATTCCAATTTCAGTTGTATAGTTTTGCCAAAATGTCATCATTGAATCAACTCTATCACCAATTTCTTTCAACGACATTCCATTAAATAAATTACCTTGTTGAAGAAATATCAAATCTCTGTAATCATATCCAACAGGATCACTTTGCACAACTCCACGACTTGTTGCTTCCAAATTTAAACGGAAAATTCCCATTGATTGAGCAAGTGGATTTACATAAGTTTTCTTTGCGGGTTTATTTTCTTTCAAAAACGGTTTTGTTTTCTTTCCACTAAATCTTATTGAATCAAGAGGATACGATTTTCCCGTATCAATTGAAGTATAAAATTTTGAAACATCTGCACCAGTTTTCCACTTTATCCATCCAACAGTTTTTGCATATGGACTTGTTTTCGGTTGAGCAATTCCAACAATAAGTCCTCCAAGTGATTTCGCAATAGTATCTCTCACATTTGCAATTGTAGCAAGTGGTGGTGGTGAACCTTTTTTAAGTTTAAGTTTTACCGGTTTTTCTGCAAAACTTGTAGATAACGCAAACGAACGATATTTCACATAATCGGGAACATATTTATCTACAAAATTTACATTGAGAATTGTCCCATTGTCAATAGTAACTTCGATAAAACGATTTGTTGAATCAATATTTTCATTTTCATTTACAATAATTCCCAGTTGAGTCCAATACATTGAATCGCGTTGCACAATTTTATAAGTTGCAGGAGGCAAATTATAAAGCACTAAACTTGTATCTCCGCTAAACATTAGAAGTGTATCATTTCTATAAATTGAAATTGGCCAAACAATATTTATTCTATCTTCGCTTGTTGCTAAATCATTATTGACATCCAAAAATTTGTGAACAATAATTGTGCTCAAATGATAACTTCCAAAATTATTATTTGAACTGTCTTTACCAAAATCAATTGTAATTTCGTAAAAACTATTTTCGGGAAATGTTTGAATCCACTCATCTTTTGCTTCCATTGAAATTGTGTAAGTTCCCAAATCTAAATTTTCAAAAACATAATTTCCATTTACATCGGTGAAAGTAGAATCAATTGTAATTTCATTTTGTGAAATAAAAATTTTCCAATTTTCAATACCAAATTCATCTTCATCAAAAATGGAATTGACATTGATATCATTGAATTTTATTCCACTTATGGAAGAAAGTTTTACATTTCCAAAATTGATATTTGAAATGATTGTTCCACTTTCAATTGAAATTGAATGAGTTAAATTTTCAGGAAATGTTTGTCTCCAATGAGATTGAATTTTTTCTTTAATTGTATATGTTCCAGTAACAATGCCATCAATTTCATAATCACCGGTTGAACTTGTCAAAACACTGTCAATAACTTCTGAATTGGAATTTAAAAGATAAACTTTCCAGTTTTCAATTCCATTGTCAAATTCATCTCTAATTGAATTTCCATTTTTGTCGTTCCAAACAGTTCCTATAATTTTTCCAAGTTCAAAGTTTCCAAAATTTTTATTTTGAATTTTATCTCCACTAAAAATTTCAACTGAATATGAATTTTCAGGAAATGTTTGAATCCAGTTTTGTGCAACAATTTGATTCACAACATAATTTTGATGAATAAGATTAGAAAACTTGTAATCGCCATTTGTATCTGTTGTAGTTTCAACATGTGTTGAAGCACCCAAAGTTACAACACTATTTGAAATTGGAAGTTCATCAACATCAAAAATTGAATTCCCGTTTTTATCGTTAAACAATTTTCCTGAAATTGAACCAAGTTCAAAATTGGCAAAATCCAAATTCCAAATATTTATTCTGCTTGTTGGTTTTATGTTAAAATAACTTGGACTTGTTTGAATCCATCCATTTTTTACAGTTTCAGAAATGTTGTAAGTTCCATGAATAATTTCTGTGAATTTGTAATTTCCAAGTTCATCTGTTGTATCTTTTTTATTCATTGTTCCACTCAAAGTTATTTCCCAACTTGAAAGCGAAACGTCCTCAATATCTTTAATGCCATTTCCATTATGGTCATTAAAAACATTTCCTGAAAATTCAACTTTTTTGAAATTTCCAAAATTTACATTTGTAATACTTGTTCCTGGAACAGAACTATAACTTGGTGGATTATTGTGTGTTTGCACAAAACCAGTTTGAACAATTTGTTTTACAGAATAAACTCCAACACCCAAATTTTGGAAAATATAATTTCCACTTGCATCAGTTAAAGTGGAATCTTGTTTTGTTCCAGAAAGTTTTACTTTCCAATTTGATAAACTTGGTTCACCTTCATCTTTTGTTCCATTTCCATTTAAATCTTCATATACATTTCCCGAAACAGAAAATGGTTGAAAATTTCCAAAAATTTTTCCGTCAGCAGAAGTTCCACTAACAACATTTACATTACTTGGATTTGCTGTTTTTTGAATCCATCCACTTACTTGTTCTTCGCGAATTGTATAAGTTCCATAAATTAAATTTGGAAATGTGTAATTGCCACTTGCATCTGTAAGCGTAGAATCAACTTTTGCTCCACTCAAATAAATTTTCCAGTTTGAAATTACAACATCACTTAAATCTCTCACTCCATTTACATTTAAATCATTGAACTTAAATCCCGTAATTTTTCCATATTTAAAATTTCCAAAATTGTTGTTTATGGATATTTCTCCATTTCCAAGCTGAATTGTATAATTAGAATTTTGTGGAAGTGTTTGCAACCATTCTTGCGAAAGATTTTGCGAAATATAGTATGTAGCGGGAGAAATGTTTTCAAAAATATAATTTCCATTTGCATCAGTGAAAGTAGAATTGTTGATTGAACCACTTAAAACAATTTCTTGATTTGAAATTGAAATCTCGTTTACGTCTTTGATTCCATTTCCATTTATGTCGTTAAAAACAGATCCTGAAATTGAACCAAGATTTGTATTTCCAAAATCAATGTTTGTAATATTTTCTCCACTTGAAATTGTAAGTGAATATGTTTGTGAAATAGGAAACGTTTGTCTCCATCCTAATTGATGCTCTTCGCTTACAACATAATTTCCAAGAATTAAATTTGAAAAAATATAATTTCCATTTGCATCAGTCAAAATAGAATCAATTGTAATTTCATTTTGCGAAAGAAAAATTTCCCAATTTTGAAGTCCATTTTCGTTTGCATCTTTAATTCCATTTCCATTTGCATCAAAAAAATTTAATCCTGAAATTGATGACGATTGCACATTTCCAAAATTTATATTTTGCGTAGTAACTCCCGCAACAACTGTCACCAAATGAGTTGAACTTGGAAATGTTTGTCTCCATCCATTTTGAATTTCTTGTGAAATAGTATAATTTCCCGGTTCAAGGAGTGTGAAATAATAATTTCCACTTACATCAGTTAAAGTAGAGTCAATTGTAATCTCGTTTTGCGAAAGAAAAATTTTCCAATTTTGAAGTCCACTTTCGTTTGCATCTTTAATTCCATTTCCATTTGCGTCGTTAAAATTATTTCCTGTTATATTTCCCTTTGACGAAGCAATTTTAATTGCAAGAGAAACCATTGTAGTTTCAGGAGGAAGTCCATTATCAATTGCGGTTAATATCAATGGATATGTGCCAATATCTAAAACATTTGGAGAATAACTAAAAATTATTTTTGAAACATTTCCATCTGTGGAAGTAAAATTGAAATTTGTCAAATCTCCATAATCTACAGTTGTGTGAGTTGTTTGATTTGTTTCAGGACTTAAAAATGAGATTGTATCGGAAAGAGTAGAATCAGAATTAATTTTGTAAATATTTCCACTTGGCAAACCTTGTGCAATTGGGGCAATGTTATTGCTTGCTTGCCCAACATAAAAAGTAAATGTTTGAAAATCTAAATAACTTATTCCATCGTTATTTCCACTAGGACCATCATAATCAGTTCCCGCATGATTAAATCTTCCAATCAAAGCATAGTTTGTTCCATCTCCTTTATTTATTCCAACTGTTGCAGGAGTGCCACCAAATCCACCACTTCCACCAGAAGCATCACCCGTTGTCCATTGCATATCTCCAAAACTTAAAGCAACATTATTTCCAATTCCAATTGTTGTGTCAAGTCCATCAGTAACAATAACTTCGAATGTATTTTTCTTATCAACTTTTTTATTATAATAACCAACTTCATTCCAAATTACAGTAAAACGATGTTGTTCAAGTTTATAATAAACTAATCCACTTGATAAATTTCTAGTATCCACATCCGCCCAAAATGGAGCAACCATTGGATAATCATTTATTGGAAATGAAACCGATGAATATGTGGTAAAGGGTGTTCCAAAAGAAATATTTCCATTATTGTTCACATAAACTGTTGTATAACTTATTCCATAAAAATCAAAGGTGAATGGAAGTGTAATTATGTTTGTTGAACCATCATCGCTTCGTTGAGTTGTTGGAAATCCTGCTGTTGTAAAACTGTTATCGAGTGGAATTAAAAGCGTGTTGAAAGAATTTGATTTTTGTGAAAAATTTATTTGAGGAACTTCATTATTTTTTATTTCATTTGGAATTGGAATTTTTCCGTTTTGTTTAAGTTGTTCCCATTGGAGCAAACTTTGTTCATCGTTTTTCGTTTCTAATTTTTTCCACTCGTTTTGTGAAAAAGAAACTTGAAAAAGTAAAAGACAAATCAAAAATCGTATTAAATATTGCATAGAAACCTCTTCTTTTATAATAAGTAATAAATTGAAAAATACTTGCAAAAAGTACAAATTTTTTTTTTAACATAAAACAACTTTCCTTTTGATACAAATTAAATGAGATAGATAAATTAAATGGAGCACTTTTATTGGAAAAAAATGTGCCATCAAAATTTATATGATTTATTTATAAAAAAATTACTTCACTTACTCATTTTTGGCAAAATAAGTTTGTATATTCACTCAAATTTTTTAACTAACAAACAAGAAATCGCAATGAAGAAAATAGTCAGTAATATTATTTTTATTATTCTTTTTTTAATCTCCAGTAAATCATTTGCAGAAATTGATGCTGCATTAGAAAAAAAATTAAATGAAGCATCTTCAATTGAAAAAATTCCCGTGATAATTTATATGAAAGACCAAGTTGATTTGGAACAGATGGAAATTTTGCTTCAAGAATCAGTTGGTTTTGGAAAAAGAGTTTCACCAGAATTTAGATATAATACCATCATAACAGCACTTCAAACAGTAACAGAACAGTCGCAACCAATTTTTATGGATAAAATTGAGATATTCAAAAATGATGAATCTATTTCTGACATTCAACTATTTTGGATAAGAAATCTTATTGCATTAAAAGCAACTCCAAATGTAATTTACGAAATTGCTGAGTTTGATGAAGTTGAAATGATTTATTATGATGCTCTTTTGAAAAGAGAAAACCCACTAAATAATCAACTTACATCTGCAAATCCAAATGCAAGCGAACCGGGACTTCGTGCAATTAAAGCAAATAAACTTTGGGAAATTGGAATAACGGGACTTGGAAGATTAGTTATGAATATTGATACTGGTGTTGAAGGAAATAATCTTTCGTTCAAGACAAGATGGAGAGGAACACAAGTTGGAATAAATCCCAAATGGGCGTGGTTTGATCCTGAAACAAATACTAATTTTCCAACTGATGGCGATGGAGGAAGTCAACATGGAACTCATACAATGGGAATTATGTGCGGACTTTATGAATCATCTCACGACACATTAGGCGTTGCTCCACAAGCCCAATGGATTGCAGCAAAAACATTAACCTCATCCCCTCATACGTCCAAATCAATTGCAGCGTTTCAATGGGCCGCAAATCCTGATAGCAATATCAACACAATGAATGATGTTCCTGATGCAATAAATAATTCTTGGTATGATCCCGAAGTTGCATCATCTCAATGTAACGGAGCGGGAGGATATTGGGATGTAATTGATGCGGTGGAAGCACTTGGAACAGCAGTTGTTTTTTCAGCAGGAAATTCTGGACCAAGTCCATCAACTATTACTCCTCCAAAAAATAGAATTTCATCTGCGGTAAATATATTTTCTGTTGGAGCAGTTGATGGAAATACTCCAACATATCCAATAGCAAGTTTTAGTAGTCGTGGTCCATCAATTTGTCCAGGACCAGATTCAATGACAATCAAACCAGAAGTTTCTGCTCCCGGAGTAAATGTTCGTTCAGCAACGGGAACAAATGGATTTAGATATCTTGATGGAACGTCAATGGCTTCTCCACATGTTGCAGGAGCAATTGCCTTACTTCGTCAAGCAGCTCCATTTTTAACGGGAACTGAACTTAAATATTATCTCTACAAAAGTGCAACGGACTTGGGAACCGTTGGCGAAGATAATGATTATGGAAAAGGAATCATAGATGTTTGGAAAACATATCTTTCACTTCCGTTAAATGTTGGAAAAGTAAGTGGAACAGTTACAAGCAATGGAAATGCTGTAAGTGATGTGAATGTAGATTTCACAGATAGCATTTTACAAGTTTCATCTGTAACTAATGATGAAGGAAAATTTCTTGTATATGCAAAAATTGATACGCCAAATACATTTGCTACTTATACAATTCGTGCTCAAAAATTTGGGTTTATAACTTTCACAGATACAATTACAATTGCCTTGGATGATACTGTTGAAAAAAATATTGAACTTTTTCCTGCTCCCGGTGGAATGCTTTTAATTCACACTTTTGACAATGCAAATATTATAATTTCATCAAATGTAAAAATATTTTTCAACGATCAAGTTGTTGTAGAGGGTGCAACTGATTCAATAAATGGGATTTTTACAACTCCTCTTCCACAAGGAGTTTACAAAGTTGTTGTAAATGCTCCATCTCCTTTTGCAACGCAAGTTTTTGAAAATATAGAAATCATTGAAAACCAAACATACAATATGGAAGTAAGTTTAAAATCTGTTGTAGAAGTTCTTCCACAAGAAATTTCTGATACACTTGCAAATGGTCAAACGTCAACACATATTTTAACTTTAACGAATACTACAAATAGCGAAGTTCCATTTCGTATTTCTGATGATAATGCAATGAAACGAGAGCAAAAAAGGAAAGAACGAAATATACAATCTGTAAATTTTTCATATGACGAATTGAAAAAAGATGAAGAAGATTTTCGCAGTGGAATTACTCAAACTGAAGGAAGTGGAGGTCCTGATGAATTTGGTTACGAGTGGATTGATTCTGATGAAAGTAACGGTCCAGAATTTAATTGGTTAGATATTTCATCAACTGGAATAATGATTGATTCAGCATCTAATTGGACACCAACAGGAACTTTTTCAGGACAAGATGAAGGATATATTCGCATTCCAATTCCATTCCCATTTGGATTCTATGGCGAAACTTATACGAGTGTTTATATTTCCTCTAATGGGTTTTTGGCTTTTGACTCTATTTCACAAAACACATATACAAATGCTCAAATTCCAACTCCAGGAGGAGGAATAGACAATATAATTGCAGGATTTTGGGATGATTTGGAAATTGTTAGTCAAAGTAAAATTTATTATCAGTTAGTTGATGGAAATTTTGTCATTCAATTCACAAACATTCATCGCTATAATGTAAATAATCCCGATTATACTTATGAATACATTTTAAAACCAAATGGTGAAATTTTAATTCAATATCTTGAAATGGGAATTAACGGTGGAACAATTACTTCAACAACAATTGGAATTGAAAATAACAATGGTTCAATTGGACTTCAAACTGTATTCAATGCTTCATATTTACACAACGAACTTGCGTTAAAATTTTTCCTTCCAGATGCATCGTGGATTTCTGCATCTCCAATGAATGGAATTTTACAACCAAATGAAACAAAAGAAATCGCTGTCAATCTAAATGCAACAGGATTAGAAATAAGTCAAAATTACAATGCGAATCTTTTTGTAAATATTTCTCATCCTGATATTGATGATGCAATTATTGTTTCTGCTAATCTTCAAGTTCAATTTGCTGATTCTGCTTTGATGTTGCTGAATAGAACAAATATTGATTTTGGCGTTGTTGGATTAAACGAAATGGCAACTGATTCTGTGATTGTAAAAAACGGTGGATTAACCGATTTGGAAATTTCTGCAAGTTCCAATAATTCTTATTTCACACTTTATCCAACAAGTGCAATAATTTCTACAAATCAATCTGTTTTGTTTTTGATTCACTATTCGCGACAAACTCCCGGAAGCGACAGTGGAAAAATTTCTTTCACAAGCAATTCACCCTATATTCCTTTTGCTGAAGTTTTTCTAAAAGCAAAAGCGGTTGGAATTGCTCATATACAAGTTTTTCCAAACACATTTTCATTTACATCACAAGCAACAGAAGATACTCTTCATCAACAAATGTCATTGCGAAATAGTGGAACAGATACACTCTTCTTTGAAATTGATGAGATAATGCCTTCTGCAATTGAAGGAAGAGGAGGTCCTGATCGTTTTGGATATATATGGAGAGATAGCGATGAAGGTGATGGTCCAAGATATAATTGGATTGACATTAGAAATGTTGGAACACAACTTCAACTTGTAAATAATGAAATTGTTGGTCCATTTGCACTTGGATTTTCATTCCCATTTTATGAAAATAATTTTGATTCCGTTCGCGTTTGTTCAAATGGATTTTTAAGTTTCACGTCAAGTTCAGCCGCTTCTATGAATGGAACAATTCCCTCTACTTCTATTCCTAATAATGCAATTTATGGATTTTGGGATGACCTAAATCCGCAAGCAAGTGGTGGTGAAGTTCATTACTACAATGCGAATGGAAAATTCATTGTCCAATTTACAAATGTTGCAAGAAGCATAAATCAAGGACATCGCGTAACATTTCAAATGATTATAGAACAAAATGGAAATGTAATAGTTCAATACAACACAATGATTGGATCTCTCAATTCTGCAACAGTTGGAATTGAAAACGCAAATGGAACAACGGCTCTTCAAGTTGTAAATAACGCAAATTATGTGCATAATAATCTTGCGGTTTTATTTACAGAAGATCTTTTATCTTGGGTTTCTGTGGATAAAAATTTTGGAATACTTTTGCCTCTTGATAGCACTATTGTTGATGTAAGAATTCATCCCAATGGAATTTTGCCAGGAAACTATTTTGCAAAATATAAAATATATGGAAACTCTCCCGACACAATTTTTGCAAATATAAATTTGAGTGTGTTAGTTGGTGTAAATGATGAAATAAGTTTTATTCCAACAAAATTTTCTTTGAAACAAAATTATCCAAATCCATTTAATCCGAAAACAAAAATAAAATATGAAATTGCAAAAAGTGGATTTGTAAATTTAAAAGTGTTTGATGTTTTAGGTCGTGAAATAAAAACACTTGTGAATGAAAATAAAAATGCGGGATATTACGAAATTGATTTTGACGCAAATAATCTAAACAGTGGAATTTATTTTTATAAACTCACGACAAATAACTTTTCCGAAATGAAGAAAATGATTTTAGTAAAATAAGTTTTTAGTCGTTATCGTCGTTAAAAGAAAATGGGATACAAAGTTTTTT
>SXGU01035256.1_pt1 | contig 38517 bp, 34 predicted proteins | sample 3174531 | NCBI WGS metagenome assembly SXGU01 (sample SAMN11356863, study PRJNA531348) | freshwater metagenome | isolation source: freshwater sample F1-140 | place: China: Fuxian Lake, Yuxi | collected 2017-12-25 | reverse complement strand
TGAGAATCATTATTAAACTCCTGTTATTGTTTTGTAATTTTCATTTCACTAAAAATAATTATTACATCAATTTCAGGAGTTTTCCTTTATTTTCAATACGTTCAGGACCGTCTCAACGACATTTGATATCAAAGTCTATAATGAAAACTCAAACCTTTGTTTGAATTTTCATAATAAAAAATTTGATTTGTTGTAATGGATTACGATAGCCAAAAAAGATTTTTTTATGGATTAAATTATTATTATAAATATCAAAATGTAAAGAGTGTGGTGCAGTTAAAACTTTCCCTCTTTTTAATAATATTTTAAGAGCTAGTCCCCCTAAAACACCTGCACTCAGATAACAACCCATTGGTAAGGAAGGGGCTTTTTTATTAGAAAAATTCATATTTGATTTTTGTACCAAATATTTAGTTTGTTGAAATGATGGAGCTAAGCCTATTAAAAAGCGCAATGCTTTTTCGGTTATATTAGATGAAGTATGCATCCCAAAGTAATTATCAAATGACATAGAATCTTTGGTAAAAACTAACATCGCTGCTCCCATTCCAATTGGAGCAACAGTGATACCTGGAATATTTTTGTCTCGAAGTTTTCGAAATAATTTTTCTCTTATTTCTAATACAAAATAATCCAATCCATCGCAGTAAAGATCCACTCCTTCGAGAAATTGATCTAAATTATCGAAATTTACTCCTTGAGGAAATTTTGTGATCTGAGCTTTAGGATTAATATCTAAAATTTTTTGTGAAATAACATCTAATTTTTGTTTACCAATATTTGATACAGTAGCTCCATTTTGGCGATTAAAATTACCTAGCTCAAAACAGTCAAAATCAGAAAGATGAAAGTGAGTGATTCCTAATCGAGCTAATACTTCAGCATGGTGTCCACCAACTCCACCCATACCTGCAATGGCAACTTTAAATGTAGATAATTTTTCGGCTTCAGAATTAGTAATCCAACCTAGATTTCTACTAAAGGCTTCTTTGGGATTATATTCAGTTTTTAAATCAGATACAATATTAGTTTCTTTAAATGCCTTATTTGATGAAATCATAACAAATACTCCAATTGTTATACATATTGGACCATAATGTATTTTCACTTAAAATACCTTTGAAGTCTAGGTGCCATTATAGAAATACATGTTTCAAAAATAGATGTGAGTTAAATTTTGCAATCAATAACAATCATCTAACTTAAATGAATTTATTAAGAAAATTCAAAAGTAAGTTTGGGTTTTCATAATTCGGGGTGATTCAAAAATCACCCCCAACAAACAAGAAAATAACTGCTCGTGATTAAATCTGATACAATCGCGTAAGCGATCAAACTTAATCATGAGCAGTTATTTAGGGACATCTTCTGCTGAAAAATGGTGTATCAGTACAATACGAACATCGTCCATCGGATTTGGATCTTTTTCTATGATTTCTAAAATCTTTTGATTTGTTTGCAAGAGTAATTCGTTAACTTTTTCCTGTGAAGATTTTGAAAAAGGAGCTATTCGATAACTTATTAAATTAGGTGTTTTTTTTGTATTAATTATTTTGCCCGTGCTGTTTGAAAATCTAAGGAGTGAGCGTTGTGTCCAATAACTCACCAATGCCCGAGTCACTTCGATATCTTGATCATTCATATCAATTCGACTCAGTTCAGGATCAGCTAGGTATTTTTTAGTTTCTAAATTGAATTTTAATATCCCAGTATCAATTAATTTATTTATTCCAATTTGAACCAAATCAATAGATACTCCTGACTTTTCCGCAATAAAACTATCACTATGAATAGGAAGTTCATCATAACTTTTTAAATAAAAACTGGATTGAATGGCACATAGACTTGGTATTAAAGAATGAAGTTCAGTTAAACTTTTATTTGAAATCATGAGTTGTAAAAACTTTGGTTTTTCTTCTAGAAAAACAATTTTATCTTCTATGAGTTCTTTAATAAAGCTTAGAAAATTTAAATTTTTAAAATATAGGAGTTTAAAAATAAATTCAATATCAGGTTCCCCAACTTTGCGTTGCCATCGTCTAAGACAAGATACATGTAAATTCATTTCTAAGGCGACATCATCAAGTGATTGATTTGGATAAAAATATTTTAGAATCAAACTTAAAATTGTAGATCCATGATAGTCATTAGATAAAATATTAAAATGTTTTTGTAATAATTGAGACAAAGGGAGATTGGCTTTTTCACATACAAAACAAAAATCGCTCCAATTAAAGTTTTTTTGATGAGTTTCCCATTTTAAAACTTGATTAAATTTGAATCCCAGAACTTGGTTCCATTTTTTTTGGCTAAGTGGTGCTCTTGCCGCTCGTAAGAAATCAACTTTGAGTTGAGAAAAACTGATTTGAGAATACATTTAATAATCTCCCGTTAAAGAGATTAAAAATTTTTGATAATTTGAATTATAACCAAGTATTTCTTCATAGTGGGAATTAAAAATATTTTCAATATTAAAATTTAAAGTTAAATCAGATTTTAAATTTTGAGAGTATCCAAGATTATAGAGTGTGACCGATTTTTTTGAGGTTTCTTTGTAAGTCACAGGATCTAGATCATATGATTTACCAATATATTTAGCATCTAAAATAAATGATTGGTTATCAGAGACTTTATAATTTAAATTCAATTTAAATTCATTGGTAGGTACACGTAAAATATTTGTATGAGTCTGAGTGGCTTGAAATAAAGTTTCTAAACTAGTGTGAGGTTGAAATTGAATTGAAATTTCATTGCCAGTTGCTTTTGTTGAGTCTAAGTTTAAGTATTTGGATGTTAAAAAATTATAATTTATTTTATTAGAATTTAAATTTTCAAATATAGTCCACTTGAGTATTGTATTTTCGAAAAGTAATTTCTCAATAAATATTTCTTTGGATTCTGAATATTCTGTTTTTAAATATTTATTTTGCGTCCACTGGTAAAAAGTTGGCAACTTATATCCACTACTCCATTGAAGTCCAAACTTCGAATTAGTTTCTGGATCTAAATATACATGCCATTGAACTATGCCGACTGGTTTAGGTATTTTATCTGCCCATCTGAGCCCCGCACTAAACTGATGAGTCTCAAAAAAATTGGTTTTATAAATTAGAGCTGTGGAAGAAGAATCTAATTTGTGATTAGAAAAATTATTTATAAGACCACTATAGTTTGTTGAATATTTACCTTCAGAACCTTGATAATCTAAAGTCCACTTTAGAGATTGATTGTGCTCAAAGTAAAAATCATGGGCCCATCTTGCATTTATAGTATTAAATTTGAAATCTCCAAAATAGTAATCAATATGTTTCAGGTCAGTTTCGTTTGTGAACTCTTTATGGCTTATTAAATAATTGAGCTGAAATAATGAATAAATAGAGTCCCCAAAATAAAAACCAGAATGTGTCAGTACAATTTTCTTTTTTGATTCAAAAGATGAATAGTTTGGGTCATCTCCACCAGGGCCACCCGTTGCATCCAAATCATTTGATGAAGTAGAATCTTGAAACTTAAGTATAAGCTTTTGCTCACTCTCTTTAGGAGACCAAGTTAATATTGCTCTAAACTCCGATGATAAGTCATGATCAAGTTCAGGCTTTTTTTCATTGGGATCATTGCTTTTAGATGTTTCCAGTTGAGATTTGCTATTTATAAATAATGAAGTTGACCAGGGTGAAAAACGATTATGCTTGAGTGTAGAACCTAATTCAAAAAATTGAGATTCAGGTACGGATAAATTAACTTTATAATGAAGATTATTTTCTGCTTTAGTTTCAGAATAAAAACTTTTGGTATATATTTGAATAACTCCACCAGCTCCACCATTTGCAAAATAGACAGATTGGGCTCCTGAATAAATCTCGATCTTTTCAATATCGGATAAGGATATTTGCGTCAGATCATAACTTCCAGATGGAGAAGAGGGATCAACTTCAGGAACACCGTCTATTACAACAAGTGTATTATCTGAAGATAGTCCCCTAATAAATGCAGAAGGGCCGGCGATACTCAGGGCAGTTTTTTGTTTTAATAATTGGGACAAGTTATTTATATATGGTGTTTGTTTTAATTGCTCTGAAGTGATTACTGTTTCTGGTTTTAGCCAGTGAGAAGTTGATCCTATTTTAATAGGGGTATCTTCAATTAATATTTTATTATTAGGCTCCTCAAGTGCTATAAGTGTAGAAGATTTAAAAATGCTTATACTTAAGAATAATAATTTAAATAAAAGTGATCGATTGGTCATAAAACCCCTCTATCACAAGCAATATTCTGTGGCTAGAACTTATGAAGTTCCTCTATAAATAGTCCCCATGCAGTAAGTTTCTGAAAACTTGTTAATTTATAATTTTGAAACTGATCTTGAAAGTCATCGTCATTTAGGGGCATCCACACAGATATACCGCTCGGTATTGCAAAAATCATCTGAGTCATAGAATCAACACTATTTTGTTCACCAAAACTAGACTGCAAAATAGACTGTTTTAAAGCATCGGCAACATCTTTTATCTGAGCATCAAACTCTCTGATATTTTTAAGTTTTGCATACTGCCGAATCGCTTCCAGTAGATATCCGATATCAAGATTTGAGTTTTGAAAAAAAGTAAATTTTTCTAGCAGCGTTAAGAACGTAATTTTGTAGTCAGGGTATAATTCAAAATGACTTTTTAAAATAGAAGCTAATTTATGTAATGCAGGTACAAGCACATTTAATCCTTCTTGCGTTTGTATACTGCTTGAAGTGAACCATCCTTGTGCGGTAGAATCTGAACGGCCTTGCAATCCAGAAAAAGGATTTAAACTTTTTTCAAGAAGCTGTGGAACCATTTTTGAAATCATTAGAGGCTCCAAGCTCTTAGAGGTCTTAGCACCGAGCTTGTGTTTTTCTCCAAAAAATGAACCTGAATTAACTTCATAAAAAATTCTTCGATAGGGGAGACCTAAAAAACTTTGGGTTTGATTAGAACCTGTAATAAAATCTGTGACCTCACTAAGTTCACTTATCATTTCGATAGATTGCATAAAGCAAGCATCAAAGGAAAGTATATTTATATTATTATGAGTTTTTAATTTAATTGCATTGAGTGAAGCTTTAAGATCTTTAATTGATATTGAAGTTTTGGTTTTCTCATTATAGGCAAATCCTTGGTTCCACCCCAATCCATGACCCCAAATAATAACCCAATAGTTTTGCGCAGGATAATTTTCTACACCCCATTGAAGAAAATCACTTAAACTATTTTGGGTGTGATTTGAGTCTTCAAAAGAAGAAATTATTTTTGAACTTGAAACATTCCAGTTAAAAGTAGCAAAGTCATCAACTTGTTTACGAGTATACTTTGTTTCTGGTGTGAACTTTTTTTCTAGAACTTGCATGCGACGAACTTGATTATCAAGTCTCGTATTAATTTCAGCAATAACATTTATTTTAGTGCTAGATGCGGCTTTATTTTTTTCACTTTCAAAGGGAGCCTCCATTTCGTAGAGATCCCACAGGGCATAGGGTGAGAGATTATTTTCACCCTCCATATAAATTAACACAGTCCAATCTTTTATAGGAGCAGTTTTTGAAAGAGCAGACGTGGGGTTCGTCTTGAACCCCACTGTCACAACCAACATGAGTAGTACAAAAATCCGTTTTATACTAGAGGAGTTCCATGGGAGCAAAAAACAAACTGATTGATACTTATTAGAATAAAAATTTAAAATCCCTTTATAAAGTTTCATAATAAAACCACATCCTTGGTTTTAGAATACATTTCCATGCTATCCATGATAGAAAGTTAATATTCAATTTTGAGTATGAGATTTCAAATTTTGAATAGAACTGACGCTTTATTTTTATTCTTAATCAGTACTTATTCAATTTTATTTTTTGTTCGCGTATTCAACAAGAGCATCTACGATGTTAGCCAAAGGTAATCCTGCTTCGCTTGAAGCTGCTTTCGCTTGAACTACCCATTCCTTAGGTAAGGCTTCATTTGCCTCTGGATTCCATTTCGTTGCACCTTGTGAATCAAGTCTTTGATCATATCTTGTTTTGAGTTTAGTATATTTTGGTTTACCTTCATTTTCTTTAGTATCCTCAGGAAAATTAGCTTCTGGAGTCCAGATAAAGTCAGGGTGAGCATTTTCATACCATTCTCCACCAATTATATTTTGATCTTTATCAAGTTCAAGATCATAAAGATAAGTCACACTAGTAATATAATCATATCTTGGAGAGTCTTCTTTTCTTTGTGATGGGCTGTTCTCAATCATGTATGACACGTTCATTGATACTCCAACCACACTATCTACATTCTCAGATCTAAATTTTTTAAATCTTATACTATCAACTGAACCTTTTTTAACTGTTGCTTTTTTAATATCATTTGTCTGCTTTTTTGTTTTCGGATTAAAGTATGTATATTCATATGAAAGTACAGGTTGATTCCAAACTTCATAGTCATAGGTAGCGTCGAATACAAAACTTCTTTTTGCTATTGCGAGTTGGTTTACGATGACTGTATGCCAAGTTCCTGGGTTTGTATCAAAGCAATCTTGATCAGTAACTCTATTTGTACGTTTATCCATTTTCGGTTCTTTTTCATTACAGCGCCCACCAATGAACTTTGATCGGTATTTTGCATTAGCCCATAAATAAGATCCAAGACCCTTTAAATCAGAAGGATAAAAATTGATTCGAGTTTTTCCATCGGCAGCAGTTACTGTTATTAATTTTTCAGGACGAGGCATATTGTAAGCAGCTGGAGCCCATCCATGACAAATACCCATCCACTCTTCAACTTTTCCATAAGCATTAAAAATTTCTTGCCCAGAACGAAGTGCAGAAGCAGTTAAAGATTTATTAGTATCACCAACTAAGAGATCATATTTTTCTGCAGGTGAAAGTGAATCATATTTAGAAGCATCAGAAGAAAATAAATCTACAGCGATTAATTTATTATAAAATTCTGTGACTTTTAACCACTCTGATTCAGAGCCATTTGGAAAACTGCTATCACCATATCTCCATGCAATATTTCCTGAGTAAAGTGGCCAATAAGTGTCAGACCAAGGTTGGACCTCAAGTTTTGCTGATTTATATTTTTCATCCATTGTTAGTAAATTAGTAACCATGGAATCTTTATTATCAACTAAAGAAGCTGGATTATCATTATTATTATTTATCTGTGCTCGACCTTGTTTTTCAGAAGAAGTTATTTTACTTCTGATTTTATCTTTTAGCGAAACAAAATCTTTTGTATTACTAAATTGATTTTTCGAGTTTACTTCTTGACCAAACTCGGCGGTCTTTACAGGAATTTTGTTCATAAACGCAGATGGATTTGCGTTATATTCGTTTAATAGTTTTTCAGTTTCTTGTGCTAAATTTTCTGCAGCCAATGATGTTAAAGCTAAGGATGTTGTAATTATAAAAACCGATGTTGAAAGAAATGTTGGTTTTTTCATAAACAATAAGTTCATTAGAACTCCTCAATGTTCAAAGTTGAGATGTTTTTAATTGAATTATTAAAGTAAGTAAATACGATATTAATGTCTGTGAATTCTTGTTATAAGTGTAAAAAGTTTTTACAGTTAAAAACTAACGAAGTCATAAAGGAGTATTTCAATAATGAATTTTCCATTTTATTATTTTATTATTTTAGGTCTCATTACAGGTGTGAGTTCAGGTTTATTTGGAATAGGTGGAGGTCTAGTCATGGTTCCGCTCCTGGTGTTTTATTTTAATCTAGCGCAGATCCAAGCCAATGCCACTTCATTGGTAGCTATGCTTTTGCCAGTTGGATTACTTGGTGTTTGGAAATATTATCAAAAAGGTATATTGCAAATAGAACAAATAAAATGGGGACTTTGGATTGCAATTGGAATTCTTATTGGGACTTTGGTCGGGGCAGAGTTAGCCTTAATTCTTCCAACAAAATGGCTTTCAAGAGCTTTTTCACTTTTATTATTAACTGGTGCAATTAAATTATGGTTATATTCTTTAGGATAGGAATTTCTTTTAGATTAATTCATATTGATCCTAAATTTAGGCTAGTTTAATCTTAATAAAGAATATGAACAAAATATTTTTATATACTTATTTTACATTGAGTTTTCTATTTTTGGATAGCATGCAACAGATAGTTTTAGCAAATGGTTTAGTTGAACCAAAAAAAGCTAAACAAATAACTTATAATATTAATATAATAAGTAAAGGCGTAAAAGATAAACTAACAGGTGAAAGTGCTGCAAAAAATATACAGTCAACTTTAAAAATGCTAGAAAACCAAGATAATTTTTATGCCCAGAGAATTTTAGATGTCACCATACACTCATTAATTACTATTTATCCAAAAGATCAATTTAGGGAAATGTATTCTGAATCGAATTTTATTCGAACTCTAAAACAAGTTTCTTGTATTTATATCGCAGAAACCTCATACGGTAAACCACCAAACAAAGATGTTTGTGATCAGACTAATATTAGTCAAATATTTCCAGATTCTTTTTTGGAAATAAAAAGACTAGATTTATGCCAATTTAAGGATGAGGATTTAGTTTTTTTAGGATCTAAAATGAGTTGTAATAAACTTCAGCCTCTAGAGAGAGAATTATGTTGTAAAGAGTTAGCTAGTTTAGATTCAAGTTCAATTTTAACGAGCAATATAAATTGTAAACCTACGCCTAAAAAAAAGAACTGTATGACAAAAGAAGAACTTATACCAATTTTAGAATATCATAAAGATAATAATAGTGATGTTTTAGATTCAGTAAATGATAATAAAATGAATTTAAAAGTTAAAGTTTCTAGTTTAATAAAGTCATGTCACGATTTTACGACCAATGCAAATCTAGGGATGGTCCCTGCAATTAAAGAGCACTCCATATTTGCAAGTATTTTATATTTGAAAGCTAATAATTATAAACCAATGACTGATGAAAAATTTCAAGAATTTGCACCCAAGTACTATAATCGTGCTTCTGATTATACCCAGGAAGAATACAGTATTAAACTAGAACCCTGTCTTAAAATACTCAATGAAAAAGAAAATATTTATAAAAAAATAAAATCACAAGAAACAATATTTCAAAGTATTATTATTTCAGCAAAAAATAAGATTAAAACTTTAGATTATATAGCTAATTTTGGATCATCAACTAAATTAGATTCAAAAAAAATAGAGTTAATTAAAGAGTTAGAAGATATGCAAAGTAAATTAAAAGAGATTTACGACAGCATTCTTGAACTCAAGAAAGATGGCACAGTTGATTTTGCATTGAAAAATATACGAGCTTTTGAGGCCAATCATAATATAAAAGTAATTGAGGACATACCTGAAAATCTAGCAAATGAATTAAAAGATATAAATCTTAATATAAAAAAAGTTAAGGAATGAATCATCAAATGATTTTAAGTGTTAATTTGAAATTATTTTTATTTAGTATAATGTACCTGTTAATTGTGGCTTGCTCGTCAACTCCTGAAAAAAAAGTTATTCAAGAGATTCCTCAAAATAAGTTCTATGCTCATACTAAAGATGAGCCTCGAATTGAAACTCCAAAATCATTTTTTGATGATATTAAAGAAAAAAAAGAAAATTTTGTTGAAAGGCGTCCAGATTGCAAAGATCAATTTGATATAGAGAAAGGTTTCACACAAGACAACTCCGAAAATTGTATCAAAAATCAAATAGCTTTGGCTCACAGTGTATTTGAGGCAGGTTCTCCTGAGCAATCGATGTGTATTTTAATTACAGAAACCACTGGCTTTGATGTTTATAGTTCAAGTAAAAAAGGAAACGGTCTTGCTCAAATAACCAATGGATCTTGGAATGCCTACGCAAAAAATATAAATAAAAGTTTCAAAGAAGATTCACCTGCGCAATACATAAAAGAGAGAGAGCTTTTAGATAAATGTGTAAAAAAGCTAAGTGAAAATACACCTTTTTATTATTATAAGAACAAAATGATAGAGATCGAAGAGTACAAAGACCTTTCAACGATGGCGAATGAAATTGAAATTGCGAAAAATAATATTCCAAGTTCAAAATTGAATCCTTTTTATCGAGACCATTCTATATGTATGCAACATTACCTATTGTATGAAAAAAACAATTTATTGAAAAAAAAAGATGTTGGCAAGTGCGCCCCATTGTCTGAACTGTACGGTCCAAGCCCTAAACAATCGAAGTCTAATAGTGCAAATTACGTAAAAAAAATTTGTAATTGCACCGCTAGAAAATTGCTAATGAATAGGATAGATGAAGGTAATGATTACCCTCAGGATACGATTAAGCACAAAAAATCAGGAAGAAAGTAATTTTGCTAGGTGGCTTTTAAATGGAACTTAAAAATAAAAAATTATACAAATTTAAAATTAAATTAAATTTATCGTTAATCTTATTTTTATTCATTTTTAATTTCAATTCATATGTCTATGGCAATCAAATCTTAGCTGCAACAGCAGATTATATTAACCAATTTAAATCTTATAACGAATTAATAGATACATTAAATTTTTTTGGAGTGTTTACTGCAACTGAAAAAGCTAAAATTATTAATCTATTAAAAGCAAATAATCTAGATCTTAATAGTAAACCAACCCGACTTTACTCGAATGATCATAGTCTGTTTACCGATAAAAAAAATGGATTTACTTTTTTAAAAAATAGTAAGATTCAAACTTTTAATGGCCAACAACTCATTTTTTTGAAAAAGCTAAATCATTTTGAATTATTTACTTATTTATTAGAAATACAAAAGAAAAAATCAAAATCCACAAAATCTTCAAAAGTATTTTTAAATTTACTTTTGTCGACCAAAGCTTATGCTGCCGATGAAACTAATATAGCAGATTTATCAATACTAATTATTGGATTTATAGTTAAAGAATCATCTAAAGCTCTAATCGGGGATGTTATATATCCTACACTTGGCGGGATAACTGCTTTGTTTGGTGGTTTTAATGAGTATATTCTTTTTCCATTATCGAATTGGTTAAAGTCAGGAAAAATAACTTGTGATCGTAATACTCACGAATATTTAGTCGAAATTTATGAATCTAAAAATAAAAATAGATCTTTAATACAGCACTGGAATTTAGTAAAAAATAGACCACAAAATATTTGTAATAAGGATTCAACTTTTGTAGTCGATGAAGTTTTCAAAGGACACCATAAAACCATTTGTAATGTGTGGGAAGTTGGCTCTACATATTTAAGAAATTCCTTTTCTATAGCGGGTGAATCAATGAAGGTTGAAAATGAAGTTTTGGAAAATCAATTCGGCACACCAATACCAAAATGTGATCCAAAAAATGCTAAACTTCTCGAAGATAAAATGAAGGGTGAATTAAAAAATCACATTCTCGAAACAACACGCATATTAAGATCTTCGTCTTATGAATCTTCACCATCCAAATCAGGCAGTAATCAATGAACTTTCAAGATATTAAAATATCTTTTGCACAGCTGGATAAATTAATAAAAAATGGACAACTTCATCAAGCACAAACTATTTTACAGACATTTAAAAAATCTGAAGTTCCGTTTGAATATTGGTATGAACTGGCAGATTTTGCACGACGAGCGCAAATGCCATATTTAGTTTTGCAATGGTTAAACTCAGTGGTTAGACCAGAAACGGACTCAGATCGTAATAATCGCGCTGAAGCTAAACATATCTCACTTTATGCTAATGCATTAACTCGCATTGGGTCTTATAAAGAAGCAGAAGTACTTTTAAAAAAAATAAAGCCAGATCAAGACTCCCAGGTGTATTTTTATTTTGCGCTTTTAGAAATGCAGCAATGGAATAATTTAGCAGCAAGTCGATATTTAAAAAAATTCTTAGAAACACCGAAGTTACCTGAATATAATATCAAAATTGGCAAACTTAATTTGGCCGCGACATTAAGCTCAATTGATGAATATGAAGAATCATTGGATATAATTGAGGATCTTTTAAAAGAAGTACCTCCAAATTCTTTATTGCGAGCGAACTTATTAGAAATAAAAGGTCAGAATCTTTTCCATTTAGAACAATTTTTGGAGTCTCAAAAATCATTGGAAGAATCAATTTCAATATTTCAAAATTCAAGTAATACATATAGATATTATGCAGAGAAATGGCTCATGTTAAATCAGGTCTTTAATTTAAAAAGTCCCTACGCAAAAAATATTTCTTATCTTGAAGAATTTAAAAATAGAGCCCTAATAGCTAAGCAATGGGAGGTCGTGCGAGATTGTGATTTTTTTAAATGTTACTTATCAAACGACGAGGATCTTTTATTTAAAATATATTTTGGAACTCGTTTTAAATATTATAATCAAAGAATTTTAAAATATTTTGGTTTTTATGCAAATGTACCCAAGCAGTTTAATCTTACAGTAGGCCCTATAACCAAAGATTCACAATTGGTAAATCTCAAATTACCTTTAATTTTTGATCGAGGCCAAGGGGCATTTTCTGATAATTTCCAACAAATATTAGACAAATTACCCCTCAAATTATTTCAACTTTTAACCTCTGATATTTATCAGCCATTTCATCTTGGAGAAATATTCTCTGTTATTTATGAAAATGAATATTTTAATCCCCATACCTCTCCTCAAAAGTTAAGTCGACTAATTTTTCGTTTGAGAGATGTTCTAGAAAAAAATAATTTACCAATACGGGTACTCCTTTATAATAAACAAGTTCGATTAAGTTATTTGGAACCTGTTATTTTTAAAATTAAAAAAAATGAAAAGAAAATTACTTTTCTTGATGAATATATTAAAATCAAAGATCATTTTCCTGAGCATTATTTTAACGTGCATGAGGTTGAAAAATTGTTAAATATTTCCAACCGTACTGCTAAGAGAATCTTACAAAAACTAGTAACAGAACGATTGGTTTATATTCAAAAACAAGGTCCGCAAACAAGATATCGCATCATAAAAAGTTCAAAAATTAATAATAAATCGGCTTAAGAACGAGAATATCTTCCTGGAGCTAAAATATTATTTGGATCAATCGCTTTCTTAATTTGAGATACCAACTCCCAGCCAGGAGCTTTAACAGATGTTATTTTTTCCATGGCATTGACACCCACTCTATAGGGGAAGTATCCAATCTTTTGACCAATATTAAATAATTCTTGATAACATTGTTCAGAATTAATTTTTTGTGCAAGATCTTTTTTATCAAATAGTATTGGAACTGTACTATCAAAACACTTATCAGAAATAGAAGTAAGAGTAATTAATGGCTCTACACCAAATAATTTGCAAGTTGATTCTACAAAATGAATATAGCTATTAATTTTTGTCTCTTCCATAGTCACTAACGGTGAATACCAAATTAACCCACACTGATCTTTTGCTAAATTTTGAGAAGAAAGACTATTGTATTGATCACTAGATCTCCAATATGCAAGAGGTAAAGCAACTTCAGATGGACGCCCTTCTAATATATCTGTAAGTGATTTTAAACTTGAACTTAAACTTCTAATATTATCACCACCCAAAAAAGAAGGAATTACTGATGCAATTTTATCAATTGTCTTAACGTATTTTGTATTTATAAATTTAACTTTATGGGCAAAGCTTAATATTTTTTTAAGGTCAGTTTTAATAGCGTTTGCTACTCCTTTAGTTCCATAGATGGCACCAACTCCTGTCCATTTAGGAATTTTATATTTTAGTCCAACTTGTTCAACAACCTTATCATCTAAAACAAGCTCACCTTTTTTTAATAAATGCTGAGGATATTTTAATTTCATTGAGATCACTCTTCTTTGGTTCATTAGATTCATACCACTAATAAAGTTTCCATATTTTTGTGAGATAGTACGAATGGCTTCAACGGCTTGGGGAAGTTCCTTATCGCTATTTAATTCAAAAACAAAAACTTCTACTTGTTCTGGCTTTGGGCATAAAGAAACCGTTGCTTCAGTTACTATTCCAAAATTACTTTGCGAAAAAAGTTGATCAAGATGTGGTCCAATTCCCCATTTAAAGTTATTATGAATTTCTTGACCGCCAAGTTCTTTCATCACTGAGTGATAAGTCTCTCCATTAGGAAGAATTGCTTCCAAATTAATGACTGCATCAAAATGATCTTTATGAGGTGTGATACCGTATCCTCGCTCAAGAGCGTTGCCAAGAATACTTACATGAGGACCTGCGCCAGTTGTAGGGACCATAAAGTTTAAACTATTTTCATCAAGATATTTTCTTAATTGCAATTGAGTAACTCCTGGTTGCAGTTTAACCCAACCCATTTTGGCATTGACTTCGATTATTTTATTCATAAGTGATAAATCTACAATTGCACAAAAATTTTCAACAGGAAGTGCTGTTCCATAACCCCAATTTTTTCCTGAACTAATGGGATAAAGCGGAACATCAAATTCATTTGCTAATTGAAAGAGTAATTTTATTTCAGTAGAATCAATAACTTTTATTCCGGCCACAATTTTACGTTTTTCTCCAGTAGTACAATAACCATAATTTTTTTCAGGTTCTAAATCTAATCTTTCAATGGGAAAAGTAGATTTAACTTTTGAAATAAATGAAATCATTGTTTCTGACTGTTCATTTATTTTTGACTCTACAACCTGATTACTTTGTATATTGCTATTGTTATTTGTATTCATATGGCCTCCCAATGAATACAGATTATCCTTAAGACACCAAATAAAAAATAAACTTAATCTGGCCTGATAAACAATAAATTTTATTGAAAACAGTAGGTTACATCATTTTGTTTAATTCTGAGACTGATTGAAATCTCACAACTCCAACAAAAAAAGATGAAGATAGTACATGTTTTTCTCTTATATATAATCGCGAAGCAAGAATTTGTTGCTAGAGGTCGTTGAGGTTTCATTTTTAAAATTTAAAAATTATTTAAGGCAAAGAATATATCGTGGGTGGCCATTTTATAACCCAAAAATTGACTCTCTGAAACTCAAGATTTACAAAGATCTTTTTATCAAGTTAAGATAATCAAATGAACAGACATAATTATGAGCAGCAGTTAATAGGGGGTATTTATTAATTCGTCTTCGCAAAACAACTCGGAACAAGCTCAACCCAATTCTTCGTCTTTAAAATCGAATTCAAGTCAACAGAGTAGTTCAACTCATCATTCAAATCGGATTGGACATTTATCAGAAGGCAAAAATGCGCTTTCAACACTTGTATTAGGCGCACTAGGAATCGTGTTTGGTGATATTGGAACATCTCCACTCTATGCTTTTCGAGAATGTTTTTTACATCATCATGGTATTGGACCAACTCCTGAAAATGTATTGGGGATTTTATCTCTCATCATGTGGTCTTTTATAATTACTATTTGTTTTAAATATATGTTTATTGTTTTGAAAGCAGATAACAGAGGAGAAGGCGGAATACTTTCGTTAATGTCACTAGCAATGAAACAAGTTGATAAAGATAGTTTTCGATTTAAAATTATAATTATACTTGGTATTTTTGGTGCGGCATTACTTTATGGAGATGGTGTTATTACCCCAGCAATATCAGTATTGAGTGCTGTTGAGGGTTTACAAATTATTGCTCCTAACTTGCATTCACTAGTCATACCGATTACTTTTGTCATTCTAACTTTTCTATTTGCGTTTCAAGTGGCAGGGACTCATCGAATAGGTGTGGTTTTTGGTCCTTTGATTTTACTTTGGTTTTTTGTTATTGGTGGATTGGGCATAGCTGGTATCATTCAAAATCCATATGTCCTCAATGCGATCAATCCCATCTATGGATATGACTTTATCGTGAGTAATGGTGTGCTGGGATTTACAGTCTTAGGATCTGTAGTCCTTGTGATAACAGGTGGTGAAGCCTTATATGCAGATATGGGTCACTTTGGGAGAAGGCCAATTAAAATTGCTTGGTTTGGAGTTGTATTACCAGGATTGGTGTTAAATTATTTTGGTCAAGGTGCTTTAGTTTTGAGTGATGCAAAAGCAATTCAAAATCCATTTTATTTATTATCTCCAAGTTGGATGCTTGGACCGCTTGTTGTACTTGCTACTTTTGCAACAGTCATCGCATCTCAAGCATTGATTTCTGGTGTCTTTTCATTGACCAGACAAGCCGTACAGTTAGGTTATTGCCCTCGTATCCAAATTATTCATACTTCTTCACGTGAAATTGGACAGATTTATATTCCTTTTATAAATTGGTGTTTATTTATTGGTGTGGTTTGGTTAGTTTTTAATTTTGAAACTTCATCACGATTAGCTGCAGCTTATGGTCTTGCAGTTACTGCTACCATGGTCATCACAACTTTACTTGCATATATTGTTGCAATTCAACTTTGGAAGTGGCCTAAGTTTGGCTCCATTATTTTATTTGGTATTTTATTTTTAATAGACGTGGCGTTTTTTGCACCAAATTTATTAAAAGTCACCCACGGTGGTTGGGTTCCTCTTGCTATCGGTGCGGTTGTTTATTTACTTTTAACCACTTGGAAAAAAGGTAGAGCCATTTTAGCAGCCGCTTTAAAAGCCAGAACCGTTTCAATAGAAGCTTTTTTAGAGAAAATGAAAAAGCATTCTCCAATACGAGTCCCTGGAACTGGAATTTACATGTCCTCAGATACTTGGGGTACTCCTGTTCCATTATTGCATAATTTAAAACATAATAAAATTGTTCATGAACGAGTAATTATCTTAACAATTACAACACAAGAGGTCCCACAAATACCAAAAGATGAACGTGTTGTAGTTCAAGAGTTAGGTTCAAATGTTTTTAGAGTTATTGCACAATATGGTTTTATGGAAACTCCAAAAATGCGACATATCTTTGAGGCCTGTCGCGCAAAAGGAATAGACTTACATGTTGAGGAATCTACATTTGTCTTAGGCCGTGAAACTATATTAGCATCTCAATTTCCAGGAATGGCTATATGGCGAGAGAGACTTTTTGCTTTCATGTCTAAAAATGCTCAACGACCAACTGCTTTTTTTAGAATTCCACCCAATCAAGTGATCGAAGTGGGAATTCAAGTAGAAATTTAAAAGTGGAGATCAAAATATAATATGACTTTATCAGATGTATCTATAAAAAATCCTGTATTTGCTTGGATGTTAATGGCTGCTCTGATTTTATTTGGAGCGATTAGTTTTAATCGGCTAGGTATAAGTCAATTGCCCGATGTCGATTTTCCAGTTGTTAGTGTTAAAGTAGAGTGGAGTGGCGCTGCCCCTGAAACGATGGAACTTGCTGTCGCCGATGTTATCGAAGGCGCTGTAATGAGTGTCGAAGGCGTTCGAAACGTGACATCAAGCTCACGTGAAGGATCAGTAAGTGTATCTGTTGAGTTTGATTTGGATAAAGATATTAATATCGCTCTTCAAGATGTACAGGCGAAAGTTTCACAAGCACAAAAAATGTTACCCAAAGATGTGGATACTCCAACAATCACAAAAACAAATCCAGAAGATCAACCTATTTTATGGTTAGCAGTGAGTGGTGACATTCCAATGCGAGAGATTTCTATTTTTATTAGAGATCACTTAAAAGACCAAATCACTCGAATTAATGGAGTTGGTGATGTTAGCTTAGGTGGATATGTTGATCCAAATATGAGAATTTGGCTTGATCCCACTAAGTTAAAAAGTCAGGAATTAACTGTAGATGATGTGATTAAGGCCATTGATAATCAGCATCTTCTTTCGCCCTCTGGGTATATTGATGATGGCTCTAAAGAAACAAATATTCGTGTAATGAGTGAAGCTCATAACGCCAAAGAGTTTGAAGCTTTATTAATTCCAACACGAAATGGCCAACCCATCTGGAAGCCAATGCCCCTAAAAACAGTGGCTCGATGTGAAGAGGGACTAGCTGATATTCGTAGAATATCAAGAGTAAACGGAGTTCGTTCTGTAGGAATTGGGATTATCAAGCAAAGAGGGTCCAATGCAGTTGAAGTCGGTCGATTAGTTAAAAAAGAACTCGTAGAAATTCGCAAACGACTTCCTAAAGGATTTAATATTGAGGTTGTAAGTGATGGAACACAATTTATAGAAGAGTCTACACACGAGTTGATCTTTACTTTAATTTTATCATCTTTACTCACTGCCGTTGTCTGTTGGTTTTTCTTAGGGACCTTTTCTTCGGCCCTTAACGTTGTGCTCGCTATTCCCACTTCACTTGTTGGATCTTTTATTTTTATTTATTTTAGTGGCTTCACTTTAAACACATTTACGCTCTTAGGACTTTCGCTCTCCATAGGAATTGTAGTGGATGATGCCATTATGGTGTTAGAGAATATTGTTCGTCATAAAGAAATGGGCAAATCAAAAGTATTAGCTGCACTTGATGGGGCCCGTGAAATTACTTCTGCGGCTGTTGCCGCATCCCTTGCAATTTTAGCAATCTTTCTTCCTGTAATTTTTATGAAAGGTCCAATTGGAAAATTCTTTTTTCAATTTGGAGTAACAATGTCAGTTGCCGTAATGATTTCACTTTTAGAAGCTATGACACTTGCTCCAATGAGATGTTCACAATTTTTAGCTTCTAGCCATGAGACATGGATGGGACGATTTACTGATGGCCTGATGACTCGTTTTGAAAATCATTATCGCAGAGTTTTAGAAATTACTCTGAATCACCGTTGGAAAATTATTTTGGTTTCGTTCTTTATTTTTGGTATTTCATTACGTGTCGTAAAAGATTTAAAAAAAGAATTTGTACCTCCACAAGATCAAAGTCGATTTTTAGTTAATATCCAAACAGAAATTGGTTCATCAATTTCTTTTACAGATGAAGTATTTAAAAAAATTGAGTCCTATTTAGCAACTCGTCCGGAAATTAAAACTTATTATTCTGCAGTTGGTGGCTTTGGTGGTGGAGTTGTAAATCAAGGAATATTTTTTATTACAATGAATAAACCAAATGAGCGACCTATCAAAGATCCTTTTAAGAAAAAACCGACCCAACAAGAATTTATGGATTTGATGAGAGGTGAAATTAAAAAAATTGAAGGAGTAAAAAAAGCTTCTGCGATCGACTTATCGTTGGCCAGTTTAGGTGGAGGCGGCGGCGGTCGAAATTTTCCAATTCAATTTTCTATTCAAGGCCCATCCTGGGATGAGCTTGGCAAAATTTCTAACTCAGTGATGAAGCAGCTCACTGAAAGTGGCTTAGCTGTAGATGTGGATTCTGATTACCAATTAGGTATGCCAGAAGTTCGCATTATTCCAGATCGAGAGAAAGCATCTCTTCATGGTGTAACCATTCAAAAAATAACTAATGCAATTACAGCGACAGTATCAAGTTTAAGAATTGGAAAATACTCTGATGAGACTGGTCACCGAGATGATATTCGACTCAAAATTTTAGATCAGTTTAATAAAACACCAGAAGATATTTCAAAAATTCAAGTTTTTAATATGCATGGTCAACTAATTCCACTTTCTGATTTAGTAAGACTTGAAAAACATCCTTCTCTTATGACAATTACAAGATATAACCGAGAGCGTGCTATTTCAATTTTTTCAAATATTGCCAAAGGTAAATCTCAAGCCGATGTTATGACTTTCATTGAATCAAAAATTAAAACTCAATTACCAGCTGGGTACTCACTTGTTTCTGGAGGAAACACTAAAGGAATGCAAGAAGCTTTTGGTGGTTTAATGATGGCTTTAGTTTTAGGAATTTTAGTTGCCTATATGTTTTTAGGTTCACAGTTCAATAGTTTTATACATCCTGTAACAGTTTTGTTAGCATTACCATTTAGTATAACAGGTGCATTTTTAGCATTACGTCTTACGGATATTTCTCTAAACATGTATAGTATGATTGGTATTTTGTTACTCATGGGAATTGTAAAAAAGAATTCCATTTTGTTAGTCGATTTTACAAATGAAAAAAGACGAATGGGTCTTAATGTGAAAGAAGCATTGCTTGAAGCTTGTCCACTCAGATTGCGTGCAATTGTTATGACTTCTGTGGCAACAATAGCGGGTGTTATACCTGCTGCCCTAGCATTTGGTCCAGGCGCAGAAACGACAAGACCTATGGCGGTAGTGGTTATTGGAGGGGTGAGTTTATCTACGTTTTTAACTCTACTAGTGATACCAAGTGCCTATAGCTTATTTTCTAAGATTGAACTTAAGAAGACATCCATCTGAACACTTTTTGTTATATAGAAAGTTAAATTTACAAATATTGAAACCTCTTATTGTTGTTAAAACAAATCAGTTTTATGAGAGTCAAATACGAGGTGTATATGAAATTTTCAATTTTGCTATTTATTCTGGGATTCAGTTTTAATTCTCATGCAAAACTTTTTACAGTCAATTGTGATTCAGAATATTTTTCACAACGTCAGCATTCTAAATCTCATGCTAAGTATCAGTTAATTGATAATAATGAAAAATCAATTGTGCATGGAACCTTCAATTTAGTTTTGAGATCTTCACTAAATAAAGTTGATGATTCAGTTATATTAAATGCTGCTATTGAATCTAAAAATGTTGTATTGGTACAGGGTTATCAAGTTGATGAAGCACCTATTACATTAATTTATAAAAATGAAAAAACATTAGAAGAGTTGCATGCAACTTGTTCAATTGAACTTTAGTTTAACGTGGAAGTTCAATAAAAATATTGATTGGACACTTTCCTAAAATGATAGGTTGTCCTTCTAGATAAGGAGTTGGTTGAAATCCTACAAGGGGAACTCCATTTAAAAAAGACCCATTACTAGAACCCATATCTTCAATAATCACTGCATCTTTTTCAATTGTGATTTGTAGGTGATCGCGACTTATCGAGGTATCATTAATTGATATTGTATGTTCGGCTTTGCGGCCTATAATAATTTTTTTTTCTTTAATTTCAACAGTGTCATGGTCAGAGCCATTTACTAAATGAATTTTGCATGTAATTTTACTCCAAAAAGCCAAAGATGCCTCCTTCATTAATGTTAAAAGACCAGAAGTAGGGAGAGCAATCAAAAATTAAGAAAACATTAATGAGTTTTGGTCTAGTCCTGAAATTTTTTATCGGTCCTGAGTCTTAAGGCCGTTACTAAATTATTAATTTAATAGTTCCTGTTTCAATTTCGCTCCAATTTTTTAAAATTGGTTCTAAAAAATTATTACCACCAGATGGCAAATATCCCATTTGCATGAGCAAGTGAGACATTACAACTTCAGTGGCTCTAGAGTTACCATCAATAGTCTTAATTGCGATTCCTGTTTTTGAATCTGGAATTGCGGCAATCATTATTCCTTCAGCACCACCTTTTACTAAAATAGGTGTAGTTGCTAGTTTCATAATGTCTGTGCAATAGCTAAGTGTACCTGAAGTTAAAAGTGGATTATTAACAAAGGCATTAAAAATTATTTTACGCCACTCATTTTCAATATCAGAAAACTTAGGATTATCAAAAATAGCAAACTGAGAAAATGCTTGGGAGATATTTTGAAGAGGTAAAATCGGAGCAGGAATAGAACAGCCATCTATTCCAAAATCCTGCAATTTAAATTTAAAACCACTATAAGATTCAATAAATTTAATAATTCGCTGCTGAATCGGATGATCAAACCGTGTATAACCTTTTAGACTTTCTTTACAATGAATTGCAGTCATCAACATTCCCGTATGCTTCCCTGAGCAATTATTATGGAGTGCACATGGTTTTTCATGATTGTAATATAGTTGATAAAGACTCTCAGGATGAGAAGGTGGATGAGTACCACATTCGAGATCAGATTCATCTAAACCAATTCGAGTTAACCATTTTTTAACAACTTCGATATGAGTATCTTCTCCACGATGTGAAGCACATGCCAATGCCAATTCACTTTGTGATGTATTAAATGCTTGAAAAGCTCCAGTAGAAAACATTGGAAGTGCTTGAATTGGTTTTAAACAAGAACGTGGAAAAACAGAATTATTACTATCTCCATATGATGTTATTTTTTGCAAATTTTTATTTTGAGTTGTGATTACAGCACAAACTTTATGAACACTTTCTTGATGTGTCCCCCTGTAAATTGCAACTGTGAATGGATTTAAATTCATTGGTTTAATTTAATCATATCTATAATGAAAACACAATCGCAAGTTTGGGTTTTCATTATTCAGTTTATTCAAATTTTCAAATTAAAATTGACTAGTAGTGTTTAACATTAATACTTATGAATTTTCGTTTTTTTAAAATACACTTGAACAACTATGGCATTTAAAAAATCAATACTATCGAGATCATTTGAACTTGCAAAGATGTCAATTAATATTGGAGTTAAAGAGCTTAAGTCTGGCTCCTTACATTCTAGAATAGAACAAGCAAAAGTTTTAGCTCAAAGTCTTACTCAACTTAGAGGAGCAGCAATGAAAGCTGGGCAACTTATAAGTATCGAGATGGCCGACTACTTTCCCCCAGAAGCTGCTGAAGTCTTGGCGCAAATGCAAAATCAAGCGACAAGTTCTTCGTATGAAGTAATTCAAAAAATCCTCATTCAAGAATTGGGTTCTAAAAAATTTAATAGCATTACTAAAATTGACCAAAAGGCAGTTGCTTCTGCAAGTATTGCCCAAATTCATAGAGCTGTTTGGGAGAATCAAAATATCGCTTTGAAAATTCAACATGAGGGAGTTATTCAATCAATTGATTCAGATTTATCAATTATAAAAAAACTTTCTGAAACATTTTGTAAATTAACTCAAAGAGAAATTGATTTAACTCCTTTGTTTAATGAACTTAAAGAAGTCCTCATTCAAGAAACTGATTTTTTGCAAGAAGCTCATTTCTTGAATGAATATAAAAATAAAATAGCTAGTATGGATGAAAAGTACAAAATATTTTACTCTACTCCTTCCGTAATATCTGAATTGACCACTAAAAGAGTATTGGCGATGTCATGGGAGGAAGGAGAAACTATAACTCATTGGATGAGAACTTTACCATCCATGAATGATCGAAATGACTTAGCTCATTTAATATTGAATTTATATTGTCATGAATTTTTTGTGTGGGGCTTGGTCCAAACAGATCCTAATTTTTCTAACTTTTTAATTAGAAAAACAGATAATAATTTAAAATTAGTCTTATTAGATTTTGGTTCTACACGACATTACGATAATATAATGGTTAATCAATACATTGAACTTATGCGCTCAGTTCAAAGTAGAAATTCAGCCAAAATCATTTCAGAAGCAATCGATTTTGGTATGATAAACGAAAAAGAATCAACTGCTGCAAAAGAATTATTTGTAAAAATGATGTTTTTAGCAATTGAACCATTTGAAACAAATGGAGAATTTGATTTTGCTAATTCAGATTATGCAAAAAGATCTCAAGGAGTTATTTTTGAATTTGTTAAAAGTTTAAAATATTCGCCGCCTCCCCATCGCATAATATTTTTACATCGAAAGTTAGCAGGAATTTTCTCTTTATTAAAAAAATTAGAGATTAAATTAAATATTACAAGTTACTGGGATTTCATGATCAACAAATAAAATAACTGCTTATGATTAAATCTGATCGCTTCGCGATTATATCAGATATAATCATTAGCAGTTATTTTCAAGTATCAATTACTTCTTCCTAGTTTTGTATAAATCTTTTTGAACAAAACTAGTCCAACTTTTAAAACTTTTTTTATCCTGATCACTCCAAGCTTCAAAGCATAAATATTGGCGATCATCTTGTTCTCGCACTCTTATTTTTGATTTACATTGATCATCTGCAATTTTTATGAACTTTTTATTTTTTCGAGCTAATCGTTTAAACTCTTGTTGGTAGATTGACGATTTCTCTTGATCCAAAACATATTCATTTAAAACTGTCCAACCTTTTAAATACTCAACGTGAACATATGTTTTTTTCTTAAATGGAACTTCTGTAAATCGAATAGTTTCTTTTTGCTTATGACCAAATTGAACTTCAAGAGCATTAGCTTTAAGGCTAAAAATGAATATAAGTTTGAAAAAAAGTACAAGTAAATAGAGAAATCTATATATTTGCGTGCGTGAACTGAACCAATAATCATCCATGAATAAATCTCCAAAAACCCTTCATGAGTTTTTGATTATTTTAACAAAATACAATCAATGGATGAAGTCTAGATCAAACATAGACTAGACTTATGATACGTTATATTTTTAATTTCTTAATAACCAAGTCTGTAATCTCAATTTCACTTTTGGACCAGAATAGTCTTGGATCATTTTTATCAAAAATCATTAAATAGTTTTCATCTTTTGCAATGATCGCAATATTCTTATTGATACTTTCTAAAATAGGATCAAATAAAACTTTTTGTTTACTACTAATTTCTTGTTGTGATTTTGCTATAAATTCATTGTGCTCCTGAATAGTTTTGGATAACTCATCTTGCTTTTTCTTAAGCGAGTCCTCATTGAGCATTCCTTTCTTACTTTCAAATACTGAAACTTCTTTTTTAATTAAATTTTCTTTTTCTGCGATTTGTTTTTTTATCTGTTCAACAAAATTATTTAAATCCTGCTGTGCTTTTTGCCCAATTGGGATCGATGAAACCGTTTTTTGTAAATCAAAAGTTGCGAATTTTTCTAAAGCTAAACAAAATTGCGATATTATTAGCAAAATAAAAGGGATAATTCTTTTCATACTTCTCCTTATGTTAAAATAAAGTTTAGGGGAGGGGGGGTGGGGGGGCTGTAAATCGCCCCCAATAAACAGGAAAATAACGGCGCATGATTTTGTCTCGTATAATCAGCAAAGCTGATCAGACTTAATCATGAGCAGTTATTTAAATTTACTTTAAGTTCGACTCTCCTTTCTCTATGGCAATTAATTGCATTCTAATTTTTTCAGTTAAACCAGTAGCTGGATTTAACGTTAATCCAATACTACCTTCACCTTTAACTTTGCTATTCAATGGATTATAATTTAAATCATCAAAACTAATAAAAAATTCATCATTAATTATCTTTAACCAGAAATCTTTTTTAACAGTTAAAAGTATTTCTTGCTGATCAAGGGACTCAATAAAATCTCCTTGTGCTAAAAAACTCATCGGGATTTTGTCTCCTTCATGGAATCCAAATTTGTATTCGATCGGATTATTTGCTTTAGGACTCATTTTATTTATTTGCCCTAATTGAATTTTAATATCTTTGTTAATTTCTCCTCCAAAAGCTCCACTTGTTGAAATAACTAGTGCTATTAATATAAAACTTGCTCTAATTTTTGTTATCATTTGAATCTCCTTATTTATATACTACATTTGTAGTAATAATGGTTAATGTTTTTTTGACCTTTTTTTTAAATAGTTTCCTAATTTTAATTTACTTTTTAATTTAATATTTAATTTATAAATTGGTTTTTTCTGTAATAATAAAATCTGTTATTTTTTTTATGACCAATTCGACTGATTTCGGTGTTTTCAAAAGCATGCCATTATTACCCGCAATAGTAGAATTTAAAAGCGAACCACATAGCCAAATTGAAAACAGGATTCTGAAAAATTTATTTTTTTTTGATTCTATTGTGTTTTCATTCATTAATGGATTAAGCATTGAATTGAGTCTTAACTTAAGCAGAGATTTCTTTTTCATAAAACCAGAATAAAAATTCAATTGAAACGAATTATTTGATTCTTGAATTATTTCTTTTAAATGAATAAGTACATTTGCAAGAGTTCCGCGTTCAACACCTGATTCGATTGCATAATTGTCTGCAATTATTTCTCTAAGATCCTCTATTTTTTGACTAAGTAATTTATAGCCTGGAATAAACCAAAATATATCTCCAATAGTTTGAATGAATACAGAGAATAAAAGGTCAAAATTTCTAACATGACCTATTTCATGAAAGATAATTGCAGATAATTCTTTTGAGTCAATTTTATTATATGTTTCTTGAGGAATGCAAATGTAGGGTTTAAAAAGGCCTCCCGTAAAAGGTGAGCCCTTAAAAAAATTAGAAATATATATTTTTATTTGTCGATTAAAATTTGTTTTAACAGTAGCGTGTAACTTTGAATTATAAAAATCATTTACCCTTTGAGATTCAAAATGAATGTACTCAAATACTCTTCTTAGTAGTAATACACATGAAATAAAAATAGCACATATTATTATTAATTGAATATAAAATTGTCCGTTGGATTTAATGAGCCAAAAATAAATATAATCTGCAAAACTTGCCGAGTATTCGTTGTTTTCACTATCTTTGACTATAAATAAAATTTGAAAAACTGGTCCAAATAAATAATCAAGACCAGCTCCAATGTTAAGCGATTGCATACCTGGTTTTATGTGATAGGGATTAATTTGATGCTTAAGTATAGAAGTACTTGGTATACCAATAAAAAAATCAAAAATGACTTTTAAAAAAGGGAGCATCATAAGAAATAGTTTATTTTTTCCGTCTTTTATTTTAAAAAGTCGTATAAATAAAAAAACTATTATACTCCCAATCCAAAATGAAAAAGAAGAATTGAGTAATAAATTAAAATACAAATCGAGTTTCATCTTTTTGCCTTTTTAATTTTTTCTTCTACAGTTTTTTTTAAAATTTCTAGTTCTTCAGTTGTAAAACTATCATTTTCATCATTTGCAAGCATTGATAATATTGGTTTTAATTTTTCGGTACGAAATAATGATTTTTTTACTTTATCAAAAATTTTATCAACAGAAGTAGATTTTTTGGAATTAGCAACATAAATAAACTGACGACCTTCTTTTCGACGTTTAACCATTTCTTTTTTATTTAATCGAACTAAAACTGTCATCACTGTTGTGTAGGCAAGATCATGTCCTAAATTTTTTAGTTGCGCTTGAATATCGCTTACAGACTGCTCACCAAAAGAATTCAATAAACCTAACACTTCTAATTCGAGAGGACCAATATCTAATAAATTACTCATGAAAAAACTATCTACTACTTAAGTAGTAGATGTCAATACTCAGTTTTTCATTTTTCAAAGTGATGCTGCAGATTATTATTCTAAAAATTAAATTTTTAAAATAGAATACCAATTTGCAATTTTAAAATTGTCCAACGAGGAAAATATTGAACAATACTTAAAGCCTTTTTAACATTGTCGCGATCGCTTGCATCGGTTGCATAATCTAAAAATGCAGAATTTTTATTGATAGTAATTAAAGGCTGTGCCCACGATATCCAATCAACTCCTAAAGTAATATCATGTTCGAAGGTCCATCTATTACCAAGTCCAATATTGACTCCCAGAGATTTGAGACTGACAAGGTCAATGGACGGGTAGTTACCACCTGTGATTTTACTAATCAGATCATCACCTAAATGAATTCCAAAATCAAAGTATGTTATTCCATAATTAAAATTAAAACTGTTGCTAGCAGAATATGATCTTTTTATTATTGAAACTCTGCTATCACTCATTCTTCCGATATCACTAATAAGATGCGGTACCCCAAGGCTACCATTCATCCATTCAAAATCCCAAGTAATGTCTTCGCTTTCTATAAGGCCAAAAGTAATTCCCATTTTATTTGGAATTAATAAATCAATCGGTGAATAAGTTGCCAGCGCATAATAATTGTTTGCATTTCGTCTTTCTTTTGTAGGTAACACTACTTCTGTGGCAGTAATTTCATCGTTAGGATTTTGTGAACCTGTATTAGAAAATACCAAATGAGAATAAGTTAAAATGAGAGCTGTAATAAGAGATAATTTAACATTTTTGTTTGTATATAGAAAAAACAAAGTAACCCCCTAACTCGTAATAAGCATATAAAGTCTAAGGGATGCACTTTTAATAAGTCAATAACTCTCAACTTAGTAATTAAATTGAATTACAAATTCCAATCTGGGTCATTTTTAAGATTTAAAAAAGGGTCGAATTGAGTATCATTATGCATTTCTTGCCGATTATATTTTTGAATTTCTTCATAAAAACTAAATCCATATTTCAAAGAAGAAAGGTATGTCATCATTTTTTCTGCTTTTGAAAAGCTTTTTTTATTATCAAATATTCTTTTGCAGAACCTAAGATTTTTTTTATAAATTTGAACTTCAGAATTGCAATTTTCAGAGTTAATCCAATGAATTTTCACATTGAAATCAAAATCATTATTTGTAGAATTTTTAAGGAAATCTTTTTGATCGATTTCACGGAGTCCATTTCGTATAGCATGCATAGCTAATACTTTTAAAACATTATCTTGTGATATAATTTTTATTTTATTTTCAATAATATTTCCAATAGAATTAATTTTGATATGTATTTTAACATTTCCTAGATGTCCAAATTCACCAAGGTAATTGTCAGTGTAAATAAATCGATCTATCGAGCTCCAAATTATCTTAAGAAGATTACTCTCTTTTATGGATATATTTTGATACGCATTCAACAAATCATTTGGATAAACTAAGTCATCCTGAAAGTTATTTTCGTTTACGTTACTTCTATTGTTATGAGTTTGTGAGTTTTCTAAATAGGAACTTTTAAGATTACTTCTAATTGAACCTAAATTTAGATTTTTTATTAAGATTGCTTTGGAATTAAAAACAGGGTTAGCCTTTATTTTTTTTAGTTTAGGTACTCTTACTAAATTTATTTCAATATTGTTTTTTTGAATAGTGGTCTTCGAAGTGGAATTATCAAGTAAGAACTTATTTAGTAGAAATAAATAACTCAATCCAAAATGAACCAAAATAGATATGGCAATAAAATATGTTGTAGTGATATTTAATCTAGCTTTTAAATTTTCCAATTAACCCTGTAATATATTGGTAAAATATTGGTAATATTTTACTGGTTCTTACTTTTTCAACTTACTACACTTGTAGTAGTTGTCAAATCGATTTTTTATTTTCACAAAAACTGTATGTGATTATTTCGATATTATCAGTTAAGGTGATCAGACTAAATCATAAGGGCTTTGCGCCATTCGTCTGTGGGTTCAATTAATTTTCGAAGATTCATATCAAATAAACCAAAGGTAAATTGGGCATCACAAGCAAGTGTTCCATCGACTTTTAGCATTTGTTGATTCATAAAGCCAATTTTCCCCTTGTAACCAGTGACTTTAGTAATAATCGTAATGTCTTCACGTAAAAGTATTTCTTTTATAAATTTTAAATTTACTTCTAATACAACGGGACCTTGTTTTTTATTATGAATCTCTGCAAAGCTAAAGCCTTTGTCGTTTACAATCTCCCAACGGGCTTCCTCAAATAACATTAAGTAAGAGGCGTTATTTAAATGACCGTATGAATCAACATCATGCTCGCGAATTTTTATTTTATATTCAAACTTACTCTGACTCATAGTCTATCTTCCCTCAAAATCCTAAGTAACTTCGTTTTACATCTTCATTATGGAGAAGATCGCTTCCATTACCAGTTAAAACAATCTTTCCTGTTTCTAGTACATAGGCTCTATGGCTTACTTTTAAAGCCATCCTAGCGTTTTGTTCTACAAGTAAGATTGTTGTTCCTTTTTTATTAAGCTCTTTTATAATTTCAAATATTTGAGCAACGATCAAGGGAGCAAGTCCAAGCGAGGGTTCATCTAATAATAACAATTTGGGACGGGCCATGATCGCTCTGCACATGGCAACCATTTGTTGCTCACCACCAGATAGCGTCCCCGCAATTTGGTGAAGACGTTCGCGCACTCGTGGAAAGAATTGCAAACAGCGTTCTTTGTCTTCTTCAATAAGTTTTTTATCATTTAAAATAAAAGCACCCATTTCTAAATTTTCTAACACCGTCATTTGCGGAAATATTCCTCGCCCTTCTGGTGATTGAGCAATACCAATCCCCACTCTTTCATGAGCTTTAAATTGATTTACATTTAAATTATTTAAAATTATTTCACCTTGAGTTACGGGAACTATTCCAGATATTGCTCTTAAGGTTGTCGTCTTACCAGCACCATTGGCACCCACCAAAGAAACAATTTCGTTTTCGAAAATTTCAAAATCAATTCCTTTAATAGCTTGGATGGGTCCGTAATTGACTTTAAGATTATTTATTTTTAAAAGAGGCTGTTGATTTTTCATTAGGTATGTTGCTCCTCTTCTATGCCAAGGTAGGCTTCAATTACTTTTGGATTGGTCTGAATTTGTGATGGTGTGCCTTCGGCAATTTTAATTCCGTGATCTAACACATGGATATTTTCACAAATTTCCATTACCAGTTTCATATCATGTTCGATTAAAAGAACACTCAAGTTAAAATCTTTTCTTATCTGAGCAATAACTTCCATAAGATTATGAGTCTCAGCGTGATTCATACCCGCAGCTGGTTCATCTAATAATAAAATCGATGGATTTGTAGCAAGAGCTCTTAAAATTTCAAGTTTACGTTGTTCACCGTAGGGGAGTGAACCCGCCTCTTCATTAGATTTATGTGATAATTTAAAAATTTCGAGTAACTTAAAAGCTTCTTTCTTTTTAAAATCTTCTTCTTCAAAAAAATTTGGTGTGCATAACACTGATTGCGCCATATTCGAGTGGAAATGCTGATGGAACCCTAGCATTATATTGTCAAACACAGTAAGGGTTTTGAAAAGCCTGATATTCTGAAATGTTCGCGCCATCCCATGTTCAGAAATTTCATGAATTGTTTTACCAACAATTGATTTTCCATTTAATAGAATATCACCTTGAGAAGGCTTATAAACTCCAGTGAGCATATTAAATACCGTCGTCTTACCGGCGCCATTAGGACCAATAAGACCGGCCAGTTGTCCTTTTTCTATATTGAGATTAAAATTATCAACTGCTTTTAGTCCGCCAAACTGTATCCCAATAGATTTGACTTCAAGAATATTCTGCTTCATGAATCTCCAATTTTTTTAACAAATTTTAAAACAAATAAATATATAATGCATCCCTGTATTACATACCTTCATAATTTATCCTAACCCCATGCTCATTTTCACTCAACTTTTTTCTTTCGACTTATGCGGATATACAACTCTAAGCCAAAGGGCTTAAAAATTTTATTGAGAGTGGTGAAAGTAGGATTCCCTACACCTTGCTCAAACTCTTGAATAGTTCGTAAAGTAACTCTGACAATACGTGCATATTCACTCTGAGTTTTACCCACAGATCGTCTTAACGCTTTTAAGGCCTCATTAATCGGTATAGATCCATTTTCAATTTGCTTATAGAGAGATTGTTTTTTTTCATGGGAGCTTTTTAGTTTCATTTAAAACTCCCCAGTGCAAGATTAATATTTTCTAAACAGTTTTGAGTCAGCTGCTTATCCAATTTATAATTATGAATATTAAGTTTAAGAATAACAATTTTGCGTTCAGAGTTTTTAAAGAAAGCATTCCAATTTATTTTCAAATTATTTTTTTGACTCCATATTTCAAGATAATCTTGAATCAAGTTCCAATTTGGAACACCTGCTATTTCCCTGGGGCTTTGCCATCTACATACACGAGTTATTCCCTCTGTATCCAAAATCATTGGTGCGAAATCATAAAGAGGGGATAGCCCGCATTTATTTTTTATCTTTAAAAAAGCGGTATTTCTTGGGTGATTGTCCGTATTGCACATGCAGAAATTCAATATATCCCGTAAAACATACTCTTTAAGGTCTTTGTTTCTATTTGTTGAAAATTTAAAAATAGCATCTAAAAACTTTTCATGATTTGGGTTTGCTCCAAATTCAGCAATTTCGAGGGCGCTAGCTAAGCTTTCTAAGCCATGCCGGTATTGTTTTTTATTTTTAATTTTTACATCAAAGCGTGGGATAAATAGTGTATCTTTAAACCATTGTAGCTTCTCATTTGTTTTAATTCCAAAATCAGTTGCAATTTTATAATAACGTTCCTCCATTTTTAAGACGAGTAAATCTTTTGGTTTAGAAGAACGTGGAAATTTAACTATCCATTCTTTTTTAATTTTTTCAGTTGATAAAATTCCTCCAGGAAACCAATTCCCTTTGAGATCTTCTGTTAAATAAAATTTGGGAGCATCTCCCTGAACAGAGGACGAGGAGCCTATGGGAATACCTAATTTCTCAATTTCAGTTAAGACTTTTGATTTTTGTTCCCAAATTAATTTTTTTTTAAACCCAGAAAATTTTATCTGCTGGAGTGGAGTAACAGCACTTTTAATTCTTAACATTCCCCCACAATTACTGGCTCCATTTGTCAAAATTTTCCAATCTGAGGAAGAGTTATTCATCACGTTTAATTTTTTTTCCCAAAAACGTCGCCCAGCCCCTTGAGGAATTAAGTCTAACAAAAATGGAGCCCAACTCTTAAAACGATAAGTTTCAAAACTTACCGGAATATTTAAAGAGACAGCAAAAAATAAATCTTCTTCTGTAAAATACTTTGCCACATAATCTGAGTTGTATTCAAACTGAGTGGCGGCTCGATATCCTTTGATTTCATCATCCACCAAAGTAATAATACCAATATCTATCCAGGTAGAATTTATAAATATTTGGAGTGTTGCTGATTTTTTAATATTACCCCCTAAAAGGGATTATTTACCTAATTTTATAACTATAATTAGATATTATAGGGGGTATTTTTAATTTTTTCAATATTTAAAAATAATATACTTGATAGCCTGTTAAATTTCAAAACAGCAATAAGTTTTAAAAGTAGTTCAATTGATAAAACATATTAACACCAAATTTTTAATTTGAATAACTTTTAAAAAAATCATAGTATTCATTATTGGGAATACAATTCTTTATATGAATTTGCATTATATTTATTTTTCAATATACGGACTTTTTTTTGGTTAAGATTTTTAAAAAAATTCTCAACATGGTCACTGTTAGTCATTACAGTTCCATCGATACAAAATCGCCCCGAATCTTGAATTATTTTTTTAACTGATTCAGGGTTATAGGTACTTTTTCTTGAAATGGAAACATCAGAATCTATGGAGTTTGCGCATGGTATATTTGACGAAGTATCAGTAAATCCATTGCAAGCAATAATACTTATTATTAAAAAATATATAAACTTTCTCATTTTGACTCCTGATTTAAAAATTTTGTTTTTAATTATTTTCGAGTTTGCAAATTAATAGTTGCAAACTAAAGGCCCAATAGCGTTTTAAATTACAACGTATTTGAAACAATATTCGATCTGTTATGAAACACTTTTGCAAAAAGATGACAATTAAAGTATCACTTGCTAAAAAAACAACGAGTGTAATTAATCTAGTCGAGAAACCATAGGCTAGCGGATCATTGAGTGTAAAGTTCCTTATCAACACCTGCTTCAAGACCAAGATTGGAAATATCAGATGATATTTTTAGATCATATAGTATTCTAGCCTCCCATAAATCCAAAAGTTCGATAGATTTAATTTTTCCTTGATTGTCCCTGCAAACTATTCCCTTGCCACCTCCACCCTCTAAAATCTAATGTGCTTGAAGCTAAATTGAATAATCAGCATCAAGAAGAAAAATCATTAAATATCAGTAAAAGCACTACGTCTCCAGGTAACAGGAGAAAAAAACACCAAGATGGATTTAGGGTTGCCGGAGATGAGCTTTAACATTTGACAAACAGTACTGTTAATGGTACAGTTATGTAAATCTGGAGGTTTAAATGGATCGAACAAATGCAGATCAATTTAGAGCAAATTTAAAAGAGTGGATGGATGCAGCAAAAACTGAACCAGTTAAAGTCACAAGAAAAAGTGGAGAGTCACTTGTTCTTATAAACGCTGAATTGTTTGAAAAAATGCAAGTGGATCTCGCTCGCTTAGAAGGACTTACTGTAAGCCTAATTGATGCTGCTAACGGTAGATTAACAACTGCTACAGAAAGCTCAACTGCTAAAGTTTTTGAGCGGGCAAAGAAAAGAGCACTAAGCCACAAAAAAACTAATAAAGTTGGTGGATAATGCACGAGTATGACGTCCAAGAAACTGACAAGTTCAAATCACATAAAGATATTCCTAAAGTACGCAAAATATTATTAGAAACAATTTCATAGATTTCAAAAATAGTTCAAAACTCACAATAAGAAGAACTTGTATATTTAGGAATTGATTGGTTAAAAATATAAATAACCACTTTATTAAGTTAATATGGACCCTGCTATTTTTTCATTTTTTAGATTAATTTTTTACAGGGTCAATTAAAAATCAAAGCTACAATTTAATTTATATCTTAAGATGAGGGTGATTGAAAATCACCCCCAACAAACAAGGAAAAAACAGCTAATGATTATGTCTGATATAATCAGCAAAGCTGATCAGACTTAATCATTAGCTGTTTTTTTTCCAGAAGTTCCAGATTTCTTTTTGCCCCATTAAACCTTGAGGTCGAACCAACATTAAAATAATTAATGTTAAAGAATAAATCACCATACGTAAATCTTTACCAGTGAGTTCTTGGAGAGGGCGTAGGGCTTCTGGCAAAATTGTAACAATGGCCGCTGCTAGCATAGGACCAGTCATACTACCCATCCCCCCCAACACAACCATCGTGACAATGTTAATACTCATGATAAATGAAAATGTAGATGGATTTAAATAATTTGAAAAATGCGCGAACAATGAACCTGCAACCCCGGCAAAAAAACTTGAAATAACAAAAGCACGTACTTTTACTTTTGTTGTATCTATACCAACTGATGAGGCAGCTATTTCGTCTTCGCGAACACTTTTAAATGCACGACCATGGGAAGAATGAATTAATCTCCATATCACAAAAAATGTAAGTATAACCCAAAAAGCAGCCATCATAAATGAAGATGTAAATCGACCAATTACAAAATCACCAAAAAGAGAAATTTCTTGCATCCCTGGGATGGCATAAAGTCCACGAGCTCCTCCCAAACTTTCGGTATTTAAAACTATAACACGTATAATTTCACCAAATCCCAAAGTGACAATTGCGAGGTAATCACCTTTTAATCGTAATGAAGGTAATCCGACAATCCAGCCAAAAAAAGCACTGAGTAAACCACCAACTAAAGCAAAAATAATAAAATAAAATAAAGATGAAAAACTTCCTGCAACAGGTAAAAATTTAAAACTTAAAAATGCAGAAGTGTAAGCGCCTACAGCCATAAAACCGGCATGACCTAAAGAAAATTGCCCTGTGTATCCATTTACTAAATTTAAACTCATTGCTAAAATCATATTTACTAAAATATATAAAAGTGTGAGCTGTAGGTAAGGATTCAAAGCGCCTTCACAAATCAAAGACAGAATTAAAAAAACTATTAAAGTAATCGCTGGCCACTTGTAACTTTGAAGTGTTTTAGTTTGGTAGTTATTCACTATAGAATTCCTTTTTTAAAACTTTATACTTTTTCTATTTTAGTTGATCCCAATATGCCGGCAGGTTTAAAAACTAAAATAAAAATTAATATCCCAAAAGAAAGAGCATCTTTGTAAGTACTTGCAAGATAACCAACAACCATTTCTTCTGACATCCCCATGATCATTCCACCAACTATTGCCCCGGGAAGACTTCCTATTCCCCCAAGAACAGCGGCAACAAACGCTTTTGTACCCATTAACATTCCCATGAGTGGTTCTATTTTAGGGTAGCGCATTCCAACTAAAATAGCAGCAACCCCAGCAAGTGAAGATCCAATAATAAAGGTAAAACTTATAACTCGATCAATATTAACTCCCATCATGGAAGCAACTGTTGGGTTTTGACTGACAGCTCTCATGGCCTTACCCATTTTAGTTTTAAAAACAAAATATCGAAGGCCAATCATCATAATTAAACTCACAAATAAAATCATAAAATCTAAAATCATCACCTGAATAGGTCCAATACTAAATAATACTGTATCAGGAAGCAGTGTAGGGAACAATTTGGGATCAGCACCAAAAATAATTTGTCCTGCATATTCTAAAAAAAGACTTACACCAATGGCTGTAATTAAAATATTAAGTTTGGGAGCTTTACGTAATGGCTTGTATGCTAATTTTTCAATGGTAAAACCAACAAGTGCACAAACAATCATTACTAAAATTGATAAAATCAAAAACGGAGCTATGCCTTGTTGATTTTCAAATCCTAAAAACTTTGCCCCATAGTATGCAGCAAATGCACCCACCATATAAATATCAGAATGGGCAAAATTAATAAATTGTAAAATTCCATAAACCATAGTGTAGCCGAGAGCAATGAGCGCATAAATTGCTCCAAGACTTAATCCGTTAATCACATGCTGTAAAAATTCTTCCACTACAAACTCATTTCTATGGAGTAAATGTTGTTACGAATTTATTATTTTTTCCTTCAACTTTTACAACAACTGCACTTTTAACAGCATCACGATTTTCATTAATAGAAATCATTCCTGTTACACCTTTAAAATCTTTTATTTTCGCAAGTTCATCTCTAATATTTTTAGGATTTACCTCTTTAAGTTGCTTCATGGCTTTAACTAAAATATTTGCAGCATCATAACCTAAAGCCGCTAAACCATCTGGTGTCTCGCCACTATATTTTGATTTAAACTTAGTAACAAAGTCGACAACTTCAGTCGCTTTATCATCAGAGGAGTAATGATTAGAAAAATAATTTCCATCAACAGCTGTTCCACCAATTTCTGAAAGTTTTGAACTGTCCCAACCATCTCCCCCAAGAAGTACAGCATTTAGACCTAATTCTTTAACTTGCTTTGCAATAAGTCCCACTTCTGTATAATATCCAGGTACAAAGATAGCTTCTGGATTTGCAGTTTTAATTTTTGTTAATTGAGCTTTAAAATTATTATCCCCAGCAGCGTAGCTCACGTCTGCAACTATTTCTGCACCTAGTTCTTTTGCTTTTTGCACAAAGAAATCTGCTAATCCCACTGAATAATCTGATTTCACATCACGAAGAACTGCTAACTTTTTTACTTTTAAATTTTCTATTGCAAAACGGGCCATCACAGTTCCTTGAAATGGATCTAAGAAACAAACTCTAAATATATAATCACCAACTTGAGTCACTTTTGGATTTGTAGAACTTGGAGAAATCATTGGAACTTTATATTGTTGTGCAATGGGAGCAGCCGCAAGCGAACGACCACTGGCAACTTCGCCAATAACGGCAACAACTTTGTCTTGAGTTATTAACCGTGTAACAACTTGTGCTGCTTCTTCTGGTTTACCTTGGTCATCAAGAGTGATCAGTTTTATTTTTTTTCCATTTATACCACCAGTATTATTGATTTCATCAAAAGCAAGTTTAATTCCCTTATTAGTTGAAACACCAAAAGTAGCTTCGCTGCCTGTGAGCGAACCGTATTCACCAACTAGAATCTCACTTTGGGAGTCAGACCCAGCTGTAGTCGCTGTAGAATCAGATTTTTTGGTACAATTAACAAAAAGTAGAAGGCTCAATACAAGGGAGCCCATTACGAATAGATTTTTTTTCATTTTGTCCGCCTTTAAATTGAAATAACTGTTTATGATTAAGTCTGATCACTTCGCAATTGTACAAGACAAAATCATACGCCGTTATTTTTCTGTTTGTGGGGGACGATTTTCAATCATCCCGAGTTTTCTTGTTTATAAAATGTATTGATTTATAACTCCCATTTTATCCGTTAAAATTAAAAAATAATTTCAACTTTAATTTAGGAATCAAATCTATCATTGTTAATTTTTAATACTGAGTCCATTAAATTTTTTTTCAAATTGAAAAAAAATTTAATGAGAAAGCACCATGGCTAAATCAATAAGTTCACGAGAAACTTTTTTCTCTTTATTGTAAATATCAGAAAAGGGGACTTTAACAATTTGGTCATTAATGACGCCAATCATTACATTCGTATCACCGTTAATAAGAGCTTCAATGGCTCCAAAACCAAGTCGACTTGCAAGTATTCGGTCTGAAGCTGTGGGGGCACCACCTCTCTGAATATGACCTAAAATACAAACCTTTGCATCCAATCCTGATTTTTTGCGAATAGCTTCTGCGAGATCATAGGCTCGACCGGGTTTTTGTCCTTCGGCAGTTATGAGGATACTGCTCATTTTTCCTTTTGTAGTTCCATTTTTAATTTGAGTAATGGCATTTTCAATTGGAAACAAATGTTCAGGTGCAAAAATAGTTTCAGCCCCTCCTGCAAGTCCCACATGAGCTGCAATAAATCCAGAATTTCTTCCCATGACTTCGACAATAAATAAACGATCATGACTTGCGGCTGTATCACGAATTCTATCAATAGCTTCAAGAGCTGTATTTACTGCAGTATCAAAACCAATGGTATTATCTGTACCGAAGATATCATTATCAATTGTTCCTGGCACACCAACAACTTTAACTTGATACTCTTCATTTAGTAAATGCGCTCCTCTAAAAGAACCATCACCACCAATACAAACTAAAGCTTGAATGCCTTCTTGTTTTAAACGATCAGCAGCAATTTTTCGATATTCAGGTTTATAAAACTCTGGACATCGAGCTGTTTTTAAAACAGTACCACCCCTTTGAATAATATTTGCAACTGACCTGAGATTCATTGGTTGAAAATGACCTTGAAGGATACCCGTGTAACCTCCAACAATGCCCACGATATCTAAATTTTTATGTATTCCAGTTCTTACTGCTGCTCGAATTGCAGCATTCATACCTGGAG
>SXGU01004118.1_pt1 | contig 38616 bp, 52 predicted proteins | sample 3174531 | NCBI WGS metagenome assembly SXGU01 (sample SAMN11356863, study PRJNA531348) | freshwater metagenome | isolation source: freshwater sample F1-140 | place: China: Fuxian Lake, Yuxi | collected 2017-12-25 | reverse complement strand
TCCATGCGGATGGCGAGGCTGCGGTGGGCGCGGCGGCTGGCAAGCGGAAGGCGCTGCAGATGCTGTCCGCGCTGACGACCGTGTCGCTGGAAGACGTGATGAAGGCGCACGGCATGCCCGTGTGGCAGCAGCCGATGACGCCCTACCGCGGCACCACCACGCAGTCGCCGTTCGTCACCCTCGGCACGCGCGCCTGAGGGCGCCCGCGGGCCTGAGCCGGCGGGGCCGCGCGCCCCGCTCTTCGCCCTTTCCGTTTCAGCCTCTCTGCGGGGAGAACAATCATGCCCAAGTCCAACTTCGCGACGGCCGTGAAGGTCGTGGAACTCCTCCCGGCCGCCGCCGACGCGGCAGGCCGGTCCTCGGACATCATCAGCCTGAAGAACGCGACCTTCGCCACGATCCTGGCCTCGCTGTCCCAGGGCAACGCGGCGCCGGTGACCCTCACGCTGATGCAGGCCCAGGACGTCGCCGGCACCGGCGCCAAGCCCTTCGACAAGCCGGTTCCGATCTGGGCCAACCTCGACACCGCCGCGAGCGACACGCTCGTGCGGCAGCCCGACGGCGTCTCCTTCGTCTCGGGTGCCGCGGTGAAGAACAAGCAGGTCGTGTTCCACATCGACCCGGCCCAGCTTGATGTGAACAACGGCTACAAGACCGTCTTCGTCACCACGAGCGCGTCGAACGCGGCCAACGTCGGCGGCGTCCTCGCGCTGCTGGAAGGCCACCGCTACCAGAGCGCCACCCTGCCCAGCGCCATCATCGACTGACGTCGCCCGCATTGAACCCGGCGGGCGCGTGATGCCCGCCGCTTCTCTTGCACAGCATCCGCACCGGAGCCGGCCCCATGTTCGTGAAGCAGCTCATCGGCCGCATGGCCGGCACCGTCGTGGAGATGCCCTTCGCGGCGGCCACCTCGAACATCGCGTCGGGCACCTGCGTGCTCGCGACCGAGGACGAGATTGCCGCCGCTGGCCTGGAGCCCGTGCCCGTCGCCGATCTGGCCAAGCCCGAGCTGCTGCCGACCGGGTACCGCACCGAGGTGACGGAGGCCGGCGGCTACGACCTACTCGACCCCGGCGGGGTCCGGCTCAATCAGGAGCCGTTCGCCAATATGCCCGCGGTCCTGTCGTTCGCCCATGAGCACCTGACGGCTACCGCACCGTTGGCGGTCTACATCCCGCTCAGCCAGGTCCCGCCCGCGGAGGCGCCGACGTTCACTCTCGACGACTACCGCTTCGAGGCCGTTGAGGGCGGCGGCTTCCGCCTGTTCGACCCGGCGGGCGCCGCGATCGGTGAAGATCCCTATGCCGACGAGGATGCGGCTCGCCTCGCGGCGCGTGAGAATTACGCCGCCGCCCGCGGCCTTTCGCTGGACGATCTGGCGGCGGAGGAGGCTGGGCGCGGCCTGCTCGCCGAGGTCGCCGTGCCGGACGGCTGGAAGAGCCTGCATCACACCCAGCGCCGCGCGCTCGCCTCTCGCATCGCCGGACGCCCGATCGCCGCGACTGCGGAGGCGGACGAAGTGATCGAAGAATACGTCACCCGGCCAGCGGCCTGAGACACGCGAGGCGAGGGAGGGTCGGTCATGAGGCGGATCGCAGCAGCGGTGGCGGTCATTGCCCTCGCGGGCACGCCGCCGGCCATGGGGCAGGGCGTCAACGGCTACGAGCCGCAGCCGGGCCCTGTCCTCAATGTCATGTCAGCACCCTTCGTCCGCGCGACGATGGACCCCTTCATTTTTGACGGCGTGACCACAACTCCGAAGCAGTTCGCGATTTCTAAGCCGGCGAGCGCGACCACCTATCGCTTCGTGAATCCGTGCGACGTGGATGTCCGCATCCGCAAGGTCGGCAGCCTGTCCGAGACTGTCACGACGACCACGGGCGTTCGCTACCTCGCCCGTACCGTCGAGGTGATTGGCACGAGCAATCCGACTTTCGTGTCTATTATGGCGATGAAGACGCCTTCGGAGCCGTGCGCGCCCGAGCTGCAATACGGGAACGGGTCGTGATGCGCATCGCCGGCCTCATCCTCTGCGTCGTCGCCGCCATTTGGACATGCGTAACAGCGTATCGCCTGTCGCAGGGCGAGCCAGCGTCCCTTGTGGTCTGGGGTATGGCGCTGTGCGCAGGTTGCGCCGTCGCATGGCGCTGCGCCGTTTCTGTGCTGAGGCACTGATGCGTCCCGGCGCCGTCCTCTACCTCTTCGTTTGCCTCTCGCTCGGCCTCGTCTCGCCGGCTGAGCCGCGCGGGATCGGCAGCCCCGGCATGGGGCCGCCCGGCCCGGCGGGCACTGCGGGTGAACCCGGCGCGCCCGGCCCCGTTGGTCCCGCTGGACCAAAGGGAGCGCGAGGCGATGCAGGACCAGACGGACAGCCTGGAGCAGTGGGGCCAGCAGGCCCTGCGGGTGCAGCAGGCCGCGCTGGACCTGTGGGACCAATGGGCCCTGCTGGGCCTCGCGGCGCAGACGGCGTGGCTGGACCTGTGGGTCCGACCGGCCCTGCAGGCGAGCGAGGCCTTCAGGGACCGGCGGGAGCAGCAGGCCCGAGTGGACCGGTTGGTTCGAAGGGGGATACCGGCGCCGCTGGCGCGACAGGGCCTGCGGGCGCTGTAGGGCCGAAGGGGGACAAGGGCGATGCTGGCGCGACTGGTGCGACGGGCCCTGTTGGTCCCGCCGGAAAAGATGGCGCGATGGGGCTTCCTGGCCCCGCTGGCGTGGCAGGCAGCACTGGCGCCGTGGGGCCAAAGGGCGACACAGGGGCAATCGGTCCCGTCGGAGCGGTGGGCGCAACAGGCGCGGCGGGTCCAGCGGGCCCGAAGGGTGATGCGGGTCCTCAAGGCCCGCAGGGTGTAGCAGGCCAGACCGGCGCGACGGGCGCGACCGGAGCCACTGGCCCGGCCGGCGCTCCGAAGCGCGTCGAGCGCTACACCGCGACCAGCAATGCCAGTGGCGTCGCCACGTACTCGTGGACCGCCTGCGCGACGGCGCCCGATGTTGATGTGATCCACGGGTGGACCGGCGACCAGATGATTGGCGGCGGCGTGACCAGCCAGACGCTCAGCGGAGCCACCGTCTTGGTGAAACGCTCTCGCGGCACGCTGCTGCTGACGAGCGGCCCGTTCGAGACGGCGCCGAGCACACCTCTCACCATTCGGCTGATCTGCAACTGATGTCCGCATCCATCATCGCGCCGCCAGCGAGCACACGCCTGACGACCGCCGCGAACGCCCGCGGCGATCTCGGCCTGCCCGCTGCCGCGCCCACCGATGCGCAGCTCGAACGCTGGATCGACCAAGCCTCCGCCCAGGCCTCGACCTTCTGCCGCCGTGTGTTCGGCCGGGCGACCTACCGCGAGCGCTTCGACCTCGCCAACCGCTGCCGCGACGACCTCAATCTTGGCCTGCTCCTCGACGCCGGCCCGATCGTGTCGATCCAGGCTGTGGCGGTGGACGGCCTGCTGCTGAGCCCCGCCACCTACGAGGTGGATGACCGGCTGCTCTATCGGCTTCAGGACGGCGACCGCCGCGCCTTCCATGGCCGCACCGTTGCGGTCGAGTACGTCGCGGGGTGGGCGCTGCCGGGCGATCAGGACTATGCGACCCCTCAGGATGGGGCTGAGCCGCTGCCCGCTGACATTGAGCGCGCCGTGATCCAGCTTGTCGGCGCGTCGGCTTCCGTCGCTGGCCGCGATCCGATGGTGAAGAGCGAGGACGTCGAGGGCGTCGGCTCGTTCTCCTATTATGTGCAGGGCGCGAGTGCCGCGCTGCCTCATCCCGAGGCGGAAGCGATCTTGGCGCAGTATCGGCGGCTGGCCTTCGCATGACGCCCGCTGCTGCCATCGCTGCTCTGGATCGGCAAATCCGCACGCATGGACAGAGCGTCGCGCTTCGCAAGACCAATGCGCCGACCGATGGCACCGCAGACACCGCGATCCGCGCCTTCGTCCGCGGTTTTCAGCCCGAAGAGTTGGCCGGCGGCGTCCAGCAATCGGACAGCAAGGTCGTTCTCTCGCCGACCACCTTGGCCGGGTCGCCGTTCGAGGCCGGGGTCAAGCGAGGTGACAAGATCCTGATCGATGGGCGACTGCGGAACGTCGAAGGCGCCAACCCGGTGCGGGTCAACGGCGTGGCCGTCCGACACGAGCTTTGGGTGAGAGGTTAATGGCCCGGCGCACGGTTGCGCGGCTTGATCCCATCGCGCGCGACATCGCCCTGATGGCCGACGAAGCCTTGTCGGCCGAGGGGCGGGGCGACGCCCTCGCGGAGGCCGCACGCGGGGCGCTGATCGAGGCACAGGAGACCAACCGGGCCGCCCTCGGCTACGTACCGGACCACGACACCTTCATCGACGGAGCGAAGCGGCAAGGCCTCACCGGCATCACGGCGGCCAGCACCGTCCTGTTCGAGTTCCACCTGCTCGTTGACGTGATCGAGTACGTCGATGAGCAGCTGATCCTGCACTCGCCGATCAAGACCGAGCGCTACGCCCGCAGCCACATCTGGTTCGCCGACGGGGTCGAGTTCGAGAACCCGAGCCGCCCGCCGCCAGCCGAGCAATACATCGTTCTGAACGCACAGCCCTACGCGAGGAAGATCGAGCGTGGGATGAGCCCGCAGGCGCCGGAGGGCGTCTACGAGGCCGTCGCGAGCCTCGCCAAGCGCCGCTACGGCAACGTCGCCTATGTCGGCTTCTCCTACCGTTCGTTCCCCGGCGGCGCCGTTGGAGATTGGGCGCAAACGGCGTCGGCCGAGCGGCTAGCCGCGCGGTTCCGCAAGGGCAACCCGAGCAAGAGGCAGGACTGGCTGACGCGGCAGCCCTGCATCGCGATCGATCCCGGCAGGTGGTGAGCATGAAATTCGAGAGGGTCAACATCGAGAGCCGCGATGGCACCTCGACCGGCATCGCGATCACCGATGCCGAGACCGGCGCGCCGATCCCCGGCGTTGAGGAAGCGGACGTTGTGATTCGTCCGAACGACCTCATCAGAGCACGTCTTACGCTCTCGCTGGTGAGGTTGAAGCTCCAGGCGGGGCCGGAGTTCTTCGTCTACGATCCGCGCTCGGGTGCGCGAAAGCGGGTCGCCAAGATCGTCTATACGGACGGTCAGGTGTTCGAGCCGGGCGCCGAATAGCCATGGCGAAGAAGGCCGTGGTGGACGCCGTCGAGGGCCGTCTAGACGATCTCTGGCAGTCTCCCGAGGCGATCCTGGCGCGGGCGGCTCGAAACCTCCCCGGCGCACCCGTCTTCGGCATCAACCTGCAGGGTGAGACGCCCGAAGACGGCTCCATCTTCGTGCAGGTCCAGTACCCCGTCGCCAATACGGCGACGATGGATCTTGCCGGCACTTACTATCGGGAAGAGGGGGCGGTTCGCTTCATCGTGCATGCGCAGCGTGGCGCCGAGACTGCAACGGGCCTGACGCTGGCCGACGATCTCGCGACCCTGTTCCGCAACAAGAAGTTTGGCGGCGTGCAGACCTTCGCCCCGTCGTCGCCCATTCTCGATGATCGCAATGAAGAGGGCATGTATTTTACTATGTCTTTCAGCGTCGTCTATTTCTTTGACTTCGTCGATAATTCGGGTTTTTATGACTAACTAGCGGGGCCGAAAGAGGCGGCAACCTCTCCCGGCCCCTCCCAAAAGTGAGCAAGGAGCGCTCGCAAATGGTTCGTGATCTTGGCACCAAATCTGACTGTTCGCCACTCTCTGAAAGAGGCTGTCGAAACTGCGGCGCGCAGATAGTGCCCCCGCGGCGCGTGTGTGATGAGTGCCGAAGGCAGACCCGAACGCGGGCCGTGACTGCTTATGAAAGGCGGCAACGTCGGTTAGCGGGCACGCCGGAAGTTGGCGTTGAAATGCCATGCCTATCATGCGGCGTGGTGGTCGTTAGAAATTCAGCCACGCAGAAGTTTTGCAAGCCATGCGCGACTAAGAGGGCTACAGAGAGAACCGTAAATAATTACAGGTTGATAAACAATGTAGAACCAGCCGGGACCGTAATTAGCTGCGCACATTGTTCGAAAAAGTTTCCTAAAAGAACCGCTCATTCTAAATACTGCGAAGACTGTCGCGCGCAGTATATTGGCACGAAGTTGTCGAGGGCTGGAAGGCTTAAAACTGACACAGCCTTCGCCCTTCGAGTCAACATGGGCGCTGCAATTAACAAGCACCTAAGAAGCGGCAAGGGCGGAAAAAGTTGGATCAAGCTCGTAGGCTACACGCCTGACGAACTAAAAAAACACCTAGAAAGGCAGTTTGCCCCCGGCATGTCATGGGACAACCGGGGGGAATGGCATATCGATCATATCGTGCCGCTAGCTGCCTTGCCGGCAGACACGCCTGAGCATCCCAACTTCAAGCGGGCTTGGGCTCTCTGCAACCTCAGACCTTTGTGGAAGCGAGAGAACGAACAGAAGCACAAGACTGTGCTGTTCCTCTGCTGACACCGCACCATCCTCGCTGCGGGCGAGGTGTCTTGGCCCGCAGCGGCCCTTTCCTCGGAGCAAGATCATGTCGGGCGACATCGTCAGCAACATCGGCACTCGCATCTTCATCGGACCCGTCGTGACGGCAACCCCCGACACGAAGACCGAATATGAAGCGCTGACCTACGTCGAAATCGGGCTTGTCGAAAGCCTGGGGGAATTCGGCGACGAGTCGGGCTCTGGCACCTTCACCTCTTTGAATGATGGGCGGGTGCGCAAATACAAGAACGTTCGAGATGCCGGCAATCTCGCGCTGACCGTGGCCCGTGACGTGACCGATCCGGGCCAGACGGCTCTTGTCGCTGCCGAGGCGACGCGCAACGGCAAGTACGCCTTTAAGGTGGTGTACCCGGACAGGCTGACCGAGAACGGCACCGACGGCGCCGACTATTTCCGGGCGCTTGTGCGCTCGAAGCGCAACAATCCTGGGGCCGGCGGAAACGTGCTGCGCCGCTCCTTCATGATCGATATCGATTCGGCCATCGTCGAGGTCGATCCGACCTGATCCCCGTTTAGTTCCGCAAACCCTTCAGCCCGAGACGACGATGAAGCTCAAGAACCTCAAGGTGAACTCGGCCCGCGCGGAGACGGGGGACTGGGTCGGCGACCTGCCCGACATGGACGACCTGCGCCTGAAGGTGCGCGGGTTCTCCAACGCCGATTTCGGCGCCATCACGGCGCGGGAAGCCGCCAAGGTGACCCGCGAACAGCGCGAAGGCGGGCGGCGGGACGGCGCGCCGCTCCCGGAGGTGCGCGAGCGCATCATGGTCAAGGCCATGGTCGAGACGATCCTGCTGGACTGGGACGGCCTGACCGATGACGGCGGCGCGCCAATCCCCTACACCAAGGAGACGGCAACGACGCTCCTGTCGGACCCGGATTGCCGGCCCTTCCGCGATGCCGTCTCGCTCGCCGCTGCCCGCGTCGAGGAGTTCACCGAGGATCAGGTCGAGGCCGTCGCGGGAAACTGACCGAGTGCCTGCGCTGGCACCTGAAGTGGAGCCCCCAGCGCAAGCACATCGAACGGCTTGAGGCGCGGGGGCGACCGCTTCCCGCCGATTACCTCGACCGGCCACTACTGGCCTACGGCAATCGCTTCCTCTGGGACGCCTTCTGGGAGCTGACCACCGAGCGGCCGATGGGCTTCGGCGCTGAGGGGCGTATCCCCTACACCGCGATCCGCACCTATGCCGGTGACAACGGGCTGTTCGGGGATGCGGCAGCGTGGTTCCGTACCGTCATCCGAGAGATGGATGCGGAATATCTCGGCATCCGGGCGCCGAACGTAGGAAGCCAGATCCTCAATGAGACGCCGTTGACGGATGTGAAGGGGGTGCGGGGGCTGCTGCGGCGGCATGCGAAGAAACGCGAAACGAGTGTTCAGTCTTCTAGTATCGGGTGACCGTTCTCCCAGCGCGCAATTTTGCTGACTTTGATGGAGCGGTCCGCGCGCGGTTCAATTTATAAGCCAAATTTTACGCTCATGCCGTCATTATATATCATCACATCAAAGGGGTAATTCCATAATTTAGAGCTTAAAGTGGTGCACGCTCGCCCGAATATCAGGCATCTCAGTCGACTCCGCGGCTGACCTTTAATCATTGGCCCCCAAAAATCTAGCTTTGTCTCCGGCCCCGACCTGTCGCCTTCAATCCCATATGCATTGACTTTAAATCCTTCGATGCTAGCGAGGTAATGAGCGATGGCATCAAATACGTCACCAATGGTAGGTGTTGGTATTTTTGGGCTTTTTGGTCGCGGCGGAGAAATCACAGACGACATTCTGCCCCCATCAAGATCAAGAGCGACGTGGAGAAATTATAGTTTTTCGCTCTCCGGTCGAGGAATTTAGGCAAAAGCTTTCAAGAGATATAGCTGCACTAAACCCCCGAGCGGAGTCAATCGCGGTACTGCCGAGAGCTTTCTGGCCGGCAAAGCAAGCTTCAAGATTTTCGAACTCAGATGAACCTGATGTGATGCCACCCTGTGCGGTCATCGCTGTCCAAAGCAATATCCATTTCATACGTTCATCTCCGTCGTGAGGTGTTGTGCATGGCCACTCTCAACACGATCCGTACCGTCAGCGTCCGCTATCAGTCCGAGGGGGCTGATCGCTTTCGCTCCGACGCGCAGGCCGCTGCCGACGCGCAGACCAATCTTGCGCAGGCGACGGAGCAAGCCGCAACCGTCACGGATCAGGCGGCGCGCCGGCAACTGTCGGCAGCGACGGCCTACGACCGGGTACGCGCGAGCGTGGACGCGACCTATCGGGCGCAGCTGGCCATGGAGCGGGCGACGCGCACGGTGGATCGGGCGCTGCAACAGGGGATCATCGACACCTCTGCCTATGAGCGGACGCTCGGACAGATCCAAACCCGCTTCACGACGACCGCGACGGCGGCGGATCGCGCGGCAGCGGCTTGGCGCAACCTCGGCGCGGTCGGTGCGGCGAACTCCCGTCTGCTGACGCCTGAGGGCCGCCTGTCCACGCTTTCGTCGGATGGATCGGTTCGCTATCGCCCGGGCATGAGCCCGGCGGCCAATGAGAATGCTGCGGGGCGCCGGCTTCGGTCGGACGAGGCGACCAATCTGATCTATCAAGGGAGTGATGTCTTTTCGCAGTTGGGCGCCGGCACGCCGCTGGGCCTAATCGCTCTTCAGCAGGGTCCGCAGGTCGCGCAGATCTTCGCTGGGCCGGGCGGCGCCAGTGTGAAGGGCGCTTTCGCGCAGGCGACGGAGGCAGTCGGCGGCTTCCTGACCAAGATCGGGCCCGTCGGCATCGCGATCGGCGGGCTCACGGCCGCGGCGGGCGTCGCGGCGATAGCCTTTGCATCCTACCGCAGCGCGCAGGCCGAGACCGAGAAGGCGATCGGCGGCGTCGGCCGGGTGGCTGGAGTAACGTTGGGGCAGGTCAACGCCCTGGCCGATGCGCAGGCGCGCATCGGCGGCATGAGCCGCGGGTCGGCACGCGACATCGCCGCCATCTATGCCGGCACGGGCGGCGTTGGCGGAGACGCGCTGGCCTCTGCCCTCGGTGCCACGCGCGACTTCTCGAAATTCATGGGGGTCGATCAGTCTGAGGGGGCAACCGCGCTGGCCGGTGCCTTGGCCGACGTGTCGAAGGGCGCGACCGATCTCTCACAGCGCTACGGCCTCCTCAACGACACGCAGGCCGAGAGCGTCCGTCAGATGGACGCCATTGGCGACCGGCTCGGCGCGCAGCGTCGGCTGCTGGACGCGGTGGCCGAGAGCACGCGCGGCCTCGCGGAGCAGACGACCGGCTGGGGCCGGATCACCGAGTGGGTCAGCAACCGATGGGATGACCTCGGGCAGGGCGTGGACCGGGCCGTGACGGGGGGCGACCTCGATACCCGCCTCAAGACGGCACAGGACGCCCTGGCCGAAGCACGCCGCGAAGCGGAAGGCTCTAACCGCTTCTATCGTCAGTCGATCCTTGATCCACGCATCTCGACCTTTGAAAAGGAGGTCGAAGAGTTGACGAGGCGCACCCAGGCTCGCGACGTCGTGTTCGATCAAGTCCAGCGCGCACAGCGCTCGGCCGAACTCGGGGGGCTCGTTCGGTCGCTGCTGCCTGAGCGGCAGGCATTCGAGCGCCTTCAGACGCAAGTCGAGCGGGTGCGCCGTGCCATCGCCGATCCGGTTCGGTTCGGCCTGGAGGGCGGCGCACTCGGCCAGACTGAGGCGGCGTTCTCGCGGATCAGCCAGACCCTCAAAACGATGGCGGAAGACATTGCGCGGTTCGGCTCGGCCGCCGCCGCCGCCGCTAACCGGACTGCGGAGTTCAACAACCGGACCGTGGGCTTTACGCCGACCGGCAAATCGGCCGCCGACGTGATGCAGCGCTATGAAAATGACATGCGGCTGAAGGGGATCGACCCCAACGGCCCACCGGCCTCGGCGCTCGAAACGATCTTCAATGGGCGTATCAATCAGCCGGGCCTGAACTTTCAAGACATCTACAAGCTCACTCAGCAGCGCGACGAGGAGATGCGATCAGCCTTGGAGCGCGACAGTTTCCGTCGGGCCCGAGACATCGAGCTCGACACGCTGCGTAAGACGCAATCGTTGGAGCAGGTGCAGACCGGCGGCGCTTTCGCGCGCCTCTCCAAGGAAATTCAGGAACAGCTACTCACGGCCGCGCAGAACCCGAGGTACGCCCGTATTCCGGTCGGTGTCGCAGCGGCGATCACAGGGCCGGAATCGAGCGGAAACCTCGACATCGGCTATTCCAAATCGCTAGGCGAGGACGGGCGTCCATCCTCGGCTTATGGCCTTGGTCAGATTACCCGCGGCACAGCCGCAGATGCGGTGCGTCGCGGCTTCCTCCCGCCGGGCTTTGATCGGATGGATCGCTCCACGATGGGGGAGGGCATCCTCGGCGTGTTGTCGATGAAGCTCGCCGACAGCGACGGCGACCTAACCAAAGCGATCATGAACTATCGCGGCTCAAACAAGCCGGGCGTCAACGAAGCCTACGCCGCCAAGGTGCTGCGCGACGCTGGTCAGATGGGCGACCCGTCCTCGACTGCGCAGGTGCGGGCTCAAGACGAATACAACCGGGCCCTCCGCGACCAGCAGCAGCAGCTAAACAACGTCACTCAGAACTACGGCCGCAACGGCGCCGCCATGGAGGCCAGTAGCCTCGCTGCGCAGCGCTATAACGCTTTGCTGGATGCTGGTGTGCCCCCGAGCCAAGCCCTGGCCGCTTCGATCCAGGAGCTTGCGACAAAAGCCACGAGCGTCGCGCAACAGATCAAGCTGACGCAGTTTGCCGCTGACATCGGCTTCGAGCGCGAGCAGCTTGGTCGCACTCAGATTGAGCAATCTGCTTACGCGCAGGCGCGCAACCGGATCGGTGACACGACCTCGCCTGCAGCTCGCTACATCATCGAGGAGACGCAGCAGAACGCCCGCCTCTACGAGAGCAAGGCCGCCGTCACCGATGCCATGGGCGGGTTCGTCACCGACCTGCGCCGCGGCACCGATGCGGCCAGCGCGTTTAGCAGCATGCTCGGCCGGTTGGCGGATCGCGCTCTCAACGGCCTGACCGACTCGCTCGTCTCCAGCTTGTTCAGCGCCGGAAGCAAGGGGGGCGCCGCGGCTGGCGGTCTCGGCGGCATCTTCGCCAGCATCGGCAGCTTCTTCGGCTTCGCCAACGGCGGCATCATGACGAGTGCCGGCCCGATCCCGCTGCGGACCTACGCCGCCGGCGGCATCGCCGACAGCCCGCAGATGGCGCTCTACGGCGAGGGCCGGATGCCAGAAGCCTACGTGCCGCTGCCGGATGGTAGGCGTATCCCGGTGGCGATGCAGGGAGCGGCAAACAGCAACCCCGCACCCGTGGAGCGCGCACCGACCACCTACAACCCAGTCTACCACATCGACGCCCGCGGGGCGCAACTCGGCGCGGCCGAGCAAATCTCGGCGGCGATCCGCGCTTACGATGCGGAGAACCAGCGCACGTTCGGTCAGCGCTTCGCCGCCTGGAAGGAAGACAACTGATGCCGCGCCTGCCCGCGACTATTCGGGCGATTCAGGCACGGCGCACGGTGCGCAAGGCTCGCCTCGTGCGGATCGACTTCGCGTCTGGATCGAAGTTCCTGCACCAAGGGCTCGGCCCGCTGCGCACTTCAGATGGGCAAATCTGGGAGGGGATCGGTACGCTCGGCGATGTCTCGGCTATCGACCGATCCGTGGTGCCGGCAGGCGGCGGGCCGACCCTCACTCTCTCGGGCGTCAACGACGAGATGATTGCCAAGGCGCTCGCCGCCGACGGCGAGGCTAAGGGGCGGCCGGTTCGCATCTTTGAGCAGCATTACGACGACGATCTGAGCCTGCTCGACACGCCGCAGCCGATCTATCTCGGCCTGATCGACCGCATGTTAATCACCGACGACGGGCCGGTCTCGAAAATCAACGTCTCGCTCGTGACCGTCCTCTACATGCGGCGCCGGGCGCAGTACGCCTACCTCTCCCACGTTTCGCAGCAGCAGCGCTTCCCCGGCGATCTGGGCGCGCGGGAAATCCCCGGTGTGTCGCAGGCCAAAGAGACGTGGCCCACCTACTGAGCGCAGAAGCTCTGCGGCCCGCGCTGTTCGCGCATCTCAGGATCGGGATGGAAACGCCGTTCGACCGGGCCGCGGGCATGGATTGCTGCCTGTGGCCCGCCGATTGGATCGAGAAGGCAACCGGCATCGACCCGGCCGCGAGCCTGCGCGGCACCTATCGCAATGGCGCGGGTGCGCTGCGCCAGATCCGCCGGTTCGGCGACTTCGTGACGATGTGGCGGGTCTGCATGGCGCTCTCCGGGTTCGTGACCGCGCGGCGCCCCGTCTTCGGCGACGTGGGCGTGGTGCAGGACGCTGCCGGGCAGACCGTCGCGGCGATCCGCTTGGATGAGCAATGGGCAGCCAAGGGCGCGGGCGGGCTGGTGATGGAGGATTTCGCCGTGATCGTGGCTTGGAGCATCGCGCCCCGTGGTTGAGGCCATCGGTCTCGCGATCCTGTCCGCCGTGTCGTCCGCGGGCGTGGCGGGCGCCGCAGCGTTCGGGACTGCGACTGTGCTCGGCATCTCCGGCGCGACGCTGGTGGGCACCGCCACCGTGCTCGGCGGCAGCCTGCTGCTGCGCGAGTTGACCACGCCCGACGTGCGCCAGCGGGTCGCCGGGCAGCAATACCCGACGAGCCAGACGCTTCCTCCACGGCGGCGCGCTTACGGCCAGGTCAAGTTGAGCGGCCCCTTCGTTGTCAAGAAGAGCTACGGCGGATCGTTCTATACCGACATCTATCTGGCTGAAGGACCGATCGGCGGCATCGACGAAATCTGGTTGGACGACGTCAAGGCAGGCCTGCCGCCGGGCGCGCTCAGCGGCCCCTCGGGGGTCGATCCCTGGCAGGACAACGTGCGGCTTGAAGCCTTCCTCGGCACGCCGGATCAGGCGGCGTCGAGCCTGCTCGCCGGCCTGCCGAACCGCACGGCGGAGCATCGGCTGCGCGGCTGCGCTCACATCGTCATGCAGGCCATCGCGCCCAAGCAGAAGAATTTCACCAAGTCGTTTCCCTCGGGCACGTGGCCGGCGACCCGCGCCGTGATCCGCGGCGCCAGGGTGCGGGACACCAACCAGCCGAGCCAGACCGAAGACCCGGCGACCTGGGCCTACACGCCGCTGTGCGGGCCCTGCATTCGCGATTTCATCACCCATCCCGATTACGGGCTGCGCCTGCCGCTCGATCTCGTGGACGAACTGTCCTTCCGCGCCTTCACGAACCTGTGCTTCGAACCGGTGGCGGACCGGACCGGCGCACTGTTCCCCCGCTATACCCTCGGCGGGCTGTTTGAGTTGACCGACCAGATGGCGGACACGCTGCAGGGCATGCTCGACGCCTGCGACGGGCGCTTCTACCTGACGCCGGAGGGGCGCGTCGGCATCACCGGCGGGCGCTACATCGCCCCCGAGGTGACGATCCCGGCCCGCGCCATCATCTCCATCGGTAGCCTGGAGGTCGGCAACGGACGGCGCGCCACGGTCAACCGGCTCAAGACGAGCTTCGTCAGCCCGCACCACGACTATCAGGTGATCGAGGGGGCCACCTGGGACGATGCGGCGAGCCAAGCCGCGCTTGAGGAAACCCTAGAAGGCGATTTCCCGCGCCCGTGGGTGCAGAACCACAATCAGTTGCAGCGCCTCGCCAAGATCGAGATGGCGCGTAAGAACCCGGCCTACCGGATCGTCGGCATGGTGACGAACCTAGAAGGCGCCGCCGCGCTGTTCGAGGACACCGTCTTTGTCGACCTCTCGCGCTACGGACTCGGAACAGTGCCGTTCGCAGTCGACCGCCCGGTGCTTTCGGCTGACGGCGCCACCTGCGTCTTCGACCTGTCGTCGATCGACCCGGATGCCTGGACCTTCAATGCGGCGATCGAGGAAGGCGAGCCGCCCGCGCCGCCGGATGCCGGCGGGGCTACACCGATCCCGCCGCTCCCGGCCGGGCTCGCGCTCGCGGTCGAGCGCCGGGTCGTCTCCGGTTCGACCGCGGCGACCTTCCTGCGCCTGACCGCGACCCCCTCGACCCGCGCCGATCTCAGTCTGATCGGGCGCTACAGGCTCAAGGGAACGGGCACTTGGACCGACATGATCCAGGACGGCGAGAACGATTACTCGCTGACATCTGGCGTGCTCGCCGATGCCTCGACCTACGAAGTGCAGGGCGCGCTGGCGACCTATGGCCGGGCGAGCCAGAGCGCGTGGACGCCCGACCCGCCGCTAGAGATCGTCGCGACGGCCGACGCGACCCCGCCCGGCCCGCCGACCGGCTTCGTCGCGAGCGGCGGGGCGGGGCAGTACGCCTACGCCTTTACGGCGCCGAACAGCGCGAACTTCGGGAGCGCCCGCGTCTACCGCGGGACCACGACGAACTTCGCAGAGGCCACGCCCGTGTTCACCTTCAACGGCTCCGCTTCTCAGAGCTTCGACCGGACCGAGACGGGCGTCGCGCCGGGCACCTATCGCATCTGGGTGCGCGCCCTGAATCGCTCCGGCTTCGGCGACGCGTCTAGTACGGTCGGGCCCATTACGGTCACGGTGACCTGACGTGGCGATCATCCCCCTGCCTGTCGGGCCGACCTGCTTCTCGGAGAAGTGGCGGCCAGAAAACTCGTTCCGCTCCGGCGGTGCCGGTGCCACGGGTTCGGAGCAGCTCGTCGGATCGCCCACCGGCCGCTGGCGCGCGCAGATGCAGTTCCACTGCACCGAGCCGGACCACTACACCGAGGTCGACGGGTTCCTCGCCGCGCTCGACGGCTCGGCCAACACCATGCTCATCGGCCCGGTCGATTGGCGCGGGCGGCCTTGGAAGATCGACCCGCTGACGGGCGGCCTCATCACGCCGGACAAGGCGGCCTTCGACAACACGGTGAGCCCGGCCTTCGGCACGAACGCCGACACGCGGGGCGATCTGCTTTTCACCTTGAACGCGGCTGTGCCGGTCAACGCGACGACGCTCGCGATCAAGCGCACGCGTGGCGGCCTGCTGAGGCGTGGGCAGCACCTTTCGCTGGGCAACCGCCTGCACATCATCACCGCGCTCACCTCCGCCGACGATGGCGCGGTCGATACGGTGGTCAACGTCACGATCCGCCCCTGGACCCGTCTGGCCTACGCCTCCGGCACCGTGTGCGAGTTCGCTGCCCCACTCGGCGAGATGCGCCTCGCGCCCGAGGCCGTCGCCGCCCTGGAGCGGAACACGACCCCGCTCTCCGATCTCGCGCTCGACCTGATCGAAGCCTTCTAGCGCCGGCCCGCGCCGCGCTCGCCTTCCCCAATTCGAGGTCTCCCGGATGGTCGCTCTCAGCCCCGTCTCGCCTTCGCTCGCGCCTGCGACGAATTACGACCGGATCAACGCGGCCATCACCGAGGCGGCGAAGGTCTCGGCCAAGCAGGATGCGTTCGACCTCGCTGGCCTGCTCACCAGCGTCTCGCAGCGGGTGTTGCAGGCCGACTTCGCCGCCTTGGTGACGACGATCAACGGCAAGGCTTCGGCTGCCACGGTCACCGCGCTGCAGAACACCGTCGCGGCGAAAGCCAACCAGAGCGCGGTCGATACTCTCACGAACAGCGTCGCGTCGCTGTCCCAAGCGCTCGCCGGCAAGATCGGTCAAACGGCTTTCGACAATCTCGTCAGCACGGTAAACGGGAAGGCGGCGCAGAGCGCTCTGAACGATCTGCGCGACCTGCTCTTCTGCATCAACGCCGGCGTCTACCCCTCCGAGCGCCCCGGTGACACGCCCACGGCGTTCACGGCCTCGCGGGCCGGCGGCGATCCAGGCGCGCTCGCCCCGCTCGATACCAGCCTCTACCCGATCCGCGCCGTTGCCGATGGTCTCGGCGTCGAGGTCACGAACTCCCGAGAAGTCTGGGAGCGCACGCTGCACGCCGTCGAGAGCGGCCAGCTATGGCGCGCCCGCTGGCGCTACCTGCGCACGCGCTTGGCTCAGGACCCCCAAGGTGATGCGATCGCTCTGCTGATCCAGTGGTACACTGCATCCAAGGGGCTGCTGGGCAACCCCGTCACTTTCTACTCGAACGCCCCCGCCCTCAACGCTGTGAACGAGCGGATCGGCTTCGTTGGCCTCCCAGGTGTCACCGGCGTTGATCCGCTGCTTGAGCGCCCGATCGGCGGGGTCTACTTCCGCTTGGGCTACAAGGCGTTCGGCAACGAGGCGCTCTCGGTTCTGACCGGCCTGCGGGCGGTTGATGTCTCCGACATCGACGACGCGATCAAGCGACTGGTGCCGGACGATGCCCTGCCGAACCTGAGCGCCCGCATCGACGAGTTGATCGCCGACCTCAGCGCCGAGGAGATGGCGCGGCGAGCAGAAGACCTCGCCCTCGACCAAGAAATTGGCGCCGTCGATGTGGCCTCTCAGGCCCGCGACACGGTGCTCGGTACGCTGATCGGCACCGTCGACCAGGGCTCGAAGGATCGCGACACGGCGCTCGACGGCAAGATCGGCATCGTCGATGTCAAAACCGATCGTGCATTGGTCTCGTCCACGATCCAGTCGACGGTCGGCCGTCCCCTCCTGGGCGACAGCTACACCTCCGCGGTTGGCGCCAAGCGCTGGGGTGTCGGCACGGTCGTGGATCGCCCCCGGCGGGCGGTCTCCTTCAGGGCGCGCGGCACCGGTTTCAACGCCGTGGCCTCGCTGCTCGTGCGGGTCATCTCGCGCGGTCGGGCCGATGCGGATCTCAACGTGGCCTCGCCCGGCGGGGCCTCTGCCGACATCGAGACCTTCAATCGCACGTTCCCGATCGCGGCTCTCGGCCTGGATGGCACCCTGATGGGAGCTCAGGACTTTACCGTCCCGCTCGCTGGCATGCCGGACTTGTCCCCAAGGCGGATCTATTTCCTGGACTGGACCGCTTTGGCGGCGAACGGCTCACCCGTGGCGATCGGCTGCGCCGCGGGCACGTCGCAGGAGGCCCTGACCCCGCATTGGTCGCGCGGCTACTTCCAGCTTCTGAACAACAACTTTTCCGTCATGCCGGGCGACGGCAACCAGACGGTGTTCTTCGATCTCCTGACCGAGGCCGGCGTCGTCCAAGAGGATGCGGACTTCGTCCGCCGCGACGTGGCCGGGCGTGCGGCCTCCGGCGACGACTATTCGGCGGGCGCGGCCTTTTTCACGGGCTGGGGCTTCGGGGTCGAGACCGCACGCCGCACCGTGCCGGCCCGGCTGCACATGCGGAGCGACGGCCTGTCCGCACTGGCCTCGATCCGCCTGCGCGTCCGGCAGCGGCCACAGGGGCAGGAGGACATCGGCAGCGGCACCATGCCGGGGCAGGCGGCCAGCGACCGGCTGCTGGCGACGATCACCACGCCCATCGCCGAGACGGGCGCCGACTCGGCGAGCGCGGCCTGGCAGGACTACGCGCTGCCGCTCGACGCGGTGCCCGAGCTGCGGCCCGGCTTCGTCCATTATTTCGAGGTTGAGGGCCTGAAGGCCGACGGCACCGTAGGCTATCTCGGCACCGCCACCGGCACACCCGTCTCCTCGCCGACGCCGACCTATAACCGCGGTTACTACATGGTGGGCGCCAACAAAGTCGCGTTGGACGCCCTGGGCGGCGTGACGGTGCTCTACCGCCTGGAGGAGCGAGAGAGCGTCCGCGGGGCCCTGCGCAAGGTCGTCGCCGGCCAAGAAGGGCGCCCGGCCTACGGCCCGCCCTCGCTCGACCGGGCCGTGATCTACGACGACCCGCTCGTCGCCGATCAAGCGATGCCCACTCTCCGCGTGCCCCGGATGCGCTTGCGCACGGCCAAGGGCGATCTGCTGATCCCGGCCCAGCCGATCGTCTGTCAGCCCATCGCGACAGACGCCGTAACTGACACGGCCGTCACCATCACCTTCAACGGGCGCGCCTTCCTGAGGCGCCAGTACATCTCGGCGATCTCGGCCAAGCGCACGGCCGACAACGTCGCGCTCGTGCTCGGCGTCGATTACCAGATCAACGCCAACACCGGCCGCATCTATGGGCTGAAGGACATTGCGCCCTTCGTCGCCACCGTCACCTGCACGGGCCGCAAGCACCGCTACGACCTGATTTACGTCGATCCGAGCAACGGTCGCTGCGACATCGCCGCGGGGCAGATCCGGGCCTGGGAGCCGGAGGAGTATCGCCCGGCGTGCCCGGACGGCATGATCCCGCTGTTCTCGGTGTACGTCTACGGCATCGATCCGGTGCATCGGGCCGAGATGATCCCGGTCTGTGAGTACGACGGGCTCGTGCGCCTCGACGAGGCGGCCGAGACCATGCGGCTCATGGACTACAACCGTCGGGCGCTCGCGCGCGTCCTCGGCAAGTGCGCCCGCGGCGGCAAGGTCTACGTCGCGAACTATTCCGACAGCATCCGCACGCTCGGCGGCTCGGCGCAGAACCAGCTTATCCCGAACTTCGACCGCGATCTGATCGGCTGGTACGCCCCGCGCTACGAGCAGGACACGCTCGACAGCATCCAGCCCCGCTTCAGCAACGAGTATGGCGGACCCGGCAGCAATCTTCACGTCTATGTCGGCGACATGTGGTTCCTGCTGCGCGCCCTTGAGGCCCGCTATCCGCAGGCCAGCATCGATTACCTGAACTTCGGCGTCGGCGGCACGACCACGGCCGCCACCCTGTCCGGCGGGCTCTACAATGCGCGGCACCCGGACCGGCTCAACGCCCTGTTCGGGATCAGCCCGGCGGGGCCGAAGCCCGATCTCGTCGTGCTCGGTTTCGGCACGAACGAACTCGGCTCGTCCACGACCTACGCCAACACCCGCGCACTGATCCAGCGGGCGAAGACCGAAGGTGCCGACGTGCTGGTGACGACGCCGCCGCGGTTCAATGCGTGGGACCCGGTCAGCAGCATCGAGGCGTGGCGGTTCACGACCGACGCGTTGATCCGCGCCGCGCGCGATGAGGGCGTGGCCTACTTGTCCTTCGACAGGATCGAGGGGCCGGGCCGCGAGGGCGCGGTGGGCCTCTCGGCCAAGACCGCAGGCCAGACCGGCGCCTACAACCACCCTGGCCGCGCGCAGGAGGCGGGCCACGGGTGCTTGCTGGCCTCGTTGGTCGGCGGGCCGGGCATCGATCTGCCGATCACCCGGAACGGCTACAGCGGGCAGTCGCTCGCGCCCTATCCCGGATCGGACCAATCGCTGGCGGCGCTCAACGGGCTTGATCGGCGCGTGCTCTCGCTCGCGGCAGATCCTGGCACGGGCGACATCGCCGCCGGCACCGCGCGGGTCGCCAAGAACACCGCGACCGGCCGCATCAGCCTGTGGGTCAACGACGGCGGCACGATGCGCGATCTCCTGACCTTCACCCCAGCCTCGTCCTGATGGAGACCGTCATGTCGCCTCGTCGCCTCGTCGCGCTCCTGCTGCTGCTCTGCGCTGGCCCGGCGGTCGCTCAAGTCGCGCCATCCACGGCGGTCCCGAGCAAGACCTACGTCGACACCCAACTTTCCACGAAGCTGACGACGCCCGGCGCTTGGACGAACTACACACCGACCGTCGCCTCTTCGGCTGGCGCGATCACGTCGGTGACCGCGTCGGGACGCTATCAGGTGCTCGGCAAGTCGCTCGACTTGCGCGCCCGCATCGAGATCACCACAGCCGGTGCGGGCGCCAACGGCATCCTGTCGTTCACGCTGCCCGCTGGCCTCACCGTCGGCGGCGTCGCCTATTGCAGCGGCGGCGGCCGGGAAGACGCCACGACGGGCAAGGGGCTGCAGCCCTACGCGGCGCAGGGGCAGGGGGCGGTGACGGTCCGCTCCTACGACAATGGCTCGGTCGCCAGTGACGGCGCCGTGCTGCACGTCACCATGCGCTGCGAGATCCAGTAGATCACGCCCCGGTCGTCTCGCCGCACGGCCGACGCTTCCTCAGAGGCGCTTCAAGGCCCGTTCATGCCTCGCTGCGATCCGCTCACTGATGACATTTGAACCTGCGCGTCATGCCAAATGATTTTGCGGGTATCCGACTTTGAAGGTTGATCTGGGCTCAGAATGTGCCCGCCTCCAGATCGGTCTCCAAGGTTGATAGCGACAGGCCGTTGATGCGCTTCCGGGTCGGAAGGTTGTGCCCGCTCCGGGTCAGCCCCTCGGAGACTTCGTAGACGATGTTGCCGTGCTTCAGCAGCGCCTTGGCCCGCAGGGTTTCGAGGTCGTAGCCGACGCCTTGGATGTTCATCCGGCCGATCAGGCTGTTCAGGCTCTCGACGTAATTGTTCGTGTACGGGTGGTCCCAGTAGTTGAGTATCCAGGGGCGCCAGTTTTGAAGCGTGCTGATGCTCTCCTTGAACGGCTTCCTGAAGGCATCCGGTACGCTGGCGAGCCACCAGTCCATCGCCTCGATGGCATCCCGCTTCGTCGGCGCGTCGTATATCTCGTAGAAGCCTTCCTTGATCTCGTAGGCTTGCTTCAGGATCGGGAACTCGACGAAGAGGGCCAGAAGCTGATTGCGGGTGTACGGCTTCGCGTTCGTCCACCGGCCAAGGAACAGCTTGCGTTTGTTCTTGAGGCGCACCCGGTTGGCTGTTGAGATGTCCGTTGCGAGCAGGCGCCGGATCGTTTCCAATCCGACGTTCGCACTTTTCACGACATGGAACTTGTCCACGACCGTGACGGCATTCGGGAACAGCTTCTTGGTGACGTCCCGATAGTCCTTCCACATGTCTTGGCAGACCACCTCGACGCGCTCGCGCCCCTGCAACGAGCCGAAGTAGCGCTCCAGATCGAGCTTCCGCCGGGAAGGCTTCATATCGAGCATCGCGTGGTTCTCGATGTCACCGAGGATGAAGCGAGGCTTCTTGTGGATGTACTTCTCATCTAAACCAAGCACGCGCGGCAGCGTGGGCTTGTACCTAGCGAGCACACGCGAAGCGTGTTCCTTGAATATCCTCTCGACTTGTTTCGCGTCCACGCGGTTGATCTCTGCGGCATGGCTGAAGGTGTACTCGATCGCATCCTTCTGGATACGAACGCGCAGCTTCTTCGTCATGTCGTGCTTGGTGTCGATATCCGGCAGGCTCTCGTAGACCGTGGCGCCGCACTCGTCACACTTGAAGCGCTGGCGCCGGACCTCGACGCGTACCGTCTGTCGCCGTATCGGCTCGTCCCGGAAGCGCATCTTCTTGGTGCCGTTCCGACTGAACGAGTAGATCAGGCAGCACAGGCGCTCTGGCGATGGCCGCTTGCTCCGGGCCTCGATGATGAGGTCGCCGTTCTCTTCGTAGTCCCCGACGTGCTCCAGGTGCTTCAGACGGAGCAGATCGCTCAAAGCCGCTCCCCCTCGGCAGCCCCTTTACCCGATTGCCGACGCTCGTCGCGTCGAAGTTTCTCTTCGATGGCGTCTCGGATGAAGGCCGCGATCTTGTTGGGGCCTACCAACGCCACGATGCGGTTCAGCACGCCCTGCGTCAGCCGCAAGGTCGTCTTCACCGTCACGTCCTTCTTGCTAAGTGCCGGGCGCCCCATACGCCGCTCAGTAAGGGGTGGCGGAAAGTTCGTCAAAGGGCGATCCTAAGAGGTGGCGCTTATTGACCTCGTAAGCGGTGGCGCTTACAGTGTCAATCCGCCACCGCTTATGAGAGCGCCATGACCACCAGAACTGTCGAGCAAATCGAGGCAGAGAACCGAGAACTGCGCGCCTATCTCAAGGCGTTCTGCGCCGCGACGGTCGACCCCGAGGAATGCGGGCGCGATGTCGGCGTGCACGAGGCCAACCCGTTCATCGAATGGGAGTTTGGCCTTGTGGACGAAGGCACGAAACCCGGCCGCGTCATTACGGGCGGGCAGGTCCGCCGGGCGATGGAACTCGTCGGCTACGACAAACTCAAGATCGAGCCGACCGAGCGGAGCATTGCGGACGAGTTGACCGAGGCGCGCGACCTCCGGCGCGAGGTCAAAGACCTTCGTATAATGCTGAAGTCATTGCTAACACGAGTCGCGGCGCTTGAAGACGGGCTGCAACCCTTCGCCGCCATCCTTGCGGCTGGCGAGCCAGTTGGTCCGATCCCGCGCGGGCTATTGGACAGGAAGATCACGCGGAGTGATTTGAGGAAAGCCACATCACTACTTGCTGCCTCGGCCGAGCCGTCGCCTGTTGCTTCTGAAGGTGTGGCTCAATGAAAAGCATCGCCGAAGCTACAATCCGTCGGCACCTGCTGGGCTGCCTGCCGCCGGGCGTGCCGCCGTCTTTCCGCGCGATCCTTTCAGCGCGGTTTGAGGGCAACGGCCGCCATTGCAGGGCTATCGGTAGGCTGGAGATGTTCGACGGGCAGACCGCAGTCGTCGAAGTCTTTCGGGCCGGGAAACACCTTTGGTGCCACCGTTGGACCGAGATGCCCGGCGGCGCATGCTCATGGGAGGGCGACTGCTGGCGGCGCTGCGATGCCGATGGGAGCCTGCTCCCCATCAGTGATCTTTCGATCATCGGCCCGCAGCCTGACCGCAGGGCCGATCAACCTCCAAGACCTCAATCGCGCTGATGGACGGCTATGGGCTCAGCAACCTCGAATGTCGGATACCCGCATTTCTGGGAAATCGATCTCAACGAGACCTCTCAGAACGCCAAGGCGATCAGCCTCAACAACACCGTGCTCATCAATCTGACCGAGCCGGTGACCTAAAGCTCGCTGCGCCACGCGGCTTGAGCCTGATACGACCCAATCTGACATCGTGAGGACCACTATGAACGTCGCTGAAGTCCAGCGCGCTCTGATCGCGCGCGGGTACGACCTCGGAAAAGCCGGAGCAGATGGCGATGCCGGTCCGAAGACGATCGCGGCAGTAACTGCGTTCCAGCGCTCGGCCGGGCTCGTGGCGGACGGGATCGCCGGGCCGAAGACGCAGGCCGCGCTCCAGGGCGCCGACCTGTCCGAGCGGCGGGCGCCGGTCGAGAAGCCTGGCTGGCTCGTGCTGGCCGAAGCCCTGAACGGCCTGAAGGAGGGCAAGGGCGCGGCCAACAATCCCGAGGTCGTGCGCCTGTTCGCCGATGCGGGCTTTCCCGGCATCAAGACGGACTCGACGGCGTGGTGCGCCGCGATGGTGGGGGCCGTGCTGAAGCGCGCTGGCCACAAGCCCTCGGGCAGTCTCGCGGCTCGGAGCTACGAGAATTGGGGCGTCGGCCTCAAGGAGCCCGCGCTCGGCTGCATCGCCACGAAGAAGCGCGGCAACAGCACATGGCAGGGCCACGTCTTCCTCGTCGTGGGCGCCAACAAGGATCAGGTGTTCGGCCTGGGCGGCAACCAGTCCGACCAGGTCAACGTGGCCTCCTTCAAGCGCTCCGAGATCACCGCCTTCCGCTGGCCGGCTGACGTTCCGCTGCCCGCCCCGCACACGCTGCCAACGACGATTGCCGGGGCGCGGTCGGGGGTGTCGGAAGCTTAGGGCAGCAAGCCGAGCGTCGAGGGGGCGACACGCCGGCTTGCCGGCCACTGCTCCAAGTCTGATCGGGCCCGGTGCAGCAGCGCGCACCTCGTGGCTCAGGGGTTGGCCTAGATCAAGCCAGCATCCTAGCAAATGATGTTTTCTTGACCCGCCGCCGGCCGATCCACCCGCGCACCCCTCCCACATCGAGAGACACCACCATGCCCCGCATCCTGCTCGCGGCGCTGGCGCTCGCCTGCGTCTGCTCTCCGGCCATGGCCTTCGGACTGTTACCAGGCCCGCACATGAGCGGCGGGCCGCTGGCGATGGTGGGGGGTATGATCGCCCTGTGCGCCATCGTGCTCACACTGTACGCGCCACGCGTGGGCGTGCTCGTTGCCGCGTTCGGCGCCCTCATCGCCATGACCGGCGCGTCGATTGCCGCCGAATGCTCGCCCGTTCCCGTGACAGGGAAAGACTGGCTGGTGCTGGCGAGCTTCATCGCCTTGGCCTTCGCCTACGTGGCCTTCGACATCTGGCGTACCAAGCGGCGGGCGGATCGCGAAAGCCGTGAGTGGGCCGATTTCCTGCGTAAGCCATGCTGGCTCGCCAGCATCACCTGCGGCGCGGCGGCACTCCTGCTGCTCGGCGGCGAGCCTGCGCTCGCCGAGACCGTCACCGTCAACGGCCAGCCGACCGTCATCCTGCCGTGGGGCGACCAGATCGCGGCCCTGGCCGTCGCCATGCGCGAGCCGATCGTCACCGTGCTCCTGCCGATCCTCGCCGGCTACATCATCCAGGCCATCCGCAAGGTCTACCCGTGGGCTGCGCTCTTCCTGACGCAGCGGCGCGTGGAAATGATGCTGGAAGCCGCCGTCGGCTACGGCCTCAACGCGGTCGGCGGCGCAGCCAAGGGCAAGACGCTCTCGGTCGATGTCGCGGTGCCGGTGATTGCCAAGGGCACGCAGTACGTCATCGACACGGCGCCGGCCGCGGTAATCAAGGCAGCCGGCGGGCGGGACGGCATCGCGGCGCGCATGTTCCGCAAGCTCGATCTGGACGAGCACGGCAGCGAGGCGACCGTGCTGGCGCCGGCCGTGGAGCGGATGGACCGCTTCCCGCCCCCAACCGCCGACGAGCTGCGCGACGCGGAGCGGATGACGCGGAACTGACCCGTGCTCGTCGCGGAGGCCGCCGCCCAGGCCCCGAACCCGCAGGCGGTCATCGACCAGACCGCCTCGTTCTACCTGAACCAGGGCGTGCTGGGCGCAACGTGCCTCGTCTTCATCGGTTTGTTCATCGGCGCCTGCCTCGTCATCCGAGCGCTGTACAAGGACCTGAAGGCTAGCCACGCCTCCGCGCTGGCCTCTCAGATGGCCGACCGCGAAAAGCTCGTGCTCGCCCTGAACGCGGCAGCGTCGGCAGCCGAAAAGGCGGCCACGGCGCAGAGCAGCCTCGCCTCCGCGCTCGAAACCAACAAGGACGCCAGCGAAGATCTCACGAAGCAGGTTGAGCTTGCGGCACAGGAGACCCGGCACGCCGTCGGCAACATCCTGGCCGCCATCAACGGCCTCGCCACGCAGGCCGCACGGGGGCGCCCATGATCTGGAGGCGCGTCATGTCGTGGTTCTCTCCAAGGCCGCCAACGCCCCCCGATCCGGCGGTGCTCGACGCGATCCTTGCCCAGAACATCGAGGCGCAACGCCGGGCTGCCGAGGCGGCCGAAGGCGTGGTTCAGGCCGCCGACGACAACCGCGAGCACGTCGAGGCGGCCGTAGGCGCACTCAAGGAGCGGTCGGCGGAGCGCCTGCGACACCGGGGGCGCGGCCACCTTTCGAACGACGTGCGCGCGGTGGTCGAGGCCACCCTTCAGCAGATGGACGAGCGAGCCCAGCGGGGCAGGGGGATGTCGCGGTGATGGTCTACAACGAGGGACCGACCGGCATCCGGCAGGTTCTCTACCTGACGGGGCTGGGGCTGTTCGTGGGCTACCAGTGCATCAACGTCTTCGTCCCGAACGCCGACATGATCGTGGCGACCCGCATCCTCGCGGCGGCGTTCTACAGCGTGGTCGTGTACGCGTACGCGGGCGATGCCTGGGCGGCCGTGCGCCGACCGGTGCCGACCAAGGCCGACTTCCTCATCGTCGGCATCTGGCTCTCGTTCCTGTCGCACCTCGCGCAGACCGTCTACGCCACGATCTACCGGCTGGCCGACGCGCCGCAGTGGCTCCTCAACGCCGAGATCGTGCCGGCGATCGTGTTGCTCTCGATGATGGCGGCGGTCCTGCATGTGGCGGCCACGGGATCGATCGACGGCGAGGTGCCGCGGCGCAGCCGGATTGCGCTCGGCGTCGGCGTCGGGGTTGCCGTGCTGATCGTCGGTGCCGTGGTTGCGACCCGGCCGGACATCGGGCCGGCGGTCGAGCGGGCGCGCCCCTGGATTAGTGACTGGTGGCGTACTGGGGCTGTCCCCGGCGCCGTTCCGACGGGTCCGCCGCCGGCATAGCCCGCCCCACCTCTCCGCCCGCCACAAGGCGCCCGGCTCAACAGGCCGAGGCGTCTCATCCGTCTTCTGCCCCGCCCGGCTCAGCCGGAGCGGGGTTTTTCGTGTTCGCAGCCCACCTTGAACGGATCACACCCCCACCCCGTCGCCTCAAGCCGCCGGTAATGCTCGGCCATGTCCCGCATCACCTGCCCGCCCCGCTTGCCGCATCTCCCGCACACCGCCTGCCGACACAGCCGCGACCGGGTCATCCTTGGGTCCAAGATCTTCAGCCTCACCACGGCGTGATGCCCGCATCCCGGCCCATCCGGCGGTGCGCAGTGGACGGCGATGGTGGTCTCTCCCTGGGCGATCCAGTCGGAGACGGTGGGGTCTGGGGATGGCATGGCCTCAGTGCTTCACAGGCGCCGGCACACCGTAGAGCCTGTCTAGCTCCTCGTCTTCGGCTCCATGGCGCCAAGCCTCAAGGTGTTCGCAGCCTTCCGCCTCGCAGCGCTCGCACCGCGTGCCGTAATAGTGCTGCTCTTCGTCGGTCAGCATTTCGCCGCAGGAGACACAGAGGATCATCACATGCTCCGCCCCTGGCGCGCTAAGAGCGTCAGCAGGTCCACCAGATCATCAGCCGCTTCCATGTCGAGCCCGACCTGCGGAATACCCTTCACCCGCGCGGGCTCGCCCGTAGCCGTGTCGTAGACGGTCCAGCCCTCGGCATCCTCCTGCATGTCGAACTCAGGCACCGGGGCGTTGGTATTGGCGGGGTCTGGCATCGCGTCACCCGGTAGTTCGGTCATCCTCGGACGCTATCCCTCTCGCCGGAGATTGGCGACGGGGGAGGGGGATCAGACTGAGCAGTAGGCGCCATCGCCGACCAGATTGAGGGCGAGATGGATCGCCTCGCCTTCCCAGCCCTCAGGGGCGTTGGTGCCGTCATACTGGTCCCATAGTCCGCGCAGGACGGGCAGCGGTGTGTCCTTCAGTATTTCGGCCTGACGCACGACGCCGTCGCTCCACTCGCGGTATTGCAGCGGCATCCGGGAGGCGTCGTAATCGTTGCGCGCCATCCTCAGCCTCCTTGCTCGCGGGGGAGGGCGATCTGTATCCAGTTCTCGCCTTCATCGACCACCTCGTGCGGATCGTCATCGTCGTCTGGCCAGCCCTCACCGCCGCACACGTCGCAGCAGTCGAAGCCGTCCTCTTCGAGCGAGAGGTGATGCTGACAGACCGCGCAGAAGGCTCCGAATTGGCTGCGGATGATGTGGCTCACGGCTTCACTCTCCTGCCGTAGGGGTTGGATCAGAGGCAGAGCAGGGCGCCCGCACCACGGGGGCGCCTGCGGGGTGGGGTCATGGCCTGCCGCCAATGTCGAACCACGTCCGCCCGAGAGCGTAGAGGCTCCAGCGCGGCGGGAAGTCCGGGTAGGGATGGTGCCGCAGGACGATCCTGACGCGCGCCCACATCGGCCAGGGCGATGTCTTCTCGCGGTAGTCGAAGCGCCCGAAGACGAAGGCGCGGTTTCCGACCCGCAGGGACAGCCCTGCGATCTCGCACTGCGCGCTCTCATATTCCGGGCTGACATAGTGAACGAACCACTGGCCGACGTTCATTGCAGTTTCTCCCGGCAGGGCACGGTGACAGAGCGAGGATCGTCGGGGCGGCCGGCGGCAGTGATTGCGACGTTGCCCCCACAGCGGCGGCAGCGGACGCGCCAGACCAGCCGCTCGGGCGCGGGGTACGGCAGATCGGCTCGGCACGCCGTTCGGATAGAGCGGGTTCGGCGGGCATTGCGGGGGTCCGCGCCGTAAGGTTGGCTCGACCTCGAACTGAGGTTTGCGCGGCATGGCTACGTCCCCTCCCCGACGCGAGAAGCGGAAGGGACGGGGGAGGGCGTCTCGGCGTTGCCGATCGGGCTGTCGTCCGATGGATCGAGCTGCTGCGCATTTCGCCCGCCTTCGGCGGCTTCCATCCCTGACGCGGTCGGGTCGCGGTACAGGATCGGCTTACTCGGCCAGAGGTCGCCGGCTTCGGCGATCCACACGCCGGAGGCGTCGCGGTAGCCGGTGTGAATGCCCGTGCTGCCAGCCTCTATGAACTCGCGGAGCTGTCCGTCCGCAGGGCAGTATGCAGCCTCACGAAACCCGAGCGCTTGAAGCCGCTGATACGCGGCGAACATTACCCTGAGTGCAGCGGCTTCATCGGGCATTTGGGCGGCCTCCATCCTGCGACGGCGTCCGATCCTTCTCCAAAGCGCGGCGGCATCGGCTGTCAGTTCTGAGCGGCCGCGGGGTAATTCACCGCGCGAGGGATGGAAGCCCGCAGGGGCAGGATGCGAAGCAGCCTGATCCGAAGGACGAGAGCCCGGTTCCGCAGGAACGCGCCCTGTGATCGTCTCACTCATGGCCTAGGTCTCCATCTCTGCTGTGCTGGATTGCGGGGTGGTGCGGGGGAGGGGAGAGGGGTCGGACGCAAGCCGGACCTTCGGCACCGACGTGACGCACGGCTTCTCGAACCGGGCATCCTCGCCGTGCCGAGCCTGTCGCACCTCCACGATGCGCGCTTGCCAGACGAAGGGGTTGGTCAGCATGCCGTCCCGGAACAGCTCGGCCATCGCGAGCGCGCCGCGAATATCCTGCGCCGGCACCATCAGCGCCTGTTCTTGTGGCCCGGCCATCGCTTGGGCGGCGTCGGGCCCCACCTCCATGCTGTAGGGCCACGCCTGGATACGAACGAGGTAGCGGTCGCTCATCACCCCCTCCCGCCGCGCGAGAGAGGCCGTGCCGTCGTCACCCTCTCGCGCTCGGCGATGGCTTGAGGGGTGGGGCGAGCGGAGGGATCTGCGCGGCTGATGTCGATGGACGGCCAGCGCTTCGCGAACAGCGGCAGATGGGCCTTGGCGCCCTCGACCATCTCAGCAGCCGTGATCGTAAGGCTGGGCGCGAAGATGATGCTGTTCGATCCGCCCCCGGCGATCCACGCTGTAGTCCCAGAACGCCAGGGCCGAGTAGCCGCAGTTGCCGAGCCGGGAGAGGGCTGCGACGCGCTCGCCAACAGTGGACGGGAAGCACAGGCTGCCGTCGAATTTGCCGAGCGGATGGCTGTAGTCGACCTTCCAACCGTTGGGCTCCCAAAGGTAGTGGCCAGACTGCTCGTGGCAGCCGAAGTAGTACCAAGAGCGCGCCATGGCTCAAGCCTCCTGCTCTGCTGTGTTGAGGGGACGGGCGGGAAAGCCGAGCATGGCGCCGAACAGCTCGCGCTCTGCCCGTTTCACCATGTCGTCGCCGGCCGCAGCGACCTTCGCCCGGAACTCCCGCGCGACCTCGGGATGCATCACCAGCATGTCGCCGACGCGGTAGATCTCGCGCTTCGGCTTCACCGCGTACCGAATGCGCTGGCGATGTCCCTGCCGGCGGCGCCGGGCCGCGCGCGAACGCGAGCGCACTTCGGACCAGTCTTCGACGGTGTCCGTCATGTTGCCGTCCTCGACGATCCGGAAGGACGCCGAGGGTCCGACGGACCGCCGCGTGATGCTGTCGAACCCTAGGAGGCCAGACGTGGGCGGAGCGGGCGGCAGAAGCGCGGCCATCTCGCGGATCGTCGCCATCATCTCGTCGGCGGTCGGCGGCTTCGGAGCCGCCGCCGTCATGGTGCCGTGCGTCGCCGAGAACGCCGGCTCGCGATCAGGCGTCGGCCGCAAGTAGGCACTGAGGTCTTCGGCGATCATCGGCCAGCCCTCCCGCCGCGCTCGGCGATGGCGTCCGCGATCTCTTGGCTGAGGATGGGCGGCCACTCTTGGCGAGCTGATCGGCATGCGGTTCGGACTGTGCCGACTTTCGTGCCGGCGTCCGTCCCCGTTTGTTCTTTTCTGTCCGAAAAGTCGGGGCCGCTAAAAGCCTCTTCCCCAAGGGGGACTTGGCTGGGGCGCCAGGATTCGAACCTGGGAATGGCGGTACCAAAAGACATTGCCCTAGCTCCTTAAGCCTTGAGACTACAACATTTCCCCGAAAAAACCACTATCACTGTGCGGAAATTGTGCCGGTTATTCACCAACGGCCCTGTGCGTGACTGTGCCGGTTTCTGTGCCGGGCACAGGGCGAGACACCGCCGCGTGACGGGCATCGACCTCAAGGAAGGCGTAGGCTCGTTCGGTCTGGGTGACGCTCTGATGTCCGAGCTGGTCGCGGACCATCTCCATGCTCCATTTCAACTCCTGAAGCAGGCGGCAGCCGTGGGTGCGGCGCAGATCGTGCCAGCGCAGATCCTTCATGCCGGCGCGCCGAGCGGCTTCTTTTAGGCCGCGCAGCAGGTGCCGGAACCGCTCGCCATCCTTTCCGGCCCGCGTCGGCCGCACCAGCCGCATCTCCTTGGCGTTGGCCGCCTTCACCGCGAGGCCGTGGTGGAAGACGAACGACCCGCGGATGTGCCGCGGCGTCCGGCGCAGCACGTCCATCGCCTCTTCTAGGATGACGACCTTGCGCTCGCGCTTGCTCTTGGCGAGCGCGGCCGGGATGACGAGTTCGTTCCGGGTCATGTCGATCCGGTCCCAGGTGAGCGAGAACTGCTCCTCGGACCGTAGGCCGGTGTAGATGGCGAACAGCATGGCGTCGCGGACGTAAGGCATCGCGTGCTTCAGCAGGTGCGTTTCATCTGGGCGGCTGAGGTATCGCGTCCGCGGCGGGCTCTCACGCAGTCCCCGGCGCTTGCGTTGCTTCAGGTAGGCCTTGACCGGATTGACCTCGGCAAGCTCGCTCTCCATCGCGTAGCTGAACACCGATGACAGCGTGGACAGGTCGCGCAGGATCGTCGGGGGGAGGGCGCCTACGGATCGGCGGGCGGTCTCGAACTCCTTCAGGTGCGCGGCGCCGATGTCGGTCAGCAGCACGTGCCCGAGGCTATCGTCGAGCCACTTGACCGAGATGCCGTAGCGCCGCTGCGTGGTCGGTTTCAGCGTCGGCAGGTGCTCGTCAATGAACATGTCGAGCACTTCGTTTAGGGGCTTGCGAGGGATACCGCCGCGCAGCTCTTCGTCTACGCGTGACTCCCACTGCGCGAAAGCTTTGCGAGCTTCGCTCTCAGATCGCGTCTTGAGGGAAGTGCGATACTCTTTGCCGTTTTTCTGGACGCGACCCCACCAGACTTCACCGCGCTTGTAGATGTTGGCCATTCCGGCACCTGCTGAGCTAAATCATTCCACCATTTACGCACGGCCACGATGTCGAAGACCCAAGCCGATTTTGGCCCGAAGGGCTGGCGCGCGCCGGGGACTCGACCGGCGGCAGCCTGCCGTATCCAGTGGCGTTCGGTGAAGCCGAATTCCTTGACGATGGCGGAGGCGGGAACGTGCTGGGTCATCGCTCCACCTCGTCGAGTTCTAGCGCCTCGGCGGCGCGGGTCGCCTGCTGAAAATCAGCCTCGCGCAGCTCGTCCGTAAGGCTTCGATCCCACGCGAAATCCACGGCCACGAGCCGGCGCGCCTGCCCGTCGGGGAAAAGCAGCGATTGGTAGGGAATCAGCGTGAAGCGGGGGCGGCTTCGATGCAGGACCGCGTTGCGGAGCTTGGAGAACGCCGTGTTCCCGCACTCGACAATCCAGTTGTGCGTCACGCTGTAGGCATCGGAGATGCCGGGGATCACCGAAAACAGTTCGGTGCCGGCGTCGCGCGATCCGCTGGCGATCATCCAGCGAACGGCCGCCTCTTTCATCCGGGCGTGCGCGTGCTTCTCGGTCCCGTGGGGCGTGACCTCGGCATCCAAAGCGGCTTCGCAGATCGTGGCCGGGATGCGGTGGATCTTGAGGCGGATGCGCCCGTCAGCGAACGGCTTGAGCAGGATGGCGCCGTCTTCGATCCGGTCGCGCGGACCCCACCCGTCGTCTAGGCGGGTGAACAGCCGCTCCAGCTTCGGCAAGAGGATGTCAGGGCGCATCCGATCCCTCCCCCTGATGGCTGAGGACGGCGCATCGGGCGTCCCTGGCGCGCTCGGCACCTTCGGCGCGCAGTCGCATAAGCCGAAGCTCTTGCTCAACCCGGTCGGCTCGGCGATTGGCCGCCGCAGATCGTCGGTCCATCCGCCGCAAACGGCCCGAGAGGACGCGCGCCATGTGCTCGTAGTCGAGGCGACCTCGCGCATCGGTGTAGGCGACGGCGAATGCCTGATCCTCCCGCGACCCGTCCTCGCGGTCCCGCGACCGGAGCGCGGCGCGCAGGATGGACTTAGCTGTATCGACAGCGTGCCCAAGCACCTGAGCGGCCGCCTCGGCATCCTCAACGCCTCCCGCGCGCTCAGGCGTCTCCAAGGCGCGGAGTGCAGCCCAAATCTGATCGGCAACCATGTTGACGGCCCGCCGCCCGACCGCCGCGGACTCGGGTGCGGTGGGTGCGGTGGCGAGGGCGCGGCACGTCCAGCCCTTGCCGAAGCAATCGCGCAGATGAACCTCATTGTAGGCGCCGAAGCAGATGCGAAGGCTTTCCTCGCGGGTGGCCCTGGCGGACGGCCAGAACGGTTTCCCTTCTGGGTCAATGCAGACATAACCGGAGAGCGCCTGCTGCTCCGCGAGCCTTTGGCCTAACTGCCTGACAAGCTCGATGTGATCGGCCGGCCCTTCCCCATCCACCGCCCCGCCCCCGGCCGGAGGCGTGTGGACATCGCCTGCCCGCCCGGTCGGTGTGGCGGCGAGATAGGGGCGAGCGAGGGCGTGCAGGCGCGCCAACATCATAGCGTCGGTCGCGACTCGCCCAAACCGCTCGTGGCCGACCCTCTCGGCGTAGTCTCTGACCGCCTCAAAATCTTGGGCAGAGGATTGCGGCTCGCTACTCGCGATAATTTCGCTCAGCCGCCGCACCTCATCCGGCACGACGACCGGGGGCGGGGACGCGAGGGCGGCGCGAAGATCGGCTTCGGCCTGTCGGATCGCCGCGAGCGCCTTGCGGTCCTGGCCGGAAAGCACGGCATCGAGCACGGTGTGCCCGGCGTCGGAGATCGTGTCTTCCGGGTCGTTGCCTTCGGCGCGGCACCAGAGGCGCGCCAGGATCACGACCGCATCGGAGGAGGCCCTCGCCCCCGTAGTGGTAAGGGACGACATCAGACGGACTCCTTGGCGGACGATGCTTGGTCAAGAATTTCTTTGCCGAGACGTGTAAGATCCCAGACGTAACCACCCTTTTCGATGCCGCGCTCTTGCGCGAAGCTGTCCTCTAAGTCGTATCGCGTCACCTTGCGAAGCTGAATGAACCCGGCATCGTCCATTCTATCAGCAAATTCTTCCGGCACTGGATCGGCATCGCAAAACGCCGACCAGTGTTGACGAAACTCTTCGCGAAGGCGCCACTCACTTTCTGTCAAGCGCAGTTCTTCCCTCGCCCCCGTAGTGGTGGGAACGGTCATGGCTGGGTCTCCTTGGACGGGGCGGCGGCGGTGCGGCGACGATCTATTTCGCGATTGAGATACCAGCGCGCTTTTTCCAGATCCTCGATGGGATCATCTGTCTTGATCCCAGCACGCCAGATGTATTTCATGGCGTTGCCAAGATTGAAGCCCATATGCTCGCAGACCGTAATGGCCTCAATGCCTGACGGATGCGATGTGTAATGCTTCGGGTTGTTGACCGCATCCGACATCAGCGCGCCTCCCAAGCCGAGAGAGCGACTGGCGCGACTTGCCGGGCGAGATCGCGCATAGCCTCGGCATAGACCCTGATCTCGTGTTGGGCGTGCGCGTCGGCGCGCAGGTCGAGGAAGCCGAGCAGGTTCCGCAGATCGACCTTCGCGAACATGTGGCTGTAGGTGCTGACAGGCAGGACCGAGCGGGCCAGCTCGCGGGGCCAGCCGGCATCCAGCAGCTTGCGGTACTCGGCGAACGAAGCCTCGCAGGCCGCGCGGTAGTGCTCGACCTCGCCGCGCCGCTGCTCGACCAGACCGGGCTCTCCCGCCTGCCGACCCTGCTTGTTCGACGTAGACTGCTCGCCCACCACAGCCGGGTCCGGCACGTAGAACACGGCGGGCAGTTCGCGGTAGCGGCCGGACAGTTCGTTGAAGCTCCACGTCCGATGCCGGTGCCATTGCCGGAAAACGAAGATCGGTGCGTAGACCTCGAACTGGAACACGACCGCCTCAAACGGCGTCGTGTGCCGGTGCTTCCAGAGGTAATGGATCAGGCGGTGATCCGATCCCTGATCCTCGCCAGCCCGCCACGCCGCGTCGTAGCTGACGCGGGCGGCCCGCACGATGGACAGGTCGGAGCCCATGCTCTCGACCAGCCGGACGTAGCCGTGATCTAGGACATTGCTGCGTTCGGAGACCGCGCCGGCCTCCCTAGAGTCGGGGCGGGTCATCGGGAGGCCTCCAGGGTAGCGGCGGCTGCGCGGTCCAGGCGCTCGATCTCGGCTAGGATCAGCGCGCCGGCCTTGACGAGGTTGCGGCGTCGATCGGTGGGCTTCCACCATCCCGACCACGGCCACACGCGCTCGGCGCTAATGAGGGTTGCCTGCCCCTTCCGGTCAGCTTGTTTGTATCCCGTCCAGAGATCCAATCCGGTCGCGTAGCAAGCCGCGGCGGAGGCCATCTCACCTCTGCTGTGTGTGTCGTCGTGCTCAGCGGACCACCCCTCAACCTCGACCTGTCGGCGGCGCTCGGCCAGCACGTCGATTGCGGCTTGTGAGAGGTGTTCGGAGACCGCGCCGGCCTCCCGAATGGTGGAGGTCATCGGCTTGGCTCCGTAGAGGTCGGGGTCGGGTGATCGGGGGTGGGGAGACTGTCGCAATGTTGCCGATTGGTGAGATGCCTGCCCTGTGGTAGACAGTGATTGTGATTATTACCCGCGGCTACCGCTACAAACTTGATCCTTTGGCTGAGCAGAAAGATATTCTGCAGCGGTTCGCAGGCGTGTGTCGGTTGGTATATAATATATCCCTTGAGCAACGCACGAATTGGGGCCGTAAACACAAGATCAGCTATTTCTTTCAGGCCGCGGAATTGACACGACTCCGCGCCGAGTTTGATTGGGTTCGAGCTGTTTACGTATCTTGCCAGCAGCAGGCGTTGCGCGATCTTGACCAGGCCTTCAAGAACTTCTTCGCCGGTCGCGCGAGCTTCCCGCGCCCACGCAAGCGCGGCGTCAACGACAGCTTCCGCTTCCCCGGCCGCGAAATTGAGACGAGGCGTCTGAACGCGAAGTGGTCCGCAGTGCGCCTGCCCAAGATCGGCTGGATCAAATTTCGCGACACGCGGCCGATGCGCGGCGCACTTAAAAACGCCACCGTCTCTCTTGACGCCGCCGGCTGGCACATCTCCTTCGTCCGCGAGATCGAACACGCCGCTCCGGCCCCGCGTATCAAGACGGTCGGCATAGACCGGGGTGTAGCGACGACGCTGGCCCTCTCGACTGGCGAGACGATGACGATGCCCGCCAGTCTCGAGCGGATCGAAGCGAAGAAGCGCAAAGCACAGAAGATCGTGGCCCGACGCAAACGAGGCTCGATGCGGCGGCAAAGGGCAAAGCGTCGTGTCGCCAACCTTCAGGCCAAGCAGGCCCGTATCCGGCGCGACTTCCATCACCGCGCCGCGCTCGGTATCGTTCAGCGCTTCGGCATCGCCGTGCTTGAAGGTCTGAACACGCGAGGCATGACGGCCTCGGCGCGGGGCACTGTGGCGGAGCCCGGTCGAAACGTCCGCCAAAAGTCCGGGCTCAACCGTGCGATCCTTAACTCCGGCTGGCACCAGTTCGCGACGATCCTGACCTACAAGATGGAGGAACGAGGCGGTCAGGTCGTGACAGTCCCAGCTCGGTTCACGAGCCAAACCTGTGCCGCCTGCGGTGTCGTTGACGCCAGAAGCCGTGAGAGCCAAGCGCGCTTCCGATGCGTCAGTTGTGGTCACACCGACCACGCCGACATCAATGCTGCGGTGAATATCGAACGGCGGTGGAACACACCGTTGCTGGACGTGGAGGGTTTGCATCAGCGGCCCCGCGAAGCGTCAACTGGAAGAGGTCTTGTGGTCTCTGAAAATCCCCGCTGTTCAGAGTGGGGAAGATGTTAACGCCGACCCCCACGATCCTGATCAGGCGCCCTATCCTCGCCCGTGGTGAGGGGCGGGGCGTCGATGTTCTGCGGCAGGACGCGGTTTCGGCGATGCCATGTGCTGCGGCTCACGCCTGCGGCTTTCCACGGCTCTCGCTTAATCCTCGACTGGACCGGCGTCTGGAGCGCCTTGGTGATCGGCCATCCGTAGCGCCGGATGCGATTTTTTACGATATCGCCCGGCAGCCCGTGCTCTGCCGCCAAATCCCCTATCAGGACATATCGGCCTTCATGCAAAATTGGCCGATTGCGTCCGTAGTTTCTGTTCTGCTCCGCATAGGTAACCCAACGGCAATTGCTTGGCTCGTAATGGCCGTCATTGTTTTCACGATCAACAGTCAGATGCGGTTCATAGCCATTCTGCTCAGCCCATGACTTAAATTTAGCGAAATCGTTTTGCCACTCGGCGCACACTCGGATGCCGCGTCCGCCATAGCGGCCGTAAGCGGCGTCTTTCGTATTCAGGCAACGAGCTTTCATCCCGCACCAGATGCTGTACAGGCGCGTTCGTCTGCCTCCATGAGTTTTGCGGCATCCCCTGTTTGGTGAGCAGGCATTGCAACCCGTACTGAGCCCGCGGCGGAGGCTCCCGCCCTCTACGGCGCGCTCCAACCCACAAGCACAACGACAGTGCCATCTGCTACTTTGGGCGTATCCCTTGACCGTCCAGCGACCGAACACATGGCCAGTCAGATCAATCAAAGAGTTCATGCCGCGCTCCCCAATGCGTCTACATTTGATTGAACGCATTTAAAGCTAATCGCGCAAATCCAAGGGTTGGCGTCCCAGGCCGCCGGGCCGTGGATGTCAGACCAAAGCATCCGGTAGGCGACGCGCGGATCGCCGAAGTAGCCGTGGGGCGGGCCGGGGTCCCACATGAGTTGCCCGCCGCAGGTGTCCGGCTTCAGCCCCTCCGCAACCGCATCTTCTTCCGAGATGTTCTGAAGCCGCTCGACCTTCACCGCCTCGACGATCAGGGTGAGGCGGGAGGCCCAGCGGGGCATGAAGATGGGCGAGCGCCAGCGTGAGTGCTCGGGGCAGACATCGTCGGCTCGGTAATAGGCGTGCACCCGCAGATCCGGGCAGGCGTGAATGTCGTCGAAGTTGTCGCCGACACGGGCGAAGCCTTCCTTGACCCACAAGCGGTCGCCAGCCGCCGCCGGCATCTCCCGCTCTCGCCAAGACGCATTGCCGGGATCGAGCACGTAGTCGTCAGACCATGTGCCATCAAAAAGGCTGGGGCGCCGCCGCGACTTCACCAGCCGACGCGTCTGGCTCTTCCGACCGGCGAGCAGCGCCTGCACCATACTCGCGCTGAAGATGATGGGCCGATCCCGCTGGAGCCGCACAGGCCCCGCCCGATCCTGTCGCGCCCTCTCGTGTGCTGGGGTGGTCATGGATTCACTCCGCGGCGAGAGGATGGGAAGGCGACGCGTCGCCAACGGCCTCGACCGGCTTGGCCCGGTCAGACAGGAGCTTCGTCGCGTTGAGGTGCAGCCGGACGCCGTTGAAGATCTGCTTGGCGAGCATGCTGCGGGCGATGGCGTCGTTGACGCTGATCTGGCCCTTACGCAGGGCATCAAGGTCGCCCGCGAGCCCGGATATGATGTTGTCGAGCGAGAAGCGTTCGGTCGCGGGCGCGACCTCGTAGTCACGCGCGGCCATAGCGTGCCTCCCAATCCAGGGCGTGGGCTTTGCCGTTGAGGGCGTTGGCGAGCGCCGAGACCTGAGCGGCCTTGCGGCGATCCATGAAGGCGCCGGCCTTTGGTACGGCGCCCGCCCACCTGTCTTCGCAGAGACGGCAGACCGGAGCGACGTGGCGATCCCGACCGTTGCGGCCTGTCCAGTCCCTGATCTCGCGCTCGCAGATCGCGCAGACGAAGAGCAGCGTGTCGAACGACATGCTATCGCCCTCCCGCGTCATCAGCCCCTTGGGCCGGGGGATTGGATGGGGTTGGAAGGGTGTCGGTGAGCGCGATCATTCGCTCGACCAGAAGCAGCGCCGAGGCCTGAAGCTCGCGGCGGGTGGGCTCCAGCCTCGCTTTGGCGGCGTCCCTGGCGGCGTCCCTGGCGGCGGCCCAGGCGGCGTCCCTGGCGGCGTCCCTGGCGGCGGCCCAGGCGG
>SXGU01387471.1_pt1 | contig 38700 bp, 32 predicted proteins | sample 3174531 | NCBI WGS metagenome assembly SXGU01 (sample SAMN11356863, study PRJNA531348) | freshwater metagenome | isolation source: freshwater sample F1-140 | place: China: Fuxian Lake, Yuxi | collected 2017-12-25 | reverse complement strand
GTGATCGAGGAAAGTTTCATCCATGCCAATGTTCCTTACCGGCTGGTTGGCGCACAGCGCTTTTATGGCCGGCGCGAGGTCAAAGACCTGGTAGCTTACCTGCGGTTGTTGCAAAACCGGCACGATGAGATCTCACTGCTTCGGGTGATCAATGTACCGACCCGCGGGTTGGGAGACCGGTCAGTGGAGTTGCTGCAAACCATATCCAAAGAAAATTACATCTCCCTTGGCGAAGTACTCTTTCAGATGGGTACTGACCCTGCTTGCCCTTTTAATGCCCTGGTCAAAGGAAAAGCCCAAGCCAGCATGGCCGATTTTGGCAAAATGCTCGCCAAGTGGGGAGAGGCCAGGGAGAGCCATACCGTGACCGAATTGTTCGATATGGTCGTTGAGGATATCGGCTACGAAGATCACTTGAACGACGGCACCGATGAGGGGGAAGACCGCTGGGAGAACATCCTCGAGTTGCGTAAGCTTACAGAAGAGTATGAGAACAAACCAATCGGCGATTTCCTTGAAAACATCGCCCTTGTATCAGACCAAGATACCATCCGCGACGGTAACGCTCCCACTTTGCTGACGTTGCATGCTGCCAAAGGATTGGAGTTCAGGTATGTGTTCATCATGGGCCTGGATGACGGAACGATGCCGCATAGCCGGTCTTTTGATGAACCGGAAGAAATGGAAGAGGAGCGGCGTCTTTTTTACGTAGGCATTACCCGCGCAAAAGAAAAATTGTTTTTGGTGCGCGCAATGCGCCGAGGTGGGCGGGGTTTTTCGGAAGACCAAGTACCCTCCCGTTTTCTGCGCGACATACCGGCAACACTCATTGGCAGCAAGGTGTTCTATGGCAGCAGCAACATTGGCCAAAGATCTGGTGGGTTAACCTACAAAGAGACACGCATGGAAAGCAACACCCGCTGGGGCGACCCTACCCCGCCAGCAATTAAAGCCAATTTACCCAGCACCAAGTACCGAACCGGCATGCGCGTTAAGCATGCCGTTTATGGCGAAGGAACTGTGATCGGCAGCCGTGTTCAAAACGGCGATGAGATCGTAGATATCATTTTTGAAACATCCGGCCCCAAAAAGCTGGATACAAGCCTTGCCAAACTAACCATCCTCAATTAAACGCAATAGACAGGAGATTCGTTTATGTACAACACCTATGTTACGGATAATTCAACTACCTACCTACAATGGACCTGGGCAGATTTTGAACCACATTATCGCGAATTGTTATCTGCCGAACTGGACCAAACAAACATAGAAGGTTGGCTAAAAAAATGGTCTGACCTGATCTCGATCGCCGATGAGATCTATACCCGGTTGTATGTAGCTACCACCCAATACACCAGCGATGAGGATGTTGAAAAACAATTCAATGATTTCATCGAACTAACCCAAACCGAGATCAAAAAGGCAGACCAGGCCGCCAAGCAAAAACTGATCGACAGCGGGATGGAACCCAAAGGCTTTGAGCTGCCGCTAAAAAAACTCCGTGCGGAGCACGCTCTGTTTTCTGAACAGAACCTTCCCTTACTGGTAGAAGAGCAAAAACTTTGCAATGAATACAACAAATTGATCGGGGGGATCACCTTCCAATGGGAAGGGGAGGAACGAACGGCATCTCAAATGTTCCCATTGTTACTGGAATCTGACCGGAACATCCGCGAAAAGGCTTGGCGCATTACGGTGGAAGGCAGGTATGCGCGGAGAACTGAGCTGAACGAGTTGTGGGGTAAATTGCTGCGGTTGAGGTCTCATATTGCCAGGAACAAAGGCCACGATAATTACCGCTCGATGATGTGGCAAGCCAAGTTCCGCTTTGATTACACCCCCGATGATTGCATGTCATTCCACAAGGCCATCGAAGAGGTGGTCGTTCCCGCGGTTACCCGCATCAACCAACGCCGGGCAGCCAAACTGGGTATCCCATCCATACGCCCATGGGATAACAACCTTGAGGTCAATGGCGACAAACCGCTGAAGCCATTTGCCGATACCGAGGAGTTTTTAACAAAGACTCGCCAGATCTTGGCGATGGTAGATGAATCTTTTGGGGATAACTTTCAGACCATGATCGAACAAGGCTTGCTGGATGTTCCGAGCCGCAAGAACAAAGCACCCGGAGCGTATTCCCTGGGTTATGCGGTTGCCAGAAAACCTTTCATTTTTATGAGCGCCACTGGGACTCACGATGACGTAGAGACCATGTTACACGAAAGCGGCCATGCCATGCATGAGTTCCTGCGCCAAGAGCTGGAATACTTCCATGATCGGGCTGAAAATTATTTGCCCTTTGAGTTTGCCGAGGTGGCTTCTATGGCTATGGAATTGATCGCAGCGCCTTACACCCAAAAAACGGTCGGCGGTTTTTACGACCAACAAGATTACGCCCGCAGCATGATAGAGCATTTGGAGGGGATGCTTAAATTCTGGCCGTATATGGCTTTGGTGGATCATTTCCAGCATTGGATCTACGAGAATGAGGCCATTAGCCATGATGGCGAAATATGTGAACAAAAGTGGGCAGAATTGTGGGACCGCTATATGCCCTCGCAGGATTACAACAACCTTGAAATGTATAAGCAGACCTTTTGGCATCGCCAATCGCACATCTTTACCAGCCCCTTGTATTACATTGAATACGGCATGGCACAATTGGGAGCCGCGCAAATTTGGGCTAACAGCCTGGTCGACCAAAAGAAAGCGATTGAAGCGTACACAAACGCGCTCAAGCTTGGCTCCAGGGCAAGTTTGCCAGATCTCTTCCGCACCGCGGGAGCAGATTTTTCCTTCGATGCCCCCACACTCAAAAAGTCGGTGGACTTGATCGAAGGTGAATTAGCCCGGTTGGAAAAACAACTATCGTGATCTGCCGGAAATTGATCCCGATGTGCCAGGCACACCGATAGCGAGGACAAAATGAACTGGCAATTATTGTGGCAGATCTTCTTCGTTTTCACCAAGGTAGCTTTGTTCTCTTGGGGTGGCGGCCCCGCCAGCCTGGCCCTGATGCAAAGAGAGACCACCTCGACAACCTGGTTGCCTGTTGGCGCCACATCGCCACAACCCTGGCTCACGTCTGAAGAATTCGCGGATGCGGTTGCCCTTGGGAACGCCTTGCCCGGGCCAATTGCCCCACAGGTTAGCGCCTATGTGGGTTACAAACTGGCTGGCACCGCAGGTGCGGTGATGGCGGCCGCCGGAACAGTTTTGCCAACAACAGTGTTGATGTTGGTCTTTTTGGTGTATTTTTTCTCTGCCAAAGATCACCCAGCCATGAAAGCCATGATCAGTGCTGTTAGGCCGTTGGTGGTCGGCTTACTGCTTTGGACAACCTATGACATGGCCATTTCAGTTTTCAGGGTCAAGGAGCAAGGCTGGGCTAATGGCTTGGCTAACAATTTGGACAAGGCCGCCATCACCGTGGTGTCTTTTGTGTTGCTCGCGGCTACAAACATCAACCCGGTAATTTTGGTCATCATTGCCGCGTTGATCGGTTTCTTTGCGTACCGCTAAGGACTTCGCCTACCTTATATTTCAGTTTTCGATTAATATTCAGGGGTTGCAGTCCGACGCTTGTTATCAAACAATTTAGGAGTAACTTTGGCCAATCATCTCAAGATCGTCATCCCGATGGCAGGATGGGGGACCCGCATGCGGCCCCACACCTGGAGCAAACCAAAACCACTGGTAGGCGTGGCTGGCAAGCCATCTTTAGACCACCTAATGGATATGTTTAATAGCATTCCAAAGAGCATCTCGGTGGAATTTATTTTCATCATTGGTCCCTTCCTTGGAGAGCAGATCCCGGTTTATATCCGCAAACATTACCCGCACATCAAAGCAAGCTACATCGTCCAAGAGGAAATGAAGGGGCAGAGCCACACCATTTGGCTGGCACGCCATTTGTTGTCCGGGCCAATGATGGTGGTTTTCTCAGACACCCTCTTGGAGACGGATTTTGGATTTTTGGCAAGTGAAGCGAATGACGGTGTGGCATGGGTTAAGGCAGTCCCGGACCCACGCCGGTTTGGCGTTGCGGAGTTGAACCAACAGAACCAGATCAACAAATTGATCGAAAAACCACAATCGATAGAGAATAATTTGGCTGTGGTTGGTTGTTATTACTTTAAGAGTGCCGAAAACCTGGTTTCGGCAGTCGATGAACAGATCAAACGCGACATCCAATTAAAGGGAGAGTACTTCCTGGCCGACGCGATCAACATCATGTTGGAGCATGGAGCCAGGATGCGGACCGAGCATGTAGATGTATGGCTGGATACCGGCACGATCGAGGCAACACTGCAGACCAACCAATTCATGTTAGACCACGGCAAAGATAATTCCGCGGACGCCTCCAAACAAAATGACGTAAAAGTGATCGCACCTGTGTTTATCCACCCCAGCGCCAAAGTAACCGGTTCGGTCATCGGTCCGCACGTCTCAGTGGGTGCAGATTGCGAAGTTTCCCACTGTATCATTTCCAACAGTATTTTGGATGAAGGATCTGCCGTCTCCAATTGCGCCCTTGATGGCTCTTTCATCGGGCGAAACGCCCGCGTTGACGGACAATCCAAGACGATCAATATTGGTGATAATTCCAGTATCAAGTTATAAGCGCAACAATCCCTGCGCAACCAAACCAGGAGGACGGCATGCAGCCAACAATTGAAAAGAATTACTTATCCAAGCGCGTTTCTGACCTTAAACCGTCAGGCATCCGCCGGTTTTTTGATATCGCCGCTACCATGAAGGATGTGATCTCATTGGGTATCGGCGAACCAGACTTTACCACCCCCAAACCGATCCTCGACGCGGGGGTTGCCTCTTTGATGGCCGGGGAAACCCATTACACTGGCAACGCCGGAAAGATAGAGCTGCGCCAAGGGATCGCCGACAACTTGCAACGGTTGTACGGTGTGAAATACGACCCGGCAACCGAGATCATCGCCACCGTTGGGGTATCTGAAGCTTTATATCTCACCTTCACAGCCCTGTTAGATGCCGGTGATGAGGTGATCATCCCTACCCCTTGTTTTGTATCTTACCAGGCAGAGGTCTCGCTTGCAGGTGGAGTCCCAGTCGAGATCCCTTGCCGGATGGATAATAATTTTCAGGTTGACCCCGCGGACATCCGAAAAGCGATCACCCCCCGAACCAAGGTGATCTTTATTGGTTACCCCAGCAACCCTACCGGCGCGGTTGCCGAAAAGGCAGTATTGTTGGAGATTGCCAAGATCGCGATTGAACACGACCTGATGGTTGTATCGGATGAGATCTACGACCGGCTTGTTTATAACTTTAAGCATGTGTGCTTCCCCGCGCTGGGCGAGGAGATCCGGAAACGGACCATCCTGCTTGGGGGTTTCTCCAAGAGCCACGCAATGACCGGATGGCGGATCGGTTTTGCCGCTGCCCCGGGCGAATTTATTCAAGGGCTGATCAAAATTCACCAATACACCATCATGTCTGCCCCAACCACTGCCCAGGATGCCGCCATTGTGGCGCTGAAATCAGATTCATATGTCGAAACAATGGTGGCGGAATACGACAGGCGCCGCAAGTTGATCGTTGGCGGGCTGAACAATCTGGGGCTGACCACTTTTGAACCGCGGGGGGCATTCTATGCCTTCCCCAACATCAGCGCATCCGGCCTGGATAGCGAAACTTTTGCCGAGAAACTATTACAGGAGGAGCATGTTGCGGTGGTCCCTGGCGGCGCTTTTGGCGCTGGCGGAGATGGCTATGTTCGCTGCTCTTATGCCACCGCCTACGAAAAGATCGAAGAAGCCTTGCGCCGCATGGAACGATTCATGCAGCGGCATGGGTGAACTCTTCCATCTCAACCCGAATGAATTACAAAAAATCCCTGGATATCCAGGGATTTTCGTTATTTGATTTACTTGGCTTTTTCTACCGTAAAGTTTTGTTTGCGGATGGTGTACTTGCCTTTTTTGGAAAGAACCTGTTCGACCAAATTTTCTGGAACATCAACCAAGGTGTGCTGGTCTTCGATGAAGATCTTGCCGATGCTGTTGCCGGGAATATCGGCGTGGTATGCGATGGCGCCAACCACATCTGATGGGCGGATGCCATGGGCGCGGCCAATACTGATATTGAGGCGCACCATACCAGATTCGTGCGATTTGCCGCCAAATTTCGCCCCGGGGAAGCCCTCATGGTTTTTGTTGGCAAAATGCGGTCTTTCCTCGCGGTACTTGGGCGCGGCCGCAGGGGAAGAAGCGCCACGTGAGGAACCAGCCCCAGAGCCGCCATACTTGCGGTCTCCGCCATCCCGCCGGCCGCCCGCGCCTTGGCGCATCCCGCGGCCCATCTTGCGGTTCTCATCAAACTCGGGCACCGGGTTTACATCGGCGATCGGCCGCTGTTTTTCTTCAGAACGGGCCATCTTCAAAGCAATGGCTGCTACCTCCAAGGGGTCGGCGCCGTTCTCTACCATGCGTTCCACAATGGTTCGCTCAGTTTTACATCGTCCGCGAGACATCCATACATTCAGTTGGTTCACCAATTCATTCTCTCGTTTGGAGAGGATCTCTTCTTTGGTAGGCACTACGCCCTGGCGCAGCTTGATGCGGGCAAAGCGTTCAATATCTCGGATACGGCGGCGCTCGTAGGGGGTAGCCAAGGAAATGGCAACACCTTTTCGGCCCGCCCGGCCTGTGCGGCCAATGCGGTGAACATACACTTCATGGTCATCTGGCAGGTCAAAATTGAATACGTGGGAGATATCATCAATATCAAGCCCGCGCGCGGCTACATCGGTAGCTACCAATACTTTTACCTGCCCGCCTTTAAATCGGTTTAGGGTTCGTTCTCGCGCATCCTGATTTAGGTCGCCGTTAAGAGCCTCGCTTGGGAACCCGCGATTGGATAATTCGCTGGCAAGTTCACCTGTGCCGGCACGGGTACGTACAAAGATCAAGGCAGAAGTGATCGGTTCGACTTCGAACAAGCGTGAAAGTACGGCCGATTTTTCGTTCTCGTTGACCAAATAGTAAACTTGCTCAATCGTCTCCACGGTAACCATTTCTTTTGCGATGGTAACCGATTGGGGAGAGTGCATATATTTGTCAGCCAGGCGGCGAATGGGGGTAGGCATGGTTGCCGAGAAAAGGGCGGTTTGGCGATCGGAGGGGGTTTCGGACAAAATGCGCTCAATATCTTCCACAAAGCCCATCGAAAGCATTTCATCGGCCTCGTCCAAAACAACGCTGGCGATCTCTGAAAGGTCCAGAACACCTTTGTCGATCAGGTCGATCATACGGCCGGGTGTACCGACAACAATATCAACCCCTCGGCGCAGTTCGTTGATCTGGCGGTTATAGGGTGCGCCACCGTATACAGAAGCCACCCTCACGTGCATCTCCTTGCCGAAATTCTGGATCGCCTCGGCAACTTGCAGGGCAAGCTCGCGGGTGGGTGCCATGATCAACACCTTTGGAGCGCGGTTGCCAGTTTTTAAATTATGAAGGATAGGAAGGGAAAAGGCTGCGGTCTTGCCTGTGCCTGTTTGGGCCTGCCCAATGACATCAACTCCGGTCATCATCAGTGGGATCATCTCCGACTGAATGGGGGTGGCCTCAACGTAACCAAGGTCGGTAATGGCCTGCACAAGTTCGTGGCGCAGGTTAAAAGAAAGAAAATCGGTGTTCATCAAAACTCCTCATACATAGCCCCGGCAATAATGCCAGGTTGGCGGTATGGATTTGTTTTGATGCTCCAGTTATAAAAATCTTGCCAACACCGTCTCATCCTCTCGGATTCAACGTCCCATAAACCAAGCTTTGTACAACAAAAATGCCCGTAATCCCCGGGCAAGTCGCTAGAACTTCAAAACAATATCCCATGGCTCAAATTGAGCTACTCAAGTTTACCACATAATATTCAACCAATTTTTATCCAAATTTAATATTTTCGATGCCCTATTTATGTTAAGCTTATCCAAAGGAGATTAAAAATGATCCTGCCTAAGATACCGAGTTCGGAAATTACACCAAAATCCAGTTATTTAAACCGGCGAGATTTCATAAAATCCACGGGTTTGTTGGCGGGGTCGATGTTGTTGAGCGCCTGTGGCATTTCATCAACATCGCAAACGAATCCAGGCGCGCCGACTTCCAATCCTTCCATCTCTTTGAAGACCGATGAATTGGGGAGCCCGGTAAATAAACTTGAGGAAATCGCCGGGTATAACAATTTTTATGAGTTCAGTACAGACAAAGAATCCGTAGCGAAGTTGGCTTCCGGATTCTCTACCAACCCGTGGCTGGTAGAGGTGTTTGGGAAGGTGAATAATCCCGGCACATACTCTGTAGATGATTTGGAAAAAAGATTCAAGCCGGAAGAGCGGATCATGCGCTTGAGGTGCGTTGAAGCCTGGAGTATGGTGATCCCGTGGGTAGGGTTCTCGTTGGCAGACCTTTTGAGTGTTGTGGAGCCAACCAGCGATGCTGCGTATGTGCGATTTGAGACTTTGTACGACCCTGAAGTTTTCCCGGGCCAATTTGACAGGAGATACCCCTGGCCTTACCAGGAGGGATTACGGATCGATGAGGCGATGCACCCGCTGACCACCCTGGCTACCGGTTTATACGGGGGTGAACTGCCAGCCCAAAATGGCGGCGGCATCCGGCTGGTGGTCCCTTGGAAATATGGTTTTAAATCGATCAAATCGATCACCCGCATTGAATTGGTAGATTATCAGCCTTCTACATTGTGGAGCAGTATTGCCCCCAATGAATATGGTTTCTTTGCCAATGTTAACCCTGAAGTGGACCATCCACGCTGGTCACAATCAACCGAGCGTAGAATTGGCGGGTTTGAACGGATCCCAACATTACCGTTTAATGGTTACGCGGATCAGGTTGCCAGCCTTTACCAAGGAATGGACCTGCAAAAAAATTACTAATGGGCAAAACTCTACCAACCGCTCGCATCTTCACCCACTTGTTCGGTTTACTCCCAGCCGCGCTGTATTCGTTTTGGTTTTTTTCAGGCAGGCTCGGCGTAAACCCGGTTCAGTCTATCCAACAGGCCAGTGGCCAATGGGCGTTGAACTTTCTGTTGCTCTCTTTGGCCTGCACGCCAATCGCTATTGTTACCGGCAACAAAAAGGTGCTTTCGCGGCGGCAAGCGTTGGGAAATTATGGTTATTTTTACGCGACCAGCCATTTCTTGATCTTTATTGGGGTAGATTATCAATTTAACCTGAATTGGATCTTGGCGGATGTCGGAACAAAAATGTACATCCTGATTGGCCTGAGCGCGCTTTTACTGCTAAGCCCATTGGCGGTTACATCTCTGGTTTGGTTTAAGAAAAGAATGGGAAAAAATTGGAAAAAACTCCATTTGCTTGCCTATCTGATCCCGGCGATCGTGATCTGGCATTATTTTGCGGCAAGCAAGGGCAATTTGTTTACCCTGCAAGGAAATATTACCAAGCCACTCGTTTATTTGGCGGTCTACGCGGCGTTGTTGATCATCCGATTGCCGATATTTCGCCGATTTTTCAATCGATGATTATCTCCAATACGGTAAGGGTATAATCCGTTTAAAAAAATAGGAATCAACATGGAAGAAACCCAACAATCAGCTGCGAAACGCAAAGTGAACCGCCCAGAAGTCATTAAATTCTCCCTCTCCGTTTGGTATTTGCCGGCCGCTTTTTTGCTCGGGTTTTTTTCGGCCTGGCTTATTTGGGGCAGAGATTCTGGAGTGCAGAATGTTGCCGACCCTAGCGCTGAGCAACCCACAGTACGCCGGGAAGTGCAATTGGATGGAGACCCTTCGGTTGGTCCTGAAGACGCTCCTATTACGATCGTTGAATTCAGTGATTTCCAATGCCCGTTTTGCGTTCGTTGGCATAATGAGGTGTACGACGATTTGATGGCCAAATATGATGGCCAAATCCGTTTTGTCTACCGAGATTTTCCGCTCTACCAAATTCACCCAGAGGCCGAGCCAGCGGCAATTGCCGCGAATTGCGCGGGTGAACAGGGAAAGTATTGGGAGTTCCATGGCTTGCTGTTCAATGGTGGCAAAGAACTTAATGTCAATACTTACAATTCCTATGCCACCAACATCGGTTTGGATTTAGGTTCATTTTCTCAATGCTTGCAAGATGAAAAACAGCGGGTTGAGGTTTCCGAGGACTATGAGTACGCAACAAGTCTCGGCGTGCGTTCTACCCCTACTTTTTTCATCAACGGTTTGGCAATCGTTGGCGCTCAACCTCTTGAGGTCTTTGTGCAGGCGATAGACAAAGAGTTGAGCGGTAATAACTAATCTTATGATCGACCCGAAGCACAAGTATGTCGCCGTCGCAGGGAACATCGGGGCTGGCAAATCGTCCTTGGTGGAATTATTGTGCGACCAATTGGGCTGGGCGCCCTTTTATGAACCGGTAAACGATAATCCCTATCTAACTGATTTTTATAAGGATATGAACTCCTGGGCATTCCACTCTCAAATTTATTTCCTGATTCACCGGCTGCGGATCCATCATAGCATCCTCAACCACCCCAATTCCGTATTGCAAGACCGCAGTGTGTATGAAGACGCTGAGGTGTTTGCCCGAAACCTGTTTCTGCAAGGGCAGATCAACCCCCGCGATTATGCTACCTACCGGGAGTTGTACGAAACTCTGGTAGCTTTTTTGCCACCTCCCGATATGGTGCTGTATTTAAGAGCATCGGTTCCCACTTTGCAAAAACGGATCAAACAACGCGGACGCCAGTTTGAACAAGGAATCACCGCGGAATACCTCGGCAACCTCAATAAACTGTACGATGATTGGATCGAACACTTCACCTTGTGTCCGGTGCTTACCATCCCATCGGATGACCTTGATTTTGTGGCAATTCCCGAACATTTGGAACTGATCCGAGATAAAGTAAAAGAAAAATTGTTGGGCAGCGAAACGATCTCTTTTTACTAAGTCCTGCAGAAAAAAAGGACACGGCACCTTGAAGATCGGGTGCCGTGTCCTTATCAATATCTGGTTTGTTCAATCTGTAAATAGTGGCAAGTGCCCCAGCGAGATAATGTGGAGCCATTGTGATTTCTCGCCTTCGGTGAGGATCGCGACCTCATTTACTACTGTCGCGTCCGCTTTTCCCAAGATCATCCGCATCCCTTGCAGGGTAGAACCAGTTGAAATGACATCATCAAGGATAATGACCTTTTTCCCGGTGACGAGGGTTTTGTCCTTTTCATCAAGGATCAAGGTTTGAGGTTGGCCAGTGGTGATGGAAAGGGTTTCTGCCCTGAGGGCGTTGCCCATATAAGGCTTGTAGGATTTTCGCAACACAACATAAGGTTTATGGGTATCTACCGAAAGCGCGTGCGCGATCGGTATCGATTTCGCTTCAGCAGTTACGATAATATCGTAATCAATTTCTTCCAATTTTTTAGCCAACGCCTTACTGCAAGCCTGCACCAGCTCGGTATCGCCCAATATGTTGAGGATCGCGATCCGCAAACCAGGGGCGATCTGAAACAACGGCAGGTCCCTTTTGATGCCGGCAATCTCAATTGGATAAATGTCTTGCGCCATTACACACCTCCATACAAATAATAACAATGTATTCTAACACGCCAACCGCAACGGCAGGTTCAAACCCTTTCAGGTATAATTTTTTCGATGCTGCCAGACCTGCAATTAGAATCAGTTATCCGATTACGAAAACCCCATCCTTGCGGTGGTTATAGTTGGAAGGTGGTTAGATTGGGAGCCGATATTGGCTTGGAATGCATGACCTGTGGACACAGGGTTTTACTAACCCGCAGGGAACTGGCAAAACGGGCAAAAACGATACGCCCGCCTGGAGACAACAATGGTAATTGAACCCAAAAAACCGCACATCCTATTCTTATTTTCAGATACCGGCGGTGGACACCGTTCCGCCACTGAAGCGCTGATCGAGGCACTTGAATTGGAATATCCCAACCAGTTCACCTATGAAAAGGTGGATATTTTTAAGGATTACGCGCCTCGACCTCTCAACCGTATGCCTGACTGGTACCCTTACATGGTTTTAGCCCCTGACCTTTGGGGGGCGTCTTTTAAGATCACGGATGGTCGCGCACGCGCCCGCGCAATAACAGCTACGATGTGGCCGGTAGCCGCGCGTACCGCGCGCAATATCATCCGCAACCACCCTTGCGACCTGGTGGTGTCTGTCCATCCTCTGGCAGTTTCATGGATATTGAAAGCCTTGGGGAAAAATCGCCCGCCATTTATCACTGTCGTCACTGATATGGTCACCACGCATGCGTTATGGTTTGATCGGCGCTCGGATATTATTTTGGTCCCTACAGAAGCCGCACGCAAAAAAGCAATCCAAAACGGAATGGAAAACAACGCTGTTAAGGTGGTTGGCCAACCGATCGCCCGGAAATACTGCGCCCCCTCGGGAAGCAAAGCAGAATTACGCGAAAAACTTGGTTGGCCCAGGGACAAGTTCATGGTCTTGATGGTGGGTGGTGGCGATGGTATGGGTCCGCTTGGCCAAACTGCCCGCGCCGTTGCCGATTCTGGTTTGGATATTGGGTTGTGTATTGTTGCCGGGCGAAACGAACGGCTAAAGCGCAGCCTTGAAGATCACACTTGGAACATCCCGACCTATATTTATGGTTTTACCAAGGAATTGCCCGATATGATGCGCGCCGCGGACGTATTGATCACCAAGGCTGGCCCCGGCACGATTGCCGAAGCGATGACCGCAAGCTTGCCGATCATCCTTTACGCCAAATTACCTGGCCAGGAGGATGGTAACGTTACTTTTACAGTGGAAGAAGGCGCGGGTGTTTGGGCGCCAACAGCCAAAAAAGTAGTTAATACCCTGCAACAGTGGGTGGAACACCCCGAGATACGGGAAACTTTTGTGGCCGCATGCAAACGGGTTGCCAAACCCAATTCTTCCATCGATATTGCCCGCGAGATCGCAAAAAAGTTAGGGCGTTGATCACGTCTGGTATATGACAATCCTGATGGGCCACTCGTTTGAATTTATTAGCCACAGCGCTGAACAAACCCGCCGCCTGGGTATGCGTATGGGCTCCCTATTAAAGCCAGGGATGTTGGTTTGCCTGCAAGGGGACCTTGGCGCTGGCAAAACCACGTTTGTCCAGGGTGTTGCTGCCGGGTGGGGAAGCACAGACCAGGTATCCAGTCCAACCTTCCAACTGGTGAATGAATACCGGCGGATCGACCCGGTGCGGTTGTACCACCTCGACACATACCGCTTGAACAATATTTTGGAAGCCGAAGAATTGGACGTTGATGGCATGTTGGCGAACGGTCCAACACTGGTTGAATGGCCAGAGTTGATGTCGGATATTTTTCCTGACGATCGGTTATGGATCACGATCAATTACATAGATGAAACCAAGCGCTCTCTGGCATTCAGTTCCACAGGCAAGGCCTCAGAAGCCCTGTTGTTGGAATTCCGCGATCGGATCAAGGGGAACTGAATGTACCTGGCAATAGATACCTCTACACCGCAAATGGGGTTGGCGCTGGTTGAAGATGGGCACCCGATCGCTGAGTTTTATTGGCAAAGCAATACCATGCATACCGTGGAACTTGCCCCCGCCGTGACACAAATTTTGGATAAAACCGGCAAACAACTCGGCGACCTGGATGGGATCGGCATCGCGATCGGGCCGGGCTCATTTACCAGCCTGAGGGTTGGCCTCTCATTTGTAAAGGGGTTTGCCTTTTCGCGCCGGCTTCCTGTTGCCGCCATCAATTCCTTGGATATTTTGGCGGCGGCTATTAGCAAACAAGATAACCTTCCATTGCTTTGCAGTTTGCCGGCAGGGAGAGGAAGGCACGCGTGCGGAACGTATGTGTTTAACGGCAGGAAAAAATGGGTGCCAAGCGCGCCCCCGCGGATCGCGACTGCGCAACAATTGGCGGAAGAGGTAAGCGAGCCCCACTTGTTCTGCGGCGATATGTCTGCTTCTGAGCGGGATATGCTCAAGAAAAACCAAAACCTTACCCTGTTTGACCCTGTCTTTTGTATAAGGCGGCCGGCCATACTTGGCTGGCTTGCCGAACGGAAGATCCGCAAGGGACTGGCTGATGACCTTTTCAGCTTGGCACCCTTGTATTTGCACATCGCGAACCCCATCCCCGATACCCCGTGAACAATATCGTTGTAAGGCCGATGAAAACCGAGGATCTGCCGCTGGTTGGACAGATCGACCAGGTAAGTTTTAGCGACCCGTGGCCTAACAACGCCTTCGCCACCGAATTGGCCAACCCAAACGCACGTTGTTGGGTGATGGAATGGTTTGGCGAGGTTGCCGGGTTCATCGTGGTCTGGCTCGTATTGGATGAAGCCCATTTGGCCACGATCGCGATCCGGCAAGACCTTCGGGGGCGCGGATTATCACGGCAATTAGCCAAATCGGCATTACAATCAGCATACCGTGAAGGAGCCCGCGTCTCCTACTTGGAAGTTCGCGAGAGCAATCTCATAGCCATTCATCTGTATCAGCAATTAGGGTACCAAACTGTTGGCTTACGAAAAGGCTATTACAAGGACAACCACGAGAATGCGATCCTGATGACGATGACAGATTTTTCAATGGTGAATCGTTAAAGCTATGCCTGAAACACTCAAAACAATCGCCGCTGAGATCGCGGTTTGCAAAAACTGCGAATTATCGCGCACCCGCACATATTCTGTGCCGGGGGAAGGTAATCCGGATACCGAGATCATGCTAATAGGGGAAGGCCCCGGTAAAAACGAGGACCTGGAAGGTCGTCCATTTATTGGACAAGCGGGAAAATTACTGACCGAATTGCTGGCAAACGCCGGGCTCACCCGAGAAGATGTGTTTATTTGCAATGTAGTTAAATGCCGGCCACCCCTCAACCGAGACCCTGAGCCTGCGGAGTTGGCAGCCTGCAACGCCTATCTCGACCGGCAGATCGCGGTGATCAAACCAAGCATCATCATTACCCTCGGCCGTTTTTCCATGGCAAATTTTTTTGAGGATGTTAAAATCAGCCAGGTTCACGGTATGATGAAGCGGGTTGGCGACACCTTTGTGATCCCCATGTTTCACCCCGCAGCGGCTTTACATCAGCCCGCATTAAAACCTGCCATAAGGGAAGATTTCTCAAAATTACCAAAACTATTGGCTATGGCACGCAAGGAACTTGGTCTGCCTGCCAAGCAAAACATTGCGAAACCCGAACCGCTTCGGCAACCTGTACCAGAGCAACCGAAGCATAACAATCTGTCGAGTGACAAGCCCGATGCTCCTGAGGGAAAACAACTAAAACTCCTATGATCATCCGGCAAAAAATGCCTTTGGAAGGAAAGTATGACAACAACAAAAGATGAATTGATCCAAAAGCTACAAACCAAAACTGCCAAGATCGGTATTTTGGGAATGGGGTATGTTGGAATGCCGTTGGCGGTGGTCTTCGCAGAGAAGGGTTACACTGTTTTGGGTATTGACCCCGACCAACGCAAAGTGGATGCTTTCAATAAAGGCGTCTCTTATATTCAGGATGTGCCATCTGAAACCGTAGACCGGTTGCACAAAGCCGGAAAATTAAGCATGACCGCTGATTTTGCCGCACTGGCCGAAATGGACGCCGTAAGCATTTGCGTACCGACCCCACTGCGACAAACCGGTGACCCCGACATGTCGTTCATTCTGTCCGCCACCGAAGAATTGGCCAAATATGTACATCCGGGAATGATCGTGGTCTTGGAATCTACCACGTACCCTGGCACAACACGCGAGATCCTGGTGCCCATGCTCTCGGAAGGGGCCACGAAACTTGAGGTAGGCAAGGACCTTTTCATTTGCTTTTCTCCGGAGCGGGTAGACCCGGGGCGAGAAGACTGGACCACTTACAATACACCAAAAGTTATGGGCGGGATGACCCCGGCCTGTGTAGAAGTGGCTACCACCTGGTATTCCGGAGCCCTTGAGACGATCGTTCCTGTTTCCTCCCCCGAAGCTGCCGAAATGGCCAAATTGCTCGAGAACACCTTCCGCATGATCAATATTGGCATGGTTAACGAATTGGCGATGATGTGCGAGCGCCTGGGCGTGGATGTTTGGGAAGTGATCGAGGCTGCGGCATCCAAGCCGTTTGGCTTTATGAAATTCACACCCGGCCCGGGCTTAGGTGGCCATTGTATCCCGATCGACCCCCTGTACCTCTCCTGGAAGATGAAAGCGCTTAATTACAACGCAAAGTTCATCGAATTAGCCAGTGAGATCAACACCAACATGCCTCGTTACGTTGTTAGCCGCATTTTGGAGGGCTTGAACGACCGCGGCAAAGCCTTAAAAGGCAACAAGGCATTGGTTCTGGGTGTTGCCTACAAACCAGACATTGATGATGTGCGTGAAAGCCCTGCCCTGGATGTGATCGCGTTATTACGCAACAAGGGCGCAAGAGTCCAATATCACGATCCATACATCCCCCATATTCATCACGAACACGAACACTGGAAATTGGAGAGTATCGCGGATGAGAGCCTGTTGGCGGCAGTTCGGGAAGCCGATGTAACGATCCTGGTCACCAACCACAGATCGTACAACTACCCTGAGCTGATCAAAAACGCCCAGTTCTTGTTCGATACCAGAAACGCGACCGGTAATTACCTAAAACCGGGCGACCAAAATGTTGTCAGACTTTAAATAAAGGAATCACCAATGGCTAACTACCTGGTTACTGGCGCGGCGGGCTTTATTGGGGCTCGCACGTCGCAGATCCTGATGGATGCTGGGCACACGGTAAGCGGCATCGACAACCTGAATGACGCCTATGACCCGATGATCAAGCGCTATCGGTTGGAAAAGCTTGAAAAAAACAAGCAATTCACCTTTCATTTGGCCGACATCTCTAAAAAGGATGTGATCGATCGGTTTGCTGGACAAAAATTTGACGGGGTGATCAATTTGGCTGCCAGGGCGGGTGTTCGTGCCAGTGTAGACAATCCCTGGATCTTCGTTGAATCGAATGTTACCGGCACCTTGAACATGCTGGAAGTATGCAAGAACAGCGGTAACGGTTCTTTTATCCTTGCCTCGACTTCCAGTATTTATGGTTCCAATCCACCCTATCCCACCCCAGAAAGCGCATCCAGCAGCGAGCCCTTGCAGCCATATGCGGCAAGTAAAAAAGGCGCTGAGGCAATGGCCCATTCTTACCACCACCTGTATGGGATGAATACCAATATTTTGCGCTTCTTTACTGTTTACGGACCGGCGGGGCGACCAGACTTGGCGTTATTCCGGTTCGTACAGTGGATCATTGAGGGAAGGCCGGTACACATTTTTGGGGATGGCGAACAATCGCGCGGTTTTACCTACATCGATGATATCGTGAGCGGTATCATCGCGGCTTTGAAGCCTTCCGGCTTTAATGTGATCAACCTGGGTGGCCATGAGGTGATCACCATCAACGGATTGGTGACCTTGATTGAGGATCTCACTGGCAAAAAAGCAAATGTCATCCATGGCCCAGCCAACCCAGCCGACATGTTCACAAACTGGGCGGATGTTTCAAAAGCCCGCGATTTGCTTGGATGGAAACCCGCATACGACATGCGGATGGGCACCCAGGCCCTGATAGATTGGTACCTGGCTGAAAGGCACTGGGCAAACCAGGTTACAACCTTGTGAAATTTTTGCAAAAAGGTATCGCCGCATGGAGGGAAGACCCTCTCTTGCGGCGAGTTGTAAAAAATAGCGGGTACTTGTTTTCTGGTAGCACACTCGGAATTTTTCTGAGCATCGCGACCAGCGTTCTTTCTTCACGGGCTTTGGGGGTGCATTTTTTTGGCATATTGGCAGCGGTCACCACATTTGCCGCCCTTGCCGACAAATTACTCTCCTTTCGCATTGGTGAGTTGGTTGTAAAGTACGCCGGAGAAGCGTTGGCAAGCAAGCAAACCCAAAAAGCCGCCGCTGTTTTCAAGGTAGCCACCCTGACAGAAGTGACGGTTTCCTTCCTGTCGTACGCGATCATTTACGCGCTTGCGCCAATGGCTGCCAGGTATTTTGCCAAGGATGAGGGGATGGCGGTCTGGTTCATGGTATACGGATTGATCGTCCCGTTTGGGCTTACATTTGAAACCAGCAGCGCCTTATTGCAGGTAGCGGGGAAATTCAAGTTTCAGGCAGCGATCAACTTGGCCCAAAATATTGTCACCGCGGGCATTGTGTTGGTAGCTGTTTTTTCACCTGATCCATTTCCTGTTGTCATCTTGGCTTATCTGGCAGGCAAATCTGTTGCGGGCATTTCCTATTTGGCATACGGGTTATACCAAGCCAAACAACTGTTTGGTTTGGGTTGGTGGAAAACCCCGCTTACATTGCTGCCGCCCAGGAAGGAGTTTTGGGGATTTGCTTTCTCAAGTAATTTTTCTGGCACCGTCAATTTGCTGGTACGCGATAGCGATGTGCTATGGGTCAATACCTTCCTCAACCCCACCCAAGGGGGGCTATACAAACTTGCTGTCAGCCTGATCGGTTTTATGCTGATTCCGATCGACCCATTCATCAAGACATCCTTCCCGGAGATCACCCGGACTGTTACCGCAAAGGCCTGGACAAAGTTGCGTTCCTTGCTTTCCCGCCTGACCTTGATCTCTGGTGCTGTCACGCTTTTGTTCGGTGGTTTATTTTTCATCGGCGGTGAATGGCTGATCGGCGCTCTTTACGGTGCCGATTTTGCTCCGGCCTGGCAGCCTGCCATGATCTTGTTCGTTGGTTATGGAATTGCCAACACTTTTTTTTGGAATCGACCGTTGTCGCTTTCTTTGGGCGATCCATATTTTCCGTTGGCCATCTCTACGGTGATTGGAGCTGGCAAATTGGTTGCAAGTACGATCCTGCTGCCTGTATATGGCATTGGCGCGCAAGCCGTCCTTATGAGCCTATATTTTTCTATCACCATATTTCTGATCCTGATCCGCGCCATTAGGACCATCGGGAATATGGAAAAAAACACTCAGGCTGATAAAATTCACTTATGAAAATCATCGCTATCTCCGGATCTGAAATTCCATCGATCAATGCCAACAGCATCCAAACCATGAAAGCCGTGCACGCTTTGGCAATGGTTGGCCATGATGTTCGCCTGATCGTACCGTTCGGTTCACAACAACACCATCAGAGCACGTGGAAGGACCTTGCCCATATTTATGGCCTGTCACGGGAATTCGAGATCGAGTATCTGCCGAGTCCATCGCGCCGATTGTTCTTTTTTGCGGCAAGCCGCAGGGCCAAGAAGTTAAAACCAGACCTGTTGTATGTTTGGCCGGTCCAAAGCGCGGTCTTGGGATTATTTATGAACCTGCCTGTCGTGCTTGAGATGCACGACCTTCCTTCCGGCAGGATAGGCCCGTTGTGGTTCAGGTACTTTAGAGACGGCAAAGGCAAAAAACGCATCGCCGCGATCACCCAAGCCTTGCGCAACAAACTGGCGGATATTTATGGCGAACCAAACACCGAAATGGATTGCGTGATCGCCCCCAATGGTGTCGAACTGGAGCGGTTTGCCTCCCTTCCGGATGTTACCACCGCCAGGTTTCAGACTGGCTTGGCAGAAGCGCCGACAGTGATGTGCACCGGCCACTTGTATGCCGGCCGTGGGGTAGAGACCTTCCTCTTTTTGGCTGAACAATTTCGGGGGCAGGGAATCCAGTTTGTTTGGGCAGGTGGAAACCAGGCAGATGTGGAAGTTTGGCGCGAAAAAGCGGCTGGTTTGCCAAATGTGATCTTTACCGGATTCATCCCCAACCACGAGTTGCCCCTATATCAGGCGGCGGCCGACATTTTGCTAATGCCATACGGCAAACAGATCGGTATTTCCAGTGGCAAAGGCAATTCAGCCGTCATCTCCAGCCCCATGAAAATGTTTGAATATTTGGCCAGTGGCCGGGCGATCATTAGCAGTAACCTGCCGGTTTTCCACGAAGTATTGGGCAACACTACCGCCATTTTTTGCCCGCCAGATGACCTGACCGCATGGAAGGACGCGGTGCAGACATTACTTGATGACCCGCAAAAACGGCAGGCAATGTCCGCAAGCGCGCGACAGGAATCCATCAAATATTCTTGGACGGAGCGGGCAAAGCGCATCCTTGAGGGTTTCTAAAAGGAAAACCCAATGATAAGCGCGGCTTTAAAAAGAATTCCGCCATCTTTTTGGATCGTTCTTTCCGTTGCTTTGGCTGTTCGCTTTTGGCTGTGGTTCAGTTATCCAATATTCGAGGGTAATGATAGCGATACCTACATTCACCTCGCCAATTCTCTCAAAAACAACCTTGGTTTTTCCCGGTACAATGGCACCCGCACCCCTGGTTATCCATTCTTTTTGGTCCTTACGGGCGCCGGTTCGGGTACCTACCTTGCCCAATTAGTGCTTGGCATCCTGACCACGCTGGCGATCTATTGGATCGGCTTGCGCCTGACCCGCTCTGAAGGATTGGCCCTCACGGGTGCATACCTGCATACATTAAATCTGCAACAATTACTGGCTGAAGCGGCGATGCTTTCAGAAGCCCTTTCCGCTTTCCTTTTTTTTGTGTTAATCGCGCTTACGCTCTTGATCACAGAAACTTCCTCTTCCCAACCTGCCGGCAACAGGACCTATTTCGTAATACTTGGATTCATTGCCATTTTATCGGTGCTGCTTGCCAGCGTACGTCCGCTATTTCTACCGTTGCCCTTTTGTATCGCGGGTGTGATCTTCTTTTTGGCTAATGAAACCCTGGCAAAAAGAACCCGCACCGTGATCGTGCTGGTTGTGCCAATGATGATCGCCGTAGCTGGTTGGGGTTTTTACATTTACAGCCAGTTCAATGTGATCGGATTGGACTCAATGGGGGGCTATCACAAAGTGAACCATGTGAGTGCCATTTTTGAGAAAGCCCCTGATGAGTACCAGGAAATTCGCGATATTTTTTTAAAGTATCGCCATATCCGAATATCAACGACCGGTACGCCGATCAATACCATTTGGGATGCGATCCCTGAATTGATGAAGGCAACCAAACTGAATTATTACTCCCTTGGCCGAACAATGGGTGAGATCTCTGACACATTGATCAGGGAAAACCCATCCTTATATTGGCAAAATGTAGTGGTTGGCTGGATGTGGTTTTGGAAAGGCGGGGTTGTATGGCAACCCTCCGCGATCAACGATCCGATCAGCAGAACCCTGGCTATTTTCATTTTGTCTGTGGAACGGGTGGGGGTAGTGATCGGAAATTTTATGTTCCTGGTTTCCACGCTCATGGCAACATGGAAACAATTTATTCTCAAAAAGGCAAACTACCCAACTACCTTCTGGGTTTTCATCAGCTTTTTGTGGCTTATTTCTATTTTACAAACATTTGCCGAGCATGGCGACAATCCCCGATTTTTGGCTCCAGCTCAAAGCCTGGTATTCATCACCCTGATCGTTTTGTACAGCTGGCGGAATAACCAACAGGGAACAGAGACCCGTCGATGAAGAATAAATGGATCATCCTGGCCGTTTTGGCCTTTGCGCTACGATTTGCGTTTGGGGTTTGGAGCTACGAAAAATTGCCAACCCTTGCGACAGGGAGTGAACCCCAAAAAGCAGGGTATTTGTTCTTTGACGCATACCATCGCGACACGCAAGCCTGGCAACTTGCTTCGTCAACACAACCGTTATCAGTTGCCTTTAGTGATAATTGGAGCTCAGACCAGTATGGTGGTCTGTTGTGGTTACTCGCGGCGATCTATCGTGGTTTTTCCTTGCCTGTACAACAAGTGTGGATGGGTATCGCCGCCAGCGCCTTTGCGGGGAGTGTTTCAGCAGCCCTGATGTATTTTTTGGGCAAGCGTTTTTTTTCGGAAAAAACAGGGCTCCTGTTGGCTGCCGCAATGGCCATCTACCCAGAGGCGGTATTGCTGGGTGCATCCCAAATGCGTGAACCTTATTTGATCATGTTCATGGCCTTGTTCCTATTGAGTCTTTCAGTGATTTCGAAAAATAAGGCGCAAGCCGCCTATGCCGGCGTGGTGATGGCAGTAATTGGGGTGTTGTTCATCTCTCCAGGGGTAGCCATACCCATGCTTTTGATCTTCGCCGGGTGGGTTATCCTTGAAAAATGGCAAACGCGGATCGACCGAAAAAGCGTGATATTGCTATTGGCAGGGATCGGCGCTGGAACATTGTTGGCGGTATTGTTACTTACAGCAAGCTGGGAGTCTTTGGTGGACTACAAAGGCGGTGGCGCAATGGGTGTCATCGGTAGCTGGGCGCGCCGGACAGCGTTATACAATGCCCACTTGCTAAAACAAAGCTCCGGCATTGTCCAGGTAATGTTGGCCGCGGTACCAGAGTGGTTGGCGTTCCCATTTGTGGCGGTATATGGCGTATTGCAACCGATTTTGCCTGCCGTTTTGTTTGAGCCTGGTGAGTTATTTTGGAAATTGGTTGGCGGCCTGCGTTCAATAGGGTGGTACACCCTGCTGCCCCTGCTGATGGCTTTTCCGGTGAGCCAACCAAACGCCCCCAAAGGTACCAGAAAGGCGCAATGGTTTTGGCTGTTCTTTATCGTAACAGTTTGGGTCTTTGTATCCTCATTACGCGGTGGCGGTGACCAGTGGGACAACCCTCGTTACAGGGTGATCCTGTTGCCGGCCATGTTGCTGCTGGCGGCCGTGTCAATCGATACCCTTAGAAATGGCCATACTGTTTGGTTTCAACGCCTTTTCGCTATAGAGTTATTTAATTTGCTTTTGTTTTGCCACTGGTACTCGTGGCGTTACACCGGTTTTGGTTATGATCTGGGTATTCGGAACACGATCCTGATCGGCATCATTGGCTCGACAGCCATCCTCGCGATCATCAAGGCACGCCGACCGAGTGCGTTATAATCAGGATTCATTAAAGTACCAAATATTTTTGAAGGAGGCGTTATGCCTGTAGCTCTGATCACCGGCATCACCGGCCAAGATGGATCTTATTTGGCTGAATTGCTGTTAAAAAAGGGATACCAAGTAGTCGGCATGGTTCGCCGCTCGAGTACAGTCACCATGGAGAGGCTCGAAAGCATCCAGGATGATGTCATTATTACCCAGGGAGACCTGCATGACCAATCTTCCATGGTTGCCTTGCTGGAAGAATACAAACCGGACGAAGTCTACAATTTGGCGGCGCAATCTTTCGTGCCGACCTCCTGGAATCAGCCTTTGCTGACCGGTGAGGTAACCGCACTGGGCGTGACCCGTTTGCTTGAGGCAATCCGGCTGGTCAATCCCAAGGTGCGTTTTTATCAGGCATCTTCCAGTGAAATGTTCGGCAAGGTGCTTGAAGTTCCCCAAAAAGAAACCACCCCATTCTACCCACGTTCACCCTATGGCGTCGCTAAGGTTTATGGCCACTGGATCACCGTCAATTACCGGGAATCATTCGATATCTTTGCTACATCGGGCATCTTGTTCAACCACGAAAGCCCACGCCGTGGATTGGAGTTTGTTACCCGCAAGATCTCCAACAGCGTGGCCAGAATTAAATTTGGCCAGCAAAAAGAATTGCGGCTTGGCAACCTGGAAGCGCAACGAGACTGGGGATTTGCGGGAGACTACGTAGACGCGATGTGGAGAATGTTGCAACATCACACCCCCGACAATTTTGTGATCGGCACCGGAGAAACCCACTCGGTTCGGGAGTTTTGTGAGTTGGCGTTTGGGTATGTTGGTTTGAACTATGAGGATTATGTGGTTCAGGACCCACGGTTTTACCGCCCAGCCGAAGTTGATCTGTTGATAGGGGATCCCAGCAAGGCTCATAAGGACTTGGGTTGGAAGGCGACTACCAGCTTTAAGGGTCTGGTGGAGATGATGGTAGAAGCGGACCTGATCAGAAATAAAAAATAAATGATCGGTTGGCACCTTTCCATTTCCGATCATTCTGCCTCACCTGCTCGCACACAAACAACCCAATGAAGCTTTCATTGGGTTGTTTTTTGGGTTGGACAACCGCCCTTGCCATTGCCCTTCATCAGAAGGGGTGAAATTATCCGCTATAATTCCAACTGTCGCTTTGCCGCACTGTATTTTAGCCACCAAAGGCTTTCCCAAAGGCAAGCGTGTAACTTCATGGTACTGATGGGCAAATCGAAGTCTACCTGCCTTGGGTTGTAAAGTGATCGAATGATTTGGACCGTCATTCCCACCCCCGCATCAACTATCTCTCTTTACCGGAGGAAGTAATGGATCTCTCAGTTGTTATACCGGTTTATAACGAAAACGAAAGCTTGGAACTGTTGCACCAGACACTGTCTGAGGCCATGTTGGAAGTTACAGGCACCTGGGAGGTGATCTATGTTGATGACGGATCCAGAGATGGCAGCCCTGAAAAACTAAAATCGATCTACGCGAAGGACCCCGAACATGTAGTAGTGGTTGAGTTTAGGCGCAATTTTGGCCAAACCACCGCGATCTTGGCGGGAATTGACCATGCCCGTGGCAAGGTGATCACGTTCCTCGACGCGGACCTGCAAAACGACCCGCGGGATATCCCTATGATGCTCACCCGGCTGGACGAAGGATATGATGTGGTTTCAGGATGGCGCAAGAACCGCGAAGATAATGCCATCACCCGAAACTTTCCTTCCCATATCGCCAATTGGCTCATCTCCAATGTGACCGGTGTTCACCTGCACGATTACGGGTGTACCCTCAAAGCATACCGCCGCGAGGTGATCACGGGTTTTAAGTTGTACGGTGAAATGCACCGCTTTATCCCGGTTTACGCCAATTCGGTTGGAGCGCGCATTTTGGAGGTGCCAGTGCGGCACCATGCCCGCAAGTTTGGTGCGAGCAAATACGGGTTGGAAAGAACCGTTAAAGTAGTGCTGGACCTGATAGCGGTACAATTTCTGACCCACTCCTCAAAGAAACCGATCTACCTGTTTGGAGGCGGGGGTGCCGTGTTGATCGGCGCAAGCCTGTTTGGGTTGCTATTTTTGCTCGTTCGCAAATTGGTCACCGGTGTAGAGGTTCTTAGCTCGCCTTTCTTTATCATCTCGACCCTTGCAGCCATGACCGGTTTTCAATCCATACTGATGGGTTTAATCGCAGAATTGCTGGTCCGGACCTATCATGAATCCCAGCAAAAACCCACCTACACTATTCGCGGCATTACCCGCAAGGCCAGCCAGGATTAGCGTTCAATGGATCGTTGGGTGAAAAAAAACGGATCCCTGGTGATCCGCGTCGTTGGCACCCTGACGGCGATCGGTTTGTTGGCATACTTGGTAAACCAAAATGGAACCAGGGATATCCAACAAACACTGATGGGTATATCTCCCACAAGTTTGGCAATATCTTTTGGGTTCATCCTTCTTTCCCGATTGTTCATCACCATTCGATGGCATATATTACTGAGAACGGGGGGTGTTGAGATCCCCTTTAGGCGCACCTTATTGTTGGTGTTCATGGGGCTATTCTCGAATAATTTCCTTCCAACCACTGTTGGGGGTGATGTTGTTAAGTTGGCGGCAGCCAGCCAAATGGGGTACGACAAAGCAATCACACTGGCTTCCATTGCCGCCGACAGGCTTATCAATATGATCGGAATGTCTTTGGCAGCTCCATTGGGTTTGTGGCAATTCTTCTCCAGTGGGGTGATCTTACAGGGCTTTACGCTAGGAGGCTTGTTCTCAAAGACCTTCGACTTCCTAAAAAAAACTCTCGGTTCGTTTTCTTTATGGTTGAAAAAACCAGGGGCAATTGCGGCCGCCTTACTTTGTGCGTTGGTCCATATGTTCTTCTCTTTTGCGGCGATCTATGTTTTGATCCTTGGCATGGGAGAGGAAATGTCCTTTTGGGAGGTAATTGGACTCAGTAGCCTGGCTTACTTTATTACGCTGGTCCCTTTATCTATCAACGGTTACGGATTACAAGAATTTTCGGTCACTTTTTTATTTTCCAATATTGGTGGAATCAGTGTTGCCACCGCAGCAAGCACGGCAGTGATCCATCGCCTGATGATGATCCTCGTCAGCCTGCCTGGCGCCTTTACCTTGCCCGGTATCCTTGGCAAGATCAATCAGCCTGAACAAAAAGAACTGTGAACCCTTCGATAAAACACACTGGTTGGAGAACGCTTGCGGCATTCACTTTTTGTGTAACCGCTGTGGTTTTAGCTTTGTCTATCCAGCGATGGGGCGAGCTGGGGGTTGTACTGTGGAGATCGATCTGGATCCTTCCTTTCTTCGCGTACATCACGATGCTGCTACTCACAGCGGCATCTTTTCTCCCGCCAGTGGCACGATCGATCGAGCAATGGGCGGCCAAGGCCCATCAAATCCTCCGCTCGGGGACCTTTTCTACTACCCATTCCTCGCGGGTCGTTAGCGCGGCAATGGCTGTCGTATTATTAATCGGTATCCCGGCAACCAAAGTGTGGCTGCAGATCGGGCAACACGTCAAACAATCTACCCAGGATTCCTTGCTGATATCCTATTTATATTATTGGGTAGTTTGGTACCTCGTGATCATTGGGGGGGCGTTAGCCCAACATGCTTTACGCAAAACCCACAGAATGGGGCTGGTGGTTTTTTTGGTTGTTTCTGGGTTAGTGTTTGAGGTTTTTTCCCGTTTTTCGGCGGTTAACCACTACCCCTTTTCACTTGGTTGGTCAGAATCAAGCAGGTATTATTACGCCTCGTTGTATTTTTCTGAACAGCTATACGGCCAAACTTTACCGCTTTCGGTGTTGCATCCTTCCCGGTATTTGTTACAGAGTATCGCCTACCTGATACCAGACGCTGGTTTATTCGAACATCGGCTATGGCAGGCAATTTTATGGGTCCTTTTCACCGCAATCACCGCCATCCTTTTGCCCAAGCGCACCTTGGGTGGGCTCATTGCCGGTAATCGATTGTTACACTTCTTATTTTCGGGTTGGGTTTTCCTATTCCTGCTTCGCATAGGCGTTTATTATCACTTACACCCATTGGTGTTCCTTCCGTTGTTGGCAGGCAAAAATTCAGCTAGCTGGAAAAAATGGTGTCTGTTACTGGTTGCATCGGTATGGGCCGGCATTAGCCGCATCAATTGGTTTCCAATTCCGGGCACAATAATGGCGCTACTGTACTTATTTGAGACACCGCTTTACCCCCAAAAACTTGGCAAGTATTTGGCTGCCCCCGCCGCGTTTATTTTTGCAGGGTCTGCCATCGCGATGATCAGCCAATGGGCTTACATACGAATTTCCGGCAATTTGCCCAATCAGGGCGCGTTCACATCCAGCTTTACATCAGACCTGTTATGGTACCGTTTATTGCCAAACGAGTCCTATCCGCTGGGGGTATTATTTGCCACCTTTATTTTTTGTTTTCCATTGGCGGTATTTTTTATTACGAACCTGGGCAATAACCCAAGCATCCAACCCATCCGCAAGTGGGTGGTCACCGGAATTAACCTGGTTTTTTTGGCAGGCAGCCTCGTAGTCAGCGTCAAGATCGGTGGGGGGGCTGACTTGCACAATATGGACGCATTTGCGGCAGTCTTGTTGATCTCAACAGCCTTGAGTTTTTCTGGCATATCGCAGCATTCCAGTGAAGAAAATGCAAAAGTTTGGGAACATTGGTTTAGCTGGCCAACCGCGTTTGTTGGCTTGTTGATACCTGTACTTTTTTTGTTACCATCGCTAAAGCCTTTCACCAAGTTCCATACCAAAAATAACCAGGCAGCACTTAATACATTGGTTCAAAAGGTGGGTGATTATAGCGATCATGGCGAAGTTCTTTTTATCAATGAGCGCCATCTTGTTACTTTCGGCGTGATTGAAACTCCACTGGTGTACGACTATGAAGCCGTTACCTTGATGGAAATGGCCATGTCGAATAACACCGGCTACCTTAATAGCTTTTATGAAAAACTTCAAAACCACGAATTCGCCGCCATTGTTTCCGGAAAACTAAACGAAGGCATCAAAACTTCGGGTATATTTTTTGAAGAAAATAATATTTGGAACGCCCGGGTTTCGAGCAAGATTTTATGTTACTATGAACCTTTGGTAATTTCCACCCGGCCAGAATTAACCTCCATCATCGAGGCCGATGAAAGTAAAATTACCCTGCTTGTACCGAGAATTGCACCGAAAGAGTGCCGATAGCCCCAAGATGGCCTGAGAAATACCGCGACATGAATGCGCCCATACGATGACGCCTAACGCAAAACCTTCACAATTCAATTTCGGAACCTGGATCCGCATCCTGGGGTCGATACTCAGCACGATTCTGTTCATCCAACTGATCCGTGGACAGGATTGGGATGTGGTTGGTGACAAGGTTGCCAATATATCCTTTCCAACTTTCCTTTTTGCGCTTGCTCTCACCTTCGCTTCTTACGGTTTTAATGTTATGCGGTGGTGCTCATTATTATGGGCTCAAAATGTGAGGGTACCTTACTGGGAAGCGATCAAGATCTCCCTGGGTGGCAGTTTTGCGTCCAATTTCCTGCCTTCCACCATCGGCGGCGATGGCTTCAGGATGCTTGCCATTCAACCGTATACCAAGAGCAAAAATCTTTCCATCGGTTCGGTGGTTCTCGACCGAATCATTAATATGACGGCGATGACTTTTTTGGTTCCGATCCCGATCGTTTTATTTGGAAAGACCTTATCCACCTTGTTGGCATCCGCGGGCTTATTGCGAACCGCGATCTTCTTCCCTTTGCCGCTTAAAAAACTGTTTGCCAAATATTCACCCAAGTTGGCAATTGCTCTCGCAACCTGGTCTCAACAACCAGGGTCATTTGTTAAAGCCTTTTTGTACGCATGGCCATCGAACCTGCTACCCATGTTTGGTACCTACCTGATAGCCAGAGCGCTTGGGATGGAGATCAATTTTTGGCATGCTATTGGTGTCCAAACAGTGGCGTATTTTTTAGCCGTGATCCCCATATCGATCAATGGGTATGGACTTCGGGAGGTAGCCTACACAACCTTGTACTCTTCCCTGGGTATTTCCTTGGAACAAGCCTCCACGTTGGCAATCATCACCAGGATCATCACGATCATTTCTACCTTGCCAGGCGCATTGTGGCTTAATACATTGTTGGCTCTGCCGCAAGAACCAGATGAGGATGGATCTTGATGAAAATATTGGTGCTTACACATGAGTACCCCCCTATTGGTGGCGGCGGTGGCATGGTGGCAAAAGACCTTGCGGTTGGGCTGGCGGGTAAAGGGCACAAAGTAATGATCCTAACCACCAAGATCCCCAACATCCCGCCAGACTCATCTTCAGACCGGGTTAAGGTGAAGCGCGTTGAAACTTTTCGAAAACGCGCCTTTAAGGCCAGTTTTGTTGATATGGCATTGTATGACCTTGCGGTATTATGGCACGGAGCACGCATCATAAAAAAATGGAAACCAGACCTGATACACGCCCATTTCGCGGTCCCCGCGGGGGCTGTTGCCCGAATCCTTAGCCGCTGGTTTGGCATTCCTTACTTGCTTACCGCCCATCTGGGAGATGTTCCCGGAGCGGTTCCATCCAAAACAGACCAATGGTTTCGCTGGATCTTGCCGTTTACCCATGTAATTTGGCGAGATGCCGCCGTCGTGGTAGCTGTAAGCGAGTTTACGCGAAATTTGGCCCACAAGCTTTACCCCGTCCCGATCCAGGTGATCCACAACGGCATTGGCATCGACAAGATCAACACTCCCACTATCGATGCGGGAGCAAACCGCCCGGTACAATTGATCTTCGCGGCACGTTTTGCGGAACAAAAAAATCCTTCCCACCTTGTGCAAGCGTTGGCTCCCCTTAAAGAACTTGACTGGCAATGCAATATGCTTGGGGATGGGCCGCTTTATGACGAGGTTCGGAAAATGGTCCGAAATTTGGGCCTGGAAGACAAGTTCAACTTTGCTGGCTGGGTAACGCCCGAGCAAGTTGTAGCGGCCTTCGCAGAAAACGACATTTTGGTATTACCCAGCAGCTCCGAGGGATTATCAGTTGTAGGGGTACAGGCATTGGCAATGGGTTTGGTGATGGTGTTAAGCGATGCCGGCGGCAACCCCGAGTTGGTGAGCGGGGGCAACGGAAAATTATTCCACGTTGGCGATATTGCAGCACTGACCCAGGCGTTGCAAGGCTATATTCTTGACCGGCAAGCTTTGATTACAGCCCGGCAAGAAAGCCTCGAATATTCAAAAAGGTTTTCAATCGACCTGATCATCGATCAATACGATCAGATCATTTCCAGCATACAACGCTGACGGAGCCAGTTCATGTATCTTTTGGATGAATTTAGCATTATTCCATTATTGGTTTTGTTGTCTTGTTGGCTTATCGGTGGTTGGCTCATTGTTCGCCGCTTTTTCCATGTTCCTGCCGATGAACAACCATTGCTGGGCTTGGGTTTGGGTTTGGTTTTTTCCACATGGGCGACCAACCTTCTCTCCCGCGTGGCAGACGGTCCGGCCGGGTTTTGGGCAGCCCCGGTGATCTTCTTGCTTCTGGGTGTGGCCAGTGCCTATCCACTCACTTCCCTCCGGGATTCAATCAAAAATGCGCCCTGGCTCCAGCTTTTATTTTTTATTGCGACAGCGGTGATTTTTACCCTGATCGGCCGGGGATTTGGTTTCTTTGATGACCACCAGAACCTTCCAGCCCTTTCGATGATGGCGGCAGGGGATGTACCACCCCACTTTGCGTTCAATCCAAGCCTTATGTTTGGTTACCACTATTTTCTGCTGCTAACCGGAGCATGTTTCGTTCGGCTGGCTGACGCAGCGCCTTGGGCCGCTTTAGACCTGGCCAGGGGGATCACCCTGGCGTTGACCTTTTTTTATGCAGGTTTTGTTGCCAGGCGCCTAACCAATAACCTGTTCGTACAGATCACAGCGATGCTCTTCACCCTGTTTGCTGGCGGCGCCCGATGGATCTTGTTATTGCTGCCAGCCAATGTTTTACAGTTCATATCGAGGTCGATCACACTGATCGGTTCCGGAGCCGATTCTGGCCCCAATCTGGCTACCACTTTACTTAAAAATTGGAATATCGAAGGGCAAGGTCCTTTTCCGCTGCCATTTATGTATGGCTCAGGGTTAGACCCGTCCTTCAGTATGTTCCATAATGGCTGGGGAACCAGTGCCATCATGATGATCTTGATTGTGTTGTTGTTGGCGCGCTCGATTTCGAACCGCAAAATTGCCTACTTGCCGTTTGTGGTTTTGTTCAGCTCAATGGCGTTGGCAAACGAGGTCACTTTTGCGTTTTTTTACGTTGGCTTCATAATTACGGTCGTTTGGGTCGCCATTTCCCAACGCTCATTTAGCAGAATCCTTGAGGATAAAGATCTGATTGGCTGGTTCATCGTTCTCGTTGCGGCTGGTCTCATCGCCTTGGTTCAAGGCGGCATGCTAACCGAGATCTTTTGCGGGTTTTTCCGCCCAGCGAGTGCGGATGGTGGGCAAACCTATTTTAAGGTTAGCTTTGCCCTTGGTTGGCCAAGTTTCTTGTCCTCCCATTTGGGTAAACTATCCCTGATAGACCCGCGGCATTGGCTTCCGATACTTGGTGAAACTGGCTTGGTGATCCTTGCCTTGCCACTCGCCATTGCACAATTTCAACGGAACATTAAAGAAAAGGATTGGATCTCATCGGCATGGCAAGCAAGCTTGTTTGCCAGCCTGGCAATGGTGTTCTTCTCTTACACAGGCAATGCTGGTCCTACAGCGGTATCTCGAATGCAAGCCCATTTTCTGACTGTGCTCAAAATAACTGCCATTCCACTGGGCTGGCTTTGGTTGCGAGGAAAAAGTGACCAAATGAAAGGCGTTGCTTTGGCAATCGTTTTTGCTGCCGTTTTTAGCGGAATCTCGTTGTTTGGGTTACAACTCTCCGCAATGAGCCAACCTACCAATGCGATCTACCTCAGCCACCTTGATAGCCAAATGTTCAAACAACAGTGGAACAAGCTGGAACAAGGCGCAATGGTATTCGACCCAGTCTATCCCCGCGCCGCCACAGTCCTTGGCAGGCCAATTCGCAGCTCCATTACCATGGGCGAAACCCTGCCCGAGTGGAACATGTTTTTTAAACAGCCAGACCCTTACGCCCTACAGAAAGCCGGCTATGGTTATTTGTATGTGGACCAAAAATATTTACAGAAGCATGCAAGTTCCATTGTGATCGATTGTGTTGTGGCGGTTGAAACCCTCGAGGAGCTGGATAACGGGTTCGTTACCGAAGGCCGTTATTTGTATGACATTCGCGCTTGCCAGTAAGACCGTTCTATGTACATAATTAAGTGGGCTTTCGAGAATTGATGGCCTATCGGAGGATGTTATGTACATAAAAGTGATCATTCCAATCGTTCTCTTGTTGATCGCAAGCTCTTGCCAATTTCCAACAAATTTTGAAGTGTCAACCACACCAGTCGCGCCAGAAACCCAAACCATCAAAGTTGCCAGCCAGGCAGAAGTAGATGCGCTAAGGATCCATTTTGGGGCTGGCGAATTAACCGTTGATGGCGGAGCGACTGATTTGTTGGAAGGAACCGCTACCTACAACTTGCCGATCCTTAAACCAACGGTTGAGATCAGGGACGGATCGGTGACACTTAGCCAAGGCCGTGAATGGCACCCGCCCGCCCAATCTACCGGGCCGATCATCAATCAGTGGGTGCTCAAAATCGGCAGCCAAGCGCTCGATCTTCAGATCAACGCTGGCGCGTACAATGGCCGTTATGATTTTGGAAATACCCGGTTGGTTAATCTCGCAATTGCCGATGGAGCATGTGAAAGCACGGTAGATTTCTCTACTCCCAATGCAACCGAGATGGGGGTTTTTTCGTACAAAACAGGCGCTTCCAACATCAACATTTTGAATTTAGGCAACGCCAACACCCAAAAATTTATCTTTGAGAGTGGTGCAGGAAATTACACCATTGATCTGGCCGGCAATTGGGAGACCAACGCCGAGATCAATATCCATAGCGGGTTGAGCAACATCACCCTGGCCATCCCGCAAGGGCTTAATGTGAACCTGACGGCCGAAAGCGGGCTTACGAATATTAATATCCCTGATAGTTGGGAACAGCGTGGAAACGATTTTAGCCAAAAAGGCAGCGGACCTTTGGTTATGATCAAAGTAACCATGGGCATGGGAAACCTGCAAATCATTCAGTAAGCTAATTCGGAAAAAATTGTCATATTATTATTAAGATGATTTCCACTTGCCAGAAACCAAGGTTGTATTAAAATAACATAAATTTGATAAGTTATGTCTAATTTAATCACCGATTGATCAAGGAAGTGCCATGCAAATCACCCGCCAAGCAGATTACGCCATTAGGGCAATGTTGTATATTGCCAAGCTAAAACCCGACGAAAGAGCTTCTACGATCAATATTGCCAAGGAACAGCATATCCCATCTTCCTTCCTCGCAAAGATCATTTCACAGCTATCCATATCGGGCTTGTTGCATACTTCCCGTGGCGCCAAAGGCGGTGTCATGTTGGCCAAGGATCCTGCCGAGATCACCCTTTTAGAGGTGGTGGAATCGATCGATGGCCCGATTGCCTTGAACGAATGTTCAACCCCGGAAGGGAACTGCTCACTTTCCACCGATTGCCCGATCAAGGATGTTTGGTGCGAGGCGCAGGAGGAGCTAGTAATGCGCTTACGGAACACAAATTTCGCCGCCTTTACAAAAGCATAATCGTTACCTGCCTATCCAAAACCTGAACCGGCTCGGAAACGATGCCGGTTTTTTATTGGGCGTATAATAATTTAGTCCACTCAAAATTCCAGTCGGAGGCAGAAATGAGTACTTCCAGGGTCGTAAAATCCCCGCGGGGAACACAATTGACATGCAAGAATTGGCTCAGCGAGGCTGCCTATCGGATGATCCAAAACAACCTCGACCCCGAAGTAGCGGAAAAACCTGCCGATCTGGTTGTGTATGGCGGCAGGGGCAAAGCCGCGCGCGATTGGGCTTCTTTCGACGCGATCTTGGAATCGTTGAAAAATCTTGAAGCCGACGAAACCTTGTTGGTGCAATCGGGCAAACCGGTGGTGGTATTTAAGTCTCATAAAGACGCCCCCAAGGTGCTGATCGCCAATTCCAACCTGGTGCCTCACTGGGCTACCTGGGAGCATTTTGATGAATTAGCCCAAAAAGGGCTGATCATGTATGGCCAAATGACTGCCGGATCCTGGATCTACATTGGCACCCAGGGTATTTTACAAGGAACCTACGAGACCTTTGGCGCTTTGGCAAAACAACGCGGCTGGGGATCATTGAAGGGAAAATTTGTGCTTACCGCCGGCCTTGGCGGAATGGGTGGCGCCCAACCTCTGGCGATCACCATGAACCAGGGCGTCGGCTTGATCGTTGAGGTAGACCCGGAGCGGGCTGAACGGCGACGTGCCATTGGCTATGTAGACAAAGTAGTAGACAACCTGGAAGAGGCGATGACGTTGGTGGAGGAACACAAGGCATCAGGGATGCCGATCTCAATTGGCTTGGTTGCCAACGCCGCGGATATATACCATGAGCTGGCCACCAAGGGTATCATCCCGGATGTTGTAACAGACCAAACATCTGCCCACGAGGCACTCTACTATGTACCCAGCGGGTTAAGTATTGCAGCTGCCGATTCCCTAAGGCAGACGGACCCCGCGGCTTACAAAGCCATGGCGATGGATTCAATGGCAAAACACGTGCGAGCCATGCTTTCCTTCCAACATCAAGGCGCTGAGGTCTTTGATTACGGCAACAATATTCGCCAACAAGCTTATAACCACGGCGTACACGACGCGTTTGAGTTTCCTGGTTTTGTGCCGGCATACATTCGTCCGCTGTTTTGTGAAGGGAAAGGCCCGTTTCGTTGGGTAGCCTTGTCGGGCGATGAGGAAGATATTTATAAAACCGACCAGGCAGTGATGGAGCTCTTCCCTGAGGATGAACACTTGCACCGCTGGTTAAAAATGGCCAGAGAAAAGGTGCCTTTCCAAGGCTTGCCAGCCCGCATCTGTTGGCTGGGCTACGGTGAAAGGGTGAAGGCCGGCCTGAAGTTTAACCAAATGGTTAAGGACGGCGTCTTAAAAGCGCCGATCGTGATCGGCCGCGATCACCTTGATTGTGGATCGGTTGCGAGCCCCAACAGAGAAACCGAAGCGATGCTGGATGGTTCAGATGCCATCTCTGACTGGGCTATCCTGAACGCGATGATCAATATCGTGGGGGGCGCCACCTGGGTTTCTTTCCACCATGGCGGCGGGGTGGGCATTGGCTACAGCCAACATGCCGGGCAGGTGATCGTTGCCGATGGAACGGACGATGCATCTTTGCGTCTTGAAAGGGTTTTAACAACTGATCCCGGCATGGGTGTTGTACGCCATGCCGATGCGGGATACGATATCGCTATAAACGCCGCAAAAAAACATGGCCTTAAAATGCCGATGTTAGGCTAATCCATGCAGGAGTAGGAATAATGGCTCAGAAGAAAAAGATCGCCGTGCTTACCAGCGGCGGTGACGCACAAGGCATGAATGCCGCCGTACGGGCGGTTGTACGAACCGGAATTGATATGGGTGCCGAAGTATACGCTGTGTACGAAGGCTACCAAGGGTTGGTGGAAGGTGGTCACGGGATCAAAAAGCTGGATTGGAACTCGGTTGCGGGAATTTTGCACCGGGGGGGAACCATTATTGGTACTGCCCGAAGTGAAGAATTTAGGACCTACGAAGGCCGCAAAATCGCTGCTTATCACCTAATCCAAAATGGTATCGATGGTTTGGTGGTCATCGGTGGTGATGGTTCGCTTACCGGCGCGCACATTTTTTATTCCGATTGGCCAAACCTGGTAAAGGACCTTTTGGCGGAAGGCCGGATAAGCCCTGAAACCGCGGATAAGTACCCAACCTTGCGTATTGTTGGAATCGTTGGTTCGATCGACAACGATTTTTATGGCAGTGACATGACCATCGGCGCGGATAGCGCGCTGCACCGGATCACAGAAGCGATTGACGCCATTTCGTCTACCGCGGCAAGCCACCAACGAACCTTTATCGTTAAGGTAATGGGCCGTAACTGTGGTTACTTGGCCCTGTTTGGCGCCCTGGCAACCGGCGCCGACTGGGTATTGATCCCGGAAGCACCGCCCAATGTGGAAAATTGGCAAGAGGTGCTGATCGACAGGCTTAAAGCCGGCACCAAAGCTGGCCGACGTGACCACATTGTGGTGTTGGCCGAAGGTGCGCGTGACCGCGACGGCAATTACATTGGGTCTACCGATGTGCAAACTTTGCTTGAAGAACATCTTGGAGAGGAAGTTCGGGTTACCGCCCTTGGGCATGTTCAGCGCGGTGGCAAACCTTCCGCGTTTGACCGCAACCTGGCGACCCGGTTGGGGCATGCCGCTGTCAAGGCCTTGCTGGACCCCACCAAAGATCCGGCCCCGATCGTGATCGGTATTCGGGCAAATGCCATGTTGGAAATGCCATTGATGGAATGTGTGGAAAAAACGCAAGAGGTTGCCGAAGCGATCGCCAACAAAGACTACGAACGGGCGATCTCCCTTCGAAGCACCAGCTTTAAAGAAGCTTTTAGCACCTTAAAAACCATGGTTCGCGCCTTGCCCCACCAGGCAGACCCTGCCAAAAAACGGGTCCGCATCGCCATCCTCAACGCCGGCGCCCCCGCCGCGGGCATGAATACCGCTGGCCGTACTGCGGTTCGCCTTGGATTGGATATGGGCCATATTATGCTGGGTATCTCCAATGGCTTTGAAGGAATGGCCAAAAACCAGGTTCGGGAATTGGAGTGGATGAGCGTAAGCGGCTGGGCCTCTCAGGGTGGGTCGGTTTTGGGCACAAGCCGCAAGATCCCCAAAAGCAGCGATATTTATGGTATCGCGCGGACGATCGAAGATAACAAGATCGACGCCCTGATCGTCATCGGTGGATGGACCGGGTATGAAGCGGTCAACACCTTGTTGAATGAACGCGGCAACTTCCCGGCGCTAAACATCCCGATGGTCTGCTTGCCGGCTTCCATCAGTAACAATCTTCCCGGAACAGAGTTCAGCATTGGCGCTGATACAGCTTTAAACAACATTGTTGAAGCGGTAGACAAGATCAAACAATCTGCGGTTGCTTCACGCCGGGTTTTTGTGGTTGAGGTGATGGGCCACAGCTGCGGCTACCTTGCCTTGCTAAGCGGCCTGGCGACCGGCGCTGAACGGGTGTATATCCACGAAGAAGGTATCACGCTGAAGGACCTTGCCAGCGATATCGATACCCTTAACCGCGGTTTTGACGCCGGAAAAAGGCTTGGTTTATTCATCCGCGCCGAGAACGCGAACGCCATCTACACCACCGACTTTATTTGCTCCCTGTTCGAAGAAGAAGGGCGCTCCATCTTTGATGTAAGGCCGGCGGTATTGGGCCATTTGCAACAAGGTGGCGATCCATCACCATTCGACCGCATTCAGGCCTCACGATTGGCCAGGTTGTGCTTGGAGCATGTTTTGCTGGAGGTGGAAAATAAAACCACCAGCTGCTCTTTCATCGGGGTAGAATCCGGCAAGGTTATCTTTAATAACATGCGCGACTTTGACCGCTTGGTCGATTTCAACACCCAACGGCCGATCAACCAATGGTGGATGAAATTACAACCGATCGCCAACACGATGGCATTGTTAGCGCCAACTGAGCAAGAATAGCAACCAATCGTCGCGCTTCAACCGATTGGTTGAAGGAATTTGAATGGAACTAAAAACTTTAAAAATTCTTGAGTATCCTAAAGTATTGGCCAAATTAGCCGGGCATTGCTCTTTTTCGGCATCAAAACAACTGGCTTTAAATTTATCCCCAACACACGACCTTGCTTTGATCAGGCGGATGTTGGTTGAAACAAGCGAGGCAAGGGCATTGTTGTCCGTACACGACCTGGGTGTAGGTGGAGCCCACGATGTAACCGACAAAGTAAAGCTGGCTCGTCGTGGTGGTGTATTGGACCCCACAGACCTGTTGGACATCAAATATACCCTTATCGCCAGCCGCGACTTGCGGGCTTTCTTTTTTGGCAAAAAAAACATTGTCGAGAAACCCGATAAAAACAGCCATAAAACAACCAGGATAAATGACCCAGACGCAGATGTAGATTCAAAAAAAAGCCCATACCCATCCCTGTGCGTCCACGCCGAGCGCATAACTGTACCGGTTGGGATAATAGACCAGATCACCAAGACCATTTCAGACAAGGGTGAAGTGCTTGATAACGCCTCTCCCAAACTGCGCAGCCTACGATCTGAACTACACATCGCAAAAAACCGCCTGATGGGCCGCTTGCAGCATTATTTGGGAGACGCCAAAAGCAGCCAAATGCTGCAGGAAAGCATTATTACCCAACGGGATGGCCGATATGTGATCCCACTTAAATCGGAATTTAAAGGCCAGATCAAAGCGATCGTGCACGACCAATCGGCCAGTGGCGCAACCTTGTTCATTGAACCCTTGGCGGTGGTAGAAATGAACAACGAGATCAAAGAGATCGAGATCGCCGAGAAGAATGGGAACCGAAGGACGGGGCCGTTCCAGGACGCGGTGCTGTGGTCGGATTCCTCGAGGTCCTCGACGAGCGGGTGCCGGCCGGCGGCGGCCCGCCAGAAGG
>SXGU01212318.1_pt1 | contig 38700 bp, 34 predicted proteins | sample 3174531 | NCBI WGS metagenome assembly SXGU01 (sample SAMN11356863, study PRJNA531348) | freshwater metagenome | isolation source: freshwater sample F1-140 | place: China: Fuxian Lake, Yuxi | collected 2017-12-25 | reverse complement strand
GTCTCGGTGACTGAGCGCACCCGGGAGATCGGCATCCGGCTCGCCATCGGTGCGCACGGCCGTGATGTGCTGACCCAATTCCTCATCGAGGCCGTGCTCCTCAGCACACTCGGCGGCGTCATGGGTGTGCTGCTTGGCGTCGGCGCATCCCAGCTGGTCGCCCACTACATGGGCTGGCCCATTCTCGTTTCCACCCTCTCGGTCGTCGTTGCCGTGGGCTTCAGCGCCACCGTCGGCGTATTTTTCGGCTTCTATCCGGCCCGCAAAGCCGCCCAGTTGGACCCGATCGACGCGCTGCGCTACGAGTGAGTTGAACCCTACCCACGTCGGGTCTCGCCGATGGAGGCGGGGTGCCCCCACCCCGCGAAGCAGGCGCGGCCGAGCCGGTTGAACACACAAGCTCGCTCCCACGCGTTCCGGATGCCAGCGTTCGGCATGCGCCTGCTCGTCACCTCGGCCTTCGCCGCCGTCTCTCTCTTTGCCGCGGAGCCCTCCTCCAAGTCCCACTTTGACCACCGGGCCGAGGCGCGCGCCGCCACCCAGCGCCAAGACTACCCCGCCGCGCTCGCCGCCACGACCGCGGCACTAAAACTTCTGCCCGATTCGCCGCGCTACCTCTACAACGTCGCCGCACTCTCGGCCCTCACGAAAGACACGGCCGGCAGCATCCTCTACCTCCGCCGCCTCGCCGCCCTCGGCGTCGCAATGCCGGTCGAACGCGACCCCGCCTTCGCTTCGGTCCAAGGCACCCCGCCGTTTCTGCAGGTCCTGCAACAGTTCGCCGCGAATCGCGCCCCCCAGGGCGAGGCTGACACGATTGCGGAACTCCCCGGGCGCACCGGAATTATCGAGGGCATCGCGTTTCACTCCCGCACCGGCGACCTGCTCCTGAGCGATGTGCATCATCGCTGCATCTGGCGGCGCGACCGCACCGGCCAGATTTCCCGCTTCACCGCCGACGACGAGGAATTGCTCGGCATGTTCGGGATCGCAATCGACGAGGGCAGAAACGCGCTCTGGGTCGCGATGAGCGCCGTCCCGGAAATGGCCGGCTTCACCCCTGATCTGAAGGGCACCGCCGCCCTGGCCGAATTCAATCTCGCCACCAGCGAACTCCGGCGCGTGATTCCCCTGCCGGGCGACGGTCGCGACCATGGGCTCGGCGATCTCGTCGTCGGTCCGGATGGCACCATCTATGCCACCGATTCGAAGGCCCCGGTGATCTGGAAATTCTCCACCGACGCGGAGGACTTCGAGAAGGTCGTGGACTCCCAGGTGTTTGCTTCGCTGCAGGGCCTCGTCTTCTGGAAGGGCGAGCTGATCGTCGCCGACTACTCCAACGGGCTCTTTGCAGTCGAGGTCAGTTCCGGTCGCATCCGCGCGTTTGCTCCACCGCCCAACACCACGCTGCTCGGCCTCGATGGCCTCGTCGCCACTCCCGCCGGTCTCGTCGCCACGCAGAACGGCGTCGAGCCGCAAAGAGTCGTCCGCATCACTTTCACTCCCGAAATGGAATCGGTGACCGGGGTCACCGTCCTCGCCGCCGCGCTGCCGCACCTCACCGACCTCAGCCTCATCGCCATCGCCAACGGGCGGGCGACCTTTATCGCGGGATCCGGATGGGAGGGTTTCGACCCCGAAAAATCGAAACAGCCGGCCGCACACCCCGTCCGCATCATTCAGGTGGACCTGCCCTGAGGTGCAGCGCGAGTTGATCGGAAGTGTCGCGAGCCCTGCGGAACGGCGGTTGCCCAACCGCCGAACAGCGACCGTTGCTCGCGGGCGCTTGGGCAAGCGTCCCTCCATCGACCCGCCCGTTGCGCCGCACCGTCAACCCACAGCCGTCCCCGAAACCCCGGCTCCATTTTCCCACTCGACACCCGCGCTCCGCCCTCCCCACTCGTAGAAACATGCCCGTGCCGCCCATCGTAGAATTCCGCGAAGTCGCCAAGCGCTTCGGCGACGGGCCGGTGGTGCTCGATGCGATCTCGTTTGCGGCCCGGCCCGGCGACTTCATTTCACTCATCGGACCCAGCGGTTGCGGCAAGTCCACCCTCCTGCGCCTCCTCGCCGGACTCAGCCCGATCTCCGCGGGCAAACTCATCGTGGATGGTCGCACCCCCGACGATGCCGCCGCCGACCTCGCCTTCGTGTTCCAAGAACCCACGCTCCTTCCCTGGCTTAGTGTCGCGCACAACGTCGAGGTCCCGCAGCAACTGCGCGGCGTCGCGCCGGCCGAACGTACCGCCACCCGCCGGCGCGTGCTCGATCTCGTGCGCCTCGGTGAAAAATCCTCCGCCTACCCGCGGCAATTGTCCGGCGGTCAGAAGATGCGCGTATCGATCGCCCGCGCCCTCGCGCTCTCGCCCAAGATCCTGCTGCTCGACGACCCGTTCGGCGCCCTCGATGAAATGACCCGCGAACATCTCAACGAGGAACTGCTCGCCATTCGCGGCCAGGCCGCGTGGACGGCGTTTTTCGTCACGCACTCGGTCGCCGAGGCGGTGTTTCTCTCCAACCGCATTCTTGTGATGTCCTCCGCCCCCGGCCGCGTGCACACCGAGATCGCCGTCCCCCTGCCCTACCCGCGCACCGAAGAAACCCGGCTCTCCCGCGACTATCACGACCTGGTCTCAGGCGTCTCCCGCGTCCTCCGCTCCGTCGAAAAATCGGCCCCCGCGCCCGGCATCGCCACCGACAAATCCCTGTGACCCGCGCGCTGCTCAGATTCCTCCTCCCCGCCGGCACCGGTGCCCTCGTGATCGCCGTGTGGTATGGAGTGCACTTTTACCTCGCGGAGGAAATGCGCTTCCTCCTGCCGGCGCCGGGCGCCGTGTGGCAAGCCTTCCTCGAACACCACGAAGTCCTCGCTCGGGCGGCTTGGAACACCACCCAGGGCGCCCTCCTCGGCTTTGCCCTCGCCGTCGCCGCCAGCGTCGTGCTCGCAACGTTGCTTTCGTTGTCACCGCTCGTTCGCCAAAGCCTCTACCCGTACTTGATGGCGCTCCAAATGACACCTCTGCCGGTGCTCGCACCGATTTGTGTCATCTGGGTCGGCGCCGGACTGAAGAGCGTCACCCTGCTCACCTTCGTCATCGCATTTTTCCCAATCGTCGTGAACACGACGCAGGGCCTGATTTCCACCGACCGCCATCTGGTGGAACTTTTCGCGCTCTACCGCGCCCGGCGCTGGCAACAGATTCTGCTGCTGCGCGTTCCCGCCGCGCTGCCCTATTTTTTTACGGGCCTGCGCATCGCGGCCACCATCGCCCCGATCGGCGCGGTCGTCGCCGACATGAACGCCGGTTCCTCGGCCGGGGATGGCGGCGGCATCGGTTTCCAGGCCGTCATCTATGCCAGCCAGGCGAAGTACCCCGCGCTCTTTGCCACCGCCGCCTCCACCTGCGTGCTCGGTTTTATCATGAATGCCGCCGTCATCGGGCTCGCCTGGCTCGCCCTCCACCACTGGCATGATTCGTACGAGCGTAGCGACCGTTGACCTGCCCAGCGGCGCGCCACGACCCGCGTCTCCCGATGGTCGGCACGCCATTGGCACTGCTCTCGTTCGATTTCGGAGGGCTGCGTCAGGGACCCTGAGCTTGTCGAATGGGCTTTGTCGCGGCCGAGTCGGAATCCAAACGCCACGGCGCCGACGAAGCGGCGCCCTCCGAAATTCCGCCCGACACCCGGCAACCCTCGAGGCGATCGCGGCCGCTCCGCCACAGTCCTTCCTCGCACTTTGCCATTCATGAGTTCCTCATTTTTCAAAATCTTCCCCCATGAACCCACTGCGTTTTCTTTGTCTCGGTCTCGCCGCCACCAACGCGATCGCGGCGACCGCCGAAAAATCACCCGCCAAAATCACCGTGCAGCTCGACTGGATGGCCGAGCCCGAGCACGGCGGATTCTACCAGGCCGAGGCGCGCGGTTACTTCCGGGACGAGGGCCTCGACGTCACGCTCATCCCCGGCGGTCCCGGCACCCATGTCATGCCCAGCGTCGCCACGGGCAAGGCCGACATCGGCCAGGCCGACGACATCGGGACTCTCCTGCAACAGGCGGAGGGGATGCCCTTCGTGCAGTTTGCCGCCGTCTTCCAGGACGATCCGTCCGGCATCCTCGTCCACGCCGACAGCTCGGTGCGCAAATTCGAAGACCTCCAGGGCAAGACCATCATTGCCCGCCCCGGCTGGCCCTTTCTTGAATTCCTCAAGAAGAAATATGGCCTCACGGTAAACGTCGTCGCGCAAAATTTTTCCAGCGCCGCGTTTCTCAGCAACAAGGAGGCGCTGCAACAGGGCTACTACATCGCCGAGCCCTACCACATCACCAAGGCCGGCGGAAAGATGCCGCGCTTCCTCGCGACTTGGGATGCCGGTTTCCGCGGCTACGCCGTGCTCATCACCAGCCGGAAATTCGCGCGGGAACATCCGGCCGAACTCCGTGCTTTCACCCGCGCCTACCTACGCGGCTGGCGCGACTACCTCGAGGGCGATCCGAAACCGGCACACGAGGCCATGAAAAAAGCCAACGCCAACAACACTGACGAGTTCATGCGATTTTCCCGTCAGGCGATCATCGATGGCCGGCTCGTCACCGGTCGCGAGGCCGACGGCGGCCCGGCCAAAATTGGCCGCCTCGACCCGACGCGTTTCACAACTCAGATCGCCCTGCTGGAGGATCTCGGCATTCTGAAAAAAGGGAAGATTACGGTGACCTCGGCGATGACCACGGATTTCCTGCCGAAGTAGGGCGCCAACCGTGGATCGCCCCGCCAACCCTTCCGCGGCTGAAATCGCCGCCCATCACACTGCGGCCGGCGGCGCCCCGCCCCTGCCGTCGCCCCCTCCTGACCCCGGCCGCAACCGCTTCGCGTTCGCTTCGTGGCTGTTCCTGCGTCTCCTCGCATCGATCCACCTGATCGCGTTTGTTTCCTTTTGGACGCAGCTCGACGCCCTCGTCGGTCCGCGCGGCCTGCTCCCGGCCACGCGTTATTTCGCCGCGGTCCGCGAACAGCTCGGCGGTTCCGCCTTCGCCCAGTTGCCTTCGCTCTGCTGGTGGTTCGGCACTGAAAAATTTCCTCACGTGCTGTGTGCCGCCGGGGTCGCGCTTGCGCTCCTGCTCTTCGCGGGCGTCGCCCCCGTGTTCTGCCTTGGCTTGCTCTGGGTCGCGTATCTCTCGCTGTCGTGCGCCGGCCAGATTTTTTTCAACTTCCAATGGGATGCGCTCCTGCTCGAAACCACCGTCCTTGCTCTCCTGCTCGCCCCGTGGAAAATGCTGCCGCTCTGGCGTCCGCACGAGCCACCGCGCTTCGCCCGCCTGATCCTCTGGTGGCTGCTCTTCCGGCTGATGTTCCTCGCCGGAGTCGTGAAGCTCGCCAGCGGGGATCCGACGTGGCGCAACCTGAGCGCCCTCACGTTTCACTACGAAACCCAGCCCCTGCCCACCCTGCTCGGCTGGTTCGCCCACCAACTCCCGACCTGGTGGCACCGGGCGTCCTGCGCCGGCATGTTCGTGATCGAGCTCGTCGTGCCGTTTTTTCTCTTCGCCCCGCGGGCCCTGCGACACAACGCCAGCCTCATCCTCGCCGGCCTGATGGTCGCGATCGCCCTCACCGGCAACTACACCTTCTTCAATCTCCTCGCCATCGCCCTCTGCCTCCTCTGCCTCGACGACGCCTGGTGGCGCGCCGTGCGCGGCTGTGCTTCCCCCAAAACATGTAACGTATTACGTTACATTGTATCCAGGTTTCGGTTTCGTGCGTTATTTCCGGACGCGAAGCGTGGCGTCCCGCCCGACGGCCAGCGGGCACCGCGCTGGCCCGCCGTCAGCGTGGCGTCACTCGCCGCGCTGGCGTTTGTTTACACTCTCGTCCAGGCGCTTCCGTCGGTCATGCCACGGGTTGCCCTGCCCCCGGTCTTCCGAGCCATGGCCGACGCGGTCGCCCCATTCCGCTCCCTCAACAACTACGGCCTTTTCGCCGTGATGACCAACCCGCGGCCCGAACTCATTTTCGAGGGCAGCGACGACGGCCGCGCGTGGCACGCGTACGAGTTTCCCGACAAACCCGGCGATCTGCTGCGCCGCCCGACCTGGGTCGCGCCCCATCAACCGCGGCTCGACTGGCAACTCTGGTTCGCCGCGCTCGGCCCGCCCCAGCACAATCCCTGGGTGCTCGCGCTGTGCGAACAACTCCTGCGCGGCAACCGCACCGTGCTCCCGCTGCTCGCCAACAACCCATTCCCCGACAAACCACCGCGCTACGTCCGCGTCGTGCGTTACGAATATCACTTCACTGATGCGGCCGCCCGCCGCGCGACCGGACGGTGGTGGCGCCGCACACCGCTGGACTTCTACGTGGCTCCCGTTTCGCTTCGGTAAATGACACAACCATCCGCCCGCGACCGTTGCCTCGAAATGCTCCGCGCCGCCGTGCGCGAGAGCACCCTCGTGAAGCTCACGCTCGGCAAGCACCGCGGCCCCGACGCCACGCTGCAAAATCTCTTCGTGCGCCCCGTGGCGCTGAAAACCGGCCCGCACCTTGCCTTCGTCTGGCGCCACGGGACCCGCGACATCACGAAGAACCACGCCCCCGCGGAAGCACTGTCGCTCCTCGAACCGCTGATCGGCGGCGATTTCCTCGACGCCCATCTGTTCACCACGACCCGGCACGCGCAGTTCGAGTCGAAAGCGGACGGTTCCTCCCGCCTGAAGCTCCTTGCCGCCCCGGTCGCATCCGCCGCCACCCCGGCTCAATCGGGGTCCCACGACCGGGCGAAGACCCACCTCATTCCCGTCTCCGCGCCGTGGCTGGGCGCGCTCGGCGTCATCAACGAGCGAGGGCATCCGCGTGAGGGCATGGCGGACAAGTTCCGCCAGATCCAGAAGTTCGCCGAACTCCTCACGCATTTGGTCGAGGAGGCGTTTCCCGCTCGCGCCACCCAGCCGTCGCCCGTGCCGCAGCGGGTGGTGGACGCCGGTAGCGGCAAGGGTTATCTCACCTTTGCTCTCGCCCAAATCCTCGGCGCCGGCGCGCACATCCAGGGCATCGAGCTGCGACCGGAACTGGTCGCGCTCTGCAACCGGGTCGCCCGCGAAAATGGCTTTTCGAATCTCACGTTCACCGCCGGCCAGATCGTGCCGGGGGAAATCGAAAATCAGAAATCGAAAATCGAAAATCCCCCTGACGTCCTCATCGCGCTGCACGCCTGCGACACCGCCACCGACGACGCGCTCGCCCGCGGCCTCGCGGCAGGCGCACAATTGCTTGTCGTCGCACCGTGCTGCCAGAAGGAACTGCGCTCCCAACTCACCGCCCCACCCGTCCTCGCCGATGCCCTGCGCCACGGCATCTTTCAGGAGCGCCACACCGAATTCGTCACCGATGCGCTCCGCGCGCAGCTCCTCGAATGGGCCGGTTATCGCACCAAGGTGTTTGAGTTCATCTCCACCGAACACACCGCGAAGAATCTCATGATCGCCGCCATCAAGTCGCACGCTCCCGGTGATGCCGGCCGCGCGTCCCGCCTCCGCGACTTCGCCGCGTTCTACGGCATCCGCACCCAGCGGCTCGCCACGCATCTCAATTTCAGTCTTCGCCCATGACCTGGTCCGAACTCGACTGGTCGGTGCTCGAACGACTGCGGGGGCGCTTCCTCGGCAACATCGCCGCCGACGGCCCCTACTGGGAGTCGGCCGCCGATCTCGCCAATTACGATTTCACCTACGGCGAGCGGATCGGTTGGAAATGGGATCACGTGCTGCGCGAACTGCGCCTGCGCCAGTGGGCTCCACCGGCAGAGGTTTCGGTGCTCGACTGGGGATGCGGCAGTGGGATCGCCGCCCGGCGCGTCATCGAGTTTTTCGGTGTCGCCCGGTTCGGGTCGCTCACCCTCTGGGACCACTCGCCCCTCGCGTGCGACCATGCGGTCGAGGCCGCGCAGCGCGCCTTTCCCACTCTCCGCGCGGCGCAGGCCACTCCAGGTTTCCTGGCTTCCGACGAGCCGATCGGCCTGCTCGTCATCAGCCACGTTTTGAACGAACTTCCGGCTGAAGCGCTCGTCGCACTGCGCGCGGTCATCGCGCGGTCGAACACCGTGCTGTGGGTGGAGCCCGGCACTCACGCTATCAGCCGCCAACTCGGCGCCCTGCGCGATGAATTTCGTCCCACGATTCCGGCCATCGCTCCCTGCACCCACCACCACACCTGTCCGGTGTTTGCCGCCGGCAACGAACGCGACTGGTGCCATTTTTTCGCCCCGCCTCCTTCGGAGATCTTCGCCGACCCCAACTGGGTGAAGTTCGGCCAGCGCGCCGGAATTGATCTGCGCAGTCTGCCCTACTGCTTTCTGGCGCTGGATCGTCGCGCACCCGCCACTCCGCCCCCCAATCTCTCGCGGGTCATCGGTCGCGTCGAACACTTCAAGCCGTACGCGCGCCTGCTCAACTGCGACGCGACCGGCCTCGCCCTGCTCGAACTGCCGAAGCGGGCCGCCCCGTCGCTCTTCAAGCAACTCGAGCGCACCAAGGCCCCGCTCGTCTATCGCTGGCGGCGCGAAGGCGGGAAAATCCTCGGCGGTGAGGCGCTCGGGTAGACTGGAGGAGGGCCTATCTGCCCCGGCGTTTCGCGGTCGGACCGCCGAGTCGGGGCGTAATGCCCCTCCCACCGCGCTCCACCGTCACTTCAGCTCGCGAATTTTGATCGCACGATAGCTCACCGCGTCGCCGTGGTCCTGCAGCGCGATGTGACCTTTGGCGAGTGACGCGAACTTCGGCCACGTCTTGAACTTGCTTGCGGCGATCAACGCCTTCCCCTCCGGACTGGCGAGATCAGCCACGGCCGCCTGCCTGCCGTTCAGCCAGTGCTCGATTTTCCAACCGCGCACCATGATGCGCGCCGAGTTCCATTGCCCGGGCGGCTTCGGCAATTCTCGCGGTGCCCCGGGGCCAAGATCGTAAAGCGACCCGGCAAGATGGTTGTCCAGCTTGCTGTCCTTGGCCTTTTCGTTGTCGAGCACTTGATACTCCGGGCCGGTGCGGGGGATCGCGCTTTCGCCGAGCCCCACACGGTACAACACCCCGCTGTTCCCGCCAGCCGCGATCCTCCACTCAAACACAAGTTCAAAGTCGGCGTATTCTACCTTTGTCAGGATGTCACCGGTTCTACCAACGGTGAGGACGAGCGCGCCCTCCTGTACCTTCCAACCGGCACCGACCGCCTCGGCCTTGTAACCGCGCCAGCCGTCAAGCGACTTGCCGTCGAAGAGCAGCTTCCAGCCCGCGGATTTTTCCGCGGCGGTGAGCGCGTTGGGGTCGGCCGCAAAGACCGACGGCGCGAGCGTGAGCGTGACAAGAGCAAGCCAGGGCTGTGTTTTTTTCATGGAGAAATCGTCGGTCAAAATGACACCGGCCCGCTGACGGGCAATCTGCAATTCCAGAGCGGCACTCGGAAGTTCACATCCCTGTATTCTTCACGCGCCAAGCGGACAGGATCGGCGGTTTCCAACCGCCGTACCGGGCCAACCTCAGTCGCTCGGGCAAGCGCCCCTCCAAGCTGCAGCTGCAGGATATGGCGCGCCCGCCGCCTCACCCCGCCTCACCCCGCCTCGCACGCCCCACGCACCGCCTGCACCATGCGCTGCTGACGCGCTTCCACCGTCGCCATGATTGCCTTCACTTTCGCCCGCGCCCTGGCCGGATCTTTCACAATCACTTCAAGCGGAGACCAAAGTTGCGACCCGCTCGTCTCGTCCACCTCGAAGAACCAGTCGTCCGCCCCTACTTAACCTCAATCGCGCCCGGAAGGATCGGCTTCTGCACGTAAAATCTAAAGTCGTCGAAGTTGAGGTGACCCCACGCGCCGACCGCCTGTTCGTCGATCACGCGGAGGAAAATCTCCCGCCCTTGCCAGGCGCGCACATCCACGATCATCGGTGCGAGCGTTTCGGTGGAGCTGGTCCTGCCCACGAGCTTGCGCGTGTCGTTGCCCGTAACCTTGAGCAGCACCTTCTGATCTGCGGCGTCCACGATCTCGACCCGTGTTGTCTCGAACGGCCCGGCGGCCAGCAGAAACGCCGCCCACGGCTGCGTGACGCGGAACGGCTTGCTCGTGAGTGTGCCGGTCGCGCCATCACCCAGTCCGTTTTCATACGTGCCGATCCAGTGCCTGCCCACGTGAGCACTCTGCATCGGCGGGCGCCGCGCCAACACCGTATCGCCCAAGATCGGTTGGCGGGCAAACGCCGTTCCTGTCGCGGTCCAGTCCCGCAGATCTCCCGTCTCGAAGTCAGTGTTGAGCGGCTGGCCGTCGCGGCCCGTCGGCAGCACGCCGTTCCCGGCCAGCGGCGGATTTTCGACGGCGGCCGCCTTGGCCTTGGCGACATCGGCCGCGCGCAGCGTGTGCACGACCACGTCCTTGGCGCTCAAGGCATTTTTTTCCGCGTTGGGGAAAAGCACTTTCGGTTGCGCCTTTTCCCACTCCGACTGGCCCACCTGGCGCGCCTGATTGGTGAACACAAACGCCCCCTTCTTGTTGCCGATGATGATATCAGGGCGGCCGTCGCCGTTGACGTCGCCCAACCCCACCTGGCGCCCAACCCCCGAGTTGTCATCAATGAGGTTTGGCACCCAGTCCACCGTGCCATCCTTGTGGCGCACGAGTTTGAACCAGTACAGCACCGCCGGCGCGTTCGCCTCCGGCGCCCCGGTCGGCCCGTGCGCCCAAAAACACTTGCCCGTCACGATGTCCTTGAGCCCGTCGCCGTCGATATCCACCAATTCAACCGCGTGGATCTCGGAAAACACCACGCCGTAGCGGTTCTCGGCCGGCTGTTGGTTCAGGAAAATGTGCGGCTTGAAACCCGGCGTGCCGTTCGCGTCTTTTTCCTTGAGCTGCGCATACCACGCGAAACCGAAGCCATGCGCGGCGAGTGCCGTAATCACGTCCGTCAGGCCGTCGCCGTTGACATCGTAGGCGAACATTTGCGAGCTGGCCGGGGCGAAAAAATATTTATGCACCTTCCACGCCGGATTACCCACCAATGAGGCCGGCTGCTCGAACCAGCCGTCCTTGAAGAGCACGTCGGGGCGGCCATCGCCGTTCATGTCGCCCACCCCGAGGCCATGCGTATACCGCTGCCACGATCCGCCCGTCGAGATCGGCGTGAATTTCCATTTCGCCGCGGGATTGCTCCAGTCCGGCGACGCATAGCCAAAATTGCCGCCGTTGACGCAGATTATCTCGGGCCTGCCATCACCGGTGAGATCCGTGAACGTGGGCGACTCGTTGTCGACTTCATCGAGCACGGTATGGCGCTCCCAATGCTGCTCCTTGCCCGCGGGATTGAGATAGAGATACGCCGGCGTGTGCGGCAGGCCGTAGGTCAGTACGTCGCTCCAGCCGTCGCCGTTCAAATCGTGCACGAACGCGAAAAAATTATCCGTCGAGTACGCGTTCTTTTTCCCAAAACCACCCTCGAACCCCGGGAAAGTCCGGTCGGTGCCGTCGGTCTCCTTGACGGTCGTCGTCCTTTTCGGCGCGTAGATTTCGTGGCGCTTCGTGAAGCCCGGGCCTTCCCACCAGTACGGGCCGAACACGGCGTCGGGCTTCCCGTCGCGATTCAGGTCACCGAGCATCGCGCCCTCGCTCCAATAGTATTGTTCCAGATGCTGTTTTTTGAACGAGTGCAGCGTCAGCTCGGCGGCCGAAACGCACGGGGTAAGCAGGCCGGCGACTGCGAGGGGTAGCAGTTTCGAGATCATACCCCACCCTGCTCCCGACGCAACACGGTGGTCAAGCCACGCGTGGCGCGCCATCTCTCGCGGCAAAACTTTTGCCCCGGCCTTGCGTCGTTTCTCCACCGCAATGATGACCGATTGGGAACGGGAGAAGTTCACGCACGCGGCCGCCACCCTCGCAGCCGCGACGCTCGCGCGGGGGGAGGACGTGCGCCCGGCGCTTTCGCCACTTTTCTACCAGGCCCTCCGCCAGCACCCCGAAGACGAACACCGCCTGCTGGAGCTATGGGACAAACTCAGCTCGCGACCGGTGCTGTAATCCGAACGTTCCGCACCGCCGCGGCGCTTGACTCGCCCCACCCGCTCTGAAACATCGCCCGTTCACCACATCAATCACCATGGGCCAACAACTGAACAAGTACATCAAACGCAAACGCCGGGCCGCCTATCTTAAGCGCCGTAGAGAGCGCGTGAAGGCCGCCGCGAAGAAGAAGTAGTTCGCTTCGGCAACCTTCGCCCTCTTTCCCAGCGGCCCCGACCTCTCGGGGCCGTTTTTCGTTTACCGGCATGATCAAGGTCAGCCTCATCTCCCTGGGTTGCGCGAAAAACCTCGTCGATTCCGAGATCATGATCGGTCACCTGCACCAGGCCGGCATGGTCGTGATTCCCGAGGCGGAAAAGGCGGATGTGGTGATCGTCAACACCTGCTCGTTCATCGATTCCTCCAACGAGGAATCGATTGGCCACATCTTGGAGGTCCATCAGCAGCGCGGCCTGAAGAAGCGCCGCCAGAGCCAGAAACTCATCGTGGCCGGCTGCATGGCCCAGCGCTTTTCGAAGGATCTGACGACGGAACTGCACGACGAGGTCGATGCGTTCATCGGGCTCGATCAGGTGACCAAGGTCGCGCCGATCATCGAGGCAATCTATGCGAAGGAGCGCGGTGCCGACGACGCTCCGGCATCGTTCATCGAGGGCCGTTCGACTTACATCCCCGACTACGACACGCCGCGCTTCCGTCTCACGCCGCGGCACTTCGCCTACCTCAAGATCGCCGAGGGCTGCACTCACCCCTGCACCTTTTGCATCATCCCGCAGATCCGTGGCCGGCACCGCAGTCGCACGGTCGAAAGCGTCGTCGCCGAGGCTCGCCAACTCGTGCGCGAGGGGGTGAAGGAGCTGAATCTCATATCCCAGGACACGACGTTTTTCGGCATGGATACGTGGGAGCAGCGCCCAAATTCGCGCACTCCGGTCGACTCTTCCCGCGGCACCGCGCTCACGACCCTCCTTCGCGAACTCAACGCCATCGAGGGCGAGTTCTGGATCCGCTTGCTGTACACCCACCCGGCACACTGGAGCGACGAACTCATCCGCACCATCGCCGAGTGCCCAAAAGTCGCGCGCTACATCGACATTCCGCTGCAGCACATCAGCGATTCCATGCTGCAGAAAATGCAGCGGGAGACCACCGGCGCCTATATCCGGGATCTCATCACCCGGATTCGCGCCGGCATCCCGGGTATCGCCATTCGCACGACCTTCATCGTGGGCTTTCCCGGGGAAACCGAGGCTGACGTCGACGAATTGTGCGAGTTCATCCGCACGGCGAAGTTCGAGCGCCTCGGCGTGTTTCGCTATTCGCAGGAAGAAGGCACGCGCGCCGCCAAGATGGAGGAACAACTTCCCAAGAAGACCAAGGAGGCCCGCTGGCATCGGCTGATGAAGCTCCAGAAGGAAATCGCGGCGCAGGTCAGCAAGAGTTACGTCGGGCGCACGCTGAAAGTTTTGGTCGAGGAACCGGGTGTCGCCCGCGGCGAGGCCGATGCGCCCGATATCGACGGCCGCGTCTATCTTCCAATCACCGCCCCAGTCAGTGAGTTTGCCACAGTGAGGATCACGGGCTTCGAAGATTACGATCTGCTGGCACTGCCAGTTGGCCAGGAACCGCTCGTCCGCAAGGTCGCACGTCAGGCGCAGTAAGGCGCGAAATGCGCCGCATGAACACCCTTGGGGTGTTCTCCCTATCTCCGTAGCAACACTTAGTTCCTACGCGAGTTGCGATACGCAATTAATAAGTAAATCCGCAAATTGCCCCTGCGGATGGTGGAAAGCAGCCTCCTCGCCAGAGCTGCCCCATGTCCACCTTCCACACAATTATCACGTCACTGGTCGAATGGCGTCTTGATTCCATTGGCGTTTTTGCGGCGACCATGGCGTTCTGCGCCGCAAGTCGGTCGTACGTCCAACGCCACGGGGCCGGCCAGGATTTCTCGGGAGCAGCGTGTCTTTCAGTCGTCATTCTATCGCTGGCCGGTGCGCTTCTGGCTGAATGGGCCGGCCAAGTCATCGGCTATCCTTCTTCCGCGTCGTTTCGAACCATGCTGCTGTCCCGGGTTTCGATCCTCGGCGCAACTGGCCTGAGCAGCGGGGTCGTGCTCTGGGCGGCAGTACAGCTCGCTCTCTTCCGCACCAAACTCCGCGCCCATGCCGATACCGAACGGCAGTTGCAGCAGGCAAAAAACGCCGCGGACGAGGCGAACCGCGCCAAGAGTGATTTTCTCGCCGTCATGAGCCACGAGATCAGGACGCCGTTGAACGCTGTGATGGGGTTTGCCAAGCTGCTGTCTGAAACACGCTTGGAAGAGTCGCAACGCGGGTACATTTCCACCATCACCAGCGAAGGGGAACGTCTGGGGTCACTGATCAACGACATCCTCGACCTCACAAAGATCGAAGGCGGCCAACTCTCGCTGGAGCGTCTGCCGTTTGCCCCGGCGGAGACCGCCCACGAGGTATTGCGACTGTTGAGCGCCCGCGCTCTGGAGAAGAAGGTCGACCTGCGGTTCGAGGCCCAGCTCGCCGGGCCCCTGCTGCTAGCGGGCGACCCGCTCCGCTTCCGCCAGATCATCCTCAACCTGGTCGACAACGCGATCAAGTTCACGCCGGGCGGAGCGGTTACTGTTTTTCTCAGCTGGACCGCACCGGAAGGCACCGATCCACGTGGCCGGCTCTTCGTGCGGGTGCGCGACACCGGCATTGGCATACCCGCAGAGAAACAAAAATCGCTCTTCCAGATGTTCATGCAGGCCGATTCCTCGACCACGCGAAACTACGGTGGCACCGGGCTGGGCCTCGCGATTTGCCAACGCCTGGTACATCTCATGGGCGGTGAAATCACCGTCAACAGCGAGCCCGCAAAGGGCTCCGAGTTCATGTTCTGGCTGTCGCTTCCCATTGTGGCCCTCCCCGAGAGGTCGGAGGAGGAAATTCAATCCGATCCGCCGTTTGCGCGCCGGCTCCGAGTCCTCATCGTGGACGACATGGAAACGAACCGTTTCCTGCTGCAGGTGTTTCTGCGCCGGCACGGATTCGAGCCTGATATCGCCAAGGGTGGCGCGGAAGCGGTCCAGCTTGCCGCAGCCAATCCCTACGATGCCATCCTGATGGACTTGCAGATGCCCGAGGTTGACGGCTACACGGCCGCCCAACTGATTCGAGCTGCCGAACTCCCGGGCCAGCACACCCCGATAATCGCGCTCACCGCCTCAATCGCCAAAGGCACCCGCGAAAAATGTCTCGCCGCCGGGATGGATGAGTACCTCTCCAAACCGCTCGACCTCGACAAGTTCAAGAGGGTGTTGCGTCGTCTGATCAGCGCGGCGCACGCCACCCAATCGGGTTAATTCTGTTTCGCAGAGGCCGCCATCGACGCCGCCGCCTGCTTGGCCATGTCGGCAATGTCCGCGGCCGGCAGGACCACGGTCCCCGTCGGACGACCGTTGGCGAAGTGCTGCAATGCGATTCCCAGCACCCGCCCCTCCGGATCGAACATCGGGGTGCCCACCGACTGCTCGGTGAGGAGGAAGAACCGGCGCGGTTTCTCCACGATACCGAGCACCTCGCTTCGCCGGACCACCGCCACGCGCTGCAGGGCCTTCGACGCTCGCGCGACAAAGAAATAGTCGCCCAGCACCACACCCTCCGCCGGCTGGCCGAGGTCGACGTATGCAAACTCGCGCCCGGGCTCGGCGGTTTCCGGCGCCATGAAAGCCAGATCGAGATCCGCGTCCTTCAACACAAAACGCGCCGGCACTTCGCGGCCGTCCGCCAGGCGCAGCTTCACTTCCTTGAAATCGGCGCCCACCAATTCCGCCCCGCGCGCCCCCTGCGGCGACGAACGCATCGCATCAAACTGCACCTGCGGATCGACGCCCGCGAGCGTCGTCACCGTAAGCCCTCCGGCGGAAATCACCGTGCCATTGATCTCAATCCTTTGCTCCCGGGGCGGCATCTCGCGATCGCCCATTTTCATTTTGACGGTGACCACCAGCTCCACACCCACCACGGTGTCGGCATAACGCTTCAACAGCGTCCGCCCGGCGGACGCTGCGGCGTCGGGCGCGGCGGCCATCGGCCCTTTCGTCAGGACTGCCAACGTGAACGTGGCGGCAAGAGGGAAAAAACGGAATCGATTCATGGTCGTGGCTTGGCCGGTTTCAGGTTGATTTCGACAAAGAGAGTCTGACCACGGCGCCGGACCAGCAGCACCCACCAATCCTGGCCGCCCTTCGCGGCCCGGTCGCGCGCTTGTTTGAGATCCTCCAGCGCCTCGACCCGGGTTCCACCCGCACTCTCGACAATATCGTCGGCGCGCAGGCCGGCCAGCGCCGCCCAGCCGGCGGGAATCGCACTCTCCACGAGCGCCCCTTTCGCCGTCGGCGAAAGCTGCAATTTCACGCGATCATCAAACGCGATGTCACGCGCCGAGAATTCGAGGTGCGGATCCTGCCACCACGCCATCTCGGCCGACGGAACCGGCTGCTCCTCGAGGGTCACGTTTACTTCCGTCGCCTTGCCTTCCCGCCAGAGGGAAAACCTCGCGCTTGTGCCCGAGCGATATTGCCGAATTTGCCGCGTCAGCACGTCGGTGTCCTCCTGTCGCCGCGCCGGCACCGCCGTTCCGTCGATCGCGAGAATCACATCGCCAACCTGGAGTCCGGCCGTCTCGGCCTTGGTCCCGGGATAAATCCGCGTGAGACGAACCCCGCCGTCCGCCTTGATCCCGAGCCGCGCCGAGAGCTTGGTGGTCAACGGCTGCGAGGCCACTCCGAGCCACGCCTTGCGCGCCTGCGGCGGAAAATTGCGTTCGTCCTGCAGCCGCAATTCGACCACCGAGCTGATCAGCGCCCCATCGCGCCGCACGGTGGCGAGGACCACCCGCACACCCTTGGGTGCGCCAGCCATGAGTTCATCGGTCAAGCTGCGCAGCTCCGCCACACTGCCGACCCTCCGGCCATCGACCGAGATCAACACATCCCCGCGACGCAGCACCGGCTCCGCCTGGCCACTCGGACCGGCGGGCTGGACGTTTTCCAACCAGACTCCGCGCGCATCCGGCAGGCGCTCCTCCCGCGCAAGCTTCGAAGTGAGGTCGCGCGTGACGGCGCCCCAGGTGCGGAGTTCCGCATCGTCGGCGCGCGCCGGTTCGCGCACGCTGAGCTTGATCCGTGCCGTTTGTTTTTTTCCTGCCCGTTGAAAGTCGACGATCAAATCGTTGCCGGGAAGCTGGCTGGCTTCCAGCCGGTTAAAATGCGCCACGGCTTTTTCCTCAGCTGCCTCGATGGCCTGACCGTCGCACGCGAAGATGATGTCGCCCGGCAGAAACCCCGCCCGCGCCGCCGGCGAATCCACCGCCACGTCGCCCACAATCACGCCGACCGCCTCGCCGTCGGCCTCAAGGCGCGGCTGCACCGTCAACCCCGACCAACCGCGGGTGACGCGACCCTTGGTGATGAGCTGGTCTGCCACGACGCGCGCCAAGGCGCTGGGAATCGCCCCGCTCAAGCCCACCAGTGCGATTTCGTTGATGCCGACGATTTCGCCGCGGGCGTTCACGAGCGGCCCACCGCTGTTGCCGCCGAAGATCCGGGCGTCGTGCAATACCCAGCGCACGAGCATGCCGACATCTTCGCCGCGCAGCATCATGCGCCCAACCGTCTGCTCCGGCAGCACCAGCGACGGATTCGAGACGACTCCGCGCGTGACCGACTGCGAGAGAAAGCCCGGACTGCCCAATGCAAACACCTCCTCGCCCACCACGAGCGCGTTTGAATCGCCAAATTTCGCGACCACCAGCGGCGCGGCGTTTTTCGCCCGTGGCGTGAGATCGAGCTGCAGCACGGCCAGGTCGGTCAACGCATCCTGCCCCACCAGCTTCGCCTCGACATGTGAACCGTCGTAAAGGTAACCGCGGAAAAAATCCCCGTCCTCGGTCACATGGCAATTGGTCAGAACGTGACCTTGCGCCGAGATAATGACGCCACTGCCACCGCTCCAGCGCTTGGTGAGACGGCCGTCACTCGGCCGGAGTTGGATCGCCTCGATCCGTACGATGGTCGGGAAAACGCCCGCGAGCATCGGGTTTTCCGCCGCGACCTTCGCCGGCGCCGCGCCGGATGCCGCCGCCCCGGGCCAGGTGCCGGCCAGCAAGAGCCAAGGCCACAGAAAGCGACGCACACCGCGATTGCACAGGAAATTCATAGGGGAATTACGTGCGGCGAAAAACGGTGATTCGCCGACCCGACGCAAGCGGTAATTGGGGACTCCGCAGCGCGCACCTACCCGGCCGCCACCACATACTTGTCGATGATGCCGTCGAAACTCCCGTTGGTGAAAAACACCACCACGCGCGATCTGGCCTTCACCGCCACCGCCGCCGCCAACGTATTCGCAACCAGTTTTTCCAGCAACGCGGCATTGGTTGCGGTAAAGTGCGCCTCGACACCCTGCGTCTCCAGTTGTTGCGCCACCGCCTCGGGATCGAAGCGCTCGTCGGCCGGAATCAACGCAGCCCGGCTGACCGCACCGAGGTAAACATCGTCGGCCAGCGCCAGCGCCCGCATGAAACCAGCCTGCATGGACTTGGTCCGGGCTGTATTGCTCCGCGCCTCAAACACCGCCGTCAGCATCGCGCCAGGATACCGTGCCCGCAGTGAATGCAGCGTCTCCGCCAACGCCGTCGGATGGTGCCCAAAATCCTCGATCACCGTTGTTCGCGAATTGGCCAGCCGGACTTCCTGCCGGCGTTTCACTCCGCGAAAACGCGCCAGCGAACCCAGCGAGAGCCCCGTGGGATCCGCCGAATTCAACGCGAGCCCCGCAGCCGTCGCCGCCATCGCGGCATTGCGCGCATTGAACAAACCCGACAGGGCCCATCGCACCTGCGCCCAGGGCTTTTCCCGCCACGTAAGTCCGAAGGTCACCCCCGTCGGCGTCTCGGCAAAATCGGCGATCCGCACGTCGTTGCCGGCTTCCACCCCCACCCGCACCACCCGGGTCCACGCCATCGGACCCAGGGCGCGGAGGTTCGGATCGTCGCCATTCAACACCACGCAGCCATTGCGCGGGACGATTCGACTGAGGTGCGTAAAAGTGCGCTGCACGTCGGCCAGATCCCGGAAAATGTCCGCGTGATCGAACTCCAGATTGTTCAACACCGCGATCTGCGGCGCGTAGTGGATGAACTTGCTGCGTTTGTCGAAGAACGCGCTGTCGTATTCGTCTCCTTCGATCACAAACGGATCCGCGAGGTTGCCGAGGTGCGCGCCGAGCGGCGGATCCTGCGGCACGCCGCCGATCAGGAAACCCGGATCCCTCCCCGCCTCGCGCAGCAGAAAAGCCGTCAAGGCCGTCGTCGTGGTCTTCCCGTGCGTCCCGCAAATCACGAGGTTGCGCCGGCGGTTCAGGATCGAGTCGTGCAACAGGGCGGGCAGCGACGTGAAGGCGAGCACCCGCGTCTCCAGCAGCCACTCGACCTCCGCGTTGCCCCGCGACATCGCATTCCCAATCACCACCAGATCCGGCGCCAGCGCCGCCAGTCGCGCTGCGTCGTAACCTTCGTGCACGGTGATACCCGCCGTCGCGAGCACCGTGCTCATCGGCGGATAAACGCCGACGTCGGCGCCGAGCACGTCGTGCCCCGCGGCGCGGGCCAGCAAAGCCGCGTTGCCCATCGCCGTGCCCCCGATCCCCATAAAATAGATCTTCATCGTTGCGAAAGTGTCGTGTCGTTGCGCTCCGCCATGGCCATGCGTTCGAAGTGCCTGCTCGACCCAAAAAGCGCAAGCCCGGCGACACGCGCCCCGCCGCGTTCCGTCGTAGCAATTTCGCTTCGCGATCGCTGCCTCGCATCTAATAGCTGCCTTTTCTGCTCGCGGAATCGCACCGCGACGTGTTTCCAAATGCATTCTGCCGCGTCTCTTACTCTTTCCTCCCCTTGTGAAGTCTTCCCGCTGGTCCCAAACCCTTTTCCGCACGGTTGTCGCCCTCGTCGTATTGGCCGCCGTCGGCTGGGGAAGCCGGATCGTGTGGCGCAACGTCAGCCCGAGTCTCTTTGGCACCAAACGAGAGGATACCGTCCCGATAACGAAAGTGCGCACGGCCACCATCTCCGAGGAGATTATCGCCGTTGGGCGGCTGCGCGCGGTCTTTTCGACTGATATCCGCTCGGAAATCAACGGCCGCATCGCGAAGATTCGCGCGATCGACGGTCAACGACTCACCCGCCACGACGAAATCCTGCGGCTCGATCAACAGGACATCCTCACCCAGCTCACGGAAATGGAGCGCAGCATCGAGGCCGCAAAACTAAAAACGCTCCGCGCCACCCGCGACCACAATCGTCAGCTCGAACTCCAGAAGCGGGGCGTCGTCACCTCCAAAGACATGGAGGACTCGCGCATCACTCTCTCGCTGAGCGAAAACGACACCGCCATCGCCGAATCCAGACTCGCCAACCTGCGCGACAAGCTCGCCAAGACCATCATCCAGGCGCCTCACGACGGCACCCTCCTCCTCAAAGACCTCACGGAGGGTCAGGTCATCACCAGCGCCTCGTCCCAGAACGGCGGCACCTTCCTCGGCGAAGTTGCCGATCTCTCCGCTCTGATGGTCCGCACCAACATCAACGAGATTGATGTCGCCCGCCTCAAAGTGGGTGACGTCGCCCGCGTCCGCGTCGATGCCATGCGCAACGTGCAGATGACCGGCACCATCAAACGCATCGCGACAAGCGCCTTGGAAAGCTCCAGTGATCGGACCCGGGTTTTTCCGGTCGATGTGATCCTCGATGAACCCGACGGCCGGCTGAGGCCCGGCATGTCGGCGACGGTGATGTTCACCCTCGCCCGGGCCGAAAATGTCAATGCGCTGGCCCTCTCCGCGGTCTTCTCCACTGCCGAAGCGCTTCGCTATGTCTTTATCCGCAAGGAGACCGCCTTTGAAATCCGCCCGGTTGAAATCGGCATCGCCGATACCCGCTACGTTGAAATTCTCGGCGGACTCAAATTCGGCGATGAGGTGGCACGTACCCGGCCGCTCGAATTCGAAGGCGACGTTCCCATCCTGACACCCACCGGGCCCATCAAATCGAAAAACGCCAGGCGCGAAGTCGATCCCGCGGCGCCACCACCGCCACCTCGTGGTTCCGGTTCGCGCTCGGGCAAGCCCGGCCGCAGCCACTAGCCCGCCCCCGCCATGCGGCTCTTGTTTATGGGCGTGGTCAGTGGCTGGCGCGAGGTCCTGGCGCACAAACTCCGATCGTTTCTGACCTTGTTCGGCATCGTGCTCGGCGCCGCGGCCTTGGTCGGAATGCTGGGTGTCGTCAAGGGGCTGCTCCGCGGTTGGGAAACCATGATTTACGAAACCGGCGGGATCGAGCGCATCAGCGTCGTGGCCCGACGTCCGCCCGACGCCCAACGTGACAAGGCCATGCTCTCGCCCGGTCGTACCCTCAACGACGTCGATGCGATCCTCGCCGCCGTGCCCCTCGCCCAGCGCGTCACCGCCGAGGTCTTGATCCCCGGCGGAGCGCGAATCTATTTCCAGGGGCGGGCCACCAGCCAGAGTGTGCGCGGGGTCATTCCCGCAACTTTCATCATGGATCGGTTCGAAGTCGCGCAAGGCCGCCTCCTCGGCGAACTCGATAATGAATTTCAGATGCAGGTGGTCGTCTTGGGATCGTCCGTCGCCGAACTCCTCATCCCACCCGGGTTGGATCCCATCAACCGCATCGTGACCATCAACGGTCTGCCGTTTACGGTTTGCGGCGTGCTGCGGGAATACCAGTTCCCGATGGGCGGCGGCCGGTTCAATTCGAAAAACTCGGCCGTGTTCATTCCGCTCACTACTGCGCAAACCTTGTTCCGCATCGATGAAAATGTCGACGTCCTGAGCGTGCAACTGGCGGACATCGCCGACATGCCCCACGCCCTCGAACAGGTCGGCAACGTGCTCACCCACACGCACCGCGGGATCATGGACACCCGGCTCGAAACGCGCGAAGACCTGCTGCAGCGGTTCGAGGAAACCCGCCGGAGCTACGTCGTTTCCCTCGGCGGCGTCGCCGCCATCGGACTCATCGTCGGTGGCATCGGCATCATGAATGTCATGCTCGCCTCCATCAGCGAGCGCGTCCGCGAGATCGGTGTGCGCCGCGCCTTGGGTGCCAAACGCATGGACGTTCTCGTGCAGATTCTCGCCGAGTCCCTCACGCTCGCGGTCGCCGGGGGCGTCCTCGGCATGATCGCCAGCATCGGTCTGATTGCGGTTCTGCAGAAAGTCGTCGTGCCGGCGAACCGCCCGGAACTCTCGCCCGCCGCGCTGTTCATCGGCGTGCTCTTCAGTGGCGTCGTCGGGGTCGTCGCCGGTTTGTACCCTGCCATCCGCGCCTCGCAACTCAGCCCGGTCGAGGCGCTGCGGACGGATTAAGCCAGATTCACCGGATCCACATCCAACAGCTGCGTGATGTCGTCGGCCCAGGCGAATCCCGCGCGCAGGCGCATCAGTTCCGGCACCACCTTCGTCACACCGTTGGTAAAGTACCACAGCTGCCACCGGTACTCGTCCTTGATTTTTTCGATCGGCGATGCGACCGGACCGCGCAACTCGACGCGGTCGCCCAGCGTTTTTTCCACGAGCTTCGCCCACTGCTCGGCGAAGAATTTCAGTTTCTCCGGATTCGGCCCGCGAAACAGATGCTGAATCAGATGGCGGTACGGCGGGTAGTGAAATTCCCGCCGCAGCTTCAGCTCCGCGGCGGCGAACCCGGCGTAGTCGGCGTGGCGCGAAAACTGAATCGCCTCCGCCTGCGGCGTAAACGTCTGCACGATCACTTCCCCCGCCCGGTCGCCGCGCCCCGCCCGGCCCGCCACCTGCACCAGGAGCTGAAACGTCCGCTCGTTGGCGCGAAAATCCGGTATGTGCATCGAGATGTCGGCATCGACCAGCCCGACCAGCGTCACATTCGGGAAATCGAGCCCTTTGCCGATCATCTGCGTGCCCACCAGCACATCGATGCGGCCGGCCCGGAAATGCGACAGCACCTCGCGAAACCGGTTCTTCTTCGACATCGTGTCGGCGTCCATCCGCTCGACGCGCGCCCGCGGCAGCACCCGGCGCACCGCCTCCTCCACCCGCTGGGTGCCAAGGCCGCGCCACCGGATGTCCGGCGCACCGCACTGCGGACAACGCGTCGGCGCCGTCCGCTGTTCGCCGCATAGATGGCAGCGCAACGTGTCGTCGGTGCGATGAAACGTCATCGCAATGCTGCAATGCGCACACCCTTCCACGTGACCACACTGCTTGCAGAGCATCGAAGACGAATAGCCGCGACGATTGATGAAGAGAATCGTCTGCTCGCGACGCTCCAGCCGATCCTGCATCGCCCGCACCAGCTTGCCGGAGAGCGCGGGCAGCGTGCGTTGCTTCGCCGCCTCGAGCCGCAGGTCCACCACGTCAATATAGGGCAATTTGCGGTCATCGACCCGCTGCGGGAGCTGCAGCAACTTGTATTTCCCCGCCTCGACGTTGGCAAAACTCTCCAGCGAAGGCGTCGCCGATCCCAGCACGCAAATCGCCCCGGCCAGCTTGGCGCGCATCACCGCGACATCGCGTCCGTGGTAGCGCGGCGTCTCGTCCTGCTTGTAGGCGGGCTCGTGTTCCTCGTCGACGACGATGAGCCGCAGGTTCTGCACCGGGGCAAAAACCGCCGAGCGCGCGCCGACCACCACCCTCGCCTCACCCGTCGCGAGCGCCAGCCAGCCGTCAAGCCGCTCCCCTTCGCTGAGATGACTGTGCCAGACCACACACCGCTGGCCGTGCGCGATCGCCTCGAGCCGGGAGCGAAGCCGCGCCACCGTCTGCGGGGTCAACGCCACCTCCGGCACCAGAAAAACCACGCCACCGCCCGCCTTCAGCGCCGTGTCGATCGCGCGCAGATAGACCTCCGTCTTGCCCGATCCGGTCACGCCCAGCAGCAGCGCCACCCCGAATTTTTCCGTGGCAAACTCGGCCCCCAGCGCGTCGACCGCGAATTGTTGCTCGGCGTTTAGCTGGTGGGGCATCGCTGCGACCAGTTCGCCGGCGGCATGATCGTCCGTGTACGCGACGCGCTCGATGCGCCGCGACTCCTCCCGCAGCACTCCCCGCTTGATCAGGGCATTGACAACGGCGGCGGTCAGCCCGAGTCGTGCCAGCACCGGAGCCTTGGCCTGCGGCCGAAACTGCTCGGCCAGCAAGCGATACAGCCGGGCCTGCTGCGGCGCGCGTTTTTCCAGGACCGCCAATTCTTCCGCGCTCAGCTTCTGCGCGACCACCAGCAACTTCTCCTGCTTCAGCCCCGCCCCGCGCCGCACCGCGGCGGGAATCATGGTCTCGATGATGCTGTCGAGGCCACACGCATAGTAGTGCGACATCCAGCGGGAGAGTTCCAGCAGATCCGGCGTGAGGGAGGGAAACGGATACACGACCTGTGCGAGCGACTTCAGCCGGTCGATCGGAAAATCCCGCGGAGCGCCAATCTCGCCCACGACGGCCAGCTTCATGCCGTTCAGGATCGGCACCCGCACCAGCGAACCGACCGCCACCGACGCGCCCATCGCCACCGGCACCCGGTAATGGAGCAGTTTGTCGAACCCGGCGAGCGGATGGACTCCGACGATCATCGCCTGCATCACGGCGCGCCGCCGGGGACGGCGCAAATTTATTTGCGTGGCGGATGGCCAAGGGACGAAGGCGGGCGCGCGGAGCGGCGCTTGCCAAGCGCCGGGACTGGCTCGCGCTGTGACGGCGGTGGGAAGCCGCCGCTCCGTCTGACCGCAACGCGCCGTTCCAGCGGCATCACCCGGCCAACGATCCCATTGACAGCCCGGCGGCCCGTGGAAAACAGTCGCCGGGTGAGCATCACCGCCGCGCGCGAAAAATTCCGATCCTTCCTCGCCCTGCAGGGACACCGCGCCACCAACCAGCGACTCGCCATCTTTGCTGCCGCCTATGCCCAGGCGGAGCACTTCACGGCCGAACAGCTCCTGGACTACGCCCGCAAGATCGACGACTCCGTCTCCCGCGCGACCGTTTACCGCACGCTGCCGATTTTAACCGGAAGCGCTGTCTTGCGGGAAGTTGACATCGGCAGCGGCGAAAAGTTTTACCGCACCTATCGCGAGGGCGATGGCACGCAGGTCGCCCAGGTGGTCTGTCTCGATTGCGACCGCATCTTCGAAATCAGCGCACCGTTCATGTCATGGTACGGCAGCACGGTCTCGTCGAAGCTCGGCCTCACCCCGGTGTCGCAGCGGCTGCAGGTCAGCGCGCACTGTGACGCGTTCCGCAAGACCGGCACCTGTCCCCGCCGCAACTGATCCACCTCCGGCCGCCCAACCCATGTCGAAGAAAAGAACCGACGATCCGGAATTCGAGATTCGCTTCTATGAATCGGTCCTGCGCCGCAGCCCCCGGTACACGCAGGTGGTCGAGCTGTTGGGCGGACTCTACACCCGCCAGGGCCGGATTGCCGACGGGCTCAAGATGGATCGCAAGCTCGTGCGGTTGCAGCCGGGCAATCCCACCGCGCATTACAATCTCGCGTGCAGTCTCGCGCTTTCCCGCCGGAAAAATGACGCGCTCCGCATGTTGCGCGTGGCGGTCCACCTCGGCTACAAGGATCTCGACTGGATGCAGGAGGATCCCGATCTGGAGGCGCTCCGGCAGCACCCCCAGTTCGTGGCCTTGCTGGCGGCGCTGAAGCCCCAGAGTTAGGACCACGCTGAAAGGTAAATGGAGACGGGGTGCCCCACCCCGCTGTTTTGGTCTCGCAGCACACGCCTTGCGCTCTGCTGGACCGCAGAGCGCCTCCAACCAGCCTGACTGACTAATATTTGCCCGCATTTGTCTTACCGCGGCAACCGCAACCAGCCTCCAGCTCGCAAGCCGAAGCCGATCCTGAGCCTCGAGCCTTCTTTCCCGAAAGGGAGGTTGCTCAAAGAATTTCGCTCCCACCGGCTTCCCATCTTTTTTGCCAACTTTTTTTTGGCCAAACTGTCTTGGGTATTCTCGGCGGTTTTGCCTGGTCTCTGCGGTGTCAGAGGATTGGGCCGGCTGAACTGAAGATTGCACCGCAGAGACGGGATCAGCACGCAGAGGTCGGAGAAGGAATGATGCAATTTTCTCGGCTCTGCCGCTCACCGCAGCCCGAACAGCTGCTGCAACACTGGCTCCAGGTCCTTGCCAATCGTCCACGCGCCACGCCGCGACACGGCAAGACTTCGGCTGCGCTCGCGCCGCTCGATCGCCGCGTCGACTTCCACCAACCGCGGCTGCTCGGGCGGCAGGCCCGCAACTTCCGCCGTGGTCAACGGCGTCCAGGCGAACGGCAGCCCCGTCCAGTTGAAGCGCACCTCCCAGCCGGCCACGGGCCCGAGCGGCATCGGCTTCGTGACGAGCGCGGGATATCGGGTCACAAAATCAGGGGTGCGATACGTCGCGATCCGCAGACGCACCGCCGTTTCCATGCGGCCAAAAAAATCTTGCACGCTCGTCAGCCGCCCCGCCTTCCACTCGTTTGCAAACGCGATCGGATCGACGCCCACCAGGTTCAGACCGTTCCACATGCCGTGTTCGTTGCGGCTCCCAAACTTCCGCCGGTCATACCACGCCTGAAAGTCGCGCGTGATCGCCACGCCGATCTCGAAGTGCAGGTGTGCCCGGGCCGCCGGAATCATGTAGCCCCCGGAACTGTACCCCATCGTGCCCAGCGCCTGGCCGCTCGCGACCGCCGCGCCGGCGCGCACTCCCGGCGCAATCCGCGCGAGGTGCGCGTACAGGGTGTACACCGCCGGCGTCAGCCCGGGGTGCTCCAGCACCACGTAACGGCCGTATCCACTTTCCCCCGCCGACGCGTTCACATGCCGCACCACCCCCGCCATCGCCGCGAACACCGCATCGAGCGGGGCGCCGCTCCGGTCGCGCGCGACCGGCCTGAGGTCGATCCCTTCGTGAAACTTCGCGCCGCCACTGCGCACCCCGCCGAATCCGCCCGAGGCTGGATCCCCTGAGCCCGCATGTTGCAACCACTGCGACGGGGGCTGGTTTTCCGCCCATCCCTTGCCCGGCGTCGGCCAGACAAACGCAAACCGGTCGGCCGCCCGGGCGCCGGCGATTGCCGCCAGCAAGCTCAACCCCGCGAAGATGCTGCGTCCTTTTCCCCTCATCGCGCTCACCCCTTGCGGCTGATCTCACGCTGCAGCACCGCGGAGCTCTTCTTCAATTTTTCGACCAGCGCTGGCAGCGAGGCTTCGGGGAGCTCCACAAACACAAACACCACGCCATTGGTGATGGGCCCGTCAACCCGGCGCGCCCCCACGGCGACCTCGTCAATCATCAACGCAAACCGGCGACCTTGGTGTGTCACCGATATCCGGTAAAAATCCCGGGTGGCTGACGGCGAAAGCTGAAAAAAGAGGCACTTCCCCAGCTCCACCTGCACCAGCTCGACATTGACAATGTCACCTTCGGTGAGGATCGGTCTTGCGTTCACAATCAGGCCGACCCCGCTTTGCGGCAGCGTGAGGGGGATTCCATCCTGGCTCGCGGACTCGAGGAAGAACCGCACCGTCGTTGGAACGAAATCACGCGGCCGATCTTTCGAGGCGCAACCGCCGACCAGACACGCGACCATCATCAGAAACGCTGCGGCGGTGGCTTTCATCAAGTGGGTTCGAGGCTCATTGCCGGGGCAGAACCCGACGTTGTCAAATCCCGCCGCCCGGTCGAGCCGGGATTGGTGTAATGCGTCACGAAATTCTCGTTCGATTGTTTCATGATAGATGGGTGGAGCGCGCTGCATCACACAGGAATGGGGATAGAGGAAAAAGACCCCAATCCTCCGCCCTGGTTGGGCTTGGGTCCAAACCATCAATCCTTTTGGCAAAAAAAGGTGGCAAAAAAGGCCGGGTATCGGGCTGCTTTCCCGAGGGGAGGTCGCTAAGAGAATTTCCTTACCGCCGGTTCCTCGTCTTTTTTGCCAACTCTCTTTTTTGCCATCTGCCTTGGTCGGCTTTATCTTGAGCCCGATCCGCGTAGCGGTCGCTTGGCCATGATGCCCCGGGGCTTGCCCCGGGGTGGCCAAGCGAAGGGCGAGTGTTCACTCCGTGGGAAATTCTGGAAATCCACCTCGGACGTTCGCACCGTCAAACCTCGCGTGCGCCCGCCGCGATTCGTGCCGGGGAGAGCTCATGCGCTCGCCACACCCACATCGAACGCCCCCATGATCTCCGCGCCGATCGAATCCGCGACGAGCCGCCCCCGATCGGTCAGGCGCACCACGTCGCCATCCCGCATCAGCCTACCGGCGTCCTGCAGTGCGGCGAGCGTCTCCTCCACCTTCCGCCACGGTGCTGCGGGCGCCCGCCGGCGCCACGGCGCGAGATCCACCCCGGCGTTCATGCGCAGCCCGAAAATCAGCGCATCCTCCGCCAACAACACTGCCGTGACCGCGACCCGATCCTCCGTCACCCGCGCTCCACGCTCGAGGTGCGCCAGCCACTGTTCAAGATCAGCCACATTGCCCCCGCGCCAGCCGTCCTTTTGTGACGCCGCCGAGGGCCCCAGCCCCACCCACTCGTGCATGCGCCAGGTGTTGAGATTGTGGCGGCAGGCGTGCCCGGGGCGGGCGAAGTTTGAGACCTCGTATTGCGCGTAACCCGCCGCGTCGAGTTGCCGCCATGTCGCCTCGTAGAGCCGCGCCTCGTGCTCCAAATCCAGTTTCACCCGTCCTTGCGATAGTTTCACCCAGAGCTTGGTGTCTTCCTCGAAGGTGAGACAGTACGTCGAGAGATGGTCCGGAGCGAGCGCCACCGCCTCGCGTACGTCCGCCGTCCATTCGGCCTCCGTTTGGCCTGGCAACGCGAACATCAGATCGAGGTTCACGCTCGCAAATCCCGCCGCGCGCACCCGGTCGTAGGCCCGCAGCACCTGGCCGCGCGTATGCTGTCGCCCAAGTGCCTCCAGCAACTCTGGCTGAAAGCTCTGCACACCCATCGAGACCCGCGTGACACCCGCCTCCCGCAGGACCGCGAGCCGAGCCTCGGTCACCGAATTCGGCGCCAGCTCGACGGTCCATTCCGCGGGCGGTCCGCCACACTGTTCCCTCGTGATCTCCGCCAGTCGCGCCAGATCTCGCGGCGAGAGCAGGCCCGGTGTGCCTCCCCCCCAGAAAACGGTCGTCACCGGACGCGACCAGGCGACCAACTCCGCCTCTCGGCTGAGGCCGGCCAGAAAGCGACGGATGTCATCCGCCGTCGGCTGTTTTTGGTAGAAAGCGCAAAAATCACAGGTGGAGGCACAGAACGGCACGTGCACGTAGAGGCCCAGCGGCAGTGGGTCCGCCGCGGGCGGAGCCGCTGTCACCTCAGCTTTAGCTTGCTCTGTCAATGGGCCGATCATTACTAACACATTTCAATTCGTCTGATTTTTCACTCTTGGACCCAATGCACACCAACCGAATTTCTCCCGCGAGAACAATCATCGCCTGGCTCGCCGCCGTGCTCGGCCTCGCCTTCCTTTCGGGCTGCGACTCCGTCACCCTGACCGACCTGACGCCGCGCTCGATGGCGGAGAATCCGTCGCAGATTTATTCCTTCAACCTGCGGGTCGCCTCACGCACCAACACGGTGTCGGGCATCGCGCCCAACATCATCATGGACGGCAAGAGCTTTCCCATGAAGGCGAGTCCGCTCGCCGCGGGCCTCTACGAGTTCGAATACCAATTGCCCGCCGGCCGCGACAGCATCGCCTACTACTACCTCGTCAATTTCAACGTCGAGGGAAACAGCGTGATCACCACCCGCGAGACCTATACCCAGGTGGAAACCATCAAGATCGTCCGGCGCTATGTGCTGTCACTGGAGGTCAATCGCGGCCCGGTCGGATCCCGCATCAGCGTGGTCGGCCGCGGATTCACGCCGCAGGACACAATTCATTTCAACGGCGCCCCCGCCCGCACCACTCTTGATTCACCGAATGCCCTGAGTTTCTTCGTGCCGGCGCTCGAGCCAAACCGCAATTACCAGGTCACGGTCAACAGTCCCACGGGCAATTCTCCCGTCGGCACGTTTCGAATCGATGCCAGCAGCATCACCGTCTCCCCTGCTTCGCTGACGCTGCGCACCGGCGATCGCTCCACCCTCACGTTTGCGCTCCCCAACGCCGCCCCTCCTGGTGGCACGCTGCTCGACGTTGGGACCGATGTGCCGGACAGCGTCATCATGCCCGAAGTCATCGTGCCGCAGGGCCAGACCTACGTCACCATTCCGGTCGAAGGCGGCCGTCCCGGTACCGGCAGCCTTTTCCTGAAAGGTTTTGGTTCCGGTGAGGTGACGGTGCCGATCACCGTCGTCGCCAGGTAGCGCTGGTCACTTTCGCGCCGCCAGCTCCAGCACCACTGACACCGGCCGGTGATCGCTGGCCTCGCGCACTCCGGCGCCGTCGAAAATCCGCGCCACACTCTCTTTCACCGCCGACTTGAGCCCGGGTGAAACAAAAATCTGGTCAACCCGCGTGTAGGTCTCTTCACGCCGATAAAGGTGCGTCCACAATTCCCCGCGCGAATCCGCGGCCGGTAACAACCAGCTGATCTCGGTCTTCCCTCGCTTCTGCAGGAACGCGGCCGCCCGACTCGTCTTGCCGTCGTTGCAATCGCCCAAAATCAGGAAGCGTGCTTCCGCCGGCACCGGAAACCGCCGCAGCACGCGATCGCGAATCGCCGTCGCCTCGCCCGCGCGCCGAATCGTCGAGGCGGAATCGTCCGACCGCTCCGTCAATCGGCTCTTCAGGTGCAGCGTAAAAATCGTCACCTTACCTGCGTCCGTCGCAATCGTCGCCTCGAGCAATCCCCGCTTCACTCCCTCCATGGTTCCAAAATATTTGAACTCCAGATCCGTGTGGGTCGCCACCGCGGTGAGCGGACGCCGGGAAATTATCGCGAGATGGCGATCCGCATCCGAAGCGGAGGCCAGCGCCGCGTGCGGATAATCAACTCCCTCCGCCTTCAGGTCGCGCCGGAGCTCGTCGAGGTAGGGCTGGCCGCCCATTTCTTGCAGCACCAGCACATCGGCGTTGAGGCCGCGGATCACCTGACGCAACGCGCGTTTTTCCGCCTCGGGCTTGGGGTAATCCTTGCGATACCCAGCCTCGGTCATCCGATTGGCCGGCCCGTAATTTTCCAGGTTGTACGTGGCAATCGTCAGCGTCTCGGCGTGAGCCAGTGCCAGCGACAGCAAAAACAAAAAAGCTGTTTTGATCGGGAACTGCACCGCACGGAACCGTGCCCCTCCAGCCGATGTGCGGATTTCCGCGGAAAACAAAACCGCTGCAAGGTGGAACCCGATGTCCTCATCGGGTTTTGAGCCGGACACTCCCAAATCAGCCCGTTGGGGGCAACAGGCTCCACCGTTCACCGCGTCAATCCGACTGGGGAACCGCCACCAGCCAGATACGATCCCTCGATTCAAAGCTTCCACGGAGGCCGGCCCGCCCGTCTCTGAACCCTTCGAATCTCCGGGGTATTCTGAGAATCTCACGAATCGATCTCCCGTTCCGGCGACCAATCTCAGCAGGAACGATGCAGTCGGTTGTAGGGCCGTCGCCCTTCGCCAAGCTCAGGGCCCAAGCGCAGTTCGAGCTGGCCGTTAACCTGTCGAACCGGCTGGCCGACGCTCCGTCTTTCGACTGAAACACTCGGCGTGGCGACCAGCGCCAGCCCTTCATCAATCGATGTCGGTCTGTTCATTCGTGGAACGTGCTCGCTTGCATGGTCACGGCTTGGATTTCAGTACGGGCGCGCCAATTTTAACGGACGGCCGAAGGGTTGCCCGCCAGCGCCGCCTCCCGCTCCGTGAGTGTCGGATGCGAGTAATAGAATCCGCTGAACCAACGGTGCGGAGTAAGATTCGTGAGATTTTTCTGCGCGAGTTTGCGGAGCGCGCCCACCATCGCCGCCGGGCCGCCCATCGCGTCGCGCGCAAAGGCGTCCGCCTCATATTCGTAACGTCGGGAAAGCAGGTTGCCCAGCGGTGAGAACCAAAACGTGACGACTCCGCTCAACAGCCCGAACAGCAGGAACGACGGCGCCAGCTGCGCCGGAGGAAAGCCAAACGCCGGGTTAAACCACGAACTGCGGGCCAGCCATGCCACGACCGCAAAACCGCCCAGCATCATCACCGCCGACAGCGCGATCATCTTGGGAATGTGCCCGCGCCGGTAATGGCCAATCTCATGCGCCAGCACGGCCTCGAGTTCCTCGGCCGTGAGCTGCGCGATCAGCGTGTCGAAAAGCACAATGCGCCGGAAACGCCCGAACCCGGTGAAATACGCGTTCGAATGCCCGGAGCGCTTCGAACCGTCGATCACCTCGATGGTCTTCGCCTGAAACCCCGTGCGATCGCCCAGCGCCATCAGCCGCGTGCGCAGGTCGCCCTCCGGCAGCGGAGTCAGCTTGTTAAACAGCGGCAAAATCAATTTCGGATAGAGAATCAGCATCAGCAGCTGAAACCCAAACATCAGCGCGAAGCCCCAGATCCACCACGCCCCCCCGGCCCACCGCACCAGCGACAGGAGCGCCCAAAGCAGCGGAAACCCAATCGCCAACATCAACAGCACGCCCTTGACCTTGTCCATGACCCAGAGCCCGGGCGTACTTTTGTTAAAGCCAAACCTCTGCTCGATCCGGAACTGTTCCCACCAATCGAACGGCAGCGACGGCACCGACAGCAGCATCGCCGCCAGTAAAATATACACCGCATGGTTCCACACCGAGTCCGGCCCCGCCCAGAGCGCCACTTCCGTAAACAACGCCGGCAGCACGCCCCCCAGCAGCACCATGGCGAGCACGAGTGTGTCAAAAATCTCGGTTAGCACGCCGAAGCGCGACTTTTCGAGGGTGTAGTCGACGGCCTTCGCATAGGTCGCCGTATCCATGATCGCCGCCACGGCGGGCGGCGGCGCACCGGCATGCCGGCGCACTTCCGCGCGATTCAGGGCGCCGAGCACCAATTCCGCCCCGAGGCGGAGCACCAACAGCAGCAGGGCTGTCCAGAGTACGAAGACCATCCTCCCAAAGCATCGGAAAGGCCCCCCGCCGCCAGCCCAAAGATGAATTGAAAAGCGGGCGCGGCGACCCATCGTGACCGCCTGTGGAAGCCACCAAGACCAAACTTTCCTTTGAGGAAGCCCTCACCAAACTCGAAACTATCGTCGAATCGATGGAATCGGGCGATGTCCCGCTGGCCGACCTCCTCGCCCGTTTCGAGGAAGGCACCAAGCTGCTCAAGGTTTGCGAAACCCGCCTCAAGGACGCGGAGCTAAAGATCGAGCAGCTCAAGAAACAGAAGGATGGCGCCGTCGGATTTGAAAAATTTGAAGCCAGCCGCGAGGACTAGCCCTCTGATGAACCAACCTCCGTCCCCGTCCCCTCCCCGTTTGCTCGAGTCGATTCTCGGCCCGGCCGACGTCAAGGCCCTCGCGCCCGGCCAATTGCCGCAACTGGCCAGGGAGATCCGCGAGGAACTCATCGCCGTCACAGCGCAGAATGGCGGACACATCGGCCCAAATCTGGGTGTCGTCGAGCTCACGCTGGCGCTGCACCGCGTCTTCGATTCGCCCGAGGATCAGTTCGTCTTCGACGTCGCCCATCAGGGGTACGTGCACAAACTGCTGACCGGCCGAGGCGGTGACTTTTTCCGGAAGCTCCGCCAGTCCGGCGGCGCGAGCGGTTTCCTCTATCGCCCCGAAAGCGCGCACGATTCTTTCGGCGCCGGGCACGCCGGCACCGCCCTCTCGGCCGCCCTGGGCATGGCCACCGCGCGCGATCTGCGCGGCACCGGCGAGCATGTCGTCGCGCTGTGTGGCGACGCCGCCTTCACCTGCGGCATCACCCTGGAGGCGCTCAACAACGTCGTCAGCTCGACCAAGCGCCTGATCGTGATTCTCAACGACAACGAGTGGTCGATCGCGAAGAACGTCGGCGCGATTTCGCGCTACCTCAACCGCATCAGCACGAGCCCCACCTATAACAAGATTCATCACGACGTGGAGGCCTTCTTCCGCAGCTTTCCCACCGGCGTGGAAATGAACCGCGTCTACATGAAGTGGAAACGTGAGACGAAGGACTTTTTCGTCGAGTCGTCGCTGTTCGAGAAATTCGGCCTGCGCTACCTTGGTCCCGTCGATGGACACGACCTGCACTCGTTAATCAAGAATCTCGAGTTCGCGAAGCACTGCGATGTGCCGGTCCTCATCCACGTGCTCACGAAGAAAGGTCGCGGCCTCGAGGCCGCGGTCGCGCACCCGGAAAAATTCCATGGCGCGGGGCCCTATGACCCGACCACCGGGGAAAACACAATATCCGCGCCGGGTTCGCCGCCAAATTTTCAGGATGTCTTCGGCCAGGCCTTGACTCGTTTTGCCCGCGCCAATCCCAAGATTATCGGCATCACCGGCGCGATGCCCAGCGGCACCGGCCTCTCGCACCTCGCCAGCGGGGTACCCCACCAATTCTTCGACGTCGGCATCGCCGAGGAACACGCGGTGCTGTTTGCCGCCGGCATGGCCACCAAGGGCTTCCGGCCGGTCTGCGCGATTTATTCGACCTTTCTCCAGCGCGCTTATGACCAGGTGATTCACGACGTCGCGCTGCAAAACCTGCCCGTGACGTTCTGTATGGACCGCGCCGGGCTTTCGCCGAACGACGGCCCGACCCATCACGGTCTGTTCGATCTTTCCTACCTGCGCTGCGTCCCCAACGCGACGATCATGCAGCCCAAGGACGAGGACGAACTCGTCGACATGCTCCACACCAGCCTTCGTCTGCCCGGTCCCGGATTCATCCGCTACCCGCGCGGATCCGGCACCGGTGCGCCAATCAAGGATCAGCCCGTCGCCCTTCCCGTCGGCCATGCCGAGGTTCTGCGCGAAGGCTCCAATATCATGATCTGGGCTTTGGGCGGCATGGTGCAAGACGCCCTCAAACTCGCCGCCCGACTCGCGACGGAGGAAAACCTCTCCGTTGGCGTCGTGAACGCCCGTTTCGTCAAACCACTCGATCGCGCGTTGCTGCTCAGCCACGCCGCGTGCATTCCACTGCTCGTGACGATGGAAGATCACGTGTTGGCCGGAGGCTTCGGCAGCGCGGTGCTTGAGGCGTTGCAGGACGCGGATTGCTCCGTCGCGGTCGAGCGCGTCGGCTGGCCGGACAAGTTCGTCGAGCACGGCAGTAGTGTCGCGATCCTGCGTGCCAGCTACGGGCTGGCCCCGGATGACATTCTGGCCCGGGTGCTGGCCCGCTGGCGCAACCTCCGCGCCGAACGCGTCGAGGCCGACGCGTAAGAGGGACCAGGAGGCTGGTTGCCTTCTCGGTCTGTGGTGCGCATATCGGGGAAAATCGATCCCCGGGGAAGACCGCGCGCTCCAACGCCCGCGCCATAGAATCACGGGGCCCGGTCATCTACCTCACGCTGGGTGAGTGCATGAAAAAAGCCGCGTCCCTGCGGACGCGGCTTGAGAGGTGAAAAATCGCCTCGCCGAAGAACCTTAGGAGTCCTTCTTCTTCTTCTTCTTTGGCTCTGCTGCTGCCTTCTCGATCTTGCCTGAACCTTTGCACTTCGTGCAGTTGTCACCCGTCTCGGCGGCAGTGACACAACACTTATGGTCGCAGGTCTTGCCCTCAGCTTTCGCCTTGGAGCAACAGCCGGCAACCTTGTTCTCGACCTTCGCCGCTTCGGCAAAGACGAGGCCAGCTGCAAACAGCGAGGCGACAGCGAACATAACGATGGATTTAGCGGATTTCTTCATTTTTTGGATTTGGGGACTGCTAACGTGGTGCGGGCGGCGGGAGTCGAACCCGCCTCTCATGCTTGGGAAGCACACATAATACCGATATACTACGCCCGCATTTGGTGGACGCGGGATGGTTTGGGGGGACTCCGCCTCCCCCGCAAGTGAAAATCAGCCCTGCCCCCGGGGTGAACGAAGCTCTACCGATACCCGCGCCGCCCCTCGAGCGCGCTCTTCAAGGTGACGGCATCAGCGTACAACACCCCGCCACCACTGGGCAGGCCGAAGCCAATTCGCGTCGTCTTCACCTCGCGCGCCGGCGGCAGGTGTTCCGTGATATAGTGGCAGGTCGCTTCGCCCTCGACGTCGTTGGGAAGCGCGAGAATCAGCTCACTCGCCTCGCCCGCCTCAATCCGGGCGTTGAGTGCCGCCAAGTTCAACTCCCCGGGTCCGACCCCGTCCATCGGAGAAAGTTTGCCATGCAACACATGATACCTCCCGCGAAACGCCCCGCTCCGCTCAATCGCCACCAGATCCGGCACATGCTCCACCACACAAACCACCGCCGGATCCCGCCGCTCGTCGGAGCAAATCGCACATAGCTCGCCCTCCGCGAGATTGCCACAGCGCGTGCACCGCCGCACCGCCGTCGCCGCCTCCTGCAACGCGCAGACCAGTTCCGGCAGCCTGGACGGTTTCTCGACGAGCAGGTGCAACGCAATCCGTTCCGACGAGCGAAAGCCCAACCCGGGCATTTGCTTCAGGTGCTTCTGCAGCTTTTCGAAAGCGGGTGTCATGACGGATTGTGGTTGGGCTTGGGATGCTGCGAATCAACCTGTTTTCGCTTCGCGAAAACCTACGGTTTCGGCTGAGCCGCGGTCCGGGCCCCGCCCGCACCGCGGCTCAGCCGAAACCGGGGATCTGAAACGCGCCGGTGATCTTCTGCATCTCGGCCTCGTGGTAATCCTTGGCCTGCTTCGCCGCCTCCTGCACCGCCGTGAGCACCGCCTCCGACACCAGCTTCGCGTCTTCCTTCAGGAATTCCGGATCGAGCGCGATGGAGAGAAACTTGCCGCTGCCATTGATCTTGATCTTCACGGCACCGCCACCGCTCGTGACTTCGATTTCCTTGGCATCGAGCTGCGCTTGGAGCGCATCGATGCCGCGCTTCATTTTCTCCGCTTGTTTGACGAGTTTTCCGAGACCGGCCATGGGAACGAATGGGTTGAGGATTGCTCCGCCCGGGGGCGGATTGAGTGCGAGTTCCGAGAACTGAGAGATTCGCCCGGCATCAACGCGACAAAAAACTGGCATACCCTTCACGAAACGTCGGGTACGTTGGGCGCCAGCCGAGCCGCACCTTCAGCTTCGCATTCAAAATAATCCGATCCGGCGTGACCGCCCGCCCCATTGTCGACGCTTCCCCCGTGAATCGCGGAGCCGGCAGCCCCATCGTCGTCGCCAGCCACGCGACCACGTCGCGTTTGGGCGCCGGATCGTCGTCCGCCACATTGAAGATGTCGCTTGCCAACTCCGCCGGAGCCGTGAGGCACATCACGATCGCCGACACAATGTCATCGCGGTGAGCCAGGTTGAGTCGGTTTCCGCCCACTCCCGCGACTTCGCCAGCGCGAACCTGGTCAAGCACATGATGACGGCCCGGACCGTATATCCCCGCCAGGCGCAGAACAAACCACCTCCTGCGCGCGCCCTCAGCCGCACGCAAGAGGTCCTCAGCCTGCAGCAGGAGTTCGGCCCGCTCTCCACCACCGTGCGTCAGGGTGGACTCATCGACCGCCACTCCTCCTCCCTGCGAATAGACCGATGTGCTGCCCGTGTAGACCATCGTGCCGGCCGGACCTTGACGCCGGGCCCAAGCGATCACCGACGCCATGCCGTCGACGTAACTTCGCCGATAGCCGTCGAGCCCCCCGCCGCCCGAACTCACGCAGTTCAAGACGAAATCCGCCTTCCCGGGAATCTGCGCGTGCCATTCCTCGCCGGCGAGATCCCCCACGACTACCGCGATCCCCTCCGCGCGAAGCGCTGCGCCGTTTTCGAGATTGCGCGTGAGCGCCGTGACCTTTGCACCGCGCGCCGCGGCGGTCCGCGCGACTGCGCTGCCGATGTAGCCGCAGCCGAAAATCACCAGTCGCCTGCCCTCCAAGAGATCCATGTCGGACTATCGCACCCACTCCATCACAGGGCGAGAGCAAGTCAGCGTAAAATTTTGTCACGACTCGAAAAAATGAAGGTGCAATGCGGCCCGGCGCCGGTTCGACTGCGGCGTGTTGCCAATCAGCACTGCGAAGATCAGCCCCACTGAAGGCGGGATGCCGTCCACGTCCGCCACAGCCTTGACCGAGGCGGAACCCCGCGGAAGCGGATCGTCGCTCCGCGCGGCCCGGATCTTTCGCCCCACGGTTCGAGACCGCGTTGTCTGACTATTCGAGCGCAGAGACCAACATGTTTGTCTCAATGATCGCACCAGAAACTAACGCGCAGCTCGCGGAAAGCGCGGAAAGAGCGAGTTTCTCCTCCGCGTTCTTCGCGAACTCCGCGTTGCCAATTCCAGGTGCGGCGCGGGGGTTGGAAATCTTTTTGCCCAAAATCTTTCGGTCGAGAGCGTCCGGATCAAACGGCCGGGACGATAGAAAAATTGCTTGGTCAGCAGAATTCATGGGCGCATTCCGGTTCGGGCAAATGGCCAAGGTTATGATATAGGGCCACCTCCATTGCCCTATAGGTTCGGAAACCATATGAGCGTCTGGTCACCACTCGGACTTTATTGTTCAAGCC
>SXGU01100619.1_pt1 | contig 38729 bp, 35 predicted proteins | sample 3174531 | NCBI WGS metagenome assembly SXGU01 (sample SAMN11356863, study PRJNA531348) | freshwater metagenome | isolation source: freshwater sample F1-140 | place: China: Fuxian Lake, Yuxi | collected 2017-12-25 | reverse complement strand
TCGATCAGCAACACGGGTGCCACACCGTTGCGTGGCTCGATGGCACGCAACAGTGCGCGACGAATGAGGAATCGTTCGTCGTACAACTCGTTCTCCAATTTCTCGGTTGCTTTTCCTGCTGCTTCGCCGCTGGCCTCGGCAGCGCGAAGGTGCAGTAGTTGACGCGAGTAGTCCCAGTCGTACACCGCTTGGCTGGCGTCGATGCCCTCGTAACACTGCAGGCGAATCAGTTCACTCCCGCGCACCGTCGCCAGCACCTTTGCTAGTTCCGTCTTACCGACTCCAGCCTCGCCCTCGAGCAGGAGCGGGCGTTTCAGTGAAAGTGCCAGGAACACGGCGGTGGCGAGGCCCTCGTCGGCGAGATATCCCGCACCTTGCAGTGCGTCACGAACGTGTTGGACGGAGCCAAGGGATGCGCGCGGTGCCGCCACGACCTTGAGCCTAGGAAGGCCGTCCACTCGCGCTCTGGTTGGCGCTCGGGTACGGTGAGTTCGCAATGGACCTTGGTATTCGTGGTCGTACTGCGGCAGTGGCAGCGGCAACTGCAGGGCTCGGGTTTGCATCTGCACGAGCTTTGGTCGATGCCGGTGTGCGAGTGGTCATTTGTGGTCGCACTGCCGATCGCGTGAATGCAGCAGTGGCTGCCCTGGGTGACAACGCGTCGGGTATCGAGTGTGACGTGTCCACCGCGGGTGGTGCAGCCATGTTCGTCGAATTGGCTCGCGAGCAACTCGGCCACATCGATGTGCTGGTCGCCAATGGTGGCGGACCAAAACCCGGCAACTTCGCCTCACTCACGGTGGACGACTACCTGCCGGCACTGCAACAAAGTTTGTTGTCGGTGGTGGCCATGTGCGAAGCCTCGGTGCCGGCCATGCGCGAACGCAAATGGGGCAGGGTGGTGGCCATCACGTCGCTGTCGGTTCGACAACCGATCGCCAACTTGATGTTGTCCAACACGGCACGTGCTGGTGTAACGGGATTCCTCAAAACGCTGGCCCGCGAGGTTGCCGGCGACGGCGTAACGGTCAACTCCGTGCAGCCGGGAATCCACGCAACCGATCGCATCACCCAGTTGTACGGCTCAACACCCAACGCCCAACAACTAGGAATTCCCGCCGGTGTCGTGGGCGACCCGGCTGACTTCGGTCGGGTGGTTGCATTCCTGTGCAGCGAGTCGGCGCGTTTCATCACCGGCGCGCACGTGCCGGTGGACGGCGGCAGTTACGCAGGCTTGCTGTAGCACGCAAGCAGTGCGGTCAGTGCGACGCGTCTACTTCGATGCTTCTTCCAGCGCGCGGCGCACCAGCACCTTGGCCAAGTGCGTGCGGTATTCCACACTTGCGTTGAGGTCGCCTTGCGGCTCGGCATCATCGGCGGCGTGTGCGGCGGCATCAGCCACCGAGGCACCTTTCGACAACGCGGTACTCACTGCCGACGCGAGAACGGGTGTGGAACCCATGTTCACCAATGCCACACCACTGGTGCCGTTGTTGCGCCATGCGGCCACACCGACGATGGCCCAGTCCTGTGCGCGTCGGTTGAACTTCTGGAAACTCCAACCAGCACCGTTCATCTTCGGCACCTTGATTTCCACAAGCATCTCGTCGGCGGCCAACGCGCTCTCCAAGAAACCCTTGTAGAAGTCCTTTGCAGCGATCTCTCGTTTGCCCTTCGGACCCTGCACCACGTACGTGGCACCAAGGGCAAGGGTGGTTGCCGGCAAGTCGCTGGCAGGGTCGGCGTGCGCGATGGAGCCGCCGATGGTGCCACGGTGTCGCACCTGCGCATCGCCCACATGGCTTGCCGCATGTGCCAGCAGCGGCACGTGCTGGGCGAGCACGGGTGACTTCTCTACATCCATGTGACGGGTCAGAGCGCCAATGGCGATGTGATCGCCTGCGTCCTTCACGTACGACAAGTCCTTCACGCGACCAATGTCCACCAGCACCGTGGGCTGTGCGAGGCGCAACTTCATCAACGGGATGAGACTGTGTCCACCTGCCAAGAACTTGGCTTCGTCACCGTATTGTCCGATGAGCGCGATTGCCTCGTCTGCGGAACCTGCTCGCTTGTAGTCGAATGCTGCGGGAATCATTACTTGCCTCCTTGAACGGACTGAATTGCCTTCCACACGTTGTTGGGTGATGCCGGCATGTCCAACTTGGTGATGCCAAGCCCGGACAGGGCATCGATTACCGCATTCATCACTGCCGACGCTGCACCGATGGTGCCGGCCTCGCCAATGCCTTTCACGCCAAGTTGATTCGTGGTGGAGGGCGTGACGGTGAAGTCGGTGGTAATCGGTGGGACGTCGCATGCTGCAGGTACCAGGTACTCCGCAAGATTCGACGTCTTCAAGTTGCCGTCCTTGTCGTACACCGCCTCTTCGTACAGCGCTTGTGCCATGCCCTGCACTACACCACCGTGCACCTGACCCTCGACGATTAACGGATTGATCTGATTACCGCAGTCATCCACCGCGACGTACTTCAACACGTCGACCTTGCCGGTTTCGGTGTCGATCTCCACCACGCAGATGTGCGTTCCGAACGGCCACGAAAAGTTCTTCGGGTCGTGCGTGTACTGGGCTTCGAGGTTGGGTTCCACTCCATCGGGCAGGTTGTGTGCGGTGAATGCAGCGAATGCAATCGCTGCAATTGGTACCGCCTTGTCGGGAGAACCCTTCACGCTGAACGTTCCCTTGTCGAATTGCAGGTCCTCTGCGGCACACTCCAACTGGTGAGCGGCGATGAGTCGCGCTTTGTCGATCACCTTGTCGCATGCACCAGCTATGGCGACACCACCAACCGCCAGTGAACGCGAGCCGTACGTGTCGAGACCCAGCGGAGCAATCGCGGTGTCGCTGTGCAACACGTCGACATCCTCCGGTGCAACCCCCAACTTCTCTGCTGCAATCATTGCCCACGACGTTTCATGGCCCTGTCCGTGCGGTGAGGTTCCTGTCACCACTTGCACCTTCGACGTTGGCAGCACGCGAACTGTGGCCGATTCCCAACCGCCCGCACCGTAGTTGAGCGACGCGAGCACACGTGACGGCGCCAACCCGCACATTTCGAAGTACGACGTCATGCCGATGCCCAATCGTTTGCGGGCGCCTGGGACGTTCTGGGTTTTTTGTTGCTTGCGAATTCCGGCGTAGTTGGCGTGTTGCATGGCCTTTTCGGCGGCAGCGAGGTGATCGCCCGAGTCGTAGTTGAGTCCATGGAACGCGGTGTACCCGACGTGATTGCCGGTTGCGTCATAGAACTGTTCCTTTTGGATGTAGTTGCGCTTCCGCAGTTCGTACGGGTCGATACCCATCGTTCGCGCGAGTGCATCCATCGCCACCTCGATGGCATACGTGGCTTCGGGACGACCGGCCCCGCGGTATGCGTCGGTGGGGGTCATGGTGGTGAACACCGACGTACAGGAGAAGTCGTAGGCCTGCGGCAAGTGGTACACACCGCCGTAGAGGAATGCACCAAGGAGCGGCACGCCGGGAGTGACCAACTGCAGGTAGGCACCCATGTCGCCAATCAGGCGAACGCGCACCGCCGTGAGCTTGCCGTCCTTGTCGGCAGCCAATTCGATGTTCTGAATTTGTCCACGACCGTGGATGGTGGCCTGGGTGTTCTCCGAACGTTCCTCCACCCATCGCACTGGCGCCCCGTGCTTACGGGCCAACGCAACGCACAACAGTTCTTCGGCGTACACATCCAACTTGGATCCGAATCCGCCACCGACTGACGGGGCCACCACACGCATTTGGTGCTCGGGAATGCCGAGCGTGATGGCCGTCATCACCTTGAGAATGTGCGGCACTTGCGTGGCTGAATACAGCGTGACATCACCACCGAATGGCTGCGGTACGGCGGCAACTGCGCGCGGCTCCATGGCCATGGGAATGAGTCGTTGCTGAATGTAACGCTCGCTCACCGTGTATGCCGCGTTCTTGAATGCTTGATCGACTGCACCTTCGGCAGACTCCACCTTCAAGTTCCATGTGTAGGACTTGTTGGTGCCGATGGCATCGTGGATGATCACACGATCGCTGAGGGCATCTTCCAGATCGATGACTGCAGGCAGTGGCTCGTACACCACATCAATGGCATCGAGTGCATCACGTGACGCCGTTTCGCTCGTGGCAAGCACAGCAGCGACACCATCGCCCACGTAGCACGCCTTGTCGATGGCCAGTGGATAGTGCGCCGGGTTCTTCATATCCGGCGTTACGGGCCACGCACACGGCATCGGTGCTGCCCATGTGGAGTGAAGATCCTTGCCGGTGTACACCGCAACCACGCCCGGCATGGACGCCGCGTCTGACACGTCGATGCTGACGATTCGCGCGTGCGCATAGGGCGAGCGAAGAACTGCGAGGTGCAATGCGCCCGGAATCACCAGGTCGTTCACGAACTTTGCTTCGCCGGTCAACAGCGCCGGGTCTTCTCGGCGCAACATGCGCTGACCAATCACGTTGTTGGTGCGCTCTTCGGTGATGCTCATGTCTGCCTCCTACTTCTTTGCCGCTGCGAGAACTGACTTCACGATGTTGTGATACCCCGTGCACCGGCACAGATTGCCTTCCAAGCCGAGGCGGACCTCGTCTTCGGTGGGTTTGGGGTTTTCGTTCAACAATCCGATTGCAGCCATCACCATGCCGGGTGTGCAGTAACCGCATTGCAGTCCGTGGTTTTCCATGAATGCCTTTTGCATCGGATGCATCTCACCGTTCTTGGAGAGACCTTCGATCGTGGTGACCGATCCACCGTCGGCTTGTGCGGCAAGGATCGTGCAACTCTTCACGGCCTCGCCGTCCAGATGCAGGGTGCAGGCACCGCAACTGGACGTGTCGCAGCCAATGTTGGTTCCCGTCAGGTTGGCGTGCTCGCGGATGTAGTGCACCAGCAAGGTGCGTGGCTCCACATCGTGCGATTGTTTCGTGCCGTTGATGGTGATGGACACTTGCATGCAGTCCCTCCGTCGTGTGTGACGAGGTTCACCCCTTGAACCCCGTATGCGCAGTATTGCCCCAAGTGGGGTCGGGGGGCAAATCCGGTGGTGGTGCCCGCCTCGGCCTAGTTGGAGAGCTTGCGCAACTGGCGCAGGGCAAAGCCGAGGCTCAACCCGCCCATCAGCAGGATGGCGAGCAAACCGCCCCAGACGGCGCCGAACGACAGGTGATCGACGTTGGATTCGTTCACCAGGCCCACTCGCGCGAGGCGCAGGATGTTGGTGGCGGGGTTGACTCGTGCCACCGTGTGCAGCCACCCGTCCATCACGTTGAGCGGCACTTGTGCCGACGACAAGAACATCACGAGGAAGATCGACAACTGCATGATTGCCGCACCCCGCATGTCCTTGAAGATGAATGCAAGGCCGAGCCCCCAACCCGCACCGATGGTGGACAGCCCGAGCGCAGCGATGTACAAACACAACACTCCAAGCACTCCGCCAGAGAATCGCGCACCGAGTGCGATGCCGATGGCGATCACCACGGTGGTCATCATCACCACGCGGGTGAGCGTGCCCATGAGCGGACCGATCACCAACGACATGCGAGAAGTGGGTGACATTCGCAGGCGGTCATAGAAACCGGTTTCGATGTCGCGAATGGTGGTGAAACCAAGACCCACGCCGGCGAATGCTGCACCCATCATGATTCCCAATGGCATGTACCAGTTGATGGAACGATCGGTGGGGAACCCAGGGATCTTCGTCACCGCAAAGAACGTGCCGGCGAACACCACCATGTTGAAGATCGGCATCGCGAGTGCGGGGAAGAATGCCGACGGAAGTCGCCGAATGTTTCGAATACTGCGCGCGGCCAGGATGCCGACGCTCCGACCGGTGCTCATCGTGCCGCCAGTCGAACCGAAAGTTGTCGCAACGCCAACATGGTGGTAAGCACCGCGATGCCCGCAGGAATCACCAACGTTTGGGTTATCGCCACGAGAGATACCCCATCGATGGAGAGTGAGCGTTGTCCTTCCACCATGTAGGAGATGGGGTTGAAGTCGGCGATGTGTCGGTACGCGCCGCTCATGGTTTCGCGAGGGAAGAACGCGCTCGAGAGAAACAACAAGATGAAGAGCACCGGAAACGTTCCTTGTACCGCCTCTGCCGACCCGGTTTTCAGGGCCACCACAGACATGAGCGCACCGACGGCGAACGCGGTGATGAATCCCGCCACCACGATCGACACGTACCCGAGCAATCCTGCTTGCACCGTGACGCCAAAGGGCAGCAGCGCCAGTAGGAAGATGAGTGCTTGCAATGCGCCGAACAGCGAACTGCCGGCCAATCTTCCGAACAAGATCGACGTTCGCGATGTTGGCGCCGCCAACAGGCGATCAAAGAATCCCTCTTCGATGTCGGTGGCAAGGGCCGCAGCACCGGTAACCGAACCAAACAGCACACCTTGTGTCACCGTGCCGGCCAACGTGAATTGCAGATACGAGTCCACCTTGGGGAAGCCAGGGAGGCTGATGGCTCGGCTGAATGACGAGGAGCCGAGCGCAGCAAAGAACAGCGGGAATATCAACGATGGCCCGACGAGTGCAGGCTGACGAAAGATCGCCAGCGTGGAACGGCGGGAGAGTGCGACGAACTGCCGCACCGTGTCAGCCGGCTTGCGGCGCATTATCGGCCCCTTCAAGGCGATAACCCGTGGCTTCGGCAAACACATCGTCGAGGCTGGGCTGGTTCAATTCCAGGTGCTCCACGACGAGCTTGGCTTCGTCGAGTGCACGCACCACCTCGGCCACGCGCTCGGCACCGCCACGTAAGCCCACACCGAGTGTCCCTTCTGCGGTGGGTCGCATGTCGCCGAATCGTGCGAGTACTGACCTGGCAGCGTCGGAATGTTCACGCGACACGTTGATGAGCAACGTCGGATCGCCGACTGATCGCTTGAGTTCGCTGGGCTTTCCTTCACGCACGATCTTGCCGTGATCGATGATGGCGATGCGATCCGCCAATTGGTCGGCCTCTTCCAAGTATTGCGTCGTCAGCATCACCGTGGTTCCTTCCCGGTTGAGACGACGCACTTCCTCCCACAACGTGAGGCGGCTCATGGGGTCGAGACCCGTGGTGGGTTCGTCCAAGAACAACACGGCTGGTTGGTGAATCAGCGAGAGTGCAAGATCGAGACGACGACGCATACCGCCCGAGTAGGTGGCCACTCGACGATCGGCCGCAGCGGTAAGCCCGACGCGTTCCAGTAATTCGTTGGCGCGCTGCTTCATCTTGGTCGCTGCAATGCCGTAGAGCACCGCCTGCAGTTCCAGAAGTTCGTAACCGGTCATCAACGGGTCGATTGCGGCGTCCTGCAACGCCACACCGATGTTGCGCCGCACTTCGTCGGCTTGCTTCACCACGTCGTAGCCGGCAACGCGTGCCGTGCCACTGGTGGGGCGCAACAAAGTGGTGAGCATTCGCACCGCTGTGCTCTTGCCCGCGCCGTTGGGACCGAGAAATCCGAATATTTCACCCTGGTTGACGGTCAAGTTGATGCCGTCGACGGCTTTTACATCGCCGAAGTGGCGGGCGAGTTGTTCTGCAATGATCGGGGCGTTGTTCACCCCGACAGTCTTACTGATTGATGGCTCGCCACACGCGTTCGGGAGTGGTGGGCATGTCGATGTGACGAACGCCCAGATGGCTCACCGCATCCACCACCGCTGACTGCACTGCAGGAGTGGAGCCGATGGTGCCGGATTCGCCAACGCCCTTTGCTCCGAGAGGATTGCGTGGCGTTGGTGTTTCCATCGACACCAACTCGATGGACGGAGCCTCGACCGCCGAGATGAATGCATACTCGGCGAGGTTTCCGGTTTTCGGGTTGCCGTCCTCGTCGTACACGAATTCTTCGAGCAGCGCCTGTGCCGACCCTTGTGCGATGCCGCCGTGAATCTGTCCTTCCAGCAACAACGGATTCAACACCGTGCCGGCATCGTCACATGCCACCTGCTTCAGGTGCGTGACCTTGCCCGTTTCGACGTCCACTTCCACCACGGCGACATGGGCGCCGAATGGAAACGTGGCTCCACCGGAAGTGAAACGTTCGGCAATGGTCAAGCCACCCTCGCTTGCTCGTCGTGCGGAGAGCTCGCCCCAGGTCACTGCCACCGCAGGTGTTCCTGCAACGTGGAAGGCACCACGCGATTTGTCGAGCACCACGTCGGCTTCTGCTGCCTCGAGTGCGGCGGCGGCAACGGAGCGCGCAAGCTCCACCAACTTCTGTGCCGTTTGATGCACGGCTGCACCACCCAGTTGCAGTGAGCGTGAACCGTACGTGCCGAGACCATCGGGAATGATGTCGGTGTCACCCCACACGACGTCGATCTTGTCCATCGGAATGCCAGTGTGCTCCGACGCGATCATCGACCACGCGGTGACATGCCCTTGGCCGTGTGGTGAAGTGCCGGTGTACACGATGGCTCGTCCGTCGGGCAGCACCTCGATGCGAGCATCCTCGTGGTTGGTTCCACCGCTGGTGATCTCCACGTACACGCTCACGCCAATGCCGAGTTGATGACGGTCGCCGCGCTGGCGCCGCTCGGCTTGTTCCTTGCGCAGTGCCGAGTAGTTGGCGGCATCAAGCACCTTGTCGAGCGCAACTTCGTAATCACCTACGTCGTACGCCTGTCCAATCGCCGTGGTGTGCGGTTCCATGAACTTCGGAATCAGGTTCTTGCGACGAACTTCGGCGGGATCCATACCGATTTCGGCAGCGAACATGTCCATCGCACGTTCGATTGCAGCGGTGGCCTCGGGCCGACCCGCACCGCGGTACGCAACGATCGGCGTGGTGTTGGTGACCACCGACTTGGTACGGCATTCGATCTTGGGGATCGCATAGACACCGCTGCTCATCGGGCGAGTGCAGGCTGGTGCCAGGACCGCGCCAACGTCGACGAAAGCGCCGGAGTCTTGAATGGCTTCCAGGCGATAGGCGAGTACTCTGCCGTCGCGCGTGCCACCGATGGAGATGTATTGCAACTGCGCACGACCATGGCCGAGTGCCAACATCGATTCGCTGCGCGTTTCGCGCCAGCGCAATGGACGACCGACGGCCTGAGCCACACGCCCGAGCACGATTTCTTCCGGGTACGCCGAGATCTTTGCTCCGAATCCACCGCCAACGTCGGGTGTCATCACGCGCACGTTGCTGGTCGCATCACTCTTGTTGATCTGGTCACGCACACCCTGAGCGTGTTGCGTGGAGATCCACTGGTACAAACGACCATCCACCCACGCGACTGCCGAGCCACGAACTTCAAGTGGGCACGGTGCCACGCGTTGATTGACGTAGCGACCCTTCACCACCACGTCACAGTCGGCAAAGAAATCGTCACCGGTGACGTCGGGCATTCCCCAGACGGTGGAGTCGACCACGACGTTGCTTCCGGCGTCCGGGTAGATGAGCGTGGATGACGTCATTGCTCGTTCGAGGTCCACCAAGACTTCGAGCGGTTCGTAATCGACAACCACCAAGTCGGCGGCATCTTCACCCTGGTTGGCCTCTTCGGTGACGATCACTGCCACGGGTTCGCCCACGTAGCGCACGCGGCCACTTGCCAGCAGGGTTCGTGTTACACCCGGGTTGAACGACGACGCCTCGGGTGCCAGGTTGAGCGACTCCGCGGTGTAGATTGCAATGACGCCAGGTGCCTCGAGTGCTGCGCTGATGTCGATCCCGTTGATGAGTGCGTGCGCCACTTGGGATCGCACGAAGGTGACATGGGCGGCACCTTGGAGAAGTGGCTCGTTCTGCATGTCGTCCACATACACGCCACCAGTGGTGAGGAACTTCGGGTCTTCCTTGCGCAACACGCGGTTGCCGAGAATGCTTCCAGCCATATCGCAAAGTTACTGCAGACCGACGCGAGGTGGTCCCCTCCGCCCGCGCGCCGCGCCGACCTCAACCGTGCGGTGGTTTACGGCTGAAGCGGGTTGAACGTGTCGAGGTTGCCCCGTTCCACGCCCACATTCTGCATTTCGCGCAGGTTCACGATGCCCACCACCAAGTTGTACGGCCAGCGATCGGGCAGCGTCACCGGGGCCTCAGGCAGGGCCAACAACGGAATTCGACGCTCATTGGGCAGAAGGTATCCGAGTTGCGACCGAATCGCCTGACGCACGCCCTCGGGGGCAGTCAGAGCATCCACCTCGTCCTGTAGCGCGTCGTTGACTTCTTCATAGACGCCGTATTGGGTGGATCGCGAGTCGAGGAGGTCGCGTTGACTCGTCCAGGTGCGTACCGGTACGACGAAGAAGGTCACGATCAACGCGATCACGCCGATGACGATGATCGGCATGGTGAAGGGGCGCAGCCGATTGGCGACCACCAGCGGAAAGTTCACCCCTCCATTGTGACGGCTACATAGCGGATGTCGGGGGACTCCGACCATGACGTGGCGAACCTTGCCCGAACGACCCGTGGTGGTCGCTGTGTGGAACCTAGGGGTTGAGTGCCTCGCGACCAAGGAATCTCGCTCGCAAACCCAGTTCGCCTTCGATGCGTAACAAGCGGTTGTACTTCGCCACGCGGTCGCTGCGAGCCGGAGCACCAGTCTTTATCTGGCCGCAGTTGGTCGCAACGGCAAGGTCGGCGATGGTGGAATCTTCGGTTTCGCCACTGCGGTGACTCATCACGCTGGTGTAATCGTTGGCGGTTGCCAACGCAACGGTGGCCAACGTCTCGGTGAGCGTCCCGATCTGGTTCACCTTCACCAACACGCTGTTGGCAACCTTGGCATCGATACCTTGCTGCAAACGTTGGGCATTGGTGACGAACAGGTCGTCACCAACCAGCTGCACCTTCCTGCCAAGTGCGGTGGTGAGTTGTGCCCAGCCGTCCCAGTCGTTCTCGGCCATTGCATCTTCAATCGACACGATGGGGTAGCGATTCACCAGTGCGCTCCACCAGTCGCACAATTGCGTTGAAGTCATGGTCTTGCCTTCGCCAGCGAGGTGGTAGCTGCCGTTCTTGAACAACTCACTCATCGCCGGGTCAAGTGCAATGGCAATGTCCTTACCCGCCACAAAACCGGCGCGCTCCACCGCTTGCAGGAGCACCACGATGGCCTCCTCGTTGCTGGCGAGGTCGGGCGCAAAACCACCTTCGTCACCCACTGCGGTGCTGAGTCCACGTTCACGCAGCACACTCTTGAGCGCGTGGTACGTTTCCACGCCCCAACGCAGTGCTTCACTGAATGACCCCGCACCGATCGGCATCACCATGAATTCCTGTAAGTCCACGTTGTTGTCGGCATGTGCGCCACCGTTGAGCACATTCATCATCGGTACCGGTAACACGGTGGCATTCGTCCCACCCACCGACGCATAGAGAGGAGTAGAAGTTGCTCGGGCATGAGCATGGGCCAAAGCCAAGCTCGCACCGAGTAGCGCGTTGGCGCCAAGGCGAGCCTTGTTTGCCGTGCCATCCAGCGCGATCATCGCGGCGTCGGCACCTGCCTGATCGGCCGAGTCGCGACCAACGAGAACACCACGCAATTCACCGTTGACGTGCGCAATGGCCTTGGTGACACCTTTGCCCGCATATCGCTTGCCACCATCGCGAAGCTCGACTGCTTCGTGCTCGCCGGTGGATGCACCAGAAGGCACGATCGCGGTGCCAATGGCACCGTTTTCAAGGTGGACATCGACTTCAACGGTCGGGTTGCCTCGCGAGTCGAGCACTTCGTGACCAACGACATTGGAAATCCTCATGGCGGGCTCAGGCTAGTTGAGTTGACGCTTGGCTTCGTCCCAGAGCGAGTCGAGTTGCACAAGATCGCACTCAGCAAGATCAACTCCGCGCTGCGAGGCGAGTTGTTGCACGCGAGTGAAACGAGCCACGAACTTGTCTGCGGCACCACGTAACGCAGTTTCAGCGTCCAACCCCAGTTTGCGCGCCACATTCACCACACTGAACAACACATCACCAAGTTCCATGCGCACCACCGCGGGGTCGCCAGTTTCTGCCGCTACTCGAAGCTCGGCGATTTCTTCGTCGAGTTTTGCGCTGGCGCCACGAACGTCTGGCCAGTCAAATCCCACTTCGGCTGCGCGCTTCTGCAATTTTTGAGCCAGCGACAACGAGGGGGCCGCGCGCGACACGCCGGCAAAAAAGTCGGGTGCGTCACCGTCCCGAGCGGTTCCGGCTGGAGTGACACCGTCCCGAGCGGTTCCGGCACTCTTGGCCGCACGTTCAGCGCGTTTGATTTCGTCCCAGGTGGTCACCACGTCGCCCGCGGTGGTGGCTTGCACGTCGCCAAACACGTGAGGGTGTCGACGCACCAACTTGTCGTGGGTTGTGCGCGCAACGTCGGCCAGGCTGAAGCGACCTTGCTGCTCGGCGATGGTGGTGTGGAATTCGATCTGATACAACAAGTCGCCGAGCTCCTCGATGAGTGCGTCGTCCGTGGACGGATCGTCTTCGTCGAGTGCATTCAGCGCATCGACCACCTCGTAGGTCTCTTCGATCAGATATCGCACGAGTGACGCATGCGTCTGCTCGCGGTCCCACGGGCACTGCTCGCGAAGCGTGCGGGCGAGTGCGTGCAAGCGCGCCATCTCGCCAGCCACGGGCTCGGCAAGTTGGGGGATGTACAACGACGTGAGGTGATCAGCCGTCAGTTCATGTGCGCGCTCAAGACGATCGAGGTCATCCCATGTGGTGTCGATCACGCGTTCATCGGCAAGACCGAGGTGATGCAGCACCACCACGCGTTCGTCGCCACGAGCCGATTCGTGTGCAAGTTTCACCTGCGACAACACCCAATCGGCATGGCACTGGGCAACCAAGAACGGACCGGTGCTGTTGGCGGCTGCCTCGGCGAAGCGGTGGGCATCCACCATTCGCACTCCGACATCGACCGGATCGATGCCCAGTCGTAACCATGCCAGGTCGAGAAAGCTCACGGCAGACAGCACACGAACGTCGAGCCGTGCGTCGGCGAGCAGTCGACGCACGCCATCCTCCAACACGCCGGGAGAACCTGGTACCGCATACAACGCCGAGCCGTTGCTCAACGCGGCGTCGGCAACTCGCGCGGCGATTGCGGCGTACACCTCGGCGAAGGTGTCGTGGCGTTCGTATTCGTCGTCGAACGACACGGCTTGATCAACCAATGAGGCGCTTGGATGGCGAGTAGTGCGCACGAAGCGGGTCGTTGACGCAGCAATCGCATCGATCGTTTCTTGCGTCACCAGCCCAATCGGACCTGGCCCGAGACCAACGACGGTGACAACCGGACGTGACACGAAAAGCTATGGGGCGACGACGGTGCCCGCGAGCGGATCCCAACGTCCGTATCGCGAGGCAACGGAAATGTCGGCATCGGCAAGTGCGCCGAGCAGCAAGTATTCACCGGGTGCCGAGGTGATGTTCGCCGACACGCTCTCTGACACTGCGGTGAATGGACGGATGAAGATGACGTGCCAACCGAAGCTGGACTTCACGGGCTGCGTGGGTATGCCGGTACGAGCGGCAAGTGCTCCGGCAACGAAGTCGGGGTCGAAACCCGCCTGCCATTCATTGATGCTGATACAGGTGCCGCTTTGCCCGGTGAGCGCGCCACCTGACTCCTTCGCATTGGGTTCGATCGAATACTTCCCGGCAACCTCTGCGAACTGTGCGTCGGTGGGTTTGTCGTCGAGTTCCGCCCGTGCGGTCTTGGCAGTGGACTCGTCGTTGACCACGAGATGGCTCACACACAGCATTCCGAGTGACTTCGGATTGCTGTTGTAGCGCTCTGCGATGTCTTGCGGACTGGGCGCCTTCACACGACCGAGTACCGCCTGCGCAGCGTTGAGTTGCACGATCAGTTCGCGCAACGTTTCTGGCAGGTCTTCCGTGCCTTGTTCTGCGAGTTGCTCGCGGACCGAAGCGAGATCCTCGTCGGTGACTTCCTCGCCAGCGGCGGCGATCACCTGATTGGTTGCTTCGGCTCGAATGAGCGAGGTCAACAAACTGCGGACCGTCTCGGCATCCACGACACCGTTCGTGCTCGCTGCCTCGCCGATCGTGACGAAATCGGTAATTGTCTGCTCGAGGTCGGTAGTGAGAATGTCGCTGCCGTTGATGGTGGCGGCGCTGTTGGTGGTTCCACACGCGGCAACAACAATGGTGGCGATGAGCAATGAAATCAGTCGGCGAGGCACCGCATCACACTAGTTGTCGGCAAATACGAGGGGCAGTACGCGCAACAAAAACTCCACGGCGGCTTCGTCGCGTGGAACGTCCATTCGCAGGGTCAGCGCGTCGCGGTCGTAGTTGCTCTGCGGAGCAATGGTGTCGCAGCGACGCTCGTCGAGCTTGCTGAAGCGCACCGGGAACAGTCGAACGCTGGCATCCTGCACCACCACGCGGGTGAGCTTGGCACGGTGACATGCCACGCGCACGCTGCCGATGCGAAGGAGTGCCTCGGCTTGGGTGGGAAGCGGTCCGAAGCGATCGCTCCACTCCGCGCGTAATACGTCGAGTTCGTCTTCTTGAGTGACGAGCGCAAGTTTTCGGTACGCGTCGAGCCGTAGTTCTTCGGAATCCACGTAGTCGTGCGGAAGGAACGCATCCACCACCATGTCGATCTTCAACTCCAGCGGTGTCTGTGGTGGCTCACCCTTCATGTCGGCGACCGCTTCGCTCACCATCTGGCAGTACAAGTCGTAACCCACCGCGGTGATGCGACCACTCTGTTGCTCGCCGAGCAAACTTCCGGCACCGCGCAACTCCAGATCGCGTCGCGCGATTTTGTAGCCGCTTCCCAAGTCGGTGGATTCTCCGATGGTCTTCAACCGTTCGTATGCAATCTCCGTGAGAACTTGATCGCGCGGATGAAACAAGAATGCGTAGGCCTGTTGGCCCGCACGTCCGACGCGGCCTCGCAATTGGTGCAACTGGCCGAGCCCGAGGCGATGCGCATCTTCCACCACCAAGGTGTTGACGGCGGGCATGTCGATTCCGCTCTCGATGATGGTGGTGCACACCAGCACGTCGAACTTGCCGTCCCAAAAGTCGATGACGGTCCGTTCGAGGAGTGCCTCGTCCATTTGACCGTGTGCAAAGTTGATCCGGGCCTCGGGCACCAGGCGCCGCAGTTCTTCGGTGCGTTCTTCAATGGATTCCACGCGGTTGTGCACCCAGAACACCTGGCCTTCGCGTAGCAACTCGCGCCGAATTGCTTCTGCTGCCACGCGGTTGTCGTACGCCGTCACGTAGGTACGAATCGGCTGGCGATCGGCGGGCGGGGTGTTGAGCAGCGACATGTCGCGAATGCCGACCAAACTCATCTCCAGCGTGCGTGGGATGGGAGTTGCCGACAACGTGAGCACGTCCACGTTGGTGCGCATCATCTTGATGGATTCCTTGTGCTGCACACCGAAGCGTTGCTCTTCGTCCACCACGAGGAGTCCGAGATTCTTGAATCGGATGTGTTCCTGCAACAGACGGTGGGTTCCAATCACCACGTCAACCTCACCCGTAGCGAGACCCGCCACGATTCGTTTGGCCTTGGCCGGCGTGACGAAGCGTGAGAGCATTTCCACCTTGATTGGGTAGGGCTTGAAGCGTTCGCTGAAGGTGCCCATGTGCTGTGAAGCCAGCAACGTGGTGGGCACCAACACGGCAACTTGTTTGCCGTCCTGCACGCACTTGAAGGCAGCACGAAGAGCAACCTCGGTCTTTCCGAAACCCACATCGCCGCACACCAACCGGTCCATCGGGCTGGCGTTCTCCATGTCGCTCTTCACGGCGAGGATGGCGTCCATCTGGTCGGGGGTTTCCACGAAGGGGAATGCCGCTTCCATCTCGGCCTGCCATGGTGTGTCGGGAGCGAACGAATGCCCGGTGGTGTGTAGTCGTCGTTGATAGAGCACCACCAGCTCTTGTGCGATGACGCGCAACTCGTTGCGTACGCGCTGCTTGGTGCGGGCGAAGTCTGCACCACCCATGCGGTTGAGCGGTGGTGCATCACCACCCACGTATTGACGAACGAAGTCGATCTGATCACTGAGTACGAACAGGTTTCCGTCGGCGTAGCGAAGTTGGAGGAAGTCGCGCTCGACGCCGTCGAGTTTTCGGCGCGCCATTCCTTCGAACACACCGATGCCGTGCACATCGTGGACGATGTGGTCGCCGGCCTTCAAATCCTCGAACATGGTTGCGGCACCACGACGCGCGGTGCGGCGACGTCGAGTGACACGGCGACCGGTGATCTCCGCTTCGGTGGCAACCATGAGTTGCGCGGTCGGCAGCACGAAACCCTCGTGCAGTGCCTGTACTACGACGGTGACGGCGCCAGTGGTGAACTCGTGTGGTGCAAGCACCGCTGGTACACCATGTGTAGACAACTCATTGCGAACCCGCGTGGCCGACTCCACGCTGTCGTACGCCAGCACGATGCAATAATCGAGCTCCAACTGATCTCGAAGTCGTGCCGCCAATGCCTCCGTGGTATTGGCTGGCGATCCCCATCGGCTGGCGATGACATCAACGGCGCCTTCGGTGGGTTCACCAAGTCCTGGTGACGTCACCGACAACACCAACGGTGCAGTGGTACGCGACAACATGGTGTCGACATCCATGTGTAGCCGTGGCATCGCAGACTCGACCTCGAACGACCAGGTCGACGCCAACGCTTCGGCCACGGCACGTTCTTCCTTCTCCAATTCGCGGGCCCGCGACCGCAAGTAGGCGGGGTCGCACACCACAAGACCGGCACGCTCCGGCAGTACGTCGAGCAGCGTGGTTTCTTCGTCCACCAACCACGCCAGCCAATTCTCCATGCCATCGAACTCGCTGCGTTGTGCGATCCGCTCCCACTGTTCGCGTCCCCATGGTTCGCGCGATGCCAGTTGTTCTGCACGCCTCACGATGTGATCGTCGATCACCAATTCGCGCGCCGGATACAGCACCACCTCATCGAGTTCTTCGGTACTGCGCTGGTCGCTGACGGAGAAGGTGGTAACGCGCTCTACCTCGTCCCCCCACAACTCCACGCGCACCGGTGCATCGTCGGTGGAGTTGAACACATCGAAGATCGCGCCGCGATGCGCAAACTCACCACGATGTTCCACGAGTTGCTCGCGTACGTAGCCCCATTCCACCAACGTTCGAGTGATGCTGTCGAGGTCGACTGCTTCGCCCCGACGCAAGACAATGGGGGAGAACGTGAGCGACGATGGACTGAGTCGCTGCAACAGCGCACGAATCGGTGCCACCACGATGCGCGGTGCACAGTCGCGCAACTGTGCAAGCAACCGCATGCGCTGGCCCATCGTTTCGATATCGGGGCTCACACGTTCGAACGGCAGCGTCTCCCACGCCGGGAAGTACGTCACTTGTGCGTCGGAGTACACCTGCAGGTCGTCAAACACGACGCGTGCCTGGGAGTCGGTGGGCACTGCCACCACGAGTGTGTCGTTGGGGCGGGTGCGAGCAAGTGCGGCCAGCAGCACCGGCCGAACGTGGTCGGCCCACGCCACCACCGACCCATTGGGCAATCCAATGCCGAGTGATCGCCCGTGGCTGGCTGCAAGTTCGGCGAGCGCACTCAACGAGCCGGAGTGGTTCATGACAGGCCGATTATTCGGCGTTGGTTTGCTGCATGGCGGTATCCGCGCCGTGCTTCAGGATGATTTCCACCGCGTCAGCAGCGCGCTGCACGGAAATGTCGAGAAGTTCGCGCTCGGCGGTGGGAATCCGCCCGAGAACGTGGTCGCCACCGCGCTCTTTGCTCGGTGGTTTGCCTACACCAATGCGCACGCGAACGAAGTCTTGTGATTTGAGATGCTGCGTGATCGACCGCAAACCATTGTGGCCCGCGAGTCCACCACCGACCTTCACTCGCACCACTCCTGGCAGGAGGTCGAGTTCATCGTGCACGATCACCACGCGCTCGATCTCGGTCACGCCGTAACGGCGCGCGAGTGGCCCGACTGCTTGCCCGGAATTGTTCACGTAGGTCATCGGCTTGGCCAACACGTAGTGCAGGAACTCGCCGTGGACTTCGGCAACGAGTGCCTTGTCGCGGCCGGCCTTCAACGAGGCGGAGGTGCGTCGCGCAAGTTCGTCGATCACTTCGAAGCCAACGTTGTGACGACTTCGCTCGTATTCGCGTCCGGGGTTTCCCACGCCAACGATGAGCGCAGAGAACGGAGTTCCACGTCGCTCCGGTCGCGAGGAGCGACCAAACAGCGCCATCGCGGACTACCGCATCGCGAATTACTTGGTGGGCTTGCCGCCTGCAGCAGGCTTGCCACCTGCGGCTGGCTTTTCGGCATCGCCCGCGGCTGCGGCACCCTCGGCAGCACCTTCGGCAGGAGTCGCGCCATCGGCAGCGGCTTCGCCTTCGGCTGCTGCGGCAACTGGTGCAACTTCCTCCACCTTGGTGGTAACCACGGTGACCACGACGAACTCTGGATCGCCCACGACCGTGACGCCCTCTGGCATCAGCAAGTCGCCAAGTCGAACGACGCTGTCCATGGTCATGTTGGTGATGTCGACGACGATCTCGTTCGGAATGTTGGCGGCAGTTGCACGCACGTCGATGGAGTTGACCACCGGGTCGACGAGACCACCTTCGGCGAGCACTGCCTTCGCAACACCCTTCACGTGCAACGGCACGTGCACGGTGATGATTTCTGTGAGGCTGATCTGTTGGAAGTCGACGTGACGAACGATGCGCTTCACGGGGTCGCGCTGCACTTCCTTCACGATGGCGGGGTAGGAGTCGCTGCCAACGTGCAGTTCGAGCACGGTGTTGAGACCCGCCGGACCCGACAACGCAACACGCAACTCCTTGCGGTCGACGGTGACGGGTGTTGGGGTCATGCCGTGTCCGTAGACGACGGCAGGAATTTGATCTTGGGCGAGCAAGCGGCGGGCGGCGGCGCTACCGAGCGGGCGTCCGAGGCTGGTCTTCAGGGCTGTTGGCATTTGGTCAGTCTATGGGCGTACTTTGCGCCCGCATCAGGCGAGGTTTTCGTCGGCGTGCCAGGTGGCGCCACCGCTCAGGCGAGGTTTTCGCCGCCGAAGAGCTCGCTCACGCTGGTTTCTTCGAACACCGCGGCCAACGCATCGGCGATGATCTTGGCGACGGACAGCACCTCGATGCGATCGATGCGCTTTTCCTTCGGCAGTGGAATGGTGTTGGTCAGCACCACTCGGCTGATCTGGGACTTCTGTAGTCGCTCGATGGCCGGGTCGGACAACACGCCGTGGGTGGCCATGGCCCACACTTCCTTGGCGCCTCGTGCCATGAGCAATTCTGCAGCCGAGGTGATGGTGCCGGCCGTGTCGATCATGTCGTCGGTGAGCACGCAGAGACGCCCTTCCACGTCGCCGATGACTTCCTTGGCGCTGGCCACGTTGATGGAGTTCTTCTCACGGCGCTTGTAAACGAATGCAACGTCGGCGCTCATGTCGGCCAGGTGCTGGGCGAATCGTTCAGCGACCTTCACTCGACCAGTGTCGGGTGAAACGATCACCACACCTTCGCGCGCATTCTCGCGAAGATATTTCTCCAGCACCGGCATGGCGGTGAGGTGGTCGACGGGGCCCTCGAAGAAGCCCTGAATCTGTCCGCTGTGCAAGTCCACCGACACCATTCGCTTGGAGCCCGCGGCCTTGAACATGTCGGCCACGACTCGTGCGGTGATTGGTTCGCGACCGGCAGCCTTGCGGTCTTGCCGCGCGTAACCATAGAACGGGCACACGGCGGTGACGCGCTTTGCCGACGCGCGGTACGCCGCATCGATCATGATGAGCTGCTCCATGATGGCGTCGTTGATGCTGTACCCGTTGTGTCCGTAGTGCGACTGCATGATGAACACGTCACCACCACGGATGCTTTCGCCGAATCGAGGGCGAATCTCACCATTTGCAAACTCGATGACATCGGCTTCGCCGAGCGAAATGTTGAGGTGACTTGCCACCTCGCGAGCAAGTTCGGGGTGAGCGCGACCGGTGTAGAGCACCATCCGTTTGGTGGTGACTTTGTCGATCGATTTGTTCACTTTGAGCCAGCATAGAACGCAGGGTGCCAGCCGCACCATTCGCCCAAGGTCCGCAACCCGTTGCCGTGGGTCACGGCGCAGTCTGCACGTCATTGACGAGACGATCTGGTTCCGGGGAGAGGATTCGAACCCCTATATGCGGGACCAAAACCCGCTGTCCTGCCGTTGAACGACCCCGGAGAGAACCAGATGCACAGATGTGCTCACTTTCAGGGTAGCGTCGTGGCTCGCATGGGATCACTCGTCAAGCGTCGCCGTAAGCGAATGCGCAAGAAGAAGCACAAGAAGATGCTTCGCCGCACTCGTCACCAACGCAACAGCAAATAACGTCGTCGTTCGTCGCGCTAGCGGCTGCGAGTAACGATCACCGTTGCGTCGCGTAGGGCATCGCCGATGTGGTGCTGACCACGCAAGAACCACGTGGCGCCACTACCGGCCAAGGTTGGCAAAACACCCGCAGCTTCGCGGATGCGATCACGCCAACGTGCGAGTTGCGGCTCCACCACCAGCGCTGCCGACTGCAGGTCGTTTTCTCCGAAGGTTGATTCGTTCACGTCGGAGTCGTGCACCGCTGTAGGTGTGGCACGTTGCCTGCCATCGTTCAGTTCGTCCCATGCGCGATACACCGCCGGAGTGGATACGTGCAGTGGCGGCACCACCAACGTGATGTCGAGTGGCTCGTCGCTCCGTTGGGCCAGGGGGAGTGGTTCGATGATTTCGCCGATGCCACGCACGCGTGCACGGCCACCCACCATGCAAAACGGAATGTCGGCGCCGAGTCGCGATGCTGCCACCAGGTCGGTGAAGCCCGCCCAGCGCAGTACTGCGGCAGCATCGGCCGAGCCGCCGCCCAAGCCCCCACCGTTGGGAATGCGTTTTTCGATGTGCACCGCGGCAGTGCGGTTGGTCAACTGAAGTGCACGCGCCACCAAGTTGTCGGGTGTGGTTGGTACGCCCTCTGCGAATGGGCCACTCACACTGAGTGCCGTTGGTCCTGGGCTCAGTTGCACGATGTCGTGCAGGGCGAGCGTGACCATCTCGGCATCGATGAGATGGAAGCCGTCGTTGCGTACACCAACCACGCGCAGTGACAGCGTGAGTTTTGCCGGGGCTTCCAGCACCGCGTCCCGTGTGCCGCCATCGGATCTGGAGTCCGTGTCGGTCACGATCGTGCCTGCTTGCGTGCCATGACGGCGAGCGTGAGTCGCGACCAATCATCCATCGAGAGTTGCTCGGCGCGAGCCTGCGGGTCGACACCGCTGGCTGTGAAATCCCCCGCAATCACGGCTCCATCAAGAGCGCGTCGCAGCATCTTGCGTCGCGTGGCAAAACCCTGGCGAACTAATGCAAACATGTCGGCAAACGGGGCGGCTACCGCGGGTGCTTCGCGACGAACGATCTCCACCAACGACGAGGCCACGCGTGGCCGAGGTAAAAATACCGCCGACGACACTTCGCCAACGATGTTGGCAGTGGCCCAGTAGTTCACCTTCACGCTCACCGCACCGAATGCGTCGTTGCCGGGTTTTGCCACGAATCGTTGGGCAACTTCCTTTTGCACCATCACCAGCAAGCGTTGCACTTGTGGCACGTCGTCGAGCAAGTCGGCTACTAGAGGAGTCGCGACGTTGTACGGCAAGTTTGCGACCACCGTCCACTTTGGTGCAGCTGCAAGCAGTTCGTTCCAGTCGAGTTGCATGGCATCGTCGTGCACCACGCGCACGTTGGGGAGCTTGGCCACGTTGTCGCGCAACACCTGCACGATTCCGGAGTCGATTTCCACTGCGAGAACATCGGCACCAGTTTCGGCCAGAGCCAGGGTGAGCGCACCGAGACCCGCACCAATTTCCACCACGTGATCGCTGGCGCCAACTCGCGCGAGAGCAGCAATGCGTCGAACCGTCTCGGGTTCCACCACGAAGTTCTGCCCGAATGCCCGACGAGGGGCGAGGCCGTATCGCTCGAGCAACTCCGAGGTTTGCGAGCGAGTGAGTGTCACCAGGTGATGGACACGGGGATCGGCGCGTTCACCAGATCGGACAACTCCACGAACAAGCGGGTGTGCAACACCACCATGATGTTGGCCGGGGTGGAGGGCATCATCACGTTGGAGCAGGCAATGGAGCGGCCGTTATTGAGGTTTTTCACCACGAGCGTGGACCCGTACGGGGCCAACGGAGCGTTGCACACCGTGTTTGGTGCACCATTGAAACTGCTGAAGGTGGCCTGGCCGGTGAGCTTTGCGCTGTCTCCGCTGGGGTAGGCGATTGGTGCGGTTCCAGTTGGTGCAACCCCTGCTGGACCAGAAAGAAACACCGGTGCTGGGGCATCGCTCGTGGCCGACGAAGCCTCGATGTCGACACCAGCGGCTGCCACCGTGGCAACGTCCGCCTGCGGCTCGCCACGGGTGAAGAACAACACCGCCGGCACCACCACCAGCGTGAGCAGCCCGACGAGCGTGACTCGGCGTCGATCACGTGCGCTGAGGAACATGGGGAATAAAACGCTAGCGAGAGAGTCGCGGGAACGCCTTATGGGCATTTTCCACGGTGATACGCGCAATGTCGCTGATCGATGCTTCGCGCACGCTCGCCAAGCACTCACCGATCAGTCGAACGTGAGCCGGTTCGTTTTCCTTGCCGCGATGTGGGACCGGAGCCAACCATGGCGCATCGGTTTCGGTGAGCAACTTGTCGCTCGGACAAAACTTTGCAGCACGACGAATGTCGTCGGCCTTGTTGAAGGTGACGATTCCCGAAAACGACAACCAAGCACCGCGCTTCACCGACTCCCGCGCCTCGGCTTCGTCACCCGTGAAGCAATGGAACACCACGCGCTCGGGCATTCCTTCGGTGTCGAGCACATCGAACGTGTCGGGCCATGCGTTTCGAGTGTGGATCACGAGCGTGAGGTCATGCTGCTTGGCGAGGGCAATCTGCTGGGCGAATGCCTCGCGCTGCGCGGTGCGATCGGAATGGTCGTAGTAGAAGTCCAGCCCGCATTCTCCGATTGCAACGATCTTCTTTTCGTCGAGTTGGGCCGAGCTGAGCCCGTCAACGAACGGTGTGATCGTGTCGACACCGAACTTCGCCTCGTGTGGATGCAAACCAACGGTTGCCCATACGTTTTCGTGTCGCTGAGCAAGTGCAAGTGCCTGCGCGGTGGTGTTGGCGTCGGTGCCGATCACGATGACTTTGTCGACGTCATGTGCGTGTGCATTGGCGATGGACGCATCGCTGCCACCGGGCGTGCGCTCGTCGTACACGTGGCAGTGCGTGTCGATCCAGTTCGGCACGGTGCTCAGCCCTTCTTGCGTGGGAAGAGCGGTTCGCCTTTTTCTACGGTGAGCCCGCCAGGGTATGCGCCCCAAGCAGTGTCGGTGCCGATGCGACAGTCTTCGATTCGTCCCGGCAAACCGATTCGTCGCCAGATTTCCTGCGTCGTCGTGGGCAATGCCGGATTGGCGAGAATCACCACGATGCGCAGTGCTTCGAGTGCATCGCCCATCACATCGTCGACCGCATCACCGGGTTCCATCTTCCACGGCTCGTGTTGTTCGAGATGCGCGTTGGTGGCGCGGATGAGGTTCCACGTTGCTTCAAGTGCACGACTCGGCTGTGCACCGCGCCATGCAGCATCGGTGTCGCGTACGACGTTGGCTGCGATTGCGGCAAGTGGCGAGTCTTTGCGTGGGGCAGGGCCACGAGCGCCACACTTCTTTTCCACCACGGTTGCCACGCGTGCAGCGAGGTTGCCGAGGTTGTTGGCAAGATCGGAGTTGTACCGCGCGACGAGTCCTTCGTAGGTGAAGTCGCCGTCATTGCCGTACACCGTGTCGGCCAAGACGTAGTAGCGGAATCCATCCACGCCAAATTCATCCACCAAATCCAGTGGGCTCACCACGTTGCCGGTGGTCTTTGACATCTTCTCGCCACCAACCAAGAGGAATCCGCCAACCGCCCAACCCTTCGGCAGATCGATGCCGGCGGACATCAACATTGCGGGCCAATACACGCAGTGAAACCGGATGATGTCCTTGCCGATGAAGTGCCAGTCCACCGGCCAATGCTCGGCGAATTGCTTGTCGTCGGTGCCGTAGCCGTGCGCGGTGATGTAGTTGGCCAACGCGTCGAACCATACGTAGGCGACGTGGTTCGCGTCCCACGGCAGGGGAATGCCCCACTTCAGGGTCTTGCGGCTGACGGAAAAGTCGTTGAGTCCGCCCTTGATGAACCCGATCACTTCATTGCGTCGGAATCCGGGCACGATTGCATCCGGGTGTTGGTCGTACCAGTCGAGCAAACGTTGCTCGAAACGCGACAGACGGAAGAAGTAGTTCTCTTCCTCCACGTACACTGCCTTGGTGGTGGTGTGAATGGGGCAGTTACCGCCGACCAGCTCTTCGTCCGTGTAGTAGGCCTCGCACGCCACGCAGTAGTGGCCGCGGTACACGTCGAGCTCGATGTCGCCTGCATCGAAGCACGCTTGTAACAGTTTGTTGACGCCACGCTTGTGACGTTCTTCGGTGGTGCGAATGAAGTCGTCGTAGCGAACATCCAGACGCTTCCAAGTGTCGGCATACAGCGGGGCGATTTCGTCGACGAATTGGCTCGGAGTTTTTCCCGCTGCGTCGGCGTACTGCTGCACCTTCAGGCCATGTTCGTCGGTGCCGGTGAGGAGATGAACATCATCCCCGCACAGGCGATGCCATCGGCAGACGGCATCGGTCACGATGGTGGTGTAGGCGTGCCCGAGGTGCGGCTTGGCCGTTACGTAGTAAATCGGTGTCGTCGCCGAGAAGTTTGGCACCACTCCAACCTACGCTCAACCCCGTGACTTTTCGGTTTGATACCGCCACGCAGGTTCGAGCGATTGGTGGTGGCGTCTTTGCTGCCCGAGTGCACGACGGTTGGGATATCGGCGGCAACGCAAACGGGGGATATCTGTTGGCGCTGGTGGCATCTGCGTTGCGCGAGGCAACGGGTCGGCCGCTGCCAGTCGCACTGTCATGTCACTACTTGGGCCCGGTGAATGACGCCGACGTCACCATCGACACCACCGTGATGAAAACCGGAAAGGCGTTCACCACGGCACTTGCCACCATGCGTCATGGTGATCGCGTGATCGTGACCGCACTCGGAACCTGTGGCGACGCTTTGGTAACCGGTGCAGTCGAACAGACGACTTTGGTAATGCCAGAGATGCCCGGTTTCGACAAGGCGGTCCCGCGCGGCTCGACGAGTGCGGGATTGCCCGGGCTCATGAACAATGTGGACGTTCGGCTGCATCCCGACGACACGGGTTTTGCCACGGGCAAGCCCAAGGGCGAGGCACACGTTCGTGGATGGTGTGCGTTTCGTGACGAGCGTCCAGTGGATGCCCTTTCGCTCACGCTGTTTTGCGACGCATTGCCACCAGCAATGTTCAATCTGTCGGGGGCGCCGGGCTGGGTTCCCACCGTGCAGTTGTCGTTTTACCTGCGTGGAATCCCCGATGGTGCACCGGTGTGTGCCGAGTTCACCACGCGCGAATTGCACAACGGCATGTTCGAAGAGGACGGCTCCATCTGGAATGCGTCGGGGGAGTTGGTGGCGCAATCGCGACAACTCGCGTTGCTGCCGCGCTGATTCCCGCTGGTCCAGCCGCTGCGCTGATACCTGTTGGTCCGGCCGCTGCGCTAGCCGAGCGTCAGCGTCAACTCATACACGTGACGCTTCGACACCCCGAAGCGCGCCGACACTTTCGACGCTGCATCCTTGCGTGACACACCGCTGGCAATTTCTGCGCGTAATGCGCTGATCAGTTCGTCGTCCGTCGGCGGTGCTACTGGTGTGGCACCCGCCAACACGAGCACGAATTCGCCGCGTGGTTCGCCATCGGCGTATCGCTTCACGGCGTCGTGCAACGTACCACGCCACACCTCTTCGTGAATCTTGGTGAGTTCGGCGGCAATTGCCACTACACGATGCGGGCCACACATGGTTTCCAAGTCGGTGAGTGTCTTGTGCAGTCGGTGTGGTGCTTCGTACAGCACGGTGGTGCGCATCTCGCTGGCGACGGCCTCGAGACGTTCCTTTCGCTCCACTCCGGATCGCGGCAGAAATCCCTCGAACACGAACCTCCCGGCGGGCAGACCGCTGATGGTCACCGCCATGATTGCCGCCGACGGCCCGGGCGTGGCCGAAACCACACCGCCAGCGTCGATGACCGCACGAACGATTCGTTCACCCGGGTCGCTCACCCCTGGGCTACCTGCGTCGGTGATGAGCGCAACCGTCTTGCCGCTGACGACGAGCTCCACGATCTTGTCACGCGAGTCGTACTCCGTGTGTTCGTTCACGACGAGGAGCGGCTTGTCGCTCACCCCAATGCGCTGCAGCAGCTTGCCGGAGTGTCGCGTGTCTTCGCAGCAGATGACATCGGCTTCGCGCAGGGCGTCGATGGCGCGCGACGTGATGTCGGCGAGATTGCCGATGGGCGTGGCAACGAGGACGAGCTTGCCGCTCATGCGCGACGACTTTCTGCCGGTGCGTCGCTGGCGCGCCGAGAGGTTGCCGGTGCGTCGCTGACGCGCCGCACTTCCACGATGTCGCCGACGCGCACACCCCAACGTTCGAACGACCCTGCGCGAGCCTCCACCACGCTGCACGCGGCCAAGACGGGTAGCGGCAATCGCATGGGGCTCAATCGCTGCACCTTCATTACCCGAGATTCGTCATCGAGATACGCAATGTCAAGTGCGCATCTCATCCCAATGGTGTGCACCCACCTGCAGTCGGGCAACACCATGGCGAATTCGGGGTCTTGTTGCCCGAGCATCCCGCGTCGCCGCTGTGCGCGGGTATCGGCAACCGTGGCACTTGCCAACACGCGGCCCTGTGCAACCAGCCACGCATTGGTCGAGGTCATTTTCGGAGGGGCGTGGCGATCTCACGAAGCAGTTCGTGGCTCTCCAGCAGGCTTGCAGCTTGCGCAGCTTCCGTGATTGAAAGTTTGCATCTTTCGGCGACTGCCAGCAGATCCTCACTTCCATCGCAATACTCCAGAACGTTCAACAGCGCCTCTACCGAAGAGGAGACCTTCCCTCCTCCAAGTGTTGGATAGAGACCACGTTTTCCGAGTTGGGGCTCGCAGAGCGTGGTTGCAACCAATGTCCTATTAAGTTCCAGCGCCGTGATGCACTGAGCCACCATGTTGAAGCCTCCTGCAAGGCCTGTCGCGGTAACAACACTGAAGTCATCCAAGGATGTGTGGTACTCGTCGTAGCAGCCATATTTGGTTCGACTAAGTGCCACAAATGGAAGATCAACGAGAACACTTCCATATTGCCTTTCGTCGCTTTGTCTTTCCAAAAATGAGTGCCGCACATACGATGATGAAAGTTGTGAAAGGACATGCTCGGCGACTCGGTCAGCGAGCGTTGCGCCCTTTCGTGACGACACGAAGGAGTAGTTTCTGTCGTCTCCTACACATGAAATGTTGAACCCCGCAACAACTCGTTGCTTGAGATGGTTTAAGTTCTGGCTGATGTAATGAATTGCACCAATAGTTTCAGGTGCAAAGACGATTCGATAAGTAAGTCGGCGAGGTTGTTCAAGAAGCCATCGGCCCAGAAATGTCAGTACTGCAGGCCCTGACGTCTCGTTGTTGGCCATGGATGGGTGGCAGACGTAGGTTGAAAGCAGCACCTCTTCCCTCGATGCTCCAGGAATCACAAGTTCGGCGTAATTCATTACGCCCTTGAATTTTCGCGAACGTATCACCGCTCGGTAGTTTCCGTCCCTTAAACCCTCACGCTGACGATGTGTCATGCAAAAGCCCCAACGGTCTGCGTAGTAGCTAGTTACGTACGGTATGGCGTTGGGTTTTTCTGGAATTGAGTGAAGATGCTGCTGTAGTTCATCCAGCGAGAGGGTGACATCAATGGGAGCTGAGTAGCCGACAACGTGAAGATTGTGATTTGAGAAGTCGATGATTCGCTGTCCGTCTGAGTCCTCTATATAGGCCTCGGAGATTTCCCACTCGTCGGGAATCGTCCAGTCCGAGGCGCCAATACCTGAGGGCGCCTCGAGTAAGCGAAGGTCTGGTAAATGAAGTTTGATTCGACTCAGAGTTTCACGAACACCGCTGCCAGTGAGACTGCGATTGATTGGATAGAGCTCTCTTGCAAATGAGAGAATTTTTTCACCGATCATGATGTCGCTACTGGGAAGAACTTGATCGGCATCAAGAGGTGCAGCATGAATTTGACCTCGACTTCGGAGAGTCGTTTGGTGTACTCCCGAGTTGCAACATTGAAGTAGGTCACTTCGTTATCCATTGACTCGGGCCACTCTTTGACAATCTCGATTTGCTTACCGGGATCGAAATGATCGGAGAATTCTCGGAGTTTGGTTTGGAGCAGATGGAACTTTTGTTCAATTGGTACCTCTTCGTAGTGGGTGCCGACCTTGTCAGTGATGTCAATTGCTGGGACGCCTGCGTAGACGCGATTCTGTCTCATGTCGTGCGTCACGACGGAGCCCATGAGGGCAAGGCTTTGGTTCTGAGCGGTGACTGGCCCAACCAAACATTTGCCGCCGAAGTAAACGTCGTCGCCGATGTTCAACTCTCGTTGCCATTCCCATCTACAACCTTGCAGCGTGTCGCCAAATTTCATATGGGTCCACAACTGGCAGCCTGCAGCCACTGCCACCCCATTGCCGATTATCAATCGACCGGTTGCGTCGATAATGCAGTCTCGACCAATCCAAGAACTCATACCGATGTGGCAGGGACTCTTGGCTACAAGTTCGGTGTTTTCGCCAATCACCGTATAGTCGCCGATTGCTACCTCGGGTCCTTCGATTACGACATTGTCCTTGATGAGGACCCCATCACCGATCGAGAACTTGTCAACACTGATGGTGACGTTTTTGCCTATTCGAACTGCCACTTTGTCATCTATCGAAAACATGAGTCCACCCACCAAGGTAGTCAATTTTGGTCGAGGTCATACGTTGAAACGGATCTCCATCACGTCGCCGTCGGCAACTTCGTAGTCCTTGCCTTCCACGCGAAGTTTGCCCACATCGCGTGCTTTCGACCAAGAACCAATCGACAACAGTTCATCGCAGTGAATCACATCGGCGCGAATGAAGCCGCGCTGCAAGTCCGTATGGATTTTTCCGGCGCACTCCGGAGCCTTTGCGCCGGCGTGGAAGGTCCATGCTCGCGACTCCTTGTCGCCGGTGGTGAAGAACGTGCGCAAGCCAAGCAGGTGGTACGCCGAGCGCACCAAGCGGGGCAGAGCACCTTCACCCAGGCCGAGTGCCTCGAGCATGTCGATGCGATCTTGTCCAACCAGTTGGGCTGCTTCGGCTTCGATCTGCACGCTCATGCCCAGCACCTCCACCTCGTGTTCGCTGGCCGAACCTGGGGGAGCCAATTCGGCTGCAACCTTGGCAACATGGGCCGGAATCGTGTCGAGTGCGTCTTCGGCGACGTTCACCACTGCAAGCACGCGACGCGCCGTCAGCAAAAAGTGCGGTGCCAACAGCGTGCGGTCTGCTTCGGAGATTCCGGCGCGATACAACGGTCGACCTTCGGCAAGCAACACTTGTGCGCGCTCCAACGCCTCGACCTCGTCGGCGATGGAACTGTCCATGCGCGCAGCCTTTTTCATCTTGCCGAGTTTGGTCTCCACACTTTCCAGGTCGGCCAGTGCCAACTCGAGCTCCACCACGCGTAAGTGTTCGAGTGGGTCGCTCGGTCCGGGAATGTCGTCGTCCACGAAGGCGCGAAGCACGAACACGATTGCATCGACCTCGCGAATGTTTGCGAGGAACTTGTTGCCGAGGCCTTCACCTTTGCTCGCACCTTCCACCAAGCCGCCGATGTCGACCACTTCGATGGTGGCATTCACCACTTTTTTGCTTTCCGACATCTTCGCCAGGGCATCTAGGCGAGGGTCGAGCACCTTGGCCACACCGATGTTGGGATCTTTCGTGGCGAACGGGTACGGGGCGGCAAGCGCGTTGGATCCAGTGAGAGCGTTGTAGAGCGACGACTTCCCCGCGTTGGGAAGACCGACCAGTCCGAAGCGCTCCATACGACGCAACGACGCTACGCCTGTTCACCCCGACTGCATCGCTGGGCTGCGCCGTGCGACACAGCCTTCAGCGGTGGGGCGGGACCAAATAATTGTTACTATCTGCATAGGAGAAATTACCCATGACCAGCTTCGATCTCGACCTCTCCAAATACTCTCTGGGTTGGAGCGACGACGTCGAATACGCCTTCACCCCGGAGAAGGGTCTCAACGACCGAGTGGTGGAGCAGATCTCGTGGTGGAAGGGCGAGCCGGAGTGGATGCGCAAGATGCGCCTTCGTTCCCTCAACACTTTCGACAAAAAGCCCATGGCCGAGTGGTTCGCGGTCAACATGCCGGATCTCGACTTCCAGGACATCTATTACTACTTGAAGCCCGCGACCGAACAGGTGAGCGAGTGGGACGACCTCCCCGAGCAGATGAAGGCAACCTACGAAAAACTCGGCATCCCCGAGGCCGAGCGCAAGTACCTCGCCGGCGTTACCGCGCAATACGAGAGCGAAGTGGTGTTCCACCGCAATCGTGATGATCTCGAACAGCAGGGAATTCTGTTCTGCGACATGGACACCGCGCTCCGCGAGTATCCCGACTTGGTGAAGCAGTACTTCGGCACCGTGATTACACCTGGTGACAACAAGTTCTCCGCGCTCAACACCGCGGTGTGGTCGGGCGGTTCGTTCATCTACGTGCCGCCGGGAGTGGAGTGCGAAATGCCGTTGCAGGCGTATTTCCGCATCAATTCCGAAAATGCCGGACAATTCGAGCACACGCTGATCATCGCCGACGAGGGTTCCAAGGTGCATTACATCGAAGGTTGCTCGGCTCCCGTATACACCAACGACTCGTTGCACTCTGCCGTGGTGGAAATCGTGGTGAAGCCGAGTGCGCACGTCACCTACACCACCATTCAGAACTGGTCACCGAACGTGTACAACCTCGTTACCAAGCGGGCGCGAGTGGAGGCCGAGGGACACATGGAGTGGATCGATGGCAACATCGGCTCCAAACTCACCATGAAGTACCCAAGCGTGTATCTCGTCGGCCCCAAGGCCACGGGCGAAGTGTTGTCGGTTGCATATGCAGGTGCCGGTCAACATCAAGATGCCGGCGCCAAGATGGTGCATGCTGCTCCGGAGACCACCTCGAAGATCGTTTCCAAGTCGATCAGCAAAGACGGCGGCATCACCGCATATCGAGGTTTGGTGCGGGTAGAAGAGGGTGCAACTGGCTGCAAGAGCCATGTGCAGTGCGATGCACTGATCCTCGACGAAGATTCAGAGAGCCGCACCTTCCCGTACATGGAAGTGGGCGAGCGCGATGCGCAAATCGGCCACGAAGCCACCGTGTCCAAGATCGCCGACGAACAGTTGTTCTACCTCACCAGTCGTGGGCTGACACCCGAGCAGGCCATGGGCATGGTGGTGAACGGTTTCATCGAACCCGTCACCCGCACGTTGCCGATGGAATACGCAGTGGAATGGAGCCGTCTGATCGAGTTGCAGATGGAAGGTTCGGTGGGCTGAACCCACTGCAGCCTTTGCGAACTACCGTTTCTCTCGTCATGTCGATGCGCACCGATTGTCGCCACTTTGAAAGTCGCACCTACAAGAACGGCGACACCGTACGTGGTTGCAAATTGGGTCTTGCGCCCGAGGCACCCTGGCGTTGTCCAGCCGATTGCCCCAAGTTCGACCGCCGTGCAATGGATGTGGGCTGGACCCACGGCACGCTCGTAACGGGTGCCGCTCCGGCGGCACCAGCCAGCCTCGACGACGGCAGTGCTGCAGCGATTCTGAGCGAGGCCGAGTCGATCATCAACGCCATTGCACCCGACGTAGTGAGTGAGTTGGAGCGTGGCAAACCGAAGAAGTTCAAGCGCAACAAGAAGCGCAAGAAGTAGGCGCAGTGTCCGTACTTGCCGATCTCGTGCTGCCCACCGCTGAGCAGGAACTGTGGCGTTACAGCCGTATCGGCGAGCTTGATCTCGGCGCGTACTCAGTCGGAGCCAGCACCACCACGGTGTTGGGCGACGAGTCGGTGGTCTCTCGCGACGCACAGTTGATGTTGAGCGATGTAACGGTGGAGCCGGCCGACGTATTCGAGCAGTTGCATGCACAGCACACGGCCCCGGGCGGCCAGCCCGACACTGTTGGAACCACGCATCGCGGCGTGGTGCGCATTGGCACGACTCGTGGTCAAGTAATTGCGGACCCGATTCTCATCACTCACCACGTGCACGACACGGGAATCATGTGCTTTCCGTCGTTGGAGATCGACGCAGCAGAGAACAGCGAAGTCACGGTGGTGGAGCGATTCCAATCCGACGACCAGTGCCGTTCACTCGTGGTGCCGATGGTGAAGATTCGTGCCGCACAATCCGCCCGCGTTACCTATGTTGCAATCAACGAGTTGGGCGCAAACACCTGGCTCATCGGCTATCAGCGAGCACTCGGTGGGCGTGACTCGACCATCTCAACTTCCACCATTGCCCTCGGCGGCGACTATGCGCGTATTCGTGCCGGGGTTCGATTGATTGGCCAAGGCGCATCAGCCAAACAAGTTGCGTTGTATTTCGCCGACGGCACGCAGATGCACGACTTCCGCACATTGCAGGATCATGCAGCCCCACGCACACACAGCGATCTGTTGTTCAAGGGCGCGGTAAAGGATCACGCCAAGAGCGTGTACACGGGGCTCATCAAGATTCGTGACAACGCGGACAAGTCGGAAGCGTTCCAGACCAACCGCAACCTCACGCTCTCCAGTGGTTCGTGGGCCGAAAGCGTGCCCAACCTGGAGATCGAAACCAACGACGTGAAGTGCAGTCACGCCAGCACCGTTGGCCCCATCGACGATGAGCAGCGCTTCTATTTGGAAAGCCGCGGCATACGGCCGGAGATCGCCGAGCGCTTGGTGGTGTTCGGTTTCTTCGCTGATGTGATCAATCGTCTGCCGGCAGCCGCACAACCCGATGCGCTTCGCGACAAGGTAGGCCGCAAGTTGCTGGGCGATACAACCAGTGCTACAAGCAACGCCGGAGCGCGGGCATGACCATGCACCGCATTTGCGCACTCGACGACTTGTCCAACGGTGCTGCCGCAAAGTTCGAGGTTGGCAAACATGTTGTGGCAGTGGTGCGAATCAACGACAAGGTGTATGCCATCGGCAACCGTTGCAGTCACGCCGATGTGGCACTCGCCGATGGTGACGTTGATTGCGACACCAAACAGTTGTCGTGTATTCGCCACGGCAGCGCATTCAGTTTGGAAACCGGCGTGCCAAGCACGCTTCCCGCTACGCAGCCCGTACCTGTGTTCGTCGTCGAAGTTCGTGGCAGCGACGTGTACATCTCCGATCAGCCCTCGTTGAACGCCGCATCGTCCGCCCCCCGAGTAAGGCGGGCGCAGCCGTGACCGTGCTGTCCATTCGTGATCTTCACGCCAAGGCGGGCGACACACAGATTTTGAATGGCATCAACCTCACCGTTCGCTCGGGCGAGGTGCACGCGGTGATGGGGCCAAACGGCGCCGGAAAGTCGACGCTCTCGGCGGCGATCATGGGCAAACCCGGTTACGCCATCACACAAGGATCCATCACCCTGGACGATGTCGACGTCGTGTCGCTGCCGACATGGAAGCGGGCACTTGCCGGACTGCACCTAGTAATGCAGTACCCAACCGAGATTCCCGGAGTGGGAATCGACGAACTGCTCAACGAGGCACTCGCGGAGCGGGGGAGCAACCAGTCACAACTCGCCACGCGTATCGGTGCAGAGGCCGTCCGAATCGGGCTGGATGAAGCACTCATCCATCGCGCCGTAAACGTCGATTTCTCGGGTGGGGAGAAGAAGCGCAACGAGACCTTGCAGCTTGCCATGCTGGACCCGCGCATCGTCGTGCTCGACGAGCTCGACTCGGGGTTGGACATCGACGCTCTACGTGATTGTGCGCGACGCGTGGAGGACCTCACCAACGAGCGCAAGTTGGGTGTGTTGGTGATCACGCACTACAGCCGAATCTTTGCGGATCTGAAACCCAACTTCGTGCACATCCTCTCCAAGGGACGAATCGTTGCAAGCGGTGGGCCGGAACTGGCCGACCAACTCGAGCGCGACGGCTACGACGCCTTCACCGCGTAACACACTCGAAGCACACGAGAAGCCGCATCCGGCGTTCATGGCGCGTTGCGCTCGCCCAGCTGGGGGGCGGATATAAAACGAAAGGGGCGGCCCTTTCGGGCCGCCCCTCGCTATTGCGAAATTGCTTGATTACTTCGTAAATCCGACCTTCGTCCAGTCAAGGGACGTGAAGCCGAACGCACCGAAGTTGGCAACGTTCTTTGGAACACCCACCACGTTGTTGCGTTGGAACAAGGTGATTGAGTGCACCAACTCGTAGGCCTTTGCATCGGCCTGGTTGGCCAACGCACAGCGCTTCTTCGGGTCGAGGGTGTTGTTCGCCTGGGCGAACAGACCATCGATTTCGGCTGAGCCGATGTTGCCGAAGTTCTGCGCAGCGCCTTGGCGGAAGACGTTGCTCGTCGAGGAGATTGGGAAGTTCGTTCCCACCCATGCGAAGAGCGCCATCTCGAAGTTGGAGACCAACACGTACTTACCGAAGTAGTCGGCAGTCGGGATCAAGGTTGGAACCAGCTCGATGCCGGCTTCCTTCGCTTGAGCCGATGCCAACAGCACCGTGTCACGACGGTTGTCGTTGTTGCTCGGGTAGATGAGCTTCACCGACAGACGGTTGCCGCCCTTGGCGTAGATGCCATCGGCACCCTTTGCCCAGCCGGCATCGGTCAGCAGTTTCTGGGCTGCTGCGACGTCACGCTTGCCAAGTTTGCCCGTGTTGTCCTGGTTGCACGCTGTGCCATCGAGGAACACGTGGTTGTTGTTCGGCTTCACCTTTGGATCAACGACGCCTTGAATCGCCTTGGCGATTGCTTCGCGGTCGACCGACAGCATGATGGCCTGACGAACCGGAACTTCCTTCGTCACGACGGTCGGAGGACCGAAGGTGAAGTGCTCGTGGGTTGGGGCTTTGGCAAGTCGCACCGAGATCTTCGAGTTCTCACGTGCCAGCTTCAACGCGTTGATGTCGTTGCCAATGTCCATGTAGTCGATTTCACCGTTGAGCAACGCTGCAATCTGAGCAGCCTGTGGCAGTGCCTTGAACACGACTTTGTCGAGTACCGGCTTGTCACCCCACCACTTTGGATTGCGCTCGACCGTGATCAAACGACCGACTTTGTCAAGGAATGACGAAGCACCCTTGCCAGTCGCCGGACGGAAAGGACCAGCCCAAACGGTTGGGCCGTTCTTCCACGCATCATTGAACGTCGCGGCGTCCTTGGTGAGTGATGCCGGCTTCAGACCGCCGAACAGCGGTTGCCAGTCGGCGTAGGTCTCTTTGAACGTCACAACGATGTCGTTCTCGGTTGCACCCTTCTTGACCGACTCGATTTTCTCGTAGCCAACCGACGACGTGATCTTGTATGACTTGTCGACGCCCTTCAGAGCGTTCCACATACCCACGAAGTCGGCGAGGCCGATCTTCTTGCCGTCAGACCAGGTGGCCTTCGGGTTGAGCGAGAAAGTTACGGTCTGCTTGCCACCCACACGACTTGCCTTCACGCTCGTGGCGTAGTTGGTGTCAATCTGGATCTTGGCGTCTTTATCGAAATAGATGAAGCCTGGCAACATGGTGCCCATCACCTGTGAGCAGTTGAGGAGGTTGCCCTCAATCGCGCTGGTGTTGAAGTTCGGGCAGATGTCCACCTGCACGAAGCGGAACGTTCCACCCTGCTTCAGTGCGGAGACTGGCTTCTCGTTGATTTGACGAGAGCTTTCACTCGCGCTGGCTTGGTTACCCAAGCTCAGTGGTGCGACGAGCGCCATGGCAAATGCGACGGCGATCGCCTTTCTTACGGTGCTTACTTTCATGTGTTCCCCTCTCGGATATCTGGATGTATCGAACGAGGGGCTCACTTGGGTAATCCCCTTCGCTTTTTTCGGATTCTTAACCTCAGGCTAGGCGGACGTTTCCCAATCGCCTACCTCGGCTTCACCCTTTTCCGACCCCGAATCGGTGAGGGGCCGAGCGGCAATTCCGAGCCTTGCCTAGACGGGACCGATAGTGACTAGCGTGTGAACGCCCACCCAACGGGCATCAGCAATACCAAGAGGGGACCATCGGTGCTGGGCTACATTTTCAAACGGTTATTGAACACCTTGGTGATGGTGATTTTTGCTTCCACGGCTGGGTATTTCCTGGCGTCGTCTGCTCTCTTTCCGAGAGGAAACTACGAGGCGGCGAATCCGCCGATACCCAAAGAGTCCATCGATGCGGTGCTTGACCGCTCCAACGTCAATGATGAAACTCCACTGCTGGAGAGATACAGCACATGGGCGAGCGGGGTGATTCGTGGTGACTTTGGTTTGGATCTTGATGGCAATCGAATCAACGACGAGTTCGGTCGTCGAATCTGGGTGAGTTTGCGGCTACTGGTTATCGGCTCGATTATCGGGGCGACATTGGGTGTGCTCGTCGGGGTGGTGAGTGCTGTTCGGCAATACAAAGTCTTTGATAGAGGTTTCGGGCTTGGTGCGTACTTCCTTCTATCCACTCCGGTGTTTCTCCTGGCCATCTTGTTGAAATTCAGCGGGATCAAGTTCAACGACACGGTTGGTACCACGGTGTTCTTTACTCAGGGCGAATACTCCGCGGGATTCGACGGCACCACTTTTGAGTTCTTTCTCAATCGTTTGCAACACATGATTTTGCCGACACTCTCCATCGCGCTTGGCAGCATTGCGTTTTACTCCCGCTATCAGCGCAACTCCATGTTGGACGTTCTGTCGAGTGACCACTTGCGAACGGCTCGCGCAAAAGGTCTTACGAAGAGACAGTCACTCTTCCGTCACGGGTTGCGAGTTGCAATCTCCCCGATGGCAACATTCTTTGCCTACGGGTTCGGTCTCTTGGTGGCCGGAGCTGCATTCACCGAGACCATTTACGGATGGTTCGGTATGGGTCAATGGTTTCTTGTCGCAGTTGCGAAAAACGATATCAACTCGGTTACTGCAGTCGTGACCTTTACGTCGGTGCTCGTATTGTTCTCGGGATTTCTCGCCGACGTGGTGCTGGTGGCACTCGACCCACGTGTAAGGACACGTTGATGACCGATACATCTCTCGATCGAACTTCCGACAAAGGTTTTGCAGGCGCCGACGGGCTCAGCGTCGATCGGTTATCACGCGGTGCCCTGATTCGACGTCGTTTCTTTCGCAACAAGTTGGCGGCGTTTGGTTTGTGTGTGGTGGTGTTCATGTTTCTCATGGCTTTCGTGGGGCCGTACCTCGCCAAGTGGAACTATTACGAGAATGATTTCGACAACCTCCTCGCTGCTCCCTCGCGCGAGCACTGGTTTGGTACCACACAAATCGGAGTCGATGTCTTTGCCCAGACAATGCGTGGACTACAGAAGTCTTTGATCATCGGCCTTCTGGTCGCCGTCTTCTCCACCTCGTTGTCGGCATTCATCGGATCAGTTGCGGGCTATGTCGGCGGGAGAACCGATCGCACGATCATGTGGGTGGTCGACCTTCTCTTGGTGATTCCTTCACTCCTCGTGTTGGTGATTTTGTCGCGCTATTACCAGGGCAAGTCGTGGCTGTTACTGGTGGTGGGCTTGACCATTTTTGACTGGATGATTACCTCACGTGTAGTCCGCGGTATTGCCATGAGTTTGCGCGAGCGCGATTTCGTTCGTGCAGCTCGATACATGGGTGTGCCGACCCGCAAGATCATCGCTCGTCACTTGTTGCCGAACATGGCGTCGATCATCATTATCGCCGCGACGCTCAACGTGGGTGGCGCAATTCTCGGTGAGACCGGCTTGTCCTATCTAGGTTTCGGAGTTCAAGCGCCCGATGTATCGCTCGGAACACTCATTGCTGAGGGCACCGGGGCCGCGCTCACGTATCCGTGGCTCTTTATGTTTGCTGGCGCGTCGTTGGTGCTGACCGTACTAGCGGTCAGCTTCATCGGTGACGGTATGCGCGATGCGTTCGACCCGGGTTCGTCAAAGAGCAAGAAGATCTAGATGACTTCCGTCAACGCTCCACTCAACCTCATCGAGATCCGCAATCTCTCGGTGACCTTCCCGAGCGAAGCCGGCATCGTTCGTGCCGTTCGCGACGTATCGCTCGACGTACGTGCAGGTGAAGTGCTCGGCATCGTGGGCGAGTCGGGTTCGGGCAAGACGGTGATGTCGTTGTCGATGATCGGCCTGCTCGCCGAGAGTGCATCGGTTACAGGTTCTATCACCTACAACGGTGTCAATCTCCTCGAACTCAACGACAACGACATGTCGAAGTATCGCGGCAAGGACATTGCAATGGTGTTCCAAGATCCGCTGTCGGCGCTCAACCCGGTGCACACGATCGGCAGACAAATTGCCGAGGCACTCCACATTCATACCGACATCTCCAAGGAAGCAGCTCTCAAGCGTGCCGTTGAGTTGCTGGAGATCGTCGGCATTCCACGGCCGGCCGAACGCGCGCAGTCGTACCCGCACGAGTTCTCTGGCGGCATGCGCCAGCGAGTGA